>ENA-OVGE01000004-OVGE01000004.1-human-gut-metagenome-genome-assembly--contig:-NODE-4-length-309503-cov-19.413559_pt1 | contig 309503 bp, 289 predicted proteins | sample MGYA00237769_ERZ505417 | MGnify/ENA primary metagenome ERZ505417 (study PRJEB26158, sample SAMN06016403) | human gut metagenome | biome: human gut; feature: ankylosing spondylitis patient; material... | reverse complement strand
GGCCGCCGCCTGCCACCTCATCTCTCGGGCCCCTCGATATGTCGCGGGCCGCGGTCCCGGCCGATGCCCTGGCTGTGGGCCCTCGACGCCTCGCGCGCCCGCTCGGCGCGCTCCGCCAGCCGCTCGGGCGCCCGGCGCCTCTCGGCGATCTCGGAGAGCCGCTCCCTTGCGCGATCGGCGGCCTTTCCCGTCTCTTGCTCCAGCTGGCGGAAGGCCTCGTCGACCTCGGGGGCGTCCTCCACCTTGAAGAGCAGCCAGTCGCGGCCCTCGCCGGGGATGATGTGGTGCTCGACCGACGCGGCGCGCAGCTTGTCGGAGACGACCTCCTTGATCGTCGCGTACTCGGGAAGCCCAGAGAGCTCCTCGAGGCTGAGCTTCGCGTAGGCCGGCACGCCGTCGGCCGCGATGGGCTCGGCGCGCCCGCCGGCGATGGTCCCGCGGATTCCCGCGAGGCGCTCGGAGAGCTCCCTCGCGCTGCGCGCCATTGCCTCGGCGCCGGCCTCCTGGCCGATCCTCAGCATCCAGTCGAGCAGCTTGCCGCCCGCCTCGTCCCCGTAGTCGCTCGCCATCCCGCGCCTCCCTTCCAGTCGAGATGAAAAAGGGCGCCTTCGCGCCCCGGTCGTCCCTATTCGGCCCCGACGGCCCTCTCGCGCGCCATTGGGGCGCGGGCTTCCTGCCCGGCGTGCGCGCGGCTCGCCTCGCGGGCGGACGCGGCGCGCTGCGCCAGCGGCTCGGGAGCCTTCTCGTGCAGATGGGCCCACTCGCCGCTGCGGCACTGCTCCGGCGTCGCCTCGCACATGTCGCGCATGGCGCGCTCGAACCGCTCGGGCTCCTGGGCGATGGCGCCGAAGCTCCAGCTCTCGAAGCCGGTCCACGCGTCGCCGTCGCGCTTGAGCGTCCACCACTCGTCGCCGCCGTTCACCTGCTGGATGAACGCGAGGTCGCGGTAGCAGAACCCCTGGCGTATGGCCCAGTTGCCCGAGCCGAGCGCCTCGCGGAGCCTGTCGACGCTGTCCGTGCGGGAGAACTCGTAGGGGTACTCCTCGAGGAACGGGTCGTCCTGCCAGTCGAAGCCGCCGACCTTGAGCCAGCCGTTCTCCTGGCACTTCTCCACGAGCCCGTCGTGCTCGCGGCCGGTTATCCTCTCGAAGCCGTCCATGGGCCCTCCGCCTTTCGTTTGTTGCTTGGCGGGCGGCGTCCTCGCGATGGGGGCACGGTGCGAGTCGGAGCAGGCGTGCGTGCCGGCGCGCCGGCGCCGCCCAAGACGTGTATAGCGATTTCGATTGCGGCGGGCATCGGGGCCGCCCGCGATGGGTCGAGCTGGGTCGAGCCGTCCGCGCCTCCACGGGAAGCGCACAAGCTAGCCGAGGCGGCGCCTGTCCCTTCCGCCCAGGTAGACGGTCCTGCAGGTCTGGGAGATCCTGCTCGCGATCGCCTCTGCCGTGACGCGCTCGCCGCGCCTTGCGAGCCTGTCCGCCAGCGCGCCCGGCGCGTAGTTCGACGTGACGATGGTCGGGCGCATGTCCTCGTAGCGCGCATCGAGCACGCTGAACACGGTGCCGACGGACCATTCCGTCGCGTCCTCCTTGCCGAGGTCGTCGAGCACGAGGACGTCGCACTTGGCGTACCGCGCGACGGCGGCCTCGGTGCCGCCCTCGTCGAACGTGGCCTTCACGCGCTCGAGCATGCCCTTGGCCGTCGTGAAGGCGACGTCGTAGCCGGCCTCGGCGAACAGCCTGGCCATGGCGGAGGCGGCGTGCGTCTTGCCGGCGCCGACGCCCCCGTGTATGTAGAGCCCGGCGCCCCCGTTGCCGGCGAACGAGGCGATGTACTCGGCGAACTCGGGGCGGTCGGCCTCGGCGGCCCAGTAGCGCCTGGGGATGCCCGCGCGCGAGAGCGCCTTCTCCCGGCGGGCGGCCTCCTCCTTGGCGGCGAGGGCCGCGCGCCTTCGCGCCTCGGACTCCCGCTCGCTGGCTGCGCCCTCGCACGGGCAGGGGGCGGCGGAGACCCAGGCGACCCTGCCCGCCAGCGCCGCGCCGAGCGGATCGAGGGCGGCGCCGCAGTGCGGGCACGCCCTCGGCTCCGGCTCGTCGAAGGAGAGCCCGGCCGCACGGGCCTGCTCCAGGGTGATGAGTCCCGCTCGGTCCATCGGGCGCCCCTTCCTTATCTTCTGAAGTCCTTGTTGTCCCTTTTGCTTATTGGGTGGCATATCGTCAGGGGTTTCCCTGTCATCTCGTCAGGGGTTCGGGCTGCGAACCCTGACGGTTCGTCACCCTTGCTCTCGGCGAACCCTGTCATTTCGTCACCCTTTCGGGCCGGGAACCCTGACGAACCGTCAGGGGTTGCCAGCGCTCCGGGCGGCAGTCTCTCGCGCACGATGCGGTACCGCTTGGTGGCGTGCCCGCGCGCCGGGGCGTGCACGCCGCACTCCTCGATGAGGCCCCGATCGAGCAGGTCGCGGATGGCGCGGTGGACGCTGCGCTCCTGCACGTTGAGGAAGCGGGCCAGGCCGCCCTTGCTCTCGAAGTAGCCGCACCCGGCGTCGCAGAAACCGAAGATGCGTGCGTAGACGAGCAGGGGAAGGCCGGAGAGGCCCAGGTCCGCCATCATGAAGTGCCGTACCGTCGTGAACTCGCGCGGGGAGGGGCCGTCGCGCCCCTTCGGGCCTGCGGCTGCCATCGGCGCTAGCCCCTTCTGGGCGAGCCGACGATGCTGTTCCGCTCGACCCATGCGACGAGCTCGTCGTGCAGCACGATGCCGTCGCGAGTCTTGCCGCCGATGTAGCGGATCGGGAACGGGTCGTCGGGGTCCTTGGCGAGCCGGTACATGGCGTCGCGGCTGATGCGCAGCATCGCGCACGCCTCGTCGGCGCCGAATATCGCGTTGGTCGATGCGATGAGCCTCACCTGGCTCCTGCTAATGCTCTTGGTCATGGTCGTCCTCGAGCTCCTTTCGTCTCGAGGCTCCCTCGCGTGCCCGGCCGCGGGCGGCTCCCGGGGCGGTCGCCGCCGTCATTTCCTGCCGCTCCTCGACTCGATGTAGGCGTCCACTGACGCCCTCGACACCAGGAGCTTCCTTCCGAGCCTGTACGAGTCGATCTCTCCCGACCAGACGAGGTCGTATGCCTTGCTCCGGCTCGCCCCCATGTACTCCTGCATCTCGATCACCGTCATCCATTCGTCCCGATCTTGGCTTCCCTCGGGCGCGGCGCATTCGGCTGTGCGTGCCATGGTTCCTCCAATCTTCCCGTGCGGCACCGCGCGAGGACACCGCACGACACCGTGTGCCTTTTCGTCTGCGCGACGATTGAACCGCCTGATGTCGATTGGTAAGCACGGCAGGAGCGGAGACGGGTCGAGCTGGGTCGAGCTGGTCGTGCCTTCACGAAACGGCTATGAGCCGCGTGCCTTAGCTCGCAGCTATGTCCCTGAAAAGTAAAAGGCGCCCATGCGGGCGCCTGCCTAGTAGCTGGAGTTGTTCGGTTGTGGTCGGAATGCTCGTCTTCCGCGGTGCTGTCGTCCGGGGTCCGGCATCTGTCGTTCGCCTCTTCTGTCGTGTTTGATGTTGCGTGTTATGCGAGCGACCTTGCGCGGGCCTGCTGGCCCGTTGCCCCAGGTGCACCCGGATAAATGGTACCCATCCGTTGGGACATGGACATCGCGGGAGGGCTGTTTGGGCAAGCTAGGATGGATGAGCGGCGGGGTTCTAAATGCAATAATTCGAGCTAAAGGGCCTTGTACTCTCTTTTGTAAAACGCGAGGGCGCAATAAACTCGACGATCCCCCTGAACCTTTTCTGAACGAATCAGCTCTTAGGCGGTATGACGCGACACGCATCGGTAGTGCTCGGACTGGGTTAGTCATCGAGTGGGTATAGAACATACGTTCTGTATAACGTTATAGCACCAGGTGGCAGGCGTAGTTTCAATCGAAGCTACGCCTGCTGCTATATATGGGTTGATGGTGGTATCAATGACCGCGATGCTTCTGTTTGCGCTTCAGTTTTCGCTGCTCGAAGCGCGCCTCCGCCTCATCCGCGCGACGCTGGCTTCTTGCTTGAGCCGATTCCCGCTTCATCGTCTCCCGCTGATTCGCGAGCGCCTGCTGCGCCTTGGTGCTCATCGCCGGCTGCTTAAGTGCTTTCGCCGCCTCGCGGGCGCGTCGCTTGGGGTTCTTCGCGGGCTTGCTCGCCTCGGTCGAATCGTGACCGAAGAACGAGAGCTTCGCCCATTTGTTGACAACGAATCGCAGGATCTCCTCATTGGACGGTTCTGCGCCGAAGACGATGCGGGCGGCGCCGTATCTGCCGTCCTCGACATGCTCCGCCAGCCCGACCCAGAATTGGCCGTCGTGATATACGGTCAGGGTGGATGACACGCTGATCTGCATGGCTGGTTCCTCCTTTATGTAGATGACCATGCAGAGAAGGGACAACCAAGGAGGCAGGTTACTGATGCGGACTCCCGCACGCCCACGACTACCCGACGGGGACTGTGTTTTCATCTCTGATGGTTGGATTGTAGCACGTGCGGATTCACGATGTTGATTGCCGGCGCCTAGACGGAGATGAAGGCGGTTCGATCTAGGTCAAGCCGGTCGCTCATTCATGAAGCGGCCGATTCCCTGAAAATAAAAGGCGCCCACGAGGACACCTACAGGCTATCTTCGAACTACTTGGTTTGGGGCAGACGGAGGAAAAAATAGGGCAGAATCGCTCTCACGATCCCGCCCCGCAAACCCGAGGGTTTCTAACTGGCTCCATTATTCCGGGCTTCTCAGTTCTGTCATTGACCCAGGTATCACCCGTCTCCTATAGCGAGTGAATATAAAAATAGGGCAGAGTCGCTTGCGCAAGTCCGCCCCTAAAACCGTGAAGGTTTTGCTATCTGCACGCTATTTTACCAACCCGAGCGATTCTGTCAACCTGCGAAGGAACTCGAGCGCGGAGCGAGCTGCGGCGTCGGGCCCCTTGTCGGGCAGCGCCTCGGTTTCGCCGTCGGCCCTGGCGAACATCTCGGCGAGCTCGGATGCGGCGCGCGAGCGCGAGGAGCCCTCGGGTACCAAGCCGGAGTGCGCCACGAGCACGGTCGCGACCTCCTGCATGGCCGTATTCCCCATCCACTTCCTCCTGGTCGCCTTGGGAATTCCCACGGCGGCGACCCTTCGGGAGACGCCGCTGGACGCCGAGCCCCGGGCGGCGCCCCTCTCGGCGAAGCAGTTGATCAGGCACGAGCCGTGCGCGGCGCAGTTGCGGACGGACTTCACGCGCTTGAGGTCGTAGTGGGAGGCCTCGAGGCGCCTGTCGCCCCATCGCCTGGCGCAGAAGCGCACGAAGTCGATGAGGGTGCCGAACGAGGTGAGCTCAAGGAAGGCCCAGGCAGGCATGTCGCCGGAGTACTTCGCGTAGAGGCTCGAGCTGTAGGGGCTGCGGCCGCTCATCTTGAGCTCGCGCAGGCGGTACTCCCTGTTTGCAGTGGTAAGCGATGCCATGTAGTCGGCCACGATGGCGTAGCCGTCCTCTCCACGGTCCTCCATCTCGCGAAGCAGTGTCACCTTCTGGAAGTGCTCGATGTCGAGCGTCATGCCGAGCAGGGCGTGGCGTAGCTCCTGGTCGAGCGCCGCGAGCAGGCGCAGCTGGCCGAAGTCGAGGTCTACGTAGCGGCCGTCGCGCGGGCCTCCCTCGTATTTCGAGAAGAGTTTGCGGTAGGATGCGAGCTTGAAGAAGTTGCACTTGTCGCGCAGGTAGTCCGCGGCCTCTTCCTCGGAACACAGCTCGAAGGCTACGCCCTTCTGCTTGAGGTGCTCTATCTGCTGCTCGATCGTGAGGATCGGCTTCCTATCGTGGGGTTCGGCCATGCTCGGTCTCCTGTCATAAAAAGTATTGCCTATTTTACCAGCATGTTCTCGACATTCGATGGAGGCCTCATCGTCGACTCATGGGCAAGCCGCCTGATACGACTCCCTTTCCCTGTCAGCAGCGCAGTCGCCTGACCTGCGGCTTTGGAATCGCGTTGGAAGCCGCCCGCGACCAATCATTTGCAGTTGTTGCGAGTGGCTTGCGCGTGATGCTGCGGTTGAGTTTCAGAAACGGGCGATTCCGCCCAATCGGGCACCCGAATCACGGCCGGAAGCTCCTTTGGGACAAAAACAAAAACTCAATGCCCTGAGTTTGGAAAAAGTTTTTGAGGTTGTCCCAACTTTTGTCCCCGAAGCCGACGAAACGCGACATCGCGGCATTCGGCGGCACGCGTTCCATGTCGATGCCGAAAACTGGATGCAACTGGAATGACGGGACGACAGAACCAAAGCCATCGAGTGGGAGTAGGACGACAGGGTTCTGACCTGCGATTTTGAGTGCCGCACTATGCCGCTGAGTTTCGTTTCGTACGAGAGTCATGACAAAGCCACCAGCGACGGAGATGAGTAAAAGCGATTAAAGAGCCTCCGTTCCCTGCGTTGGGACGGAGGCTCTTTCTTTGCCGTTTTACTCCCTTGTCTCCGTTCGGGGATTATTTCCTGCTCATTTAGGGCTATTCGCGCTGAAAGATTTTGACTAGCTTGGTGTCCTTTATTTCGTAGACAATGTCTGCGACGTTCTCGACCAGCCTCTTATCGTGGGAGACGAACACTATCGTTCCGGCATAGGCGCTCATCATCTGCTCGAGGGCTTCGGCGCTCTTGATGTCCAGGTAATTTCCAGGCTCGTCCATGAGCAAGATGTTGTATCTGCCCAGCAGCATCTTCGCGAGTAGCAGCTTGATGACTTCGCCTCCCGAGAGAACGCCAACGTCCTTTGTCAGGTCGCGCGGTCCGATTCCCATAGAGGCGAGGATGCCTCGAATTTCGGTCATGCTGTACTCGCAACCATTCTGCATGAACGAGATCACAGACTGGCGGGCGTCGAACTTGTAACCTGTCTGTTCGAAGTAGCCGATCTCTGCTTTGGGAGAGATGTTGATACCGTCGGCGCGTCGAACGATTGCCTTCAGCAGGCTGGTCTTTCCTGTGCCGTTGCCACCGGTGATGGCCACTTTGGCACCGAGCGGTATCTCGAATTTCGCGTGGTCATAGAGCACGCAGTTGCCGAAGCTCAAGCTGAAATCATCTGCCGAGATGGGAAATTTGCTGTGCAGTTCCAGGGCCTTGCTCTGGCGGAAGCGCACGGCGCGAATGCTATCTGGGGCCTCGATCCCTTCGAGCGCTTCGAGGCGCTTCTCCATGTTCTTAGCTGCCTGATGCATTTTCTTCTGCTTGGTGCCGGTTGTTTTCTGATGCCCCAAGCGACCTGCATACTCGTTGCTTTTTTTCGCACCCTTCCGCTTGGCGTCGACCTGCCGTGCTTTTTTCCGCTGTTTTTCGATGGCGGCTTCGAGGCGATCGCGCTCGCGCATCGCCTCTTCGTATCGAGTCGCCTGAGCTTTGCGCTCTTCTTCTTTCTGTCGCAGATAGTCGGAGTAGTCACCCCAGAATTCGGAAATACCGCCGTCTTTGAGCTCCCAGATCTTGTCTACCACCTGGTCGAGAAAATGACGGTCATGGCTCACGATGAGCAGGGCCCCATCAAATGCCTTGAGCTGTCCGACGAGAAGGCGGATGCCGTCTTGGTCGAGGTGGCTCGTAGGCTCGTCGGCGAAGATCGCGCTTGCATGCTGGGAGAGCGCAGAGGCAATCTTGGCGCGTGTTTCCTCCCCGCCGCTCATCGTCTCCTGCGCCACTTCGGCGACGTTGAGACGGGAGAGCATCTCGCCGTTGTCCTGAGCCGCATCAAGGTCGAGTTCGTCGAGCTGGCCGATGAGGGCAATGCTGCCGAAGCGCCTGACGTCGGCGTCCGCAATGGTTAGATTGCCGCTCAGGATTTTTAGCAGGCTGGTTTTGCCTGCACCGTTGTCTCCTACCAAGCCGATGCGATCGTAGGGGTAGATTTCCAATTCTTCGATGTCCAGAATATCGCGGCCGGCATATTCCAAAAAGATGTCTTTAGCTTTGACTATGAGTTCCATAAGTTGAACCACCTTTTGTGTATTGTCGTTTTCTGGAAGCGCAGCCATGCCAATAAAGAATCGCTCACGTCGATTTTTCGCCTTTGCCCGATTGCCGGCGTGAGCGTTTTGGCCTTGCGCAAGCCGGCAAATCCGAAAATGATAGTTGGCGGCGAATAAGGAGCGCGATGTGGGATGTCGGCGCAATACCTCGTCGTCGCAAGGGCTTGAAGGCTGACGCGCGAACCGATGGCTGCCGCCTCTTTTTCGAATGCTTGGGCTATTGAATCTGCCCGGAATCTTTTTTCCCCACGTTTCGGACGCTTGGAGCGAGAAGCATCGCCAACGCAAGCAGTGTCATGGTCGCTCCAGAACCGACGGACCACAACGGAGCTCCGAGCAGGTGCGCAAAAACGGAGGGGGCTGCGAGGCCCATGGGCATGGCCCACGCCATAATGGTTCCATAGAGACCAAAAACGCGGCCTAGGTACTCAGGAGGTATCTGCTCCTGCATAAGGGCAGTCTGGGTTCCTGCGTACAGCGGGGAGCATGCGCCCATAAGAAAGCTCGCCGGTAGGAAAGCGGCGAACAGCGACGGGCCGAGCAATCCGGATGCGATTGCGACGACGCCGAAGCCGGCGATTGCGGCGACCATGGTGAGCGACCTATTGCGGAACCCTCCCGTGGCCGCCAAAATGCCGGACCCAGCCAGCATGCCTGCGGAGAAAAGGACCTCCACCAAAGCAGCATCCCCCGTGCTACCGCCAAAATGTCCCAAGGTCATTATTGGGAACAATGCCGCGAGTGGGGAGAACGCGAAAGCGAAGACGAACCCGCACCAAAGAATGGCGAACAGCCCCCTGTATCCCCTGATCAGCTTGTAGCCGTCCGAAATCTCAGAGAAAAGTTCTCGAACTTTATTGGAAAAGGACGAGCTGCGGTCGGCTTCGTCGAGTCCTCCTGCGTCTATCTGAGCGGCGAGGACAGCTAGAGAAGCGAAAAGCGCCCCCAGCACGTCGAGGGCAATCATGGCGGTAATGCCCGCCACAGGATAAATCACTGCCGCGAGCGCGGCGCCAAGAATGTATCCGGCGGACTGAATCGCTTGCATCACTCCCGATAGGCGAACGAGATGCTCTGGCGGGGCGAGATGGGGCGTGAGGGATTGGGAGGCCGGCGTGTAGAACGAAGTGCCAGCTGCGCGGAGAAACAGGGCGATGAGTATTGACCACGCAGGTAAGCTGCCGGCCAACGAGGCAATCGCCAAGGCGGCGCCCACCGCGGCAACGAAGAGGTCGGCGCCGATGAGAACACGCTTCAAAGGCAGTCTGTCGACAACGGCGCCCGCAAGGACTCCGAACAAAGCAATCGGCAGAAAGCCTGCTAACGATGCCAGGGAGAGGAGGGAAGATGATCCTGTCGTGAGGGCGATATGCCAAATGAGACCCATTTGGAGAATCGAGCTCGTCAATGTCGACACGAGCTCCCCGCCCCATACGAAACAAATCTTAAATTGCCATGAATGGCACAGCGAAACAGACCTGCGCCGAGAGGTTTCAAACATCATGGTTATGTCCAATCGTGGAATGGCGTGCAAAACAGCGCGACGCCATAACAGCGCCGCTTTTTAGGCGCTCATCCACGTGCGGAAAAGACCAACCACGACACCCCTCCTTCGCTGACTCAGTTCGGTAAACCACGCAATTTTAAGGAGGCTGAAGCTCGTTTGTCAAGGATTGCCTGTCGGCAAGGACAATCCTTTCTGGCCATTCGATCCCTTTTGTATCTTTGGTTGCGTAGGTGACCCGCCAGGGCTATTACGCGTGGAAGAGGCGCCTGCCGAGCTGGCCGATGAGGCGCTGAAGATGGCCCTGGTCAGGCGAAACGATCCCAAGGGATGCGTACATCATTCGGATAGTAAGAATGTTGCCAGCAGGTTTTGCGGCAACCGCAAAGGAGCCGTATCCTGCAGCTGGAATCACGTTGCAGCATCCTGACCCGCATTCCGATTGGCGGACGGCCCGCTTCGGCATCCTGACCAGCACAGCAATCGAGCCTTGTCATTCCTTGGATATGCCGGTTGCTCGGGGCGGTCCCGACGGAGGCCCTCGCCTCCCCGGTCCGTGACCCAAGAAGGGCAAGCATGCTGATCTGCATGGCTGGCTCCTCCTTTATGTAGACGACCATGCAAAGAAGGGACAACCGAGGAGGCAGGTTACTGATGCGGGCTCCCGCACGCCCATGACTACCCGACGGGCTTTTTTTCATCTCCGATGCCCGCATTGCAGCATGAACGAATGTGCCTCGACATCTCTGCTGGCATGGTACGACTGGGATCGCACCTCGACGCATCCTTGCGCATACTGCCTTCCAGGTTTCGAAACCGGGAAGGAGAGTGTATGTGAGCGACGATATCGGCGCCGATTCGACGCTCGAGAGGGAGATTGCGCCGATTCTATCCATCGGGGATGCATTCCCGAAGATTCTCATCACTCGCACGAGGCATGAGCCCCATACCCGGGAGGGCGTGCTCGTGCTGAATTTCGCGAGGTGGCTGCTTGGCGGGTAGGGTTCTGAACGTCGCATTGGGATATCGCGCGACAGGGCACGCAGGGCTGTTTGTGCCCGCACGGGAAACGCCGTCGCCATGCGGGCGGCCTGTCGTGTCCGATTAGCCTTTTGCTAAACAGGCTTACGCCAACTCATGGGCAAGCCACCTGAGACTATTCACTTTGCTTATCGTTGACAAAGACCTGTGGCCTGCGGTTTTGTGAACGGCTCGTAAGCCACCCGCGTCGACTCACTTACTGTTGAAGCTGGTGGCTTGCAGGCTCAAAGGCGGTTGAGTTTCAAAACGGGCGTTTTCGGCGATATCGAGCCTCCAAAGGCGGCTCTCCGTGCCCCTTGGGACAAAAATAAAAACTCAAAGCCCTGAGTTTGAAAAAAGTTTTTTGAGGTTGTCCCAACTTTTGTCCCCGAAGCCGACGAAACGCGACATCGCGTCATTCGGCGGCACGCGTTCCGTGTCGATGCCGAAAACTGGATGCAACTGGAATGACGGGACGGCAGAACCGACGCCATCGAGTGGGAATAACGATAAACCCAATTTAAGAAACTAATTATCCAAAATATAAAAATATTGGTGCCTTAAACGCCAAATTTCACCTCCTGGCATATAATACAGCCAGGAGGTGCTCTACCATGAGGCTGTTTCGCAGAGAGCAGTATCTGAAGAAGATTCGCCCATTCTACGATGATGATCTGATAAAGGTCATCACGGGAATACGCAGATGCGGAAAATCGTGCCTCATGGCGACCATCGTCGAAGAGCTCAAGGAACGAGGGGTCCCAGAGAAAGACATCGTTTACCTCGATCTCGACAAGCGCGGCAACCGTTCCATCAAGACACCCGACCAACTAGAGGCCGCAATCGAATCGCGGCTTGTCGACGATGACTTCAAATACCTCTTCATAGACGAGGTCCAGAACGTCCGCGGCTACGAAGAGGTCGTGAATGCCTTCAACACCGATGGCGGCTTCTCAATCTTCATAACGGGCTCAAACTCCTATCTCCTCTCCGGAGAGCTCATGACCAAGCTCACCGGGCGCTACGTCGAATTCGAGATGTTCACCTTGTCGTTCAGCGAATTCCTTGCCATGAAGAAGTTCCTGGGAGTCGAGAGGAAGGACGACAGGGCTGAATTCGAGGAATATCTTCGCTACGGCGGCTTTCCCCGCTCCCTTGAATATGATGACGTCGAGGCGAAGGCCCATTACGTTGAAGACGTCGTGAAGCAAATCATTAAGAAGGACATCCGGTCTCGAAACAAGATACGAAACATCGAAGCCTTCGAGCGCGTTATGACCTACGTCATCAACAACTACGGCGCTCCGACAAGCCTTACCAATCTGGTCGACCACCTGAGAAACGTTGAGAAGATCGCCGTCGAGAGAAGGACCGTGTCTGCGTACATCCAGATGCTCGTCGACGCAAAGATCCTCTACAGATGCCAGCGCTTTGACCTGAAATCGAGGAAGTCTCTAAGGGGAGAGGAGAAGTACTACCTCGCCGACCCCGGGATCTACTTTGCCCGGAACGTCGATGTACGGCTGAACTTCGGCCCCTCTCTGGAGAACGCGCTCTATGTCTACCTGAGGTCCCGGGGGCACAGGCTCTCAGTCGGGCGAATCGGCAAGCTGGAATGCGACTTCATCGCCAGGAAGCACGACCTCTACGCCTACATACAGGTATCCATGACGATTTCTGACCGCGACGTGGAGGAGCGTGAGTACAGGCCGTTCAGTCACATCAGAGACGGGTATCCACGCTACCTTTTCACGCTGGACCCGCTCCTGCAGCGGCGCGAGGGCGTCAGGCACCTCAACATGATCGACTTCATGAAAGGCGACGAGGACCTACATTGGTAGGTGGTATAGAGGCTCAGCTACCAAGTAGCTTGGATACGTGCGGAACCCCCTGCCTCGAAAAGCTCCGCACTACTCGACAACGTACCCCGAGGCCTCGAGAGGGGCGATGCAGGTCGAGCATGATTGAGGGCGGAGGCAAGCGTATCGGCGCAGAGCGTGGCGGGAGCTAGTGTTTGAATGCAACAACCTTGCAGCCTGCGCAATGCCAAGCTTCCACGCTAGTTCGGCATCCTAGTTTCGGTTCGGTGATTTGCACGAAGCCCTCGGCATTCCGCGCGTTCTCGAAAACGCCGGGAACCCGACTTGCGAACCCGAAAGCGCCGTCTTTGCTGGCAAACAACCAACCTTGTTCCATACTCGCGCCGCATTCAGGGCAGTTCATAGTCGCTCCTTTCCATGCATATTGTTATCGGTCGGGCTTGCAGCGCAATAACTCTCGCGATTTCCACGACCATGATCTTCACGGCAACGCCTGACGCCATAAACCAAAAGCAGAGTTCTTTAGCCTGTTGCGAGTTCGCGATGAGCATGGCGATGGCAGACGCGATTATGACAAGGGCACCAATGCACCCTACAACGGTTGGGATACTGACCAACGGGAACAACCCAGCCGCGCAACTCCCATCGATGGAGGACTGAATGGTCTTGTCCAACCCGTCGCGAGCCGCCGCGAAACAGCAAACGACAAGGCCGAACGCAAGGAGCAGCAGCCCCCGCATTCCCCAGTGCTGGACACTGCCGCGGTTGACAATCGTGTAGCCGATGAAGACGACAAGACCAAGAATCATGATCGTTGTGGCTATGGTGGTCGTATCGCCGAAGTAAGGCTTTGTCATTGGGAACCCTCCTTACCCGCTGTTCAACGAGCCTTTCCTGCTTCTATCTGGTCAATGAATCGGCTTACATGATCGTCCAGCAGCTCCATTGCGCGCGCTTTGTCCATTCCCCCGTCGGACAAGCCGTATAACAGGAACATCGGCCCATAGAACTCCAGTGCAAGCTGCCAAGCCGCGTCTTCAGAGCCTGTAATCTCACCGAACACCGACGCCATGTATTCAACGGGGCCGCCTGCCAAATACTTTTGGTACAGCTCAGCCATGCCCGAATCCCGATACTGCTCCAACGTCAGCATCTTGCGAAAACGGGAGGGGAATTCCTCCTCCGTCCAATGCAGGAACTGCGCCTTGCTGTATGCGCGGATCTTCTCGGCGGGAATCTCCTTATAGGCAGCAGTGCCGCCCAGCTCATTCCCCGGCATGGAGAACCGCTGCGACCGCTCAGTGTCCAGCTCATCCATCCGCGCGACGATGTGATCCAAGATTTCTTGTTTGCTGGCGAAATGCTTATAAAGGGCGGCCTTCGAGATTCCGACCTGCTTCGCGATATCGCTCAAAGACGCGCCCAGATACCCTTTTTCGGAGAACAACCGCAGCGCTGCTTCTGTGATCCGATCCTTCGTGCTCGGTTCCATATCAGTCCTCTCTATACTAGGTGACCGAACGGTAACCTAGTATAGTTACCGTTCGGTCACCTGTCAAGAAAGCATGCAAGATGCCGGAGAGGCGGGCAATCTCATCGAGAGCGTGGGCGCCGCCACGGGCGCGCCCTGCCCGGAGGGCATGGAAGAGCGCGTCGTTCCCGCCGCGACGTACGCGGTCTTCGACTGCGCAGGCCCGATGCCCGACGCGATGCAGAGGCTGCAGCACCGCATCCTCGCCGAGTGGGTGCCCAGCTCGGGCTACGAGTGGGCATCGAAGTCCGACGTGGAGGTCTACTTCGGCCCGAACATGACAGCCGACGACTACAGGAGCCAGGTCTGGCTTCCGATAGAGAAGCGCTAAGCGTAAATCGAACACAGAACGAAACAACGGTCTAGAGGCGGACGTCGCCCTGCTTGCCGCCTTCGCGCTCTGGACCACGCTGGTCCAGGGCGTCGACGTCCAACCGGTGGGCCAGAATAGGACGGAAACATCTCCGCCTTCCCCTCGGCAACGAGGAAGCAAATCGTATCCAGCGTGGTCGGCGGGGATGCACGGTCCCTCTTCAAACGAAAACGCATCTGGTGCAGTCATGCGACTGCACCTCCGAGAATCGATATGCGCAATTATCTCACGATGAAACCAAGAGAAACTCCCCAGCGTTTATCGAAACCGTGAGAAGTCACCTGCCGTTTCGGCCATCGGAGATTAGCGCCATGTTGGTTACGCGCGCCTGATGCCTGCGACCAGTTGCCGTACGACTGTGCTCGGTTGTATACTGCGCCCGGTGGGGCAGTCGTGCTCCGCGTAAACACATCTTAGGGGATGTCTTTTTGGTCATTGTTCTTTAGGGAACGGTTAATCGCAGAGCGTTGTTGAAAAGGCCGCATCAAGGCCTTGTGCTTTTGCGCCGTTCCGCACCTGTTTTCATCATCAGCTCAGCAAACAGGAGTAACAATGAACAACTTCCCAAAAGCGAATAGCTTTGACGTCAACCTTGTCCGATCAAAGATCATGGGCCCCAATCCGCTTAAGCTCTGCGAGGAACTTCTTCGCGGCGTGAATATCGCGAAGGGGTCGCGCGTGTGCGACCTCGGCTCCGGCACTGGTATAACAAGCGTGATGCTTGCGCGCGAATACGGGCTCGACGTGTACGCCGTCGACCTGTGGAGCGACCCCGATGAGAATCGCGCGTTCTTTCGAGAGATGAGCGTGCCGGACGAGCGGATTCATCCTGTCAAGGCCAACGCCGCGGAAGGCCTGCCTTTCGGGCCGGAGTTCTTCGACGGCGTGGTGAGCATCGATTCATATAACTATTTCGGACGCGATCCGTACTATCTGGGGGAGAGGCTTCTTCCGTATGTGAAGTCTGGCGGAAGGATTTACCTTTCCATCCCCGGCATGGTGCGCGACTGCCATGACGCGCTGCCGGCATGCCTGCTCGCATCCTGGGATGCAGAGCAGCTCGATTATATGCACGATTTGGCTTGGTGGCGAGACATGATTGGCCAAACGAGCGGTGTAATTATCGAGGATATGCACCAGATGACGTGCACGTCCGAAGCATGGGTTGACTGGATTACCTGCGATAACGAGTACGCTCAAGGCGACCGCGCGGCCGTTGAGGCGGGTGCGCTCGAGTTCTTGAATACCATCGCGGTCACGCTTGTGAAGGCCTAGGCTAGGTAACTGAAAAATGGGACGTCGGGCGCTTCTCGTGCGTCTTGCTACGCGTGAGAGCCTTGGCGCGGCAACCATCCGATGATAAAAGGCAATCAGTCACCTGGAAACGAGGGGTAATCAAATGCCGGGGGATCCCCCCGGCATTTTCTTTGCCTAAGGAGGTTTCGCATGAGAGAGCTCTCGGCTCCAAGACGAAGAGGGACCTGATCCTCCTGCTCTTCGACAAGCTGGAGACCTTGCAGGCCTACGACATCGTAAAGATCTACTATGACGCCGGGCAGGGCATGGTCACCGACGCGCTCCACGCCGCCTTCGAGTACGTGCCGAGTAGGCAGGTGATTACCTGCAGGGACTGTAGTCCCGCGGACTTCCGGCTCCAGCAGATAGCGGACTTTATCTGCGAGATAGAGTTGGCCGTGATCAAGTATGAAGCTAACGAGGCCGGTAGAACTGAGAGGCTATGAGGGCTCCGGCATGGATGGCTCCGAGAGGCACCTGAAGAGGGTCTGCAAGGGCACCACGGTTGAGAAGGGCCTCTCAATCACGGGAAACAGGGCGACGCAGTCGCGGGACGAGGTTGCCTCTTGGACGAAGAGGTTCGCGTAAAGGTCTTCGCGGGCTGCTGCCCAGGCGATTCGATTGCGAGGCTTGCGGCGCTCTGTGACGAGGGGGCCACTATGGAAGATGAGGTGTCCTTAGTGGCCACGCTTCACGGTACGTTCTGTGGAGGCAAACGGTAGGCAACGCTGGCCGCGACACGTCCCACACCGGCGTTAGCTCAGGAATTCGTCGACCTCGCCGACAAACTCATTTGGATACTGGAAGAGCGATCCATGGCCGGAATGAGGGTAGAGCACCAGTTGGCTGCCGACGATCTTCTCGTGCATCGCATTCGAGTTGGGCGTGGGGACCATCGCGTCGTTGTCACCGTTTGCGATGAGCGTGGGAACGCGAACGAACGACAGGTAGTCTTTCGCCGCTTTGCCCCAACGCTTGATTGCGCCGAGCTGGGCGAGAAAGGCAGGCACCGTTACGGGCGCGTCCTGGCTGGACAATGCCCTGGAATAGAGCCGCGCGAACGTGGCGTTTGCCGCGGCTTCCCCGGTCGCGTCGTCCGTGAAGAAGATGTAGCGCTTCATGTCCTTGCGCCTGGCAACTGCGTGGAGCATGTGGCGAAACGTGACGGACGTTACGCGATCGGCCCCCATGCCGCCACGAGGCGCCGTGCCAACAAGGATGAGCCTGCGGACCGTCCGGCGGCAAGCTCACGGTATGCAATGCGCCTGCCGCCTACGTCCACATACGAATTGCCCGTAGTAAGGTACGCCAACTACGCCTCCTCGATGCGCAGCAGCGTCTTGCCCTGCGAGTGGCCGGACCTCACGCGCTCGAGGGCGTCATTCACCTGATCAAGGCCGTACGTGCCGTCGATCGACACCGCAAGCGGCTTCTCGGCGGGGAAGAGCTCCGCGACGCGCGCGAGCTGCGTGCCATCCTCGTGCACAAAGATGAAGTCGTACGTCTGCTGCTTGCGCGCTGCCATCTTGTCGAGCTTGCGACCTGCAAGGCCAAACAGCGCCCGCTTGAGCGTAGGCAGCCCTTCTCGCTTGGCAAAGCGCCCGTTGGGCATGCCGCGTAGCGACACCAGGTGCCCGCCCGGCTTGAGCACGGCAAACTCGTCCGGCAGCTCGCGCTCGCCCAGGGTGTCAAGCACGCAGTCCACGTCGTGCAGCTCATCGACGTAGCGCTGGGTCTTGTAGTCGAGAAACACGCTGGCTCCCAGGTTGCGGACGCGCTCCTCGTTCCGGGCGCTGCCGTTGGTTACCACGGTGAGGCCCATGCGCGCCGCAATGGGGATTGCCATGGCGCCAAGGCTGCCCGTCCCTCCGGAGATGAACAGCGTCTGACCTGGCTGTGCCTCCATGATGTCCAGCGCCTGCAGGGCGGTGAGCGCGGTCAGTGGCACGCAGGCGGCCTCTTCCATGGAGAGGTAGCTGGGGACGAGCGCAAGCGCTCTCTCATCTATTGCGGCATGCTCGGCGAACGCCCCAATCTTCGCGAGTGGCATGCGTCCGTACACGCGGTCGCCGGGCTTGAACTTGCCGGCTGCAGTACCCATCTGCACTACGGTGCCCGAGAACTCGTTTCCCATCACGAGCGGCGTGCGGTAGGGGACGATGAGACGAACGTCCCCACGGATTATCATGTTGTCCAGCGGGTTTACGGCAGCGGTGTGGATACGCACGAGCACCTCGTGCGCCGCCGGCTTGGGGGTGGGGACGTCCCTCACTGCCAGGGTCGTGCCGTTCTTGTCGTACTTGTCCAGAATTGCGGCCTTCATTGGTCTTTGCCCTCCTGTTGTGGGTGACCTACTCGGTCTTCTCGCTGCTCTCGATTTGTTTGCGCATCTGCGTTATGCAGTCTGCAAGCGTCGTGCCCGCCAGCTTGCGCTCGACCACCTGCTCCGCCTGGCGGAACATCCCGTTGAGCACGGGGCGGATATTGCGTCCCACGATGCACTCGTCGCTGGGGTTCTGGTGAACGTCGAACACGTGGACGTCCTCGCTCTGCTCGACCGCGCGGTACACCTCGAGAAGAGAGATGTCCTTTGGTGCCTTGAGCAGGGAAAACCCACTCACACCGCGCCGTCCCTCGATGATTCCCGCCCGGCTGAGACGGGTGGCCACCTTGCGGATGTAGCTGGCGTTTGTCCCCACGCTATGGGCAATCTGCTCCGAGTTCATGGGGGTCTTCGCCTCGGACACCAGGATTAGCATATGGATGGCCGTCGAGAACTTCGTGTCCATGTCTTGCTCCCTTCGGGCTTTTTTGCCAGTTGCGTATCGGACTCTTGCTTCCTCATAAATGTATCAGTAAGTAATACAACATGCGACTCGCCCATACTACCCACACATGGTTTTGTCTGTAGGTGGCGTGCCGACGGTGCTTCTGGCTGGGCAGCCGCCAGGCGTTCGCATGAGCCGCTCGCCCCACTTTGCTTGCCCGCGAATTATTTTTTCAAAGTTGGTACCCTGCTGGTCGACGTGTTTCTCATCTCGAGGGTCGGCAAGCACATGCCCAAGCTCTCCAACAATGCAATCGAGATCAAGGCGAAGATGAAGGCGCTGAGGAGATGACTTCTCGCCGACAAACATCTGGTGCGGTATGGGCTACGGAACTCCTGCGCCCGCGACATCGATGGGCTTCAGCCTGAATGCCGCGTTCACCGTGGCTTCCTCGGGCTCCGGCTCGGGCGGCGGAGGCGGCGCCTTCTGGCAGCCATGGATGATGTGGTGACGGGAAGAAATCTGTCTGGTCCCTACAACTCGATTAAGGAGGCCTTGGCTGCTCTTGATGAGGAGTAGTCATGTTGGGGCTATGAGGTGGAGGACCGTCGCCTGGCTACTCTGCCTGGCGCGCTTCTCGCAGAAGTCGGGCAAGGTTATGCGAGAAGCGCTCCCTGTCCTCATCCGTGAAGGCTGCCGGACCCTTGGTTCTGCCTCCCGCGCGGCGCACCTTCTTCTCCTCATGGCGTATGAACATCATCGAGTCAATGGTGAGCGGGTTGTACACGTGACCGCGTACGCCAATGGCGCGGGCCCCGCGGCCAAGGACGATGTCCGCGAGGCCAATGTCCTGCGTCACCACCACGTCGGCGGGGGTAATGGCGGAGACGATCGCAAAGTCCGCGGAGTCGGCGCCCACACCCACCTGGATGGTGCTTGCCCAGAAGCCGCGGTCTGGATGCGCGGGGTCTTTTGGCTCGCGCGGATCTGATGCGCGAAGGTGACGCTCGAGGTTCTGGGTGGAGTTGCCGGCGATGACGCAGGGGACGCCCTGGGCCCTGGCTGCTGCCAGGGCCTCGCGAATGACGGGACAGGCGTCGGCGTCAATGTAGAGTTTGGTCACGAGCGCTCTTTCCTGGTCCGAGTGATCATGAGTACAGTATCGGACACAATACCCCTCAAAGATGGCGTCGCGTAGTTAGTCTCCCTAACGAAGGCTGTTGTCGAAGAACGCCTCGAGCCTGTCGAAGGGAATGGCGCTGCGGTTGTCGTAGAGGTCCACGTGGTTGGCGCCCGGAATGATCATGAGCTCCTTGTTGTCACCCTTGAGCTGCGCAAACGCACCCTCGCTGAAGTAGCGCGAGTGGGCCTTCTCGCCATGGACGAGAAGGACGGGGGTGTCTATCTCGCCTGCCATTGCCAGGAGCGGCTGGTTCATGAACGACATGGTGCCCGTGGCGTTCCAGCCATCGGTGGAGTTGCCCGAGCGATTGTGGTAGCCGCGCGACGTCTTGTAGTAGTCGTGGTAGTCGCGCACGAACTGCGGCGCATCATCGGGCAGCGGGTCCACCACGCCGCCGGCGCGTGTGTACTCGCCGGCCTTGTAGTCGGCCGTGCGCTGGGCGGCCCAGGTGCGGCGCTGCTCGTCGCGGGCCTCTTTGTTGTCGCTGGAGCCAAAGTAGCCCTCGCGGGTCACGCGCGACATGTCGTACATGGTCATGGCCGCCGTCGCCTTGATGCGCGGGTCGAGCGCGGCTGCGTTGATTGCCATACCGCCAAAGCCGCAGATTCCAATGATGCCAATGCGCTCCGGATTTACGTCGTCGCGGCAGCTTAGATAGTCCACCGCAGCGCAGAAGTCCTCGGTGTTGATGTCGGGGGAGGCCACGCGGCGGGGCTGGCCGCCACTCTCGCCGGTGAATGATGGGTCAAAGGCAATGGCGAGAAACCCGCGGATTGCCATCTCCTGCGCATACAGGCCACTTGCCTGCTCTTTCACGGCGCCAAAGGGGCCGCTTACTGCGATTGCGGAGAGCTTGCACTGCACGCCCTTGGGCTTGTAGAGGTCTGCCGCGAGGGTGATGCCGTAGCGGTTCACGAACGTTACCTTCTCGTGGTCAACGCGTGTGTCCTGCGGGAACGTCTTGTCCCACTCCTGCGTAAGCTCGAGCTTCTCGGTTTGCATCATGGTGGCTCCTCTGGTTGTCTGCTGACGGTCGCGCTGTTATATGAACCTTAGAATCTAAACCTGACTTTAGGTCAAGGTAGAATTGCGACGCCCGCCCGACGCACGCCTTTTGCACACATTTGGCTGTGACCGTCCTTGTCTGGCCTTGCGGCATCGCTACTCGCACGTCAGGAGCTTCGATAAACTTCTTTCGAGTAAGCTACTTGCCCGTATCTTATAGACCGGGTTGACGCAGCGCAGATGCTCGAGTCGTGACGCCGCGGTACGAGGACGCATTCGTGGCCGCGAGGTCGTACCATGAGGTGTCGCCTGCGCCGGCGCTTCCGCCGGGCGGGCCCATCCACGAGGGAAGGATAAGAAATGATTGCTTTGGGTTGTGATCACGGCGGCTACGAGCTTCTCCAGGAGGTCAAGGCGCACCTGGACAAGCGTGGCCTGGAGTACAAGGACTTTGGCACCTACAGCACCGATTCCGTCGACTACCCGGACTACGCCTCCAAGGTGGCCCGCGCGGTTCAGAGCGGCGAGTGCGAGCGCGGCATCATCATCTGCGGCACGGGCATCGGCGTCTCGATTGTTGCCAACAAGTTCAAGGGCATCCGCGCCGCTCTGTGCGGCGATTGCTTCTCCGCCGAGGCCACGCGCCAGCACAACGACGCCAACATCCTTACGATGGGCGCCCGCGTGACCGGCCCCGGCCTTGCGCTGAAGATCGTGGACACGTTCCTTGATACGCCGTTCAGCGGTGACGAGCGCCATGTGCGCCGCATCGCAAAGATCGCCCAGATTGAGAACGAGCAGTAGCCCATGAGGATGGCGCCGCCGGCATTGACCGACGGCGCCATTGTGGTTCTATGGGGTTTGGGCGGCTTCTCAACGATGAACCTGCGTTGGAGCCTCTGTAGTCGAGGCTATTGCGCGACCTGCTCTGCAGCGCTGTCTGCGGCCTCGCGCTTCTCGCCGAACAGGGCACCAAAGACCCCGCGGACAACGGGACCGGCAACAAAGAACTGCCAGAAGAACGCCATGGGAAGGTTGAGGACGGTAGTCTGGATCCACGTTGCAAGGATGTTGACGTTGGCGGGGCGCTTGATGATGAGCGTTGCGGCAAGGCTCATGAGCGGGCACATCAGCTGGACGCTCAGCGCAGAGATGGCAGCGACCATCGCAAAGGGGGTCTGGGGGTGAGGCCCAACCACCTTGACCGCGCGACGCGACACAATGGGGGAGACAACAAGCATATCGAGAAGGAATGCGATCGGTCCCATAAAAGTAAGCTCGGGCAGGGCCTCGAGAAAGACGAAGTTGGATAGGCCGCCGACCTCGAGCGTGATGTTGTAGCAAATCATCCCATACACCATGACGAGGACCATCATGATGGTGAAAATGGCTGTTTGGACGCGGTTTTTCGGCATGTAGACCTCCCGGGTTGATGCAGTGTTGTTCGTTATCACCGGGAGGGTGTGCGTTTCCAAGAGTACCTGCAATGGATATGTGCCAATAACCGTACCATGCCAGGCGCCAGCAATTTCGATGCGATATCGGGATGCGGACAAACTTTTCACAGACAGCCGAAAAGCGTGGGATTTCCCTTATGGAGCAATTCTCCGCAAGGTCCTGGCCGACGAGAACCGCCTTGCCATTGTCCGCATGGTGGGCAACTGCGGAGAGGTTTGCGCGTGCGACCTGCTCGCAGACCTTAACATCTCGCAGCCCACGCTCTCCCACCATATGAAGGTGCTCTGCAGCTGCGGCATAGTGCGCTGCCGGCGAGAGGGATAGCTGCTCGTGTGGTGGCTGCGAGACCTGCGCGTAGGAACCGTGCGCCCTGCTCGCCCTACTCGGCGCCCTCGGAGCGCACGGCGTTCTTGATCGCGGGAATCGCGCGCTTGGCAGCCCAGACTGCCACCACAGCCACGATGATTGCAGTCACCACAAGGGTCATCACGTCGATGGCCTGCGTGGCGCCCGCCGAGGCGCTCTCCCACGCAGAGCCAGCGACATAGCCCAGCGTGCAGAGGACGGCGTTCCAGGCCAGCGAGCCAAGGAACGTGTATGCCGAGAAGCGCAGCACGCCCATGCCCGAGATGCCGGCGGGAATGGAGATGAGGCTGCGCACAACGGGGATGCAGCGGCAAACCAGGACGCTGACCTGCCCGTGCTTCTTGAACCAGCCGATGGCGCTCGAGACGTCGCCGGGCTCAAAGCCCAGCATGCGCAGGGGCTTGGTGCCCATCAGGCGCTCGAGGCGCTCCTGGCTAAGGACGCGACCAACGCCATAGAGGACGTAGGCGCCCAACAGTGACCCGATGGTTGCCGCGAGGACTGCCGAGGGAAGCCAGAGCGATCCGATGCTCGACATGAAGCCCGCGGCGGGGAGGATGGCCTCGCTGGGGATGGGCGGAAAGACGTTCTCGAGAAAGATCAGCGCGGCAAGCGCCAGGTAACCGTACTGGGCGACAAAGGAAAGGACAAAGGCCTGCATGGCACACTCCCTAGCATGGGCGCCACCGCGGCGCCGTGTTGGCTTCTTGACGGTGAGACATGCTAAGGGGGCGCGCTAAACGCTCTGGTACGCAAAGATAAACGCTAGCTAAACGCGGGCCGGGGGCGGCTTTTGGGCCGCCGCACTGCCAAGGCCACGGTGGGGGCTACGTGCCGGCGCCCGCGCGAAGAATGTAGCCCGCCCCGCGCACGGTCTGGATGAGCGCTGGGCGTGCCGGATCGTGCTCGAGCTTCTCGCGCAGCCTGTTCACATGGACCGTGACCGTGGCGCCGTCGCCCACGGCATCCTCGCCCCACACGCGCTCGTAGAGAGCCTGACGGCTAAAGACAGTGTCGGGGCGCTGGGCCAGGAACAGCAGCAGCTCGTACTCGCGGTTGGTGAGCGTGACCTCGCTGCCTGCCACGCTCACGGTGTGCGAGGCGGGACAGATGCGCACGTCACCAAAAACAAGGTCGTCTGCCTGGGGCTCGTTTGTCTCGGCGGCCGCTGTGGCGGCACTGCTCGCACGCTCGGCGGAAGCGAGGCACGCCTTCACGCGGGCCACGAGCACGCTTGGCGAGAAGGGCTTGGTCACATAGTCGTTGGCGCCGATGCCTAGGCCACGGATCACGTCGATGTCCTCGCCACGTGCGGTCACCATGATGACGGGGATGCCGGAGCGCTCGCGGATTGACCGGCAAACGGAAAGGCCGTCTTCGCCCGGTAGCATGATGTCAAGAATGACCAGGTCAAAGCCACCACCCAGCGCAAGCGAGAGGCCCTTGCGACCATCTTGTGCAAGGGCTGTGTCAAAGCCGCTGGCTTCGAGGTAGTCGCGCTCGAGCTCGGCGATGTCCTCGTCGTCCTCGGCGATCAAGATCTTGCTCACGCGGATGCCTCCCTTGTGCTATTCTCAGCGGCTTTCTGCCCGGTGACGCACAGCGTGAGAATCACGCGCAGTCCGTGCGGCTCGATGCTCTCTGCCGTGGCCTCACCGCCCATCGCGCGCATGGCGCGCTGGACAATGGCCAGGCCAAGCCCGCTGCCACCAGACGCCGCGGTGCGCGACGGGTCGGTGCGGTAGAAGACCTCAAAGATGCGTCCCAGCGACTCCTCTGGCACGCCGGGACCGTTGTCGGCGATGGCCACATCAACGTGGCTGCCGTCTGGCGTGACGCCCGCGCGAACCGTTATTGCGCTGCCGGGCGCATGCCTCGTGGTGTTGAGCAGCACGTTTGTCACCGCTTGGCGCAAGAGTCTCTCGTCGGCAAGCACCGTTGCGGGCGCAAGCTCCACCTGGGCAAGCGTGTTGCCCGTGCGCTCGAGCTCTGGCGCGAGGTCGTCCAGCACGTTCTGCAGGAACGTGTCCACGCGCACGGGTCGCTCCTCGTGCGGAAAGTCGCCCAGGTCAAGCTTGGAGAACATGAACAGCTCGGACACCAGGCCGTCCATCTCCTCGGCCTTGGAGGCGATGCGCGTGGCGTAGCGCTCGCGCATTTGGGGCGTGGTGGCAATGCCGTCGCGCAGTCCCTCGGCGTAGCCGCGGATGGAGGTGAGTGGGGAGCGCAGGTCGTGCGAGATACACGCGATGAGCTCCTGTCGGTTGCGCTGATCGCGCCGCTGGCGCTCCTCCGACGCCTGGAGCTGGGACGTCATGCGGTCGAACGAGTCTGCGATGGGGCGGAACTCGTCGTCGCGGTCGTAGCGTATGCGGTAGGAGAGGTTGCCGGCAGAGAGCTGTCGCACGCCCTCCTCGAGGTGCCCCAGCGACCACTCGATGCGGTCGAACACGTAGCGGTGGCAGAAGCGGTTCACCAGGTAGACCGAGAGGGCAGCGGTGAGCGCCAGGATGAAGGCGCTGGCCACGGCCATGTGCTTGATGGTGCCGTCCGCAACCTCGGTGAGAGAGCCGAAGACGGCAACCTGGTAGCTTGCCGCGCCGCCCTCGGCTACTTCGGCCTTGAGGAACGTGATGCGCTCGCCGGAGCGCATCGTGACGGGGCTCTCGCCCGCGGCACCGGCGGCAAGGGCAAACGAAAGGTCCGTTCCCGTGACGCCGCTGGTGGAGAAGACAACGTGTCCATCCTCAATAACCGCGAGGTCAAGGCCCTGTCCCTGGAGCAGCGAAACGATGCCGTCATACGAGGCGGACGCTGGCGAGGCGTTGCCCACGGTGTTCTCGACAAGCTCTGCCGCCGTGGTGCCCGCCCAGTAGAAGTCACTCTCGCTGTCGAGCCCCAGACCCTTGTGGCTGGCCGTGTTAAGCATTACAGCGAGGCATGCCAGGCCGACGAGCGTGGTCACGAGGACCGGCACCACGACCATGATCACGTTGGAGACAAGGAGCCGGTGGCGTATGGTCTGCCTCGACGTCATTGCTGCGCGTGCCTCTCGTCGTGGTTATCAGGGGTCTGCGTGGAACTACTCTACCATCGGCGTGCCGTCTGACAGGTGGCGCTTGTACTCGGTGCCCCAGTCTCGCAGCGAGTCAAGAACGGGCTGGAGGCTCTTGCCCAGCGGCGTGAGCGAGTACTCCACGCGCGGTGGCACCTCTGCAAACACCTCGCGATGCACGAGGCCCGCCTCCTCCATGGTACGCAGCTGGCTGGTGAGCACCTTCTGTGAGATGTGCCCCACCGAGCGCCGCAGCTCGCCAAAGCGCTTGGTGCCCTCCATGAGGTCGCGCAGGATAAGAACTTCCCACTTATTGCCAATGAGCGTGAGCGTGGTCTCTACCGGGCATGCCGGTAGCTTGCTGAGAAGTTCTTCGTTTTGCGACATGGCTGGTAGCCTCCAATAGTTACTTATTGGTACTTACAGCACTTTATAGTGCTCACTTCCCAATATGCATCGTTCTCCGTAAGGTTGCAAGTGTCAGGAGGGCGGCGGCACCGGGCCGACGCCAGTTGAGAAGGGAACCACCATGAGCCAGAACAACACCAAGAAGATCGCCGTCGTCGCAGCAAACGGTCGCGTGGGCAGCCTTGTTGTTGCGGAAGCGGTGCGTCGCGGATTTGACGTCACCGCCATCGCTCGCAGCGCTAACCGCACGCAGGCGCAGCACTTCCTCCAGGGCGACGCGCTGGCACTTACCCGCGAGCAGCTCGAGGGTTTTGACGCCGTTGTTGATGCCGTGGGCGGCTGGACTAAGGAGACCCTGCACCTTGTTCCCGATGCTGTCGAGCACCTTGCAAAGGTCCTTGCCGGCACGAACGTGCGCCTGCTTGTCGTTGGCGGTGCGGGCTCCCTCTTTGTGAACCCCGAGCACACCATGACTCTGGCGCAGACGCCAGACTTCCCCGACGCCTTCAAGGGCGTGGCCTCTGAGGTGCAGCGCTCCCTCGACTTCCTGCGTACCTGCGACGTCGTGCGCTGGACGTACGTCTCGCCAGCGGCGGACTTCCAGGCCGAAGGTGAGCGCACCGGTGCGTACACCCTCGCGGGCGAGGAGCTTACGCCCAACGAGAAGGGCGAGTCTGTTATCTCGTACGCCGATTACGCCATCGCAATGGTCGACGAGGTCGAGTCCGGGAATCACATTCGTGAGCGCATCTCGGTTGTGAGCAAGTAGGTACCGACGACGCCCGAGAAGCAATTTCCTAAGCGCCTGGGTACAACTGTGACAGTTCGGGCTGTCTCCAGGCGCCCTGGCGTGGGACCTTCAGAAGTGGAGTGATTGCATGGGCGAGAAGATCGACGTGCTCGAGCACGCGGGCGAGATTCTACCTGCCGTCAACAAGGGCGTGCTGCTTACCAGCGCGGCAAACGGGAAGGCCAACACCATGACCATCTCGTGGGGAATGCTGGGCGTTGAGTGGGCACGTCCGGTGTTCGTGACCTTTGTGCGCGAGGGTCGCTTCACCCGCACGCTGCTGGACGAGACGGGCGAGTTCACCATTGGAATCCCGGGGGAGGGGTTCGACCGCAAGATTTTGGGTCGCGCGGGTAGCGTCACCGGCCGCGATATCGACAAGATTGCCGAGCTTGGGCTGCACACGGTGAAGTCCCAGGTTGTCTCCGTGCCAGCAATCGCTGAGGCCGCCATCACCCTTGAGTGCCGCGTGGTGTACCGTCAGCCCCAAGACCGCAGCGCCCTGCCGGCAGGCATCCTTGACCGTTTCTATCCGCAGGACGTGCCCAGCACCAATTGCGATGCAAATCGCGACATGCACATTGCCTACTACGGCGAGGTTGTTGCTGCGTACACGATGTAGCAACGAGAAGACCGTCGCATATGCGACGGTCTTTGTCACACTTCTCGTTGGTGAGCGGCCCCCAGAGCGCAGATTCTGTCTCTACACCAGCTGGATGTGCTCGATATCCTCGCGCTGAGACGTGCGGTAGAGCACGAACTTGTGGCCGATCACCTGGACGACCTCGGCGTGCGTGGGGCGCGCGAGCGCAATGGCTGCCTCGCGGGTGTCCATGCCCGAGGTGCCCTGGACCGAGCACTTGACGAGCTCGTTTGCCTCGAGTGCCGAGTCGGTCTGGCGCACGACGGCATCCGTGATGCCGGCCTTGCCAACGCCGATGGTCGCCTCGAGTCGGTTGGCCATGCTGCGGAGCTGGCGAATCTGACGGCCGGTGAGTTCCATGGTTCCTCCTATGTGGAAGCGCGGTGCTTCGAAGCGCGCGGGCTTCTCGCTTTTGATAACGGTATGGCAGGTTACCACGCGCGGACGGCTGCGGGTGCTTGCTGGGCGACCTTCTCGCTACCTGCAGATTCCGATTGGTTAAGCGTACGTAACCGATCGGAATTTGCAAGTTGGCAGCGATCTTGCAGATTTCGATCGGTTAGGAGGCCGTAACCAATCGGAATCTGCAGCAGAGCTGTCATCACGTTGCCGCTATGCCGTCTTGTCCGCCTCACTGTGCGCAGCGTCCCAGAGGCGGCGGCCATCCTCGGGGAGCCCCTCGGGCAGGTTGGCCGCAAAGTCTTCGTTGCCCTGCTCGCAGGCCTTGCCGTAGTACCAGCACTTCCAGCTGAGCATTGCGCGCGTGCGCTCCAGCTCAGCGACCTTCTCGTCCACCTCGCACCTCTGCTTGCGGAAGAGCTCCAGCCGGTCGGCGTACGTGCTTGGCCCCTCCTGGCACCAGTCCATGAACTTCTTGATGTCGCGAATCTCCAGCCCGGAGCGCTTGAGACACTCGATTACGCGCAGCGCTTCCAGCTGTTCCTCGTCGAAGCGGCGGGTACCCGACGTGCGTGCCAGCCCCGGGAGAAGCCCCATCTTGTCGTAGTAGCGCAGCGTCGATACAGGCAGGTCGAACATCTGCGACACCTGGCCTATGGTGTACATGCGGTGCCTCCCGAGATAGATATGAACCTAAAGTCAGGTATATATACTTTACAATGCTCTCCGAGTGCTTACAAACTTGCGTCCGCTTCTTTCCGACGCTGCTCGTGAGGTCATGTCGCTACCAACCAACGCGAATGTCCCCGATTGGGCAGGGCAGAATGGATTACGACGTTATGACTGAGTTTTTTCATCAGCCGCGTGTCGGGCGCCTTGGCGGCCCCGACATCCATTCACGAAACGGTGTGATTAGATTCGTCTAACTTGCAATCCCGGCGTCGGCAGGCGCCCCGCGAGGGTATCGTTGAAACGTTAACCAAGCTCGACCCGATGGGAGAATCGCCATGTTCGACAAGCTGCCCGTTCCCGGGCGCAACGACCCCTGCTGGTGCGGGAGCGGTCGCAAGTACAAGAAGTGCCACGGCCCTGCGGACGAGCGCATGGAGCGCCTGTACCTCGACGGCGAGGAGGTCCTGCCCCGCTCGCTCCTCAAGACCGCCGCAGACATCGAGGGCATCAAGGCGTCGGCCGCCGTCAACATGGGCGTCCTCGACTACGTTGGCGAGCACATTGCCGCGGGCGTCCCGACCATGGACATCAACCGCTGGGTCGAGGAGTACCTCTCGGCGCACGACGCGGTTTCGGCCGACCTCAACTTTGAGGGCTACCCCTATAGCGTGTGCACCTCGATCAACGACGTCATCTGCCACGGCTTCCCCAACGAGAAGGACGTCCTTCAGGATGGCGACATCATCAACGTCGATATGTCCACCATCAGGGGAGGGTACTTCTCGGATTCCAGCCGCATGTACTGCATTGGCGAGGTCTCTGACGAGCGCCGCCGTCTGGTAGAGACGTGCAAGAAGTCCGTGGAGGCGGGCCTTGCCGCCGTGCGCCCCTGGGGCCACCTGGGCGACGTGGGCGCGGCAGTGAACGAGCTGTGCCGTGAGGCCGGCTTCACGGTGGTCGAGGAGTACGGCGGCCACGGCATTGGCCGCGAGTTCCACGAGGACCCTTTTGTGAGCTTTGTCTCCGAGAAGGGCACCGGTCCCATCTTGGTGCCTGGCATGTGCTTTACCATCGAGCCCATGGTCAACGCCGGCGCGCCCGACATCACGACCGACAAAGACAACGGGTGGATTGTGCGGACGGCAGATGGCTCGGACTCCGCGCAGTGGGAAGTCCAGCTGGTGGTCACCGAGGACGGCTACGAGCTGCTGTCCTGGTAGGGGGCAAGCTGCCCGGTGGTTGTTGCCGGAAGCAAAGTTGCCGGAAGCCCCCTTTTGGCGAGAATTGCATCCAACTTGGCCCCTCCGGTGACAATTCGTCTCCGGAGGGGCTGTTTTTAAGGGTTTTGCTGCGGAAAGCGTGCTTACGGCGACTTGCGCGGCCGTATGCTGCCGGCGCAGGCGACGGGCCTTATCGTCGCCCCTCTCGCCACATGTTGATTTTGTCGCGCCGCGTCGCGTGCGTGCTATGGTCTTTCCTGCGTGTAGCGCAAAGCCGTCGCGAGCCGGATGCCCGACAATGCCATCCTCCGCGGCGAAAAGGTGTAGTCAGCAAAGCGTGCGGTTGCCCTCGGTGGGCGGCCGCACGCCTTTTTTGTGTGCCGCGAACCCCAGGGCAAGCGCGGCGGAGAGGAGCAAGGCATGCCTAAGAACAAGGCACAGGGAGTCATCTTTGGGATTCTCATGTCCATCACCATGGCCTACGGGATGGAGGTCTACAACGTGGCCTGGAAGATGGGCGTCCCTACCATGCCCGGAGGCTTCTCCAACATGACCAACGACGTGTTCCCTAGCGCTCTGGTCGAGGCCTCGTACATGTGGCTTTTCGTGTTCTTGTTCTCGAACCTGTGGGGCACGCGCGGCGGCGCGGCGCTGGCGGCACGCCTCACCGACCCCAAGCGCGACAGTGCTTTTATCCAGGGCACCGTTCGCTCGTGCTGCACCGTCCTCATCATGTGCCCCACGATGAGCCTGGTTGCAAGCATCCTCTTCAACGTGATTCTTGCGGGCATGCCCGTGGCGCAGCTCCCCGCCATCTGGGTGGGGACGCTCATCAAGAACTTCCCGATGGCGCTCCTGTGGAACCTCTTTGCGGCTGGCCCCACCTCGCGCCTGGTGTTTGCCAAGTGCTTCTCGCACGTGGGTGAGTCCAAGGCCGAGAAGAACGCGGACGCAGCGTCGCTGCAAGCCGAGTCTGGCAGCGAGATGTAGCTGCGGTTGGCGCCCGCGAAGGGCGTCGCTTTTTGGCTACGGGTACGTACCGTGTGATTTCATTACGCCTCCCTTTCACGCGACTATCCTTCTGGGTGTTGGAGAGAATGCGCGCGAAGGGGAGGTGCGCTTGTGAGAAGGCTTGGTGTTGCGATTGCCGCCATTGTGCTGGCGGCGTCTCTTGCTGGCTGCGAACAGAGCTCCACGAGCGATGCCTCCCAGGTAGATGCGGACGAGGAGAGTACCCAGCAGGCTGAGGGGGACGTCTCGTACGTGGACGACTTCGACTGGCGCTTCTACCCCGGCACCAGCGACGATGACACGCGCGAGATTGTCTGCTGGGGCGACAGCATGACCCAGGGCGTGGGTGCCGACGATGACCCCGGGGCGCTTGTCTCGCTAGCGGATGACGAGCTGTATGACACCAGCTACCAGTCATATCCTCAGGTACTCTCGCAACTCACGGGGCTCGACACGTACAACTTTGGTGTTGCCGGGGCGACCTCGGAGGAGATTGCCGTCATGCAGGGAGCCCTCCCGTGGGCAACGCTCGACAACGACGGCGCGGACGCAACCAGTGACTCTGACGACAAGGGCGAAAACGACGATTCGGATACGGACGCGCCCGCGGACGAGGACGCTCCCGCGGACGAGGGCGAGCAACCCATCAGGCACATAGACCCCGAGGTCGTTGACGAGGGCGAGGAGCACACGGGCGACATCCTCGTGCTCGAGATAGGAAGCAACGGCGGCTGGGATGGCGACTACCAGGTCCTCATCGACCAGTACCGCGCGATGATCGACCGTTCCGGCTGCGACGACTATCTCATCTTGGGCGACACCGATGACCCGGGCACCTCCGTTGGTGACACAAGCCAGGTCTCCTTCACGGATGACTACGCGCCGCGCGAGACCAGCTGGGAGACGGCGCTTCGCGAGGCCTTTGGCGACCACTTCATCAACATGCGCGTCTTTCTCATCAAGCACGGGCTCGAGATCTCGGGCCTCACGCCAACTCCAGAGGACGTGGCGGATGCGCGCCTGGGGTGCATTTCGAAGCAGCTGCGCTCGGACTGGACCCACCTTAACGCGCGTGGCTACTTTGCCAAGGCAGTCGCCGTCTACCAGCGCGGAATCAAGCTCGGGTACTGGTCCCCCGGCGCGGGGAGCATCGACGTCCCCAAGCCGCAACGCTCCCAGGGGCAGGCCGAGGGGCAGGGCTAACGCTGGTGCCCCGTCCGAGTCTGCGCTTCTCGGCTATACTGCACTACGTCAATGAGCTGCCGTACGGCGTAAGTCCAATTGATGGCTACGCCGTCCAGCCGTGACGTATCCGCGCGCTGCGCACGATCGATTCCTGCTGGACGGTCACTTCAACCCGTCTAGGAGGGTTTTTTGACTGAAGCAACATCTGCTGCCGCCAAGGGCAAGGGCGAGCCCAAGCTGTGGACGCGCGAGCTGGTTCTTATCATCCTGGTGAACCTGTGCGTCTTCACAAACCACATCATGAGCCTCTCTACCTTCCCGTTCTACATACAGAGCCTTGGAGGCACCGAGGCCGTGGCGGGCATCTGCGCTGCGGCATTCTCGTTTGTCGCCGTGATTATCAGGCCGTTTGTGGGCTGGTGGCTCGACAACGGCGTTCGAAGGGCGGCGCTCATTGCGGGCCTTGTCCTCATGGGCCTTGCGCCTCTGGGCTACGTGTTTGTCCCCGTGCTCTCTGTGGCGATTGCCGTTCGCATGCTGCACGGCGTTGGCCTGTCGTTCTCCAACTCAACCACGGCCACCGTGGCGTCAGACGTCATCTGCCGCCCGCGCTTTGCCGAGGGCATGGGCTATTTTGGCATGGCGACGGCGCTTGCCTCGGCCATCGCGCCGGCGCTGGGCCTCTCGCTCATGGAGGGTTTTGGCTTCAACGCGCTGTACGCTGCGGCCGCCGCTATCGCCGGCCTGGGCCTGGTTCTCTTTGCCTTTGTGCGTGCGCCCAAGGTTGACGTGCCCAAGAAGAAGCTCGACCTGCGCACCATCATCAACCGCGACTCGCTGCCCGCTACGGTGACCATGCTCGTCTTCATGTTCACCTTTGGTGCACTTGAGAACTTCGTGGCAATCTTTGCGGCCGAGAGCTCGCTGCCCTCGGGATCCATCTACTTCCTCGTGATGTCCGGGATGCTGCTTCTGGTGCGCATTACCCTGGGCAAGCTTGTTGACCAGCGCGGCGAGGCGTTCTTCGTCTACTCGTGCAACGCGGCCATGCTCGTTGCGTTCCTGCTGCTGGCGTTTGTCCCCAACGCCGTGACCTATATCCTCTCGGCGGTGCTTGCCGGCTACGCCTTTGGCGGTCTCGAGCCGTCGCTGCAGTCGATGGCGGTGCACACCTCGACCGAAGAGACGCGCGGCTCGGCCAACTCGACCTTCCTCTGCGGCTACGACATTGGCTACGGCCTAGGCGGAGGCATTGCAGGCTCGCTCATCACGGGGCTGGGCTACTCGGCCATGTGGTCGATTGTTTCTCTCGCCGGCGTGCTGAGCGTGATTGTCTACGTGACGTGAGCGCGCCATTCCGACACGTCGTTCAGCAAGATGCTCGCCAAGCGGTAGTGGCCGCGCGGCGCTTGTCGCTGGTATCCTGAGATTCGGGCACGCAACACGAGCGGATGCGGGCAGGCGCTCGCGTCCACGTTTTTCTAAGGAGGCCACCATGAAGGCAAAGTTCGTCCATCGCTGCACGCATGTTCTGGACAAGGAGAAGACTATTGCGTTCTACGAGAAGGCGCTTGGCTTCCACGTGGTGAGGGAGTCCGGCCCGGACGACGGCTCCTGGACAAACACGTTCATGGAGAGCGACGCTTCGCCGTTCCAGCTGGAGCTCACGTGGAACCGCGGACGCACCGAGCCGTACGCCAACGGCGGCGACGACACCCACATTGCCTTTGAGGTGGACGACTACGACGCCTTCCACCGCCTTCACGAGGAGATGGGCTGCATCGTGTTCGAGAACCACGCAATGGGGCTCTACTTCATCGCCGACCCCGAGGGCCAGTGGATTGAGATTATCCCGGCGAAGGGGTAGGGGCGCCCGAGGGCGCTGTGGCCAGCGCTTCTCGTCGCCGGAAGGCGCCATTTGGCGCAGTCTGCAACATTTGGGCCTCTCCGGCGACTTTTTGTCTCCGGAGAGGCCGCATTGATGCGATTTGCAACACATGAGGCCCTCCGGCGGCACGCACTCGTCGGGGGGCACATTCTTGCGGCTGTTCCCCGTATCTGTTAGCTGGCAATTACCAGCTGAGGGGCGTGCTTCGTGCGTTCCACGGACTGGGCAAGGTAGCCGTCGGGGTCGGCGTCCGTGATGACGCAGTCGAAGTCTTCCATAGTTGAGAAGCGATAGAAACTCGTTCGTCCGAGCTTGCTTGAGTCAAGCATCATGATGCTTTGACGCGAGTTTGCAATGTAAGCCTGTTTGATGGTCACACTGAAGTCGTGCTCGACCGTGAAGCCGCGGTCCTGGTGGAACCCGTCGCAGCTCAGGAACGCCTTGTCGGCATAGAGCTTCGACATTGCGTCGAGTGTCATGGCACCCGCCAGGTACAGGTGCTCCTTGCGCACCTTGCCCCCAAGGAGCATGACCTCGGCTCCAGGAAGATTGAAGCTTGCAAAGTGCGCAATCGAGAGGTCCCCGGTGATTATGGTAATGTCCTTCTTGCTCTCGAGATGACGCACGAACTGGTACGCAGTTGTCCCGATGTCGGCAATGATTACGTCCCCATCCTCGACCATCTCTGCAGCTGCATGCGCAATGCGGTCCTTGGCAGCGACGTTGAAGTTGATCCGTTCCTCCGGATAGCTCATGAGCATGGTGCGTGCGAGAGAGACTGCTCCGCCGCGAACGCGCCGCACTTTTCCAGCGGACTCAAGGGCAACGAGGTCGTGGCGAACCGTGACGTCAGACACCCCGAACTTCTTCTGCACGTCAGAGACTGCGATGCTTGGATTGCTGTCCAGCCATTCAAGAATGAACGACTGTCTATCTGCTGGAGTCGATTCCTCGGAGGACACCTGCTGCCATCCCTTTCGAAAGTCGGTGCGCGATATTGCGGAAAGCACGCGTATGTTCATCTTAGAGTTCCGATTTCGAAATAAGAACACCCATCACGACATGTGTTGGACAATTTGCCACTTACGGTTGATATTTAGCCGTTCACAGAATCATACAAGGTAAATCGACCACATAGTCTCCATGTGTGTACACTACCTCCATGTAAATGAAGTTCAGAACATAAGTAATTTACTTATGAACATAAATCTGAACTTTATGAATCATTTAGTGGAGGGCGGAGGAATGAGCATCAAGGTATTTGCAGATGGCGCCAACATCGAGGGCATGCTCGACATGTACCGCGAGGGGAACGTCCAGGGGTTCACCACCAACCCATCGCTCATGAAGCAGGGTGGGGTCACGGACTACCGTGCCTTCGCAAAGGAGGTTCTCGCCCAGATCAAGGACCTGCCGGTCTCGTTCGAGGTCTTCGCTGATGACTTTGAGGGCATGGAGGCCGAGGCGCGCGAGATTGCGACGTGGGCCGAGAACGTCTACGTGAAGATCCCCGCGCTCAACACCAAGGGCGAGTCCACCAAGGACCTGGTGCGCAAGCTCTCGCATGACGGCATCAAGATCAACGTCACGACCCTCTTCACTAACGAGCAGATTGCTGACTTCATCGATGCCGTGTCCCCCGAGGTGCCGTCGATCATCTCAATCTTTGCCGGCCGCATCGCGGACACCGGCGTCGACCCCCTGCCGGTGGTTGCGGATGCCGTGAAGCTCGCCGCTCCTAAGCCCCAGTGCGAGATCCTCTGGGCTAGCACGCGCGAGCTGCTCAACATCTTCCAGGCCGAGTCGGTGGGCTGCCAGATCATCACCGTGCAGAACTCCATCCTCGCCAAGCGCAAGAACGTGGGCAAGGACCTCTTCGAGTATTCGCTCGACACCGTGCGCGGATTCAACAAGGACGCCCAGGCGCTGGGCTTCCACATCCTGCCGTAGGTGGTTGGGATGCTGAAGGACCTGCTTACCCCTCAGGTGATTCGCTGCCATGTTCACGCGACGGACTGGCGTGACGCGGTGATCAAGGCGGGAGCTCTGCTGGAGGCCGCCGGGAAGTGCGACCACACCTACACCGAGTCGATGGTTTCCTCCATCGAGAAGTTCGGGCCGTACGTAGTGCTTGAGGAGGGCGTGGCAATGCCCCACGCCCAGTCCAATGGAAACGTCTCCGAGGAGGGCATCTGCATCCTCACCTTTGACGAGCCCGTGAGGTTTGGCCACGACGAGTATGACCCGGTGAGCGTGCTTATCGGCATCTGCGCCCCCAATCCACGAGAGCACCTCGATTGTCTTGCCGAGCTGGCAAAGATCTTTGATGACGAGGATGCCATCCCAAAGCTCGCGGTGTGTGCGACGCCGGAAGACGTCATTGCCACGATGGACTCGTTCTTCAAGTAGGGCTGGCTGCTGATAAGGACGGCCTCAAGGGGCTGCACCAACGTCAGACGCTTGGAACGGCGCCCGCGCGAATGCGGGCTGAATATGAAAGGAAGAAGCATGCACATCATTACGGTTTGCGGCAATGGCATCGGCTCGAGCCTGATGCTCGCCGGCAAGGTGCAGGAGATTTGCGACGAGGAGGGTATAGCCGCCGACGTTGAGTCCATGGACCTGAACGGCGCCTCCTCCTCCAACCCGGATCTCTTCATCACGGTCAAGGAGCTTGCGCCCGAGCTTCACGGCAACATCGTCATTGTTCGCAGCTACGTGAACAAGAAGAAGATCCGCGAGGACGCCCTCGAGGCAATCAAGGCCGCAGCGGCAAAGGCCCAGTAGCGATGACGTTGCGCCTGGGAGCAGCACCCGGGCGTGAGCAGTTACTAATCGAAGGAGATGTATATGGACGCACTTCTCGTTGTACTCAAGTTCTTTGAGTCTATTCTCACCAAGCCGGCGTGGATCATGGGTCTGTTCTCGTTTGTGGGCCTTGTGGCACTCAAGCGTCCCGCCCACAAGATTATGACCGGCACCCTTAAGCCAATCCTTGGCTACCTTATGCTCTCTGCGGGCGCCGGCCTCATCCAGACCAACCTTGCCCCTCTTGGCACCTTCATCGAGACCGGTTTCCACATCCAGGGCGTTGTCCCCAACAACGAGGTCATCGTCTCCATGGCACAGACGGTCCTTGGCGTCCAGACCATGGTCATCCTGATTCTCGGTTACGTGGTCAACATCCTGATTGCCCGCTTCACCAAGTTCAAGTACATCTTCCTCACCGGTCACCACAGCCTCTTCATGGCCTGCCTGCTCTCCGCCGTGCTCCAGGCTTCCGGCTTCACCGATGTCCCCCTGGTCATCACGGGCGGCCTGTTCCTCGGCCTTGTGAGCGCCATGCTTCCCGCAGTTGGCCAGCACTTCACCGAGAAGGTCACCGAGGGCGACGAGATCGCCATGGGCCACTTTGGCTCCCTCGCGTACTACATCTCCGCTGCGGTGGGCAGCATCTTCAAGAAGGATGCTGAGGAGAACAGCACCGAGAAGATCGAGGTTCCCGAGAGCCTGTCCTTCCTGCGCGACACCACCATCTCCACTGGCCTGACCATGGCGTTCTTCTACCTGCTCACCGGCATTGTCGCTTGGGTTGCCGATCCCGCCGTGGTCGACGAGCTTGCTGGTGGCGATAACTTCATCGTCTATGCTCTGACCTGCGCGCTGTCCTTCGCCGTTGGCGTCACTATCGTCTACAACGGCGTTCGTATGATCCTTGCTGACCTCGTTCCCGCCTTCCAGGGCATCTCGAACAAGCTCATCCCCGGTGCCATTCCCGCCGTCGACTGCGCCGTGTTCTTCCCGTATGCCCCCACGGCCGTTATCCTCGGCTTTGTTGCCTCCTTCATTGGCGGTGTGGTTGGCATGTTCATCGTGGGTGCCACCATGGGCGTCTTCATCATTCCCGGCATGGTTCCCCACTTCTTCTGCGGCGCTACCGCTGGTATCTTTGGCAATGCGACCGGCGGCCGCAAGGGCGCAGCGCTTGGCGCCTTCGTCAACGGTCTGCTCATCACCTTTGCGCCGGCCCTGCTGCTCCCCGTTCTGAGCGTCTTTGGCTTCCAGAACACCACCTTCGGCGACTTTGACTTTGGCGTAATCGGCATCACCCTCGGCCGCACCGCTGCCGCCTTCGGCCCCACCGGCGTCTACGTTATTCTCGCCATCCTGCTCGTTGTGGCCTTCATCCCCAACTTCATCAAGACCAAGAGCCCGGTTATCAACCACACTCCCGAGGAGGAGTAGCAAGACACCGCTCCTGCATCCGCGGCCTTTTGCGCGGGCTCGCCTTGGGCGGGCCCGCGCTTCTTGTCTCCGGAGAGGCCGCATTGATGCGATTTGCAACACATGAGGCCCTCCGGCGACACGCTCTCGCCGGAGGGCACATTCTTGCGGCAATCGTCCCGAGAGTCGCCTACGGGCGCGGGCTTCCGCAGTTGCCGCAGAACCGTCCCGTGTTCTGCGTGCCGCACGAGCAGGTCCACGGCCCGTCCGCCGGCTGAGGCTTTGGGCTTCCGCAGTTGCCGCAGAAGCGCCCGGTGTTTTGGGCGCCGCACGAGCAGGTCCAGGTGCCGGGCGCCGCAGCCGGTGCCGCCGTCGCGCCCGCAGCCGGTGCCGCACCACCCCTGGCTGGCGCACCGCCTCCGGAGCCCATGCCGTAAAGCCCCTGCATGTTGACACCGCCGCCCATGGCGTTTGCCATCCCCATGCCCATGAACCCCACGGCCGCTCCCGCGCTGTTGGAGGCTGCCATGCGCATGGCGTCTGCCTGCGACGCGGCAAGGTTTGCCGCCGCCATCGTGGGATCGCGCATGACGGCCGCCTTCTGCAGCTCCTTGATCATGGCCTCGTCCTCGGGGGAGGCAACGATGGAGTTCACGCCAAAGGCCGCCACCTCTATGCCGCGCATCTGCCCCCAGGATTGGGAGAACTCCTCGTTCAGCGCCTGCGCCAGCTCCTTGGTGTGCGCGGGCACCGCCGAGTACCGCACACCCATTGCCGAGATGCGCGCAAATGCCGGCTGCAGTGCCGTGAGCAGCTCGCTCTTGAGCTGCGAGTCTATTTTGTCTCGCGTGTAGGGCTGCTCGACGTTGCCGCACACGTTCTTGTAGAACATGAGCGGGTCGACAATCCGGTACGAGTACTCGCCGTTGCAGCGCACGGAGATGTCCACGTCCAGTCCAATGTTGTTGTCGACCACGCGGAAGGGCACCGGCGCCGCCGTCCCGTACTTGTTGCCCACAATCTCCTTGGCGTTGAAGAAGTAGACGCGCTGGTCCTTGCCCGTGTCACCGCCAAACGAGAAGCGCGTCCCCACGCGCTCGAAGGACGCCCTTATCCGCTCGCCCAACGAGCCGCCCTCGCCAAAGAAGAGGCTCGGTTCCGTTGAGCTGTCGAACACGAACTCACCCGGCTCGCCACATGCTTCGACCACGGCGCCCTGCTCGACGATGATCATGTACTGGCCCTCGTTCACGGCGATGACGGATCCGTCTGAGATGATGTTGTCCTCGCCAAGCGTGTTGGACGAGCGGCCCTGCGCCGACGTTCGCTTGTGCCCCTTTGCCACGAGTGTGTTTGCGTCAAGCGAGTTGCAGTAGAAGTATTCGCGCCAGGAGTCGGCGAGAACGCCGCCCACGGCACCCATGCCTGCCCTCAGAAGTCCCATGGCTCACTCCTTTGTCCGTGCGTTGCCGTGGCCACAGCGTGACGTGCGCCCGGCTCCGATGGAATTACCGAACGTCCCAAAACGTTCGGCGAAGCTTGGCCTCACGACCAAATTCGGTATGCATACCAACGTTAGAATGGGTTGCAGGGAATGCCTTGGGGCACTGCCGAGAGGGGCTGCTCGCTTGAGCCGGTCGGATGACACGTTTGGGCGCAGGGTTCTTGCCGGTTCGTGTGCCGGTGGTGCCGCGCTGTGCCTTGTCCTTCTCGCGCTGCAGGCGTTTGGTGGCACGCCGCCTCCCATGCCGGGTACCCAATTCATGTCGCTTGGCCTTTCCGTCTTCCCGCCGAGCACCTTTAGCGTGGTGTCCTCGTCCAGCTCTGGTCTCATGATCCTTGTGGCCCCGGCTGCCGCCATCTGGGGTTTCTCGGTTCATATTCGCTGCTCGGATGCCCGGGTGCGCCACTGTCTTAAGGGCGTGGCGCTGCTCGTTGGCCTCTGGATGCTCGACGTGCTCGTCAAGTATCGCTATCCCATAGAAAACCAGCGGCTCATCGCGTTCCTGTGGTACCTCTACTACGTTCCCATGACGCTCATTCCCACGCTCTGCCTGCTGTGTGCCGTCCGCGCGTCGGGGCTCGATGCCAAGCCATGGGCTGTTGCCATGCGCCGCGTGCTTGTGGCGGTTGACGCTGCGCTCATCGTGCTTGTTCTCACCAACGGCACGCATTTCCAGGTCTTCTCGTTTGACATCTCTGCGCCAGACTGGCAGAACTCCTATGCCTACAACTGGGGCTACCGGCTTGCAGTTGTCATCTACATAGCCGAGTACCTGGCCTTCTTTGGCTTTCTCTTTGCCACCTCGCGCCGGAGGCTGCACGGTGTCATTGGCCTTCTCATCATTGCGGCGGTATCTTTTGCCACATACGCCATCCTGTACGCGCTCCGTCGCGAGTTTGCGTTCACGACAAACTTCTCGCTCAACTATTGCCTGGTAGTGGTGGCTCTTCTGGAGCTTGCGTTGGACTTTGGCCTGCTGCCCTCGTATGCCTGGTATAACGAGGCCTTCTCGCGTCTGCCGCTTGACCTCAAGGTCTTGGAGCGGGACGGCTCGATTGCCTTTGCCACAGACGTAGCTGACGCGCTGCCCGCCGCCGTGCTCGACCTTGCGCGCGACGCGGCGCGATCGCCGGCCAGGGGAAGAGTCACCAGGTTTAGGACGTCGGTAATTCCGCATGCGCTCTTCAAGGCCTACGGGGTGAGCGGAGGCGCGGCACTTCTCGCCGAGGACGTGACCATCCTGGACGAGCAGCGCCGCATGCTCACGGAGCGACAGGAGCGCCTGCGGAGAAGCAATGGCGTCCTGCAACACGAGGGTGCCGTCCGGCGCGAGCTGTGGCGACTCGAGAGCGAGGACCGTCTGCTCCGCAGCATCGAGGCATCCATCGCGGACAAGGTCGAGCGCATGGGTGAGCTGCTCTCCGTGCTTCCGCGCGGGGACAGCCCGCGCGAGCGAGCGGAGCGCCGCGACATCTTGACGGAGGTCAAGCTGCTGGTTGCCTACTGCAAGCGCAAGGGCGCCCTTGTTCTCTCCGAGGAGAGCAATCCCGAGTTCGACCGTGACCGCCGCAGCTCGTGTTTAACGAGACGGCCTCTGACCTGCGCTCCATTGGCGTCGACTGTGCAGCGGTGGTGAGCGTGGAGGGAGTTCTGCCGGCCTGCGTGGTGAGCGTGCTCTACGACTGCCTGTACGACGTGGCGTCTGTTGCGCTCTTTGCGACCGAGCCAATCCTCATGCTCTTTGTGAGCGGGAACAAGACGGGCGTCCAGATGCGTGCGGCGCTTGAGGTTGCGGAGGTGCTGCCCGAGCGTCTGGAGGCGGCTGTCGAGAACCTGCGAGAAAACCTCTCCGCGCAGACGGGCGGCAGCCTCTCTTTGGAGGCGTCTCCCACGTCGCTCAACGTTGCCGTTCGCATGTGCGTGCCAGATGTCATGCAGTCGGGCGGTGGGGCGCCATGAGCCATCTCTACGCAATGCGCTCCTCTGCCCTGATGCTTATCTGCGTGCTCTTCTACCTGCTCTCTGCTGGTCAGACGATACATGCGTGCTTCACGACCATGCAACGTGGCGCTGCCCTGCGACGACTGGGGATTGCCTATGAGGTGGCGCTTGTCGTCCACCTAGTACTGGCATGTGCCGTGGCGAACTCGGCCATGGAGAACCAGGGAGTATTCATTCTCTGGCTGCATCCGGTGGTCCTGCCGGTTGTGCCGTTGCTCTGGGCAAATGCTGTCGCTGCGGTGATGGGCGGCATCCGTGCCGTGCGCTTGCACCGATGGAGCGCGCTTGCCGAGGTTGCCCTCCTTGCCTGCTGCACACCGGTGGCCATTGGAGCCATGGGGCAGGGCTCCCAGGCACTGCTGGCTGTGGATGCCTCGTACTATGCCGCGCGGGTTGCGGCAACGCTTGCGTTTGACCTGCACGACAGCAAGACCTCGGTGTCGCGCCTCTCGATCGTGGATGCCCTGGACGCCCTGCCCGAGGGCGTGATGTGGGTGAGCGAGCGCGGCGAGGTCCTCTTCATGAACGACGCCATGCGTGGGAGCCTCACCTCACTGGGGCTTGCGACAGACCTCGCGGATGCCCGCGGGCTGTGGGGATGTCTCGAGTCCCATGCCCGTCAGGCCGCGCACGACCGCCTGATTATCGAGACCGACCCCCAGACGGTCCGACTCTTTGTTCGCGACGCGGTGGCGCTGCGCAACAGGCGCTGCAGGCGCATCATGGCGCTCGACGTGACCGAGGAGGCAACGCTCAACGCGCGCCTCGAGAGCGTCAACAGGCTGCTCGAGGCGGCCAACGAGGAGCTGAGAGCCTCGATGCTGCAGGTGAAGAGGGTTGCCGAGGAAGAGGCCGTCATGCGGATGAGGACTCGCGTGCACGATACCGTGGGTTCGCGCCTCTCGATTCTCCACCGCTACCTCGAGGATGGACGAGAGGACCCGCAGACGCTCGAGAAGATCACCGGGCTGCTCTCGAGCATTGTGGATGACCTTGCGGAGCCAAGCCGGCCTGCCGCCAGCGCGGGGCTGGCATCCATCTGCAACGCCTTCTCGCTTGTGGGCGTGGAGGTTCGCGTTACGGGGGAGCTGCCCGCAGACGAGGCCGTTGCCTGCGTGTTTGCCGAGATTGTTCTTGAGGCTGTGACAAATGCTGCCAAGCACGCCCAGGCAGCTCACGTGGACGTGAGGCTTGGGGGCGGCGGCCATGGCGAGGCATCGCTGGTTGTGACCAACGATGGCGGTGTACCGGACGCTATCGTTGAAGGGACGGGTATTCCGGGCATGCGCCAGATGGCGACCGCGGTGGGCGCTACGTTTTCCGTGAGCGTTGGGCCGCCCTTTGCCGTTGAGGTAACGCTTCCGCCGCGTGACGTCCCCGGTAATTCGAGCGAACGGATTCTCCCAGAAACCCAGAACGAGAGGGGCCACCAATGATTCGCATCGTGCTCGTCGAGGACCAGGCGATGCTTCGCGACTCGCTTGCCTGCACCATCAACGCTCAGCAGGACATGGAGGTCGTTGCCTCTCTCGCCAACGCAGCCGATGCGCTTGAGGCCACGCGTCGGTCTGGTGCCACCTGCGCGCTTCTCGACGTGTGTACCGAGAACGACTCGAGCGGTATCGTGGCGGCACGCCTCATCAAGGACCAGTTGCCGGGTGTGCGGGTGGTGGTGATGACCGGCCTGCCCGAGATCACCTTTGTCGAGCGAGCGCGCGAGGCGGGCGTGGACAGCTTTGTCTACAAGAACGTGGGGACCGACGAACTACTCGCCATCATTCGCTCGACCATGGAGGGCTACTCGACGTTCCCCCTGTCCAAGCAGCGCATCATTCCCGACGGCGTGGAGCTGACGCCCGTGGAGATAGACATTCTCCGCCTGGTCTGCGAGTCAAAGACAAGAAGAGAGATTGCCGCGGAGCTCTACCTGAGCGAGGGGACGGTCAAGCGGCACATCTCGGAGATTCTCGCCAAGACCGGCTACGACAACATCCTGCGCCTGGCCGTCCACGCGGTCTCGAACGGCCTCATCGTCCCCGGCATGTGAGACAAAGGGACAGTCCCTTTGTCTCATTGTGACGGCCCTGCGATTGGACGTCATGTCATGCCCCGCGGCCTCGGATGGGCCGCGGGGCACTTCTGTGCGCGTCGGGCGGGAGGCACAATCTGTGGTGACGGGTGTTGGGAAAACGGGCAATCGTGCTGGCGGGAAAGGAGATGTGACGATGGGGCTGTTCGGGAAGATGTTCGAGAAGAAGACCTGCAGCATCTGCGGCGGAGAGATTGGCCTTCTCGGCAATCGCAAGCTCGAAGACGGCAACCTCTGCAAGGAGTGCGCCAAGAAGCTCTCGCCGTTCTTCAACGACAGGCGGCGCTCGACGGTCGAGCAGATACGTGAGCAGCTTGACTGGCGTGAGGCCAACAAGGAGCGCGTTGCCTCCTTCAACGTCACGCGCACGTTGGGCTGCGACACCAAGGTGCTCTTGGACGAGGACGCGGGGCGCTTTCTGGTGACGCCGGTCTCGCGCTGGCGCGACACGAATCCCGACGTGCTGGACTTCTCGCAGGTCACGGGATGCGACACCGAGACGCGCGAGACCCGCACCGAGCTTCACTGGAAGGACAAGGAGGGTGAGGAGCACAGCTACAACCCGCCCCGCTACGACGTGGACTACGACGTCTACCTGACCATCCACGTGAACGTGCCCTACTACGACTCGATTTCGTTCAAGGTGAACGACTACCGGATCGAGGAGCGCGACTCCGTGGAGTTTCGCGAGGTGGAGCGGCAGGCGCGAGAGATTCGCGAGGCGCTTACGCAGCTGCGAGAGAGCGAGCGCGAGAAGGTCGTTGCGGCAGCGGCGCCCAAGACGGCGCGCACGTGCCCGTTCTGCGGCGCGACGACGATACCGGATGCGAACGGGCGCTGCGAGTACTGCGGCGGCGCCATGGGCGCGTAGGCGTGGCTGCAAACGCCTGTTCAACAGGATGCATTTTGAGAGCAGAAGGGAAGTGGTGGGAATGAGCATTGGGAAGAAATGGGTGGCAATGCTGGCCTCGGTGTTCGCGCTGTGCCTTGTGCTGGCGGGCTGTGGCGGAGGCGCAGATGCGGCGAAGAATTACGTGGGAGACTGGAAGCTATCTGGCATGGAGGAGAACGGTGAGGTGACCAGTGCCGATGACCTTAAGCTCATGGAAGACCTTGGCATGGCCATCACGCTTAGCGTCAAGGAGGACAAGACCTTCTCGCTCAACGTCATGGGTGACGAGACGTCTGGCACGTGGGAGACAAAGAGCGCTTCCGAGGCCACGTTTACCGTTGATGGCCAGAGTGTTCCCGCCACGCTCGCCGATGGCGTCCTGACCCTGGAGTCGGACGGCACAAAGATGCAATTCGAGAAGGGAACGGTGGCCGTGAGCTCGGGCGGTGCTGGCTCGAGCGGTGCCGCGGCGACCAGCGGTAGCGCCACCACGGGCGGTACCGAAACGCCCACGAGTACGGATAACGGGACAACGGTGGTTGACGGTGGCGAAGAGGCAGTTGTTCCCATCGGGCTGACCATTGCCGACGATGACATCTGCACGATTGAGATTGTCGACAAGAAGGCCGACTGGGCTGGCGATCCGGGCTATACGGTCAAGATCACGAACAAGTCCGACAAGGCCGTCAGCGCCGTTTCCAAGTACGGCACGTTCTCGGTTGACGGCAAGATGGTGGACCCCGTGCTTGTCGAAACTATCCAGCCTGGTAAGTACGTCGAGGGCTTCATGTGGTTCAGCGATGACGACGTCGCGAGCGTTGACGCGCTGGTGAACGTCGAGGGCACCATCGAGGTCTACGACGACGAAACGTTCGACACGCTGGGCGAGTACCCGTTTGCCATGTAGCATGCAACTGCGCTTGGGGGTCGGTCCCCGGGTCACTGCGGCCCGGGGGCCATTTGCTGGCGCCGGTGAGTGCCGCTCTCGTCTCCTCTTTTCAGAGTTTAGCTCCCATTCTTAAACGGCAGCCACGTTTGCGCAGTTGGTATGGCTTGCGATTAAGAAAAGGAGCTAAACCCCGTCAGACGTTGGGCGAGAGGACCTACCGCAGCCGCCGCAGCGCGTCCTTGGTCTCTGCGGGCACGCGCAGGCTCTCGATTCCCTTGCGGATGGCCATGCGCCTAAGCTGCGTGTCAAGCTCGGGCGAGGCAATCGCCGCCAGGGCGTCCTTCTCGTGAGGGGCAAGCGCCTCGGCCAGGTACCAGGCAATCATCATGCGTACGTAGTATTCGCCGTTGTCCGCGGCAATCGCCAGGCGAAGCTGAGCAGGGTCGTAGCCCTCGCCCAGAAGGTCGCGCATGAGGACCGAGATGCCAAAGCGCCTGGTATACGTGTGGTCTGATGCCATCCAGCGCTTGGCGAGAGGAACAAGCGTCTCCGCCACCCGGCCGCCAAGCGCGCGCTCGTCGTGAAACGCGTGCGGGTTGAGCGCGTCGCACACGCACCAGTTGTCCACAAAGGGGAGAAGCGCGTCCAACAGGCGCACGGCCGGCTCAACCTCGCGCGTCTCGTTGAGCACGAAGGCGTGCACAAGGTACTCCTCGTACCAGCGGTGGGGCAATTCGACGAGAAACGCGTCGCGCTCGCTTGAGCGGGAGACCTCCCGAGCAAGTCGGCGCAGCTTGGGCACCCGCACGCCCAGCATGGTTGCGGGGTCTGCCGTGGCCACCACTCGCGCGTTGAACTCGCGGTACTGGCCGTCCTTGTCGGCAAGCTCGCGCAGCCTGTCCTCGACCCACTGCATGCGCACCTCCGTTGCTACGACGCGTCCTCCACGCCCAGGTAGCGATGCCTGTCGCTCTACATGACGCAGCTGGTGCCGCGCTCCCCGCGGTCTGCGTCGCCAAGTACATAGGTCGTGCTCGCGCGGGCCATGTTGAGCTCTGCCAGCTCCAGCTCGCCATCGATGTATGGCTGGTAGTACTTGTCGATGCCGCAAGCGTCAAGCGAGCAGTCCCCGCAGTCGTCGCCCCAGGCAAGCGCCTCGGCCACAATTTGGATGCGCTCCTCGCGCGTGGTGTCCGCAATCTTCGTGCTTCTCGTCATGCGTGCCTCCCTTGGCCCTTGTCCCAGTATGGCACCCTGGGCATGGGAGGTGGCGGCGAGAGAAGCGCTTCCAATGCTGCTTGCTTCTTTTTCCTTGGAAGCAACGGAAGCAGAGTGCGATTCGCTTCCGTTGTCTTGCCTCGTCCGTCTCGGCATTTTGTGCAATGCCGCGCGCATGCCCCTGCGTTAGCTACAATACGCGAGGTCAGTTGCATAGAAACAAGATGGGAAGCACATGCCAAGCATTGCGGAACAGGTGGCCTCGCGGCGCACCTTTGCAATAATCTCGCACCCGGACGCCGGCAAGACAACGCTCACCGAGAAGCTCCTGCTCTACACCGGCAGCATCCAGACGGCGGGCTCGGTCAAGGGCAAGGCCAGCGCTCGTCACGCGGTCTCTGACTGGATGGACATCGAGAAGGAGCGCGGCATCTCCGTGACCTCCTCCGTCCTGCAGTTCACCTATGACGGCGCCTGCGTGAACATCCTTGACACCCCCGGTCACCAGGACTTCTCCGAGGACACCTACCGCACGCTCATGGCGGCGGACGCGGCGGTCATGGTCATTGACGGCGCGAAGGGCGTCGAGGCCCAGACCATCAAGCTCTTCAAGGTCTGTACGCTGCGCCACATTCCCATCTTCACCTTTGTGAACAAGCTCGACCACGACACGCGCGACCCCTTCGACCTCATGGAGGAGATCGAGGACGTCCTGGGGATTGGCACCTATCCCATGACCTGGCCCATTGGCTCTGGCCGCAACTTCAAGGGCGTCTTCGACCGCAATTCTCGCCGCGTGATTGCGTTCGAGGGCGACGGCCACGCAAACGCCACCAAAAAGGTGGGCGAGATCGAGGCCGAGCTGGGGGACCCCGCGCTGGATGAGCTTATCGGCGAGGAGAACCACAAGAACCTGATGGATGACATCGAGCTGCTCGATGGCGCGGACAACGAGTTTGACCTCGACGCCGTTCGCCATGGGCGCCTGACCCCGGTGTTCTTTGGCTCGGCCCTCACCAACTTTGGCGTGGAGCCCTTCCTCAAGGACTTCCTGCGCCTCGCCCCGCCGCCGCTCTCCTACACCGACACGCTGAGCGGCGAGGCCGTGGAGCCCTCGCGCGACGAGTTCTCGGGCTTTGTCTTCAAGATCCAGGCCAACATGGACCGCCGCCACCGCGACCGCATCGCCTTCGTGCGCATCTGCTCGGGGAAGTTCGAGCGCGGCATGGACGCCTACCACGTGCAGGGCGACCGAACCATCAAGCTTGCAACCGGTACCGCAATGATGGCCGACGACCGCGCCACCGTGGACGAGGCCTACGCCGGCGACATCGTGGGCCTCTTCGACCCGGGCCTCTTCTCGATTGGCGACACCATCTGCGCGCCGGGCATGCGCGTGCAGTACCCGCCCATCCCCACCTTCGCGCCCGAGCACTTCGCCCGCATCACGCAGGTGGACACCCTCAAGCGCAAGCAGTTCGTGAAGGGCATGGAGGAGCTGGCGCAGGAGGGCGCGATTCAAATCTTCCGCGAGCTGGGCACCGGACTGGAGAGCGTGATTGTGGGTGCCGTGGGCGTGCTGCAGTTTGAGGTGCTGGAGCAGCGCCTTAGGAGCGAGTACCACGTCGAGGTGAGCAGGACGTCACTGCCGTACTCGATCATCCGCTGGATTCAGAACTCGCCCGACGAACTGGACGTGCGCACGCTCAAGCTCACGCGCGAGACGTGCCGCGTGGAGGACATGCGCGGCGGCCGCCTGCTGCTGTTCACGAGCGACTGGAACCTCGACTGGGCCATCGAGCACAATCCCGGCCTGCAGCTCTCGGAGTTTGGCAACGTCACGTTCTAGTGGGATTGATTTACCCGGCAATGGAATCCCGTTGCCCGGTAACTGAATCCCGTCCCAGAGCCAGGCCTACCAGGACGGCGGCCACGCCAAACAGGGCGCAGACGCCAAGGTCCCCCACGAGCGGCAGCACGGTCGCGGTGCTCACCTCGCCCATGCCGGCAGCGCCCTCCACCACAAGCGTCACCCAGTACGCCGGGGTGAAGTGCGCCACGGCGAGAAGCTCGTCGGGCAGAAGCGAGAGGCCCGTCCACGCCCCGCCGAGAAACGACATCACCATGCCCAGGATGTTCGCCAGCGCGTTGGCGGCGTTCTCGCTCACGCCAAGCTGCCCCGCAAGAAAGCCGATGCTCGCCGACACCAGCGCGTAGACGAGAAGCGCCGCCCCCACAAGCGCCAGCTGCACGGGCGAGCTTGCCAGCGCAGAGCCGCCCAGCACCGCCACCTCAAGCGCAAAGTTCCATGCCCACGCGATAAGGGCAATCACCACGCACGCGCCGAGCAGCGCGAGGTTGCGCGCCCGGGCCGGCTCGGGCGAGGCAAGCCTGCGGTCGCGCACCGGCCTGCGTCCCACGGAGGACATGAGCACCGCAATGCAGACCATCGCGCTCGAGAAGATGGGGTACGAGGCAAACTCCGCCGCTGTGACGATGCTCGTGGGCAAAGGCGACGCGGCCTGCTTGACCATGCTCACCTGGGTGGACCCCTCCCACGCGTCATCCGTGGCGGCAATCACGTCCGCGGCGCTGCCGCCTAGCGTTGCCGCCATGCCGTAGAGTCCGTCGGCGTAGCCGGTGACCTCGATGTCCAGCAGGCGCCCCATGCCCGAGTAGTACGACACATAGGTCTCGAGGTTGGGCGCCTGCGTGCCCTGCCGTGCGGCGTCAAGCAGCCCCTCGCCCCAGCCCTCGGGAATAACGAGCAGGTAGCTCACCTGGTCGCGCGCCACTGCGTCTTGGATGGCGCGCTTCTCGTCCGCCACCTGCACTTGGTTGTTGCCCTGAAGTACGTGCTGTGCCAGCGCGGCGGAGAGCTCGGAGCCGTCGCGGTCTATCACGGCGACGTTTGCGGGCGCAACCTGGAACTCGCCCGTGGTGCCAGAGTATGCGGAAAGCCCGATGATCACGCCCACAAGCGAAAGCATGACCAGGTAGATGGCTATGTAGACCCGGTGCGAGAGAAAGATCTTGAGGTAGGTCCTAAAGGTGGTCATACGAGGTCCTCCTCATGCGGAACGATGCCAGGGCGAGAAACGCGAGCGCCATTATCAGCAGGGCTGCGACGCTTTCGAGAAAGGCGTCGGGCGTGTCGTAGTAGAGCAGCGCGTAGAAGCAGTTGGTTGTCTGCCAGAGGGGGTTTGCGTGCGCAAGGGCCGGTGCCGTGGCCTCGATCGCGTCCGCGAGCTGCTGCGAGGACGTGCCGTATAGGCCCGTGAAGAGCGAGAGCAGGCAGGTTATGCCGGATATCATGCCCGTCTCCATACGCGGGGCGGTCCCACAGAGGGCGCCCGCTGCGCATGCCATGAGCGAGGACGCAGCAAGGGCAACCACCACGCCGTGGGTGTCGCTTCCAAACGAGACGCCCGCCACGCCCCGCATGAAGAGGACTGCCACCAGAAGGCACGCAAACTCGCAGAGCCATGCGCCGAGAAGCGCGCCCACAAGCATGCGCCAGCGGGGCACGGCGGCCAGCGACTGCCGGGCGCCCAACGGACCTGCGGTTGGAAGGAGCCTCCGCACCGACTCCATGGCGGCGGTTGCCCCCATGCCCGCGGCCATAGCGAGAAGCGCGTAGTAGTAGCGCGCATCGGGGCTGGGCGGGTTCTTGGTTGCCGTGAGCCGCACCGTCTGGACGGCGCTCTCGGTGAAGGCGCCGATGGCCTCGCCCGTGGCGAGAAGCTCCGGCCGCGTGGCCGCGACCTTCTCGACCGCCGCACGTGTGTGCTGGTAGGTGTCCAGCACCTCGGCAAGGACCGAGGTGGGGAGAGTGCCGTTCTCAGAGAGGCTTGCATTGGTCACGTGGAGCTGCGGCGCGCCGCCTGCGTCTACGGTGAGATAGGCGTCTACCTCGGCCGCGTTGGCGGCGGCTTCGGCGTCTGCGGCGCTTTCGTAGTAGGCCACGTCGCAGATGCGGTCGCTCGACGCGGGATCCGAGATGGCCTGGATCGTCTCGTCCAGGCCCATGGCGGCCGAATAGTTCTTGTCGCGCACAACGCCCAGCGTGGAGCCCACGGTGGTGTAGGCGTCCTGGATTCCCGAGAACATGCCCATGAAGATGAGGGTCATGATGATGGGGAAGGCCAGCGCCCACACGAGGAGCGCCTTGTCGCGCGCGAGCGAGAGCACGCTGGCCCTAAGGCTTGCAAGCATTGCTGCCCCCTATGCCTCATCGCGCAGCGCGCGACCGGTGATCTCGAGGAAGACGTCGTTCAAGGTGGGCGGCTCGGAAAGCACGCGCCCGTATGAGAGACCCGCCTCCGCAAGCACGCCCAGCACGTCTGCCAGGTTATGCGCGCCCGAGGTGCACTGCACGTGCAGCATGCCAGCGTCCAGCTCAGCCGTGCGCACGTGGGGGAGGGACCGCACGCGCTCGAGGGTCGCCTCGTCCATCTCGCCCACCTCGACGGAGACCTTCTCGCCCGTGCCGATCATGCCCTTGAGCTCGTCGGCGGTGCCGCTGGCAACGCTGCGGCCGTGGTCCATGATCATGATGCGCGAGCAGAGCCGCTCGACCTCCTCCATGTAGTGCGAGGTGTAGATCACGGTGGCGCCCTCGGCGTTCAGGCGCTCGATGCCCGAGAGGATCGACTCGCGGCTCTGCGGGTCTACGGCCACGGTGGGCTCGTCCATGATGATGAGCTCGGGCCGGTGCGCGATGCCACAGGCAATGTTGAGGCGCCTAAGCAGGCCGCCTGAGAGCTTCTTGGGGCGAAAGTCCTCGAATTTCCGGAGTCCCACAAAGTCGATGGCCGCATCGACCAGCTCGCGGCGGCGTGTACGGTCGCTCACGTAGAGCGCGCAGAAGCTGTCCACGTTCTCGCGTGCGGTGAGCTCGTCGAAGACGGCGACCTCCTGCGGAACCACGCCAATGCGGCGCTTGAGCTGGTAGCTGGTGGGGCGCATGGGCTGGCCAAAGAGCTCTATCTCGCCGTGGTCGTACGAGAGGAGCTGCAGGATGCAGTTGATGGTCGTGGTCTTGCCCGAGCCGTTGGGGCCGAGAAGCCCAAAGACCTCACCGGGAGCGATGTCCAGCGACAGGTGGTCCACCGCCACCAGCTCCCCGTAGCGCTTGACCAGGTTGCGAATGCGAACGACCGCCTTGTTAGACGCCATGCCGGCTCCTCTCGTCTGCCTGGTGAAAGTGTCGCGCGGCGGACGGTGCACGAGAAGTGAGCGGCGTCATCGGTTGCGCCGTTGGGGCGTGACAAATGTCATGGGTTTGGCCGCCTGGGGGCAAGAGCTGTGGCGGCGCGCCTGGCGTCCGTATAATTGCGGCCATGGAGAGAATTGCCGACAAGTGCGTGGTGCTTCTCGCCTGTCTGGCACTTGTGGTGCTGGCAGGCTCGGTGGATGCCGTGCGCGTGGTGGCGCTGCTTGTCGCCCTAGGCGCGAGCGCCTGCTTTGAGCTTGCGCGCGGGCGCCGGCCGGCTGTTGCCGAGGCCGTGTGCTGTACCGTGTGCGCACTGGCGGCGCTGGTGCCGGGGGCGTGGGTGGCGCTGCCGCTTGCATGCTACGACCTGCCCCGCGTTCGCTCACGCTGGGCGTTGGCGGTGGCGCCGTGCTGCGTTGCGTGGGCGTGGGCGGCCGGTGTGCCCGCGACCACGGCGGCGGTCCTTCTCGCCCTGGTTGCGTGCTCGATGGCGCTCTCGTGGCGCTGCGGGCGCGCCGTTGGGCTTGAGCGCGAGCTCCATGCCCTGCAGGATGACCTTCAGGACAAGGTCATTGACCTGCGCGAGAAGAACCGCGAGCTAGAGGACGCGCGCGCGTACGAGTCCCATGCCGCCGCTCTGGCCGAGCGGACGCGCATCGCGCGAGAGATCCACGACTCCGTGGGCCACCAGCTCACCCGGCTGGTGCTCGAGGTGGAGGCCCTGAAGGTGATGCACCGCGACGACCCTGCCGCCGTCGAGGAGCTTGGCGAGCTTTCGGACGGCCTGGGTGAGGCGCTTACCTCCATGCGCACGAGCGTCCATGCACTGGAGGACTCCGCTCTTGACGTGGGTGTTGAGCTCAACCGGCTTGCCGGCCAGAGCGGCATTGCGCACGTGGATGTGGACTGTGGCCTTGAAGGCGCGCCGCCCGCCGAGGTGAGCCGCTGCCTGGTTGCCGTGACGCGCGAGGCGCTCACGAACGCGGCTCGCCATGCGCACGCCGCGCACGCGACGGTGCACGTCACGGGGCTTCCCGGTATCTGGCAGCTGCGCGTCGAGAACGACGGTGACGTGCCCGCAGACGTGACCGGCCTCGAGGGGCGCGGCATGGGCCTGCGCGGTATGCGCGAGCGCGTGGAGGGGCTTGGCGGTACGCTACTGGTGAAGTCGGACGGGCGGCGCTTCTCGGTGTTTGCGTCGATTCCCAGGAAGGGGCAGGCATGAGGGTCATCGTGGTGGACGACGACGCCATTGTGGTGCGCTCGCTGGCGACCATCCTTGGCGCGGAGCCGGACATCGAGGTTGCGGGCACGGGGACAAGCGGGGAGGAGGCCGTCTCGCTCTTCTCGGCGTGCGAGCCCGACGTGGTGCTCATGGACATCCAGATGCCTGGCGGAGACGGACTGAGCGCCGCCGAGAAGATCCTGGCCGCCGATCCCGCGGCGCGGGTGGTCTTTCTCACCACGTTCTCCGACGATGACTACATTGTGCGTGCACTGCGGCTGGGCGCGCGTGGCTACCTCATCAAGCAGGACGTGGCAACGATCGCGCCGGCGCTGCGGTCCGTGATGGCTGGCCAGAGCGTGCTCGAGGGCGAGGTGCTGGCGCGGGCGGCGGCGCTCTCGGCCGACGGCGTGCGGCCGAGCCGGGGGGAGCCCGAGATGCGCGGCCTCACCGAGCGCGAGCGCGAGGTGGTGCGCGCCATTGCCGACGGGATGAGCAACGCGGAGGTTGCCGCTGCGCTCTACATGAGCGAGGGGACGGTGCGCAATCACATCTCGGCCATTCTCGCCAAGCTTGGGCTGCGAAACCGCACACAGATTGCGGTGTACTACTACCGCGGGTAGTGTGGGGCACCACAATAATTCGCAGCGAGAAGGTCGGCGGTTGATGGCGGGATTGAGTTGACGGGCAATGGAATCCCGTTGCGCCTGCCGAGAAGCGCCCACATGCCGAGAAGCGCCCGGGCTTCTCGCTAGATGTCGTTCACCTCGAGGTGCACGGCGTCGGGGCGCGCGTAGTGGCCCATGGGGTCAAATTCCCACTTGGACGCCGGCACCTGCTGCATGTCGAGCGTGGCGTAGAGAATGCCGTCGGTGTCCCACAGCGGCTCGGCGCCGGGCACCGGGTGGCCAAACGGGTCGATCACGCTTGAGCCACCGCGATACACCACCTCGGGCAGGCTCGCCACCTCACTCGAGGCGAGAAGGTCCGCAGGGTAGTCGTCGCGCACCAGGTAGGGCGCGCAGTTCACCACAAAGCAGCGGCCCTCGATGGCGATGTGCTCCACCGTTGCCTGCCACTCTGGGTTGCCATTGGTGTTGGGGGCCAGGTAGATGGCCACGCCCTTCTGGTAGAGCGCAGCGCGGGCCAGCGGCATGTAGTTCTCCCAGCAGATGAGCGTGCCCATGGGACCCCACGGCGTCTGGCTCACGGGGAAGTAGTGATTCTGCGCATCGCCCCACACCAGGCGCTCGGCACCGGTGGGCTTGAGCTTGCGGTGCCAGGCGTCAAGGTGGCCGTCCGGCGCAAACACCAGGTTGGTGTTATAGAGCGTGCCCGAGGTGGCATCACGCTCCGAGACGCCCACGCTCACCCAGGCGCCCGTCTCGCGCGCCGCGTCGGCAATGGCCTCGGTCTCGGGGCCACCCACCACAACCGAGCCGTCGTAGTAGCGCTTCCACAGCTCCTTGCTGCCGGGCTCGCGTGCGCCAACCACAAAGCCAAAGGTCAGGCCATGCGGATAGCCCGGAATGAGCAGCTCGGGCAGAACCACCAGGTCGCTGGGGCGCTCCTCGGCCACACGCCGGATGGCATCGAGGGCTCCCGCCAGGCAGGCGTCGCGATCAAACGGTTGGGGTCGCGACTGCACCACGGCAATCCTGCAGGTGTCCTGGATGTCTCTCATCGATGTCTCCATTACGGGGGTGGGGTATATAGCTGGCCTTATTGTAGTGCCGAGAATCGCGTCTGACCAGGGTGGGCGGCTCTGGTTTTGGTCGCTGCGCTCCTTGGCAGCCCGCGCCTTCACCTGGTATGCCAAAAGATACCTCTTGCGTGGCATTTATCGGCGCGTAGCATGGATGCCAGAAAGCAAGTACAAACTTACTACCTAGTAGCGATGGAGGACAAAATGGCAGACAAGAGGCAGATAGCGGTGTTCGTGGGTCACGGCGACCCCATGATGGCGCTCCGGAATGACGATGTGGCGCACGGCCTTCGAGCGATGGGCGAGAAGCTCCTGGCAGACGCGCCGCGCGCGATTCTCGCCGTCTCGGCGCACTGGTTCACGCGCGGCACGCTGGTGCAGAGCGACCCCACGCCGCGCCAGGTGAACGACATGTACGGCTTTCCGCCGGAGCTCTACGCGATCAAGTATCGCCCCGCCGGGAACGCGGACCTTACGGCACGCGTGCAGGAGCTTCTGGGCAGCGATGTGGAGGTTGACGACACCTGGGGCATCGACCATGGTGTGTGGACCCCGCTCCACCATATGCTGCCTGCGGCTAACGTTCCCGTGGTGGAGCTCTCGGTGAACGCGCTTGGCGACGCGCGCTACGCCTATGACCTAGGCCGACGCCTTGCGCCGCTGCGCGACGAGGGCTTTGTGGTGCTGGGGAGCGGAAACGTGGTGCACAACCTGCGCGAGGTCGAGTGGGATAACCCCGCAGGCACCAAGGCCTGCAACGAGTTTGACGCCGCGGTTCGCGCGGCCGTGGAGGCGCGCGACGACGAGAAGGTCATCAACTACGAGCGACTGCCGCACGCGAGCTACGCGGTGCCCACGCCCGACCACTTTCTGCCGCTGCTCACGGTCCTGGGTGCGTCCCAGGGCGAGAAGCCCGAGGTCTTCAATGACGTTCGCAACCTTGGCGCGATATCGATGACCAGCTACGCGTTTGAGTGACGACGACAGGCGCTTCTCGCTACAGGTTCGCACGCGAATGTGTGACCCGCGCAGGTCGCCACAGATTCGAACGCCGAATGTGTGGCGACTCCCAGGCGCCTGCCAGCCGCAGCCGGCATGCTACACCAGCCGCAACCGCCGTGCCTCGCTTGCCGCCTGTGCGCGGCGGCTCACGCGCAGCTTGGTGAGGATATGGCTCACGTGCGTCTTCACCGTGGGCAGCTTGATGCCGAGAAGCTCGCCAATCTCGGCATTGCTCTTGTCCTGGCAGATGAGGCGCAGCACCTGCAGCTCGGTCTCGGTGAGAGGGTCGGCGAGACCGCCCGCGGCTTCCAGGTACTTGGGATAGTGTGACGCCTGCATCCGGGCGCCCTTTACCAGCCGCGCGAGCTGCTCCTTCTCGGCCTTGCCCGTGCCCTCGCGCTCCAAGAGCTCCAGCAGAAGCGGCAGCACTGCGCCGCCGTACTGCGTGATCGTCCGTGCGTACCCGTAGCAGTTTGCCCGCGCCAGGGCGCGCGTCATCCACTGCTCCCACTCCTCCCGGCCGCTGCGCCAGTGCGTGATTGCCGTGAGAACGTCGTAGTGGATGGTGTCGATAACCCTATCGCACGCCATGAGGTACTCGCTGAGCGCGGCCATGAGCATTCGCGCCTCCGTGTAGCGACCCTCCGCGATGAACGCCTGGTACACGGTGAGATAGACGTAGCGGTCCATGTAGAACAGCCGCTCGGAGAGATCGGGCGCGTTCTCCTCGAGCCATGCGTGCGTGCGCTCCGTCTCGCCTAGCCGCAGCCATATGCGGCAGCGCAGCGCCGCGAGGTTCTTGAGGATGCGCCTGGCCTCCGGGCTCTCTTCCTGCGAGAGGCGCCGGCGCAGCGAGTCGAGAAGGGAGAGCGCCTGGCGGATGTTCCCCTGGTCGATGAGGCAGCGGCACTGAATGCCAACGGCGGCGAATTCGAGCGCCTGGTCTCCGTCGCGCCGGATCTTGGGGAGCGTGGCGCTGACGCGCGCGAGGTAGGGGGTGACGTCCCCGCCCTTCTCGAACTTGCTCTCGCAGAGGCCAATCTCCACAATGCCCACACCCAGGCGCCCCAGCGCGTTGCCAACGATTCTGCTCATTGCTCGGGCCGTGAGGTCATCGGAGGGGGTCCAGGGGCTAAGGTCTCGCCCGCCGTTTATGACGCTCGGCAGGCCGCTCGTCACCGAGGGCACAAGCTCGGGGTTGTCACTCGCGTGCAGCTTGGCCAGCGCCCCCACGGCAGCGACGATGTTCGTGAGATGCCGGTGTGGTAGCGAGATGTCAAGAAATGCCAGGTAGGACTCGGCGGTGCGGCGCTCCTCCGAGGTTCTCTCCGGCGCCTTTGCGTACTCCTCGAGCCTCGTGTACCAGCGTTCCGAGTCCGTGATGCACATTGCCATGGAATCCAGCATGGACATGATGCGCATGAGGCGCGGAGACGAGAGGACAATGTCTTCCGGCAGCTCGTGGTAGTAGTGCTCCAGCTCGTAGTAGCTGCCGCTGCCGGGATTGAGGCGCGCATGGTCTTCGAGAATCGCAAGCATGCGCTCGTCGTCACTAAGCCGCGAGCACAGATCGAGGGCGCTCGAGAAGTTGCCCTGGGATTCGTAGTACTCAATGACTCGGTTGACGATGTCGGTGACGGTGGCGTCGTTGCGGCGCCTGGCACGCTCCCACTTGCAGAAGTTGAGCATGCCCTCGCGGACCTTCCACGTATGACCTTCTCGCGTGATGAAGTTCGTTGCGTGGTGGAGGGCGTCGAGGAGGCGCGTGCCCTCGTCCTCCCCCAGCGCGTGGACAATGAGGTCGTCGTCAATGGTGTCGAAGAGTGGAACCAGGAGCAAAACGTCCTGGGTCTTCTCGTCAAAGCGGTTCTCGAACTCCGCCTCAAAGTAAGCCATGACCTCGTCGCGCAGGGGAGCCTCCCAGGAGGAGCCTTCGTCACGCTGGATGTGGGCTATCGCCGCAGCTACGGCAAGGGGGTAGCGTTGGGAGGCGTTCGCCACGCGCTCGACGAGCTCCGGCGTGGAGGCAATTCCGTTTGCCGACAGCAGGTGGGCGATGTCGGTGTCGGTGAAGAGGAGGTCGTCCGCCGTGACAATGAGAAGCTCGCCCTTGGCAAAGAAGGGCGTGAGCCAGCCCGGCATGGGCGCGCGGGAGAGAAAGACGAAGCGCGTGCTCGTGCAGCGGGAGATAACGGATGCCAGAGCAGCGCCCTGCGCGTTGGAAACGGCGTCGTGGATGTTGTCGACAAGGACAGCGTCGTGCTTCTCGGAAGCCTCTGCGGTAACTGCCTGGGTGACGTCGACTGTGGCGGCGTCCACCTCAAGCACGTCCATGCCTTCGAGCATACGGTGCGCGAACTCTGATTTGCCAAAGCCGAGTGGTGCATAGACAAAGGCCAGGCGCGAGCACTTCCATTGCGCCCACAGGTATTCGTCGAGCTCGAGAGGAACCTTGGCTAGCATGACTGCCCACCACCCACGCAAGCTTGGGCGTCTGTGCATTGTGGTGCTGGCCACACCATGGGATCCCCCTACCTTTCTCGCGCGGCATACGGATACCCGGCCGTCTGCCATCGGACAATGGTAGGACAGGGCGGCCGAGCATAGATTCGAAAACTATTCGCATCAAAGCCCAATAGTAACGGAGGGAAATGCGGTTCCCAAGCCTGGGCATCTTTGCAGGTCGAGCGTCCCGAGTCCTGCTGCGGTGTTCTCTGCAAGCCCCTTAACCTTCCTTGCCCTGTTGTCAAAGGCGATGCCAGTCGAGAAGGGCGTGTCGGCGAGGGAAGTCAAGGGCAGCGTTGACGCGGCCGTCTGTCGCGCCGTCTGTCGCGGAGCCAATGCCGCGCGTTCTCGCCATTTAGGAATTATCCGAACGTTTAGGGATGCTTAACCGGCGAAATGGCGCGGTACTGAAATTAAGACGCGAAAATCGAACGGTTGGGCGCCCCTAAACGGCGAAAACTCGTGTGATTCCCAGCACCCGGCGTGCATGCTCGTCTCCTCACGTTGTCCAAACTTGAGACCCTTATTTATGTCGCGTCCGTCGGATATAGTCGAGCCAATCCGAGGCAGAGGCCTCGGCACGTTGGCCCTAGGTCAGGAGGTCACCATGAGCTACACCGATGACGAGCTGGAAGAGGCACTCGAGCAGTATCGCAGGGGAGAGCTCGACTTCGAGGACTGCAAGCGCATGTGCGATGAGGCAGACCGTGAGGAGGCAGAGGAGAACTACCGCCGGAAGGCCGCCAAGAAGCGCGGCGGCTGGCAGCCTTTTGTCAGCGTTGTCTTCACCTTCGACCGCTAGAGTGTGGCTGGGTGCCCTCGCTCCAGGTGGAGCACGGGCAATTAACCACGAGAGGCGGCGCACATGGAGAAGATCTTGGTTACGGGTTTCGAGCCCTTTGGCGGCGAGCAAACAAACCCCTCGTGGGAGGTAGTAAATGCGCTCCCGCGGGTCATTGCCGGCCATACGGTGGTCCGTGAGCGCATTCCCGTGTCCTTCCGCCGTGGGCCCGCCGCCGCGCTTGAAGCAATCCAGCGCGAGGACCCCTCCATCGTGCTCTGCGTGGGACAGGCGGGCGGTCGCGCCAAGGTGACGCCGGAGTTCGTGGGCATCAACTACGCAGATGCGCGCATCCCAGACAACGACGGCGAGCAGCCCCAGGCAACGCGCCTCCTGGCGGGCGCGCCGGACGCACGCTTCTCGACGCTGCCCGTTCGTGCGATGGCACAGGCGATGGTCGACGCCGGCGTGCCTGCCGCTGTCTCGTACTCTGCGGGGACCTACGTTTGCAATGCGGTGCTCTTCTCGGTGCTTGATGCGCTTGCGGCATCCCAGTCTACGGCGCGTGCCGGCTTTGTGCACGTTCCCAACTCGCCCGAGCAGGCATGTCATCTGGCCAAGGCAACTCCCAGCATGCCGGTTGCGCTCATGCTGCAAGGAATCGTGAGCGGTCTTGAGTGCGCCTGCTCGTGGGGCTAGGCTCGTCGCGTGGCGCTTGTCCCGGCATTACCTGGCAGGCCAAGCGTCCGCGAGCCAGAAAGGGGAACCACATGAGCTTCAAGGACACCAAAGTCGTTATCGTAGGCGCTGGCAAGGTGGGGTCCACTACCGCGTTCAGCATCATCAACCAGGGGCTTTGCGGTGACGTGTGCCTCATCGACGTGAACCACGAGCACGCGGTGGGCGAGGCACTCGACATGCGCGACTCGGTCTTCTTCATGAACCGCAACGTCAACGTGCACGCCGGCGACTACAGCGAGTGCGCAGACGCAGACATTGTCATTGTCACCGCGGCGGCACCCATGCCCAAGGACTCAAACGACCGCCTCGAGATGCTCAAGCCCAGCCTTGGTGTGGTGCGCTCGGTGGTCGAGCAGGTCATGGCGTCGGGCTTTGACGGCATCTTCCTGGTGGTATCGAACCCCGTTGACGTGATGAGCTACTACACCTGGAAAGTCTCTGGCCTGCCGCACGAGCGCGTGATTGGTTCCGGTACCCTCCTCGACTCCGCGCGACTGTGCCACGCGCTGTCCGACATGTACGATCTAGCGTCCAACAGCGTCGAGGCCTACGTGCTGGGCGAGCACGGTGATTCGGAGATCGTCTCGTGGAACAGCGCGACCATCGGCGGCAAGCGCGTGGACGACGTCCTGCGCGACAACGCCTCACGTACGCGCGGTGTCACCCGCGACGAGCTGCGCAAGCGCACGGTGCAGGCCGGCTGGGACATCTTTAGCCGCAAGGGAAACACCTGCTACGGCATTGCGTCGAGTACCGCGTCAATCGCCAAGTCGATTCTCTTTGACGAGAACCGCATCATGCCCGTCTCGGTGTACCTCGACGGGCAGTACGGCATCCACGACACGTTTATCTCGGTGCCCACGATTGTCGACAGCACCGGCGCAAAGGAGATTGTGGAGATTGACCTTCTCCCGGACGAGCTTGAGGCGCTGAGAAAGTCTGCCGACATGCTCCACGGCCTAGACGAGAAGCTCTAGGGCCTCTCGGCAGTTCCTTTCATTGGTGCAGAAACCCCCTCGGGCGAGATGAAAGCGCCCGAGGGGGTTGTTGTAGCTGCAATAACGTGCCTGCCGCCGCCCTGCGCCCCACTACAGCAGCGCGCCGGCAACCACCAGCGCGGCGCATGCAACCAGCACCACCACGTCGCGACCCACCATGGGGTAGCGCTTGTAGCTGCTCTCGCGCGTGCGCAGGTAGAAGCCGCGCTGCTCGGCGGCAAGCGCCGTGGCGTCGGTCTTTCCCACCGAGCTCACCAGCAGTGGCACGCACAGCGGCAGCATGAGTTGCAGCTTGCGGATGGGGTTCTTGGTGTCGTACTCAACGCCACGCGCGGTCTGCGCCTCCATGATCGCGTTCATCTCCTGGCTGAACACGGGCACAAAGCGCAGCGCCGTGGTGAACGTGAACGCGTAGCGATACGGAATGTGAAGCACCTCGACGCATGCGTTGGCCAGGTCGTTGAGCTTGGTCACGCTCAGCATGAGGATGAGCGGCAGTGCCACGCCCATCAGGCGCAGGCATGCCTTGCTGCCTGTGACCAGGCCATCCGTGGTCATCCAGGCAAACACGGGCTCGCCGCCGCGCACAAACGCTGTCTGCAGCAGAAGCATTACCACAGCCAGCGGCACAAGCAGCTTGAGCAGCGAGACCAGCTTGGACGTAGCATGCGCGTAGGCACCCAGCGCAAAGGTGAGGACGAGAAGCCCCAGCAGCATGGGATAGGTGTCTGCCAGGAAGATGGAGATGATGATTGCCGCGGCAATGCCCAGTTTGGTCACGGGGTTCAGCCGATGCAGCAGGGTGTCTCCCGGCACGTAGTCGATCACGTTAACCACGGCGAACCATCTCCTTGGTGAGGTCGACTATGCCAGAGACCTGGCTGATTCCGGCAAACTCGGGCGAAAGATCGCGCGCGAGAACCTCGGACAGCTCGATGACCTGCGGTGCCCTCACGCTTGCCTCCTGCATGAGCTTGGCGTTGGAGAACATCTCGAGCGTGCCGCCGCGGTCGAGGATTCGCCCGTTTGCCATGACCACGATCCTCTCGGCAAAGTCCGAGACAACCTCCATGTCGTGGCAGACCATGATCACGGCGCAGCCGCGCTCGGCCATCTTGCTAACCGTGTCCATCACGGTCATGCACTCGCGGTAGTCAAGGCCGCTCGTGGGCTCGTCGAGAAGCACCACTTCCGGCTCCATCACCACCACGGATGCCAGCGCCACCATTTGCCGCTGGCCGCGCGAGAGCGAGAAGGGCGCCTCGTCTGCAGGCAGCCCAAAGTGCTCGATAACCGCGCTCGCGCGCTCGCGCGCCTCCTTCTCGTCCACGCCCTGCAGCGTGAGGCCAAAGGCGACCTCTTCGAGCACGGTGTCCTTGCACAGCTGGTAGTCCGGGTTTTGGAAGAGGGTCGCGCAGTGCGCGGCAATCGCGCTGGTGGGAACCTCGTGCGTGTCGAGGCCGGCCATCCGCACGGTGCCCGACGCCGGTCGCAAGAGGCCGTTGAGCAGCTTTGTGAGCGTGGTTTTGCCCGCGCCGTTCTGGCCCACAATGCCCACGACCTCGCCGGGGTACACCCGCATGTCCAGGTGGTCAACGGAAGCCGTTCCGCCCGGGTAGGCAAAGCACACGTCCTCAAGGCTCACCACGGGGTCGGCGCCCTCGGCGTGCGGGCGCGGTGCGGCCACGTGCTTGGAGCCGGCGCGGAAGCCCTTCTCGCGCACTTCCTCCTCGGCGCTTGCCACGTGGCAGCTCACCTTGGACGCGGGCTGCACCAGGCCTGTTATGACCTCCGCCGCCTCGGGCACGGTGAGGCACGGCGCCCCCGAAACCAGGCCATCCTTGGCAAGCGAGTTGTACACGCGCGCCACGCGCGGGCTGTCGACGCCAATGCGCCGCAGCTCGTCGCCGTGTGAGAAGACCTCGCGCGGCGTGCCGTCCAGCACCAGCGACCCCTTGCTCATCACCAGGATGCGGTCGCAGTACTCCGAGAGCAGCGCCACCTTCTGCTCGATGACCACCACGGTGACGCTCTCCTCGCGCACCTTGCGCAGCGTGTCAAAGACAAGGGTCGATGACGCGGGGTCAAGCGCGGCCGTGGGCTCGTCGAGCACCAGGACGCGCGGGTGCATGGCGAGAATGGCGGCGATGGCCACCTTCTGCTTCTGGCCGCCCGAGAGCGTGGCTATCTCGCGTTCGCGCAGGTTGGAGATGCCCACGGTCTCGAGCGTCTGGGCAATGCGCTCCTCGATCTGGTCGTGGGGGACGCCGAAGTTCTCAAGGCCAAAGAGCATCTCGTCCTCGACCACCGAGGCCACCATCTGGGTGTCGATGTCCTGCAGGACGCTGCCCACTATCTGCGAGATGTCGGTGAGCGTCACGTCGCAGGTGTCGTGTCCGTCGACCAGCGTGGCGCCGTAGAGGGCACCGCGGTAGTGGTGGGGGATGGCGCCCGACATCACGGAGGCAAGGGTGGACTTGCCGGCGCCCGAGGGTCCAATCACGCCCACGAACTCGCCCGCGCCAATGCTCAGCGTCACGTCGCGCAGCGCGGCGTCCTCGCTGTTCTCGGCGCCTCCCTCGGCTGGTGCGTCGTAGGAGAACGTGACGTGGCTCATCTCGATGATGGGCTTTTCTTCCCGTGCGGTCATAAGAGCCTTTCGTGTGACAGAGGGACAGTCCCTTTGTCTCATACCAATGCTGGGGTGGAGGCAAGGAGCGTCCCTGCCACATGCGTGAGACAAAGGGACTGTCCCTCTGTCTCACGTGCGGTTCACTATCGTAGTCGAACTTACTTCTTGAGGACCTTCTTGAGGGGGAAGTAGAGGGCCTGGACCACGACGGCGTTGAAGACTGCGGTGCCCAGGACGAGGGGGATCTTCACGACCACGGTGCCAAGGGCCGCGCCCATGATGAGCGTGCCGGCCACGGCGAAGAGCGCGCCGGAGACGAGCGTGGTCGCAAAGGTCGCAACGAGCGGGGTGACGTCACGTCCGCCAACCTTGAGGGGACGGCGGATAAGGGCGGCCATCACCAGCGCGGCGACGAGCTCGGTTGCAAAGTTGAGGCCGGGGATGGAAGTAGTGAGCTGGATGACGGCGGCGGAGACCAGGCCAAAGATGGCCGCCTGGCCAAAGCCGGCGTTGGAGAGCAGGATCGCCAGCGCGTAGGAGGCAATGATGAACTGCGGCTTGATGCCCACGATCGCAAGGGCGTTTCCCACGGTCATGTTGAGGATGAAGCCTGCGGCGAGAAGCACGGCGAGAAGGACGAGGGAGGAGACGTCGGCCTTGCCGGAGCGCTCGGTGGTGTTGACGGTGCGCGCCTGGGATGCGTTCTGCTCGGACATGGTGGGTTCCTTTCGATTGCGCTGCTGGTGAGGGCTACGGTTGCGGACGGGCGGTTAGTCGTTGACCTTGAGGGCCTTGCACACGGGGATGTAGAGCGCCTGGACGAGAATGGCGTTGAAGATGGCGGTCGCGAAGACAACGGGGAGCATAGCGGCGGCGAGCTCTTGGGCGGCGCCAACCATGGCGATGCGGATGATCATGAAGATGACGCCGGAGACCACGGTGGTAACAAAGGTGCCGATGGCGGGGATGACCTTCTTGGCGCCACCGCGCATGCCGGCGCTTACGATAATCGCCATGAGCATGGCGGCCACGCCCTCGGCGGCAAAGTCAACAAAGGGCGAGGTGGTGGTGATCTGAATCACGGCCGCGGAGATGAGGCCAATGACCAGCGCCTGCGGGACGTTGGGGCGAATGACCAGGATGGTGAGGCAGAACGCCGAGATGATGAACTCGGGGCTAATCATGCCGCCGGAGATGCTGGAGATTGCCTTCCCCACGGTGAAGTTGAGGATGAAGCCGGCGGCGAGAAGCACGGCAAGAAGCACCAACGCGCGAACGTCGAGCTTTCCATGATCCTCGGAGGTGACGGTGCGGGCCTGCTGCGTGTTGGTGTTCTCGGACATGGTTGGTTCCTTTCTAATTGGATGACGCTGTGTGTGGGTTGAGATCGCTTATAGGGCGTGCTTGCACAAGAAAGAGGGCCCCCGGTCAAACCGGGAGCCCTCTTAATTCGCGAAATTATGGCGCGAGAGACTCACGATCGACCGACCGCTTGCGAATCGCGCCACCACCAGTTCATGGACGTACGTGCGACGTTAGTGGCGATGCGGTTCATCTCTGGCGCTCCTCTCGTGAGTTCCGGCCGCGTGGGCGGCTTGTGCTTGTTGTCGGGAACTATACGCCCGATGCCCAGCGTGTCGCAAGAGTCGTTGTGTAAACGCTTGGTAACGAGGGGCTCGGGATTGCTGGGGCGTGAAAGCCGTGTGGGTTGGCGGGCGCCGGCTGTGCTACGCTGCCCGCTGGGGAATGAGGCCTCCCCGGCGGGTGCGCCCGCCAAACCGCATGGTGCTGATGGCTTCTGTGTTGGGCGGTTCGCCGCCCGTCTTATCTGAAGGGTCGCGACCATGCCTGCGCTGCTCGATTGCCTTGCCGTCTGCGCTGGGGGAGCCCTTGGGTCTCTCGCACGCTATCTCATCTCGCTTGCCCCGTTCAAGAGCGTGGGCGATGCCGGATTCCCGCTGGCGACGCTGCTCACCAACATTGTGGGTGCGTTTGTAATTGGGCTTATCGTTGCCGCCGTTGCCGCAGGTCACGAGCTTGACTCGCGACTCGTCCTCTTCCTCAAGGTGGGTGTGTGCGGCGGCTTTACCACGTTCTCGACGTTTGCGCTGGAAAGCGTTGGCTTGGTGCAGCGTGGTGAGCCGCTGGTAGCCGTGGTGTACGTGATGCTGAGCGCCGGCCTGGGCATGGGCGCGGTGGTTCTCGCCCAGCAGGTGGCAGCGTAGGGGGACTAACAGCGCTGAGGCACTGGTTGCGCCCGCCTCGCGCCGACTCAGACCAGAGCCAATACTGTTGGCTTGGGGAGATCGGCTCCTTTTCTTAAAACCGATTCCCGTCAATGGGCAAACGCGGCGCCCGACTCTCGGAAACTGCTGAGAGCGGAGGATGGGGACGGGGAACGCGGTGGGCCACTGCGCCAAAATCGGGACTTCTCGGTACTTTTTCAGCGAGTCGCCGGGTACGTCGGCCCGAGTATTTTGCGCAGGCGCAGGTGGTGAAATGACATCCGTGGGGTAATACAAGATGGAACCCCAAAAAGTACCGAGAAGTCCCGATTTTGGTGTAGCGGGGCCCATACAAGGGAGCTTGCGCCTCTTATGCTCTCGCTTCCTGCCGTTCTTTATCGGTATTTGAGAACCGCGCTTCTCGCCAACTGGGCAAACGTGTAGGCCGTTTAAGAGAAAAAAAGAGCTATTCTCCGCGGAAGCGGCGCCGGCGGCCATCCGGGGCGCGGCGGCGCCAGGGCCAGGGGTGGCGCCCGAAGGGCCGTTTTGGCAGCAAGTGCGTACAAAAGGGGCTCTCGGGCGTCTTTTTCTCGCCGGAGGGCACATTTCTGCAGCGGCAAGGTACGGGAGGGATTGCCGAGAAGGAATCGTGCCCCAGTCGCCCGACGCCGTTTGCCAACGTCGCCACGGTACTTCTGGCGCTGATTTGGGAAGAACATGGGCAGCGAGGCTGCGCGAGGGCTGGCCGCGCCTTTTTCCAACCACATTGGAGGAGCCATGAACGAGGTCGAGAAGTGCATCCGTGAGCGTCGCAGCACCCCTAGGTTCAAGCGGGTTCCCGTGGCGCGCGAGCTGGTCGAGCGCGTCATCGAGGCCGGCCTTTGGGCGCCCTCCGGCATGAACAAGCAGTCTCCCATCATTGTGGCCGTGACCAACCGCAAGCTCCGCGACGAGCTGGCCGAGGAGAACCGCCGCATCATGGGCGCACCCGAGGGCATGGATCCGTTCTACGGCGCTCCCGTCGTTCTTGTGGTTCTCGCCAACGCCGTGGCACCCACGCGCGTGTACGATGGCTCGGCGGCCATCGAGAACATGCTGCTTGCGGCGCAGTCGCTTGGTCTGGGCGGCCACTGGATCCACCGCGCCAAGGAGGAGTTCGAGGAGCCTCGCTACAAGGAGCTGCTGGCAAGCCTGGGCGTGCAGGGCGACTATGAGGGCATTGGCCACGTGGTGATTGGCTACCCAGACGCTGAGAAGGCCCAGCCCGCACGCAAGGACGGCCGCGTCTTCTGGGCTGAGTAGCATGCTCGTAAGGAGGGATTCAATGCGCGTCACGCACATCTACCACAGCGGCTTTGCCGTTGAGCTTCCTGCCTGCACGTTGCTCTTCGACTGGTACACGGGCGAGCTTCCCCAGCTCCGCCGTGACCTCCCGCTGGTGGTGTTCGTCTCGCACGAGCACTCCGACCACTATGGCCGCTGCATCTGGCCGCTGCGCGAGCAGTTCCCCAACACGCATTACGTGCTGGACAAAGACGTCGCAGCAGACGCGCCGGCAGACGCCCGCGTGACCGCAGTCGAGCCGCACGCGTCCTACGAGCTGCGGCTGCCCGCCGCACCGGGAGCTTCCCCCACCACGCTCTCCATCCAGACCCTCGAGTCCAACGACGAGGGCGTGGCGTTTCTCGTCCGTGCTGGCGAAACCTCGATCTACTTCTCGGGCGACCTCAGCTCCTGGCAGTGGCGCCGTCCGGCCGACCAAAACGCGGCGTCCGAGAAGTTCTTCCGCACGGAGCTCTCGCGCATTGCGCCTGGTCCGGTGGACCTTGCCTTTGTTCCGCTTGACCCGCGCCTCAAGGACCCCGCGGCAGGAATTGCAGCCTTTATGGACGTGGTTGGCACTAGGGCGCTCTTCCCCATGCACTACTGGGACAACGCCGACACCGCCCGCGCCCTTATGGCAGACGCGCGGCTGGCCCCCTACGCAGGCATTACGCACTTCGAGGACGCCTGCGAGCTGCCGGACCCGCCCACGCCCGCGACCTAGCGCCGCGGCAATCCCGTGCGAAACTGAAAGCGCGATTTTCGCGCATTGGCTATAGTTCTCACCGTCCTGAGCGGAACCAGAGACATTTCTGCCTGGACTAGCCAATCCCGGGAGTCGCCCCATGAAAGAAAGCACCACCACAAGCAGTTTCGAGCGCGTGCTCGACGCTCGTCTCGTCCTGTCGGTCATTGCGGCCGGCATCATGTCGTTCTCCGGCGTGACCGTCGAGACCGCCATGAACGTCACGTTCCCCGCGCTCATGGCCGAGTTCAGCATCACCACCTCGACCGTCCAGTGGATGACCACGTCCTACCTGCTGGTTCTTGCCACCGTTGTCCCCACGTCGTCCTATCTCAACAAACGCTTCCGCACCCGCAGCGTGTTCATCGCGGCAATGTGCTTCTACATCGCCGGCATCGTGTGCGGCTTCACCGCGGTCTCGTTCCCCATGCTTCTGTGCGGCCGCATCCTCGAGGGCGTGGGCACCGGTATCGCGCTTCCCCTCATGTTCAACATCATCACCGAGCAGGCGCCCAAGAAGAACATGGGCGTCATGATGGGCATTGGCACGCTGGTCACGGCCATGGCACCGGCCGTTGGTCCCTCCGTGGGCGGCTGGCTTGCGGAGAACTACGGCTGGCGCATGATCTTCGCGGCGCTCCTGCCCGTACTGGGCGTGGCCTTCCTCCTGGGCGTGTTCTCCATCCGCCAGAGCCACGAGGTCTCGCGCGACCCCTTTGACGTTCCCGGCTGGCTTGCCATTGCCGTGTCCTTTGCCACGCTGGTCTTTGCCGTTGACCTTGGCTCAAGCCTTGGCTGGACTAGCCCCGCCGAGCTCTGCCTGCTTGCGGCTTTCGTGGTGTTTCTCGTCCTGTTTGTCCGCCGAGAAGGGCGGGCAGACCACCCGCTCATCTCCCTTGCCGTCTTCTCTCAGCGCCGCTTTGTGATGGGCGTGTTCGCCCTTGTCTGCCTGCAGTTTGTTGTGCTTGGACTCTCGTTTCTCATCCCCAACTACTCGCAGCTCGTGATGGGCACCGGAGAGACCGAGGCCGGCTCGATCCTGCTGCCCGGCTGCGTGGTGGGGGCCTGCATGGCGCCGCTCTCGGGCCAGGTCCTCGACCGCTTTGGGCCGAGAAGGCCAATCCTGGTGGGCGCCACCTGCGCCCTTCTCGGCACGGTTCTCTTTGCCGCGCTCTCGCAGTGCCTGCCTACGTTGCCGGCCATCGCCATCTACGTGTGCTTTGCCTTTGGCCAGAGCCTCATGGTGGGCAACACCATGACCGAGTCCCTCTCGTTTCTGCCCGCAGCCATCAAGGCCGACGGCAACGCAGTGATCAACACGCTGCAGCAGCTGGCGGGCGCAATTGGTACCAGTGTTGTGACAGCCGTGGTCAATGCGGCGCAGGTAGGTGCCACAGACATGGCGTGGGCGACCATGGTGGGCACGCGCGAGGCGTACCTGCTTCTGGCATGCGTGGCCGTGGTGCCCCTGGCATCGATGGCGTGGGTCACCGCGCGCCCGGCGCAGGCGGCCTAGTCCACCTGTGCGGCGTTCGTGCCGTCTTCTAGCAGCCAGCGAATGCCGCGCGCCGTGCGCAGGTCCTCGTCCATAAAGTGGTTGCCCGGGTTGAGCTCAAAGCGCGTAACGACGCCCGCTTGCTCGAATCTCTCCGCAACCTGACGCGTGTCCTCGAGCACGCTCCGCATCGCGCGGTTGCGCGTGCGCGGCTCGGCGTCCCCAAGCGAGAAGTACGCGCACCGTACGCAAGGATTGGGCCTGTTAGCTGCGACGTATTTGACAAAGTCCCGGATACCACAGCGAGCCGGAAACGCTGGCAATGCGCTCGAAGAGGCTGCACTGCGTTGCCGCCCATGCGGTAAAGAGCCCTGCCAGCGAGTAGCCCGCAAGCGCCGAGAAGGACGGTGCCATGCCGTGCTGTGCGAGAAGCGCCTCGGCCTGCGGCATGATCTCGCGTCCGAGAAGCGCGAGCTGCGCTGCTGCGGCACCCTCGTATGCCCTGCCGCCGCGAAATACCGGCGGGGCCGGCCACGGGGTGAGGTCGTTGTCCCAGCTCTTGGGCGCTACCGCCACCAAGGCCATGGGCTGCTCGCTACCCTTGCGCAGGCGCTGCCACACGTCTGCGCCGTTGCCCTCAAAGACATGCAGGTAGACCACGGGAACGCGCGTCCAGGCGTCGGTCGTGCTCGCCGGCGGTTCCGTCGCGCGAAGGGTAACCTTCTCGCCTTCGACCTCAAAGCTCTGCTCGACCATGCCCCCGCCTCCAGCGTTCCGGCGTCGCTAAACCAGCGAGAGTAGTACATATGCCGCGACTCCCGCCACGCAGCACCATAGCATCGAGTGCGTGCGCCACGCCACAAGAACCACCACACCGGCCGCAACCAGCGGCATGAGCCCCGCCCATAGCCCGGCGTCGAACATGGTGGGGGAAAGCAGATCGTTTGCGACCAGTGCCGCAAAGGCGGCTGGCGGGATGTAGCCCAGCGCCTCAACCACGCGCGGCGAGAGGGGACGGCCGTGCAGGGCAACCACGGGCACCACGCGGCAGGCAAGGATAAAAGCGAACGAGGAGAGCCAGAGCACAAGGAACTGAGAGGTGCTCATCGGGTGCCACCTCCCGGGGCGGACCCTGGGGGCTCTGCGGATGCGGCGGACTCCTCGCCATTGCTGCCGTCACCGACGCCGCGTCGCGGCGCAAGCCCCGAAGCCATCCCTGCGGCCACGCCCACAAGCGCCGCGAGCGGCACGGCCACGCCGGCGAGCCCATTCCACTTGCAGAGCGCAACCGTGACCGCTGCTCCCAAGGCGGCGCAGACGGTACCGCGCGTGTGAGGTTGAGCGTAGAGCAGGTACATGAAGAGCGAGGTCATCGCAAAACCTGCGATGGCGGTGGGGATGTCGACCACGGAGCCCAGCGCGGCGCCGGCCGCGCATGATGCGGCCCAGGTAAGCTGCACGCTCACGTTGAGACCCAGCGCGTGTCGTGCCGTCCATGCGTCACCCGACGCAAGGCGCGAGAGCGTGATGCCGTACGCCTCCTCGGTGTAGCAGCACGCGATGGCTAGGGACTGACCGCGTCCAAAGCGCTTGAGGTGTGGCGCGAGCGACGCCGAGTAGAGTGCAAAGCGCGTGGAGATGGCCGCCACCGAGGCGATGATTGAGAGCAAAGGGGTTCCTGCCAGCCAGAGGTTGCTCATCATGAACTGTCCTCCGCCCGAGAGAAACGTGAGGCTGAGGACAAAGTTCATAAGCGGCGCCATGCCGGCCTTGGCGGCCAGCACGCCGCAGGGGAGTCCCACGGCCACGTAGGAGAGCATGACCGGCCAGGCGGCCGACAGGACCTCCCTGGCGGTCGTTCTCGTTGCTTCTCGCACCGGGTCTCCTGAGCTGTTCGGGCGGTGGGCTGTCATCGTACACCCGCTCGCAGAGGCCAGTCTTTCAGGTTCGTTGACAAATCGGGGCAGGTGCTGGGTTCCGGCAAAGATCCTCCCCGGCGACGGCGGGTGTCGTTTGGCGCGTCTCCACCCGTGCTCATACCCGTCGCACGCCCTCCCAGATCCACATGATCACTGGCGCAGGGATGATCTTGTCGGCAATCCTCATGAGGAGTCCCGTTACGCAGCACGTGGCGATGGGGTAGTTCACGGCGTTTACCAGCATCGACCAGCGCGCGACGCGGCGCGCGCCCAACATGGGGAAGGGGTGGCGCACCGTCTGCCCGTTGGCCGTTTGGCGTGCAACGTCGATGAACTCGGTCTTTACCCACAGCGGGCACACCGCCGTCACAAAGATGCCGCGGCCGCGCAGCTCGAAGCGGAGCGCCCGCGTGTAGCTGCGGACAAACGCCTTGCTCGCCGCGTACACGTTGAGTCCGGGCAGCGGCTGGAACGACGCGCTGGACGCAATCTGGATGATTCGCCCACCGCGCCCCATGTGCGCAAGCGCCACCTGCGTCACGTCGACAAGTGCGCGGCAGTTGAGGTCGACCATCGTGTCGACCTCCTTGCAGGTCATGTCGGCGTAGGTACCAAACTTTCCCAGACCGGCCGCATTGACGAGAAGGCCAACAGAGAACTTCTCGCCGCATGCCTTGTCCTGCATAGCCGCCTCGTCGAGAAGCCCCCTGAGCTGCGTAATCGAGGCCTTGTCTGTAAGGTCGAGAGGAACTGGCCGCACGGGCGTCGAGAGCTCGGCCGCCAGTTCCTCCAGGCGCTCGCGCCTGCGGGCCACGGCCCAGATCTGGTCGTAGCCGCCGTGGTCGCTTGCCCAGCGTGCGTATTCGCGGCCCAGTCCGCTCGATGCGCCGGTAATCAACGCTATGCGCATGACGCCGCCTCTCTATGAGACAAAGGGAAACTCCCTTTGTCTCATGCGAGCTTCGAAATCACCTCTGCTGCGTCTCCATCGTACAGCGCGGACCTCTCGGCGATGCGCGCGGGCGCAATCACACCGCCCATGTTGAGCTGCACGTAGCGCGCGTTGCGGTTCTCGGCAACCTGCTGCCAGAAGGGGTACTTGATGATGCCTGGGGTGTTTGCGCCAACACCAATCTCCAGGTAGAGCACCTTGTCGTGGGCGTGCTCGCGTACGAAGGCGTCATAGCGGCGGGCGGCTGCGTGCCAGCCTTCGTCCTCCACAAAGCGGCCGTCTACCCTAAGGTTCATGGTCATGGGCTCACCGCATATGGGGCAACGCGGGATCAGCTCGGTGGGAATGCGAAGGTCCTGCTCGGCATTGACCATCTGGCGCACGGCGTCGTAGTTGTCATACGTGCGGCGGTGGCATGGGACCGAACACTGGAAGAGCCCGTAGTCGCCCTGCGTGTAGAAGAGCCGCTTCTTGTCGAAGCCGGCGCGCTGGAACTGGTGGTCGACGTTGGTGGTGAGGACAAAGTAGTCCCGGCCGTTCACAATGCGACTCAGGTCAAGGTATGCGTTCCCCACCGTTCCGGCGTAGCGCTCGTTCCAGATGACGCGGGACCACCAGGCCCAGAACTCCTCCTGCGAGTCGTAGGGATAGAAGCCGCCGGAGTACTCGTCGTAGAAGCCGTAGCGCTGCGCAAAGTCGCCGTAGAGCCGCTCGAAGCGCTTGCCGGTGTAGGCGAACTCCGGCCCGCACGCCACCGAGAGGCCGGCGCCGGCGCCTATGAGCACGGCGTCGCTCTGGTCAAGCCATGTGGCGATTTGCTCAGCGGCTTGCGAGGAGGTCTCGATAGATTTGCTCGTCCACTGGCTTGAAGACATTGAAGATCACCTTCATCTGGGAATGGTTGGGTTGCTCGCTCTTAAAGGCTCGCACCGTGTTGATCGCCACCTGCGCCGCCTCGCGGTTGGGATAGCGAAACTCTCCGGTCGAGATACAACAAAAAGCAACGCTGCGCAGGTCGTGTGCAGCGCCAAGCTCAAGGCAGGAGCGGTAGCAGCTGGCAAGAAGCTCGCGGTCGTGCGCGGAGGGGATGCCTGTGGGGACGATTGGACCCACGGTTTGGAGCACGTGCACAGCAGGCAGATTGAAGCCGGGCGTGAGCTTGGCCGCGCCGGTTGGCTCTTCGTGGCCCTGCTCGTCCATGATACGCTTGCAGGCAAGACGCAGCTGGATGCCGGCGTAGGTGTGGATGGCGTTGTCGATGCAGCGGTGGTTGGGGACAAAGCAGCCGAGCATCTGGCTGTTTGCCGCGTTCACGATGGCATCGGCGTCAAGCGTGGTGATGTCGCCGCGCCACACTGCCATGCCGTCTTCGGTGAAGGGGAGGGCCGAGACACGCGTAACACCCCGCTCTGCCAGGCGTTCCTTGAGATAGGCGTCTTGGATTGCGAGAAACTCCTCGCTTGCTTGCTCCGGCATACGGACGTTCATGAGGGCTCGTAGCAAGTGGCGACGGTCGTCGCGCGAAGGTGGAATGTCGATGGGGCCGCCGATGGCGTATGCGCAGGCGGGGTCTACCAGCAGCGCGTTTATGAGGTATTCAAGCCGTCCATCTTGCGTCATGGTTTCCTCCCCTTGCTGGACGGGCGCCGGGGTGCCCGCCGTATTCACTGGTCTCAGTGTGGCTTGTTGACTCCACATAGGGAAGTACGCACTTACAAGTAGGCTGGTTACCTTAGGGAAACTACTGGATCCGGACGTTGAGCTGCATAAAAACGCTCTATCGGACGGAAATCTGGGACTCCGTGCATAAAAATGCTCTATCGAACGGTGCGTTTCTGCTGCAATTATCAAATATACAACTAAACATGCAAAATGATGCATTGCCTATCCAAAATTTGCATTTACACGCATAGATATTTAAATAGTTGATGCTAATGGAACTGAGGCACCGTTCGATAGCCCGTTTTTGTGCAGCGCCAGCGATTTTCCCGTTCAATAGACCTATTTTGTGCAGCACTAGGTGTCTTACGTTCTCATCCAGCCTTTGTTTTGCCCTCAGGCAGCTGTCCTAGAGCAACGTGCGCAGTAAGGACGGACGCAATGCTGGCAGGAGAATTGCACAATCAAGCTATGCGGCCGTCTCGCACAAGAAAAGCCCCGCCGGAACTGGGTTCCGGCGGGGCAATCAAGCAGCAAAGTCTAGCTTACGCAAGCGCGCGACTAGTCCTCGTCCTTCGAGAGCCAGGAGAACATGGAGCGCACGCGCTCGCCGGTGGTCTCGATGGGGTGCGTGTTGATCTTCTCGCGCTCCTCGAGCAGCTTCTTGTGGCCGTTGTTGCAGTCGTCGACGAACTCCTGGGCAAACGAGCCGTCCTGGATGCGCTTGAGGATGTACTTCATGGCCTCGCGCGACTTGTCGTTGATGACCAGCGGACCGGCGTAGTACTCGCCGTACTCGGCCGTGTTGGAGATGGAGTAGTTCATGAAGTGGATGCCCTTCTCGTACATGAGGTCCACGATCATCTTCATCTCGTGATAGCACTCGAAGTAGGCCAGCTCCTCGGGGTAGCCAGCCTCGGTGAGGGTCTCGAAGCCGGCCTTGACCAGCTCGACCAGGCCGCCGCAGAGAACGGCCTGCTCACCAAAGAGGTCCTCCTCGGTCTCCTCGGCGAAGGTCGCCTTGATGAGGCCGGAGCGGGCGCCGCCCAGCGCCCACGCGTAGGACATGGCCAGCGGCCACGCGTCACCGGTGGCGTCGGTCTCAACGCAGACCAGGTCAGGCACGCCGGAGCCTTCGGTGTACTGACGGCGCACGATGTGGCCCGGGCCCTTGGGGGCAACCATGATCACATTGACGCCCTCGGGAGCCTTGATGTAGCCGTAGTGGATGTTGAAGCCGTGGGCAAAGGCCAGAGTGTTGCCCGGCTCGAGGTTGGGCTCGATGAACTCCTTGTAGACCGCCGGCTGGGTCTCGTCGGGGGTCAGGATCATCACGACGTCGGCCTCCTTGGCGGCCGTCGCCATGTCCGTCACCTTGAGGCCGTGCTCGCGGGCCTTCTCGGCGGACTTGGAACCCTCGCGGAGGCCAACGCGCACGTCGACGCCGGAGTCCATGAGGTTCAGCGCGTGGGCATGGCCCTGCGAGCCGTAGCCGATAATGGCGACCTTCTTGCCCTGGATGATCGAGGGATCGCAGTCCTTCTCGTAGTAGATGGTGACGGCCATGTCATACTTCCTTTCGTTTGTGCCGTTTCCTTGTGCCGTTTCCTTCTATGTTCAACCGCCGGGTGGCGGTTTGAACCGTGTGTGGGGCCGGACGCAGGCGTCGGCCCACGGGGTGCTACTGGTCGTGCCCGCGCGACATCGCAATCTTGCCGGTGCGCGTGAGCTGGCGAATGCCGTAGCTGCGGAAGAGGTCCTCAAGCGCATCGAGCTTGCTCTCGGTGCCGGTGGCCTCCACCGTGAGCGTGTTCTTGCCCACGTCCACGATGTTGGCGCGGAAGACGCCCGCGATCTCGATGATCTCGTGGCGGCGCTCCGGCGAGCATTGCACCTTGAAGAGCACCAGCTCGCGCTCGATGGCGTCGTCCTCGGTGAGGTCGGAGATCTTGAAGACCGAGACGAGCTTGTGCAGCTGCTTGGTGATCTGCTCGAAGCCCACGTCATCGGCCTCGACGATGATGGTCATGCGCGAGAGGTTCTCGTCCTCGGTAGGGGCCACGGTGAGCGAACCAATGTTGAACCCGCGCCGGCTAATCATGCCGGTGACGCGCGAGAGCACGCCCGGCTTGTTCTCGACCAGCACGGAGAGGATGTGCTTCATCATTCGTCACCGTCCTTCTCGCCGTCCGCGGTGGCGGGGCGTCCGTCCTTGCCAAAGCCCTTGCCCGAGACGCGCACGCCGCCAAGCGTCACGTCCAGCGCGCCAATGATGTCGTCGATGGGCGCACCGGGGGCAACCATGGGGTAGACCGTCTGGTCTGTGGGGATCACGACGTCCAAGAGGTACGGCTCCTTGGAGGCGAGCATCTCGTCAAGCGCGTCCTCGACCTCCTCGGGGCGAGAGATGCGCCGGCCGCGCCAGCCGTAGGCGTCTGCCAGCTTCACAAAGTCCGGCACGTCGGGCAGTTTGGTGAACGAGTAGCGCTCGTGGTAGAAGAGCTTCTGCCACTGGTAGACCATTCCCAGGGCGCTGTTGTCGATGATCATCACCTTGACGGGCACGTTCTCCTGGATGGCGGTGGCCATCTCCTGCACGTTCATCTGGAACGAGCCGTCGCCGGCAATGCAGACCACCTCGTCGTCGGGGCAGCCGATCTTGGCGCCAATGGCGGCAGGGAAGCCAAAGCCCATGGTGCCGGCGCCGCCGGACGAGAGGAACGTGCGTGCGTGCTCGCGGCGGATGTTCTGGTGCGCCCACATCTGGTGCTGGCCCACCTCGGTGGTGACGATGGAGGCATTGGGGTCAAGCTTATCCGAGAGCATCGAGAGCACGACCTCGGGTGCGATCTTGTCCGGGTAGTCGATGGTGCTGGCAAAGTTGTCGGTGTAGAACGGCCAGCGCTCGCGCCACGAGCAGACCTCGGCAAACCAGCCGTCGTCCACGGGCTTGGCGTCCTCCTTGTGCAGGCGCTCGTTGAGCGAGGCGAGAACCACCTTGGCGTCTCCCACGATGGGCACCGTGGGGTTCACGATCTTGCCTATCTCGGCCGGGTCGATATCGATGTGGATGACCTGTGCGTGCGGGGCAAACTCAGAGACCTTGCCGGTCACGCGGTCCGAGAAGCGCGCGCCCACGGCGATGAGCAGGTCGCACTCCATGACGGCCATGTTTGCGTACTTCGAGCCGTGCATGCCAACCGGTCCCAGGTTGTGCTTGTTCGAGCAGGGCATGGCGCCCTTGCCCATGAGCGAGGTCACCACGGGGATGTCCATGGTCTCGGAGAGCTCGACCAGCTCCTGGCAGGCGTGGCTGGTCACAATGCCGCCGCCGGCGTAAATGAGCGGGCGCTTGGCCTTCATGATGAGCTGCGCGGCCTGCTTGACCTGCCGCGCGTTGCCGCGGTAGGTGGGCTTGTAGCTGGCGATGCTAATGGAGTCCGGGTAGTGGAAGACCATCTGCGAGCCGGAGAGGTCGCTGGGGATGTCGATGAGGACGGGGCCCGGGCGGCCGGTGGAGGCAATGTAGAATGCCTCGCGGAAGGTGCGCGTAAGGTCGTCGGTGGACTGCAGCAGGAACGAGTGCTTCACGATGGGCATGGTGATGCCCACGATGTCCGACTCTTGGAACGAGTCGGTGCCAATGACGCCGCGCGTAACCTGGCCGGTGATAACCACCAGGGGTACGGAGTCCATGTATGCGGTCATGATGCCCGTCACGGTGTTGGTGGCGCCGGGGCCAGAGGTGACGAGAACAACGCCCACCTTGCCCGTGGCGCGGGCATAGCCGTCGGCCATGTGGGTTGCGCCCTGCTCGTGCCTGGCTAGCACGTGGTGGATGCGCTTGGAGTCATAGAGCGCGTCGTAGATCTTGATTGCCTGGCCGCCGGGATAGCCAAAGATTGTGTCGACGCCCTCGCACTCCAGGCTTGCGATGATCGCCTGTGCGCCGGTCATGGTCTTGCCCTCGTACTCTGAGTGGGAGCCCATGCCAAAGGGCTTTCCCTCGATGGCCGTCTGCTTGCGGGCGAGCTTCTCGGCGACGGACGCCGCGTGGCTGTCGGTGTTCGTCATGACAGGTATGCCCCCTTGTCTGCGCTGGTCACAAGCTTGGCGTAACGGGAGAGGACGCCCGTGGTGTACTTGGGCGCGGGCGGCTCCCAGGTGGCGCGACGGCGAGCCAGCTCGTCCTCATCGACGAGCAGGTCGAGCGTGCCGGCCTCGATGTCGATGCAGATCTGGTCACCCTCGTGCACCAGGGCGATGGGGCCGCCGGCTGCGGCCTCGGGGCTCACGTGGCCCACGCAGGGGCCCTTGCTCGCGCCGGAGAAGCGGCCGTCGGTGATGAGGGCGACGGACTTTGCCAGGCCCATGCCGCAGATGGCGGAGGTGGGGGTGAGCATCTCGCGCATGCCAGGACCGCCGGCGGGGCCCTCGTAGCGAACCACCACGACGTCGCCGGGGTTGATCTTGCCGCCGAAGATTGCCTCGCAGGCGGCCTCCTCGGAGTCGAAGACGCGCGCGGGGCCGGTGTGCTTGTACATGCTGGGGTCGACGGCGCTCTTCTTGACCACGCCGCAGTCGGGCGCGAGGGTGCCGCGCATGACCTTGAGGCCGCCGTCGGGGGAGTACGGGTTGTCGATGTGGCGCACCACCGTGCCGTCGACGGGCGGGCACTGCTCGACCCACTCGGCCATGGTGCCGTGGCAGGTGTTGGCCGTGAGGTCAAGGTGCCCGGAGCGGCCCAGCTCGCCGATGATGGCAGAGACGCCGCCCACGTCGTTCAGGTCCTGGATGTGGAGCGGGCCGGCCGGGGCCAGGCGCACGATGTTGGGCGTGGCCGAGCAGGCCTTGTCCCAGTCGTCCATGGTCACGGGGCAGCCGGCTGCGTGCGCGATGGCCGTGAGGTGCAGCATGGTGTTGGTCGAGCCACCAAAGGCCTGGTCAAGCGCCATGCCGTTGCGCACGGCGCGGGCGTCGATGATCTGGCGGGCGGTGATGCCCTTCTCCAGCAGCTCCATGACCTTCATGCCGGCGTGCTTTGCCAGGCGGATGCGCTCGGAGTAGACGGCGGGGATGGTGCCGTTGCCGGGAAGTGCGATGCCCAGGGCCTCGGCCAGGCAGCAGATGGAGTTGGCGGTGAACATACCCGAGCAGCTGCCGCAGGTGGGGCAGGCGGTGTTCTCGAGCCAGTGCATCTCGTCCTCGGTCATGGTGCCGGCGGTCACCTGGCCCACGGCGTCAAAGAGGCTGTTGAGGTCGGTCTCCTCGCCGTGGCGGCCGCGGCCGGCGAGCATGGGGCCGCCGGAGACCAGCACGGTGGGGATGTCCAGGCGGCACGCGGCGATGAGCATGCCGGGGACGATCTTGTCGCAGCTGGGGATGAGGACCATGGCGTCAAACTGGTGGCCCTGGATGGCGCACTCGACGGAGTCTGCAATTACCTCTCGGCTGGTGAGCGAGAAGCGCATGCCCTCGTGGTTCATGGCGATGCCGTCGCAGACGCCGATGGTGTTTACCTGCAGCGGAGTGCCGCCGGCCATACGGACGCCGGCCTTAACGGCCTCGGCGATCTTGTCCAGATGGATGTGGCCGGGGATTACCTCGTTCTGGGACGAGACAACCGCCACAAGTGGGCGCTCGAGTTCCTCGTCGGTAAGGCCGTCGGCCTTGAGCAGGCTTCTGTGTGGAGCGCGGGCCAAGCCCCGCTTTATGGCATCGCTTCGAAGTTCCATGGTCACCTCTCGCTTCCTGCACAACCTATTCCATGTGAGAAATGCGATTTCAGGTGAGACATGGTGCGTTCTCCCGATGCCCGTTACGGTGGACTCCGGCCCGAGGTAGTTGCGCTGCTGCCTGCGTGGGGGGTGGCCCAGAGGCGGCGCGCGTTCGCCCGAGCAGCTCGAGGGAATGTTCCTTGCCAACCACCGCGGGTTCTCATCTCGCCCGCTTACTGTGGGATGGCTTGGCAAGTACTCGCCCTGTCATCGCATTTGCTCTGAAACTGTGCGGACGATTCTACGCTACGTACTGGTGATGTGCTGTAACGAGGAAGTAAATTCCGCAGATGACGAGGTGATTTACGCGCCGGCGCCGGGCGTTGCGACGTTCTCCCCATCTGTCCTGGCGTTTCTCTTCCCGACGGCGTGGCGCGTTGTTACCGGCCCGTTGAACTTCCCAGCAGCCAACTGGGCGAACGTAAGTGGGTCTGGCCGAGCCGGTAACAACAGGTGGTGGAGCCAGTGGCCGAGCAGCGCGCTTGTTACCGGCCCGTCGCGTGGTTGCTGAATATCTGCAGTTGTGAGCTGCGAGAGGCTCCCAGCCGGTAACAATGCTTGGCCGCGTTCGCATGACCAGCGCCACGCAATCCGAATCGCGGAAATCCCGATTGGTTAAAGTGCTCTGAACAATCGGGATTTGCAGGCGGACTAAAGTCGCGCCTCTCGCTTGGGGTCCGGCCGGCACCTGCGGCGGTATACTTGTCTGAACAAGTGACCGTGCCCGCGCCCGCCGCGCGCCACCGTGCACGAAAGGAGACGTCCGCCACCATGAGCGAGGAGTACAGAAAGGCCCTCCGCCGCGGCGAGCGAGACCTGCGCCGCGACACGTCGGCTGGCATCTACCCCTACCTGCCTGCGCTTGACTCCGTGCTCGCCCCCGACGGTACCGTCGGCGAGGTGCGCCTGGGCACCATAGAGATCCCCCTCGACATGGTGGCCGGCACGCGCACCGAGGGCAGGCAACGCTCCTTCTCGCGCACCTTCATGCCCGTGCTTGCACCCACCACGGAGTTCGCGGCCAAGTGGTCGAACCTCTACACCATCCAGACCACAGAGGGCTTCCGCGACCCAGTCAAGGTCTACGAGTACATGCACCGCTTCTACGTCCAGGAGGGCAACAAGCGCACCTCCGTGATGCGCTATCTGGGCGCCTATTCCATCGAGGCCGAGGTCACGCGTCTGCTCCCGCGTCAGTGGGACGCGCCGGAGCGCCGCCTCTACGGCGAGTTCCTCGAGTTCTGGCGAGCAGTGCCAACCTACGACATCGAGTTCTCGCGCGAGGGCTCCTACCGGCGCCTTGCCGCGCTTTTCGGCCGCGACCTTGGGTCCCCCTGGCCCGACGAAGCCGTTCGCGAGCTCACTTCCACCTACCAGTACTTCCGCTCGCTCTACCAGCGCGCGGGTGGCTCGCACCTGGATGCAACCTGCGGCGACGCGCTTCTCGCGTACCTGAGCTACTTCCCGGACGAGCGCCTCCTGGACACGCCGCCCTCCATCGTGGTCGAGCGCCTTGGCCGCCTGTGGTCCGAGCTCGCGCTGGCGGGCCCGCGCGAGGACGTGGTGCTGGTGAGCGAGCCAGAGGCAGAGCCAACCTCCCACGGCGGCGTTCTCTCGCGGCTCTCGTACCACACGCCCTACTCGCCAGCCAACCCGCTTCGCCTGGCGTTTCTCTACGAGAGGCCCCTGGCAACCTCGAGTTGGGCGCGTGCCCACGACGCCGGACGCCTTGAGGTCGAGAAGCGCTTTGGCGGCACGGTCCAGACGGTAGCCTACGACGACTGCTCCTCCCCAGACGACTTCACGGCCGTAGTGGACGCGGCCGTCGAGCAGGGCGTGCGCGCGGTCTTCACCTGCTCGCCCACGCTCATGGCAAGCACGGCCAAGGCGGCCATCACCCACCCCGAGGTGCACTTCCTCAACTGCTCCTGCAACCTCCCGCACAGCCGCGTGCGCTCCTACTACGGGCGCATGTACGAGGCCAAGTTCGTGACGGGCGCGCTGGCGGCGAGCTTTGCCACCAACCATCGCGTGGGCTACCAGGCAAACGTTCCCATGTTTGGGTCGGTGGCCGAGATAAACGCCTTCGCCATTGGCGCGGCGATGGTGGACCCCAAGGTCAAGGTTCGCCTGGTCTGGTCCACGCGCGGCGGCGACTCCCTCTACCACCGGATGGCTAACGAGGGCGTTACCGTGATGTCTGGCTCGGACGTCACCGCGCCGTGGGACGACCCGCTTGCGCTGGGCCTCTACCAGATGGTGAATGGCCGCGTGCACAACCTCGCGCTTCCGGTGTGGAACTGGGGACGCTACTACGATCTTATCGTGCAGGGGCTTCTCAACGGGTCCTGGCAGGACCCCGGCGACGCCGCGCGCCCGCAGGCGGTAAGCTACTGGTACGGCATGTCGTCGGGGGTCATTGGGCTTAGCCTCTCGGATGATCTGCCCTACTACTCGCGCAAGCTCGTCGACCAGCTCACGCACGGCATCGAGCGCGGCGTGCTCGACCCCTTTGCGGGCGAGTTGAGAAGCCAGGGGGGCGTGGTTCAGCCGGCGGGCTCGCCCAGGCTGAGGGAGCTGGATGTCGTTTCCATGGATTGGCTCAACGACAACGTGGAGGGCATCCTTCCCGCAAACTGGCATCCCGTTGACGAGACGTCCCTGGCTGGCGGGCTGGGAGGCGGCCTTTCCGCCGGTGGCGTCACGGGGGAGGCGCGGCCATGAAGATCCTCGCGATTGCCGACGTCGAGGAGCGCATGCTGTGGGACAACTTCCGCCGCTCGCGCTTCGAGGGCGTTGACCTTGTCTTGGCGGCAGGCGACCTCGATGCCGACTACCTGGAGTTTCTCGTCACCATGCTCACGTGTCCCGTGCTCTACGTGCATGGCAACCACGACGAGAGCTACCGCCGCAAGCCGCCCCTGGGCTGCATCTGCGTGGACGACTCGGTCTACGTGTACCGTGGCCTGCGCATTGTTGGGCTGGGCGGCTCCATGCGCTACAAGGACGGCACCTACATGTCCACCGAGCAGGAGATGCGCCGGCGCATCCGCAAGGTCGAGCCGAGCATCCGCCTGCTGGGCGGCTTCGACGTGCTTCTCGCCCACGCGCCCGCGCGCGGCGTGGGAGACCTGGACGACCTGCCACACCGCGGCTTCGAGTGCTTCAACACGCTGCTGGAGCGCTGGCGGCCCGCCCTCATGGTCCACGGCCACGTGCATGCCAACTACATCACGGATTTCTCGCGCGAGAGGGAACTTGCCTGCGGAACCCGGGTGGTCAACGCCTTTGGCCACGTGGAGCTAGAGGCGCCCACGCCGCCGCAGCTCTCGTACGGCTGGAAGGAACACCTGGTCAACAAGCGAGCACTGCGCAAGAGCGACGGCATCGCCTCGCACGAGGAAGGCGTTCTCGGAGCCGGCCAGTCCTACGGCCAGCGGTGGTAACTTGGCCGATGGCGGTGGTAGGCTACTCTCTTGTGATGCTGCCCTGCGAGTGGACGGCTGTTCGAGAGGGGATGTGGCCCATGTCGGTCGAGAGCGTCCGAGCGTACCTCGGGCCCTTTGGCGTTGCCGACAAGATCATCGAGTTTGACCAGTCGAGCGCCACGGTGGAGCTGGCTGCGCGCGACCTGGGCTGCGAGCCGGCGCGCATTGCCAAGACGATGGCGTGCGCGGTTGGGGAGGGTGCCGTCCTCGTGGTGTGCGCGGGCGACGCCAAGCTGTGGAGTGCGGCCTTCAAGCGCGAGTTTGGGACAAAGCCGTGCTTTGTGGCTCCAAGCGACCTGCCGCAGGTGGTGGGCCACCCCATGGGCGGCGTCTGCCCGTTTGCCGTGAAGCCCGGCGTGCGCACGTACCTGGACGTCTCGCTGCGCCGCTTTGACCGCGTGTTTCCCGCGGCGGGAAGCGAGAGCAGCGCGATTGGCCTCACCCTTCCCGAGCTCGAGCGCTGCTCGGCGTCCGAGGGCTGGGTGGACGTGTGCAAGGACTGGCGGGAGGAGACCGCATGACGTACGACTTCAAATCAATCATGGAACGACACGGCATGGATGCCATCGCGGTCGACGCGCTTGGCTCGGGCGGCATGGCGCCGGACGCGCCGGCGGAGGGCTTCGACGCCATTCCCATGTGGGTTGCCGACATGAACTTCCCCACGGCACCCTCCATCACGCGCGCCATGGCCGAGCGCATCCAGCATCCGGCGTTTGGCTACTTCTCACCGCGCGATGAGTACTACCAGGCAATCATTGACTGGCAGGCCCGGCGCAACGGCGTGCGCGGCCTTGAGCCGGCACACATTGGATACGAGAACGGCGTGCTTGGCGGCCTGGTCTCCACGCTTACGGCCTTTGCCGCGCCAGGTGACGCCGTGCTTCTCCACAGCCCAACCTACATTGGCTTCACGCACTGCATAGAGGAGAACGGCTACAGGATCGTCCTGTCGCCGCTGGTCAAGGACGAGCAGGGCGTCTGGCGCATGGACTATGAGGATATGGCCGCCAAGCTGGAGGAGAACCACATCCATGTGGCGGTGTTCTGCTCGCCGCACAACCCCTGCGGGCGCGTGTGGGAGCGCTGGGAGCTTGAGCGCGCGATGGAGGTCTACCGCGAGCACGACTGCGTGGTGATTTCCGACGAGATCTGGTCCGACCTGGTGCTGCCCGGGCACGCCCACGTGCCCACGCAGTCCGTGAGCAAGGACGCCCGCCGGCGCACGGTGGCGCTCTACGCCCCGAGCAAGACCTTCAACCTGGCTGGGCTGGTGGGGAGCTACCACATCATCTACGACGACTACCTGCGCGATCGTGTTGTGGCAAAGAGCATGAAGTCCTGCTACAACTCGATGAGCGTGCTCTCGATGCACGCGCTTATCGGCGCGTATAGCAGTGAGGGCGAGGCCTGGCTGGAGGAGCTGCTGCAGGTGCTGGACGGCAACGTCTCCTGGGCGTGCGACTTTATCGGCGAGCACTTCGAGGGCGTACAGGTAAGTAGGCCCGAGGGGACCTACATGCTGTTCCTTGACTGCAGCGAGTGGTGCGAGCGCCACGGCCGCGACATCGAGTGGGTCGAGCGCGCAGGATGGCGCGTGGGCGTTGACTGGCAGGATGGCCGCGCGTTCCACGGGCCCTGCCACGTGCGCATGAACCTCGCGCTGCCGCTCTCGCGCGTGCGAGAGGCGTTTGAGCGGCTGGATCGCTACGTGTTCAACGCGTAGCGGTGCGGCGTCGGCGGCGGGTGCCGGCAGCGCGACGCATCAATGAATGTCGCCAAAGAGACTCTTTTGCGTCGTTTGCAACACACAGGCCCCTCCGGAGACAAAAAGTCGCCGGAGGGGCCCTTTTGAATGCGAGCGCTGCCAAAATGCGCCTTCCGGCGACGTGCCCTCGCGTCTCTACGCCGTAAGCCCCGCAATAACGCTCACCATTGCGATAATGACACCCACGATCGACTCGCCACCCAGCACGCCAGAGGCAATGACCACCCCCGCCTCCTGCGCGTCGGCGTCGCGCGTGGCGCGCTCGTCTGCGGGCAGGTTGGCCGTGCGCGCGGTACGAACGCGATTGATTACCCACTTGAGCGCCGCACCCAGCGCAGCGGTGAACGACATGTAGAACGGCAGGTAGACGCCAAGCCCCAGCATCATGGCCGGCAGCCCCGCCCAGTAGAGCGCGATGCCCGCCGCAAGGCCAATCACAAACGCGGGAACGCTGGGGATGCCCGAGACCATTGTTGCCACCACGCTCGCCTGCGCCGAGACAAACTCCTTGCCCAGCCCAAAGGCGTCCGGTCCATATGCCTCCACCAGCGCCATCATGACCGCAGCGGAGACCACTGCCCCCAGCACGCCGCCGATGGCCTGCCCCAGCCACTGGGCGCGCGGGTCGGTGCCAAGGATGCTTCCGGCCTTGAAGTCGTTCATCACGTCGCCGGCAAGTCCGCAGGCAACAGCCACAACGCCGGCAATGAAGAAGAGCTGCATCTCTCGTACCTGCGCAAATGCCGAGACAAGCAGCAGCACGATAAGGCCAAAGATCTCCATGGGGTCGATGCCCGTCTGTCCGCATGACTGCGCGCTCATCGCGGTGGTCACAAAGGCGAGAAGCACCACCACAATGCTCGCCACCGGCGGAAGGCCAAGCCCCATGCACATGAGAACCACGATGGCGGCGACAATCACCGCAAACGTGCCGGCGTCGGTGCGCACATTGCCGGTGACCAGGGATTCCGTCGCTCCCGCGCCATCGCTATCGCTGCCCGCGCCGTTACTGGCACCCCGCACGCCGCGCACGATGCCCGCGAGCTGCGGCACGATGTCCTTTGCCACCACGGCAAGCCCGGCGCCCATCATGAGGCCCATGCCCAGGCTCTTCACGATGCCCTGTGCGGCGTCGACGGCCCAAAGTCCTGCGGCACTGCCTGCCACCACGATGCCAAAGTTGGCGAGCAGGGCGCCCGCAAACCACCAGGCCACGGCCACGCCGCCCACGAGAAATCCCACCGAGAGCATCATGGGAGAGTTGTAGATGCCAAAGCTCACGCCGGGGATGGGGAGCGCCGCCAGCATGGAGGGTACGGCGCCAAGTGCGTCGCGCAGCACAGCATAAACGCCGGCTAGTCCCATCGAGGCAAAGAGCCGGCGTCCGGTTTTGCCTCCGGCCTCGGTTGCGCGCAGGGTCTGCGCCGCGGAGGCACCCATGGGAAACTCCAGGTTCGCGTCAACAATGAAGTGCCGGTGGATGATTGCCGTGGCAACAAGGCCCAGGCCTGTGCCGGCAAGCGCCACAACGAGCATCTGCGCAAAGCCCACCTCGTCGGCGTATCCCAGCATCCATGCGCCGGGAATGGTGAAGGCCAGGCCACCCGCAACCATGGCGCCGGCAGACATGATAGTGTGCGTGACATTTGCCTCGTTCAGGCTGGCGTTGCCCAGAAGCTTGAGGAAGAAGAGCGAGACGATGGCCGCAAACACGATGGGCCACGGCAGCGCGCCGAGCTTGAGCGCCGTGTAGGCGGAGGAAGCAGTGATGACGACGCAGCCAATGCAGCCAATGACGACGCCGCGCGCCGTCAGCTGCTCACGCCACGAGGCGCGGCCAGAGGGATTGTCCATGTTGTTCTCCTTTGCGTATATCCGCTCCCCCTGGTGGCCGGCGGTTGCGGGCCGAGGAGTCGGGTTACCGGTGCCGTGCGCCGGACATGCGCGCGGACTTGCTAGAGTATAGCGAATGGCCTCTGCGGTGACGTCGAAGGGAGCGCATATGGGAAAGGGTGAGCAGGCCAGCCCTGCTGCGGGTGAGGGACGCTGTGTTCTTGCCGTTGACGTGGGCAACACCTCAACCGGCTTTGGGCTCTTCTCGGCGGACGCCGGCGAGACGGATGAGCCGCTGGGTACCTGGGAGCTCACCACGCCCGAGAAACTCACGGCCGACGAGGCCCGCATGCAGGTGGCGCAGGTCTTGGGCGTGCTTGCGCGCGACGTTGCCGAGCAGCGCACCCTCGCCCCCACGCGTGCCGCGACCTTTGCCGAGCCGCCACTCGACGCGGTTCTCTCCTGCGTGGTCCCATCGTTAACGGAGGCCTGGTCGGCGGCGCTGGAAACGGCCTGCCGCACGCGACCCGTGGTAGTGGGGCCGGGTCTCAAGACAGGGCTGCGCATGCGCTACAGCGACCCTGCCGAGATTGGTCCCGACCGCATAGCAGACGTGGTGGCCGCGCGTGCCACCTATGGGGCACCGGTCGTGGCGGTGGACTTTGGGACCACCATGAATATCGAGGTCATTGATGGTGAGGGGGCGTTTCTCGGCGGAATTATCGCGCCGGGGCTTGCGCTTGGGGCGCAGGCGCTCTCCCGCGCCGCAGCCCGCCTGCCCGTGATCGAGCTGCATGCACCCAAGGCGGCCATCGGTCGTTCCACGCGCGAGGCCATGCAGTCCGGCGTGGTCTTTGGCGAGGTCGCCCGCGTGGATGGTCTTCTCGATCGTGTTTTTGCCGAGCTTGGCGAGGAGGCTCCCGTCGTGCTCACGGGCAGCGGTGCTGGTCGCTTGGCGCCTCTTGTGTCTCATACGGCCGTGGTGGACAAGACTCTCACGCTGCGCGGACTTCATCAGCTGCGCCTTGGGGTCGTTCGCAGGAGGTAGTGGGGCCCGGCAAGCGGGGTTGCGCACAAGAACGGCCCGGGCGGGCACTTCCCGTCCGGGCCGTCGCGAGTCGTCTGTGCGCCTCTCCTGCGCGCAGGTAGCTAGTAGCGCGGATAGAGCATCGTGGGATAGGTGGTCGCGTTTTGCTGCGGACCATGCTGGCCGCGCACCCTGTTCACAAGTGCCTGAGCCGCAGCCGCCACGAGCACGGCGCCAACGAGCAGGGCGATTGTGATGAGAAACACGGCGAGAATAAAGAGCGGACCTGAAATGCTGGACATATGCCGTCACCTGCGACTTTCTTAAACGGCCTGTAGTTTTTACAAGACCGTTGTAACACGTTGGCAATATTGTTTCAAGTGTGTTTCGCGATGCTGAACAGGACGCGGGCATTGTGGCTGGCGCAAGCTCTTTGGGCTAAAGGGGTAGGATTCCCGTAACAGGTGGACGCCGCGTTGGCGTCCCGAAGGGAAGGTTCCCATGGTTACGTTTCTTCTCGCATCGCTTCTTGCCGTTCTGCTTGCGCCGGTCATGCTGGCGGTTATCGCGGTGTGGCTTGTGTTTGCCCTTGTCGTGGGCGTACTTCGCGTGATGGGCTGGGCGATTGGCGCTGGGCTGCGAGTGGTGTGGTGGCTCTTCCTTGCCTCGCTGGTGCTAGGGCTCATTGGCTTTGCGCCCGCCATCCTCGTGGCCATAGTTGCGGCAGTTGTGGCCTGCGCACACCCCACGCGCATAGGGTAGGTGCGGCGGCTGCGCTTATGAACGGCACGATGCTCCAAGGCTTCTCGTGGTACCTCGACGCGGACGGCGGGCACTGGCGCCGCCTGGCCGAGGATGCCCAGCTCTTTGCCGACAATGGCATCACCGCCGTGTGGCTGCCGCCCGCATACAAGGGCATGGCCGGCGCAAACGACGTTGGCTATGGCGTGTACGACACCTATGACCTGGGAGAGTTCGACCAGAAGGGCTCCGTGCGCACCAAGTATGGCACGCGGGAGGAGTACCTGGCCGCCATCGACGCGATTCACGCGGCGGGCATGCAGGCCGTGGCCGACGTGGTTCTCGACCACCGCATGGGCGCCGACGGAACGGAGCGCGTACGCGCGACCGAGGTTGCCTCGTACAACCGCGAGCAGCCCGTCTCGGCGCCGCGCGACATCACGGCTTGGACGCGCTTCGACTTTCCCGGGCGCGGCGACAAGTACTCTGCCTTCAAGTGGAACTGGACCTGCTTTCACGGCGTGGACTACGACGAGACAACGCATGCGAACGCCATCTACCTTTTTGACGGCAAGCACTGGAGCGAGCAGGTGGACCACCGTGACAACGGCAACTACGACTACCTCATGGGCTGCGACGTGGACGAGATGTACCAGCCCGTCTACGACGAGTTGCTGCGCTGGGGCGAGTGGTACCTCTCGACCTGTGACCTCGATGGCTTTAGGCTGGACGCGCTCAAGCACATGGACCGCCAGTTCTTTCTCCGCTGGCTGCCGGCGTTGCGCCAGGAGTTTGGCAAGGAGCTCTTCACAGTGGGGGAGTACTGGTCTCCGGATGTGGGTGAGCTTAAGGCCTACCTTGGCTCTGAGCGCGCGATGAGCCTCTTTGACGTGCCGCTCCACTACCACCTGTACCAGGCATCCTGCTCGTTTGGGAGCGCTGACCTGCGACATCTCTTTGACGGTACGCTTGTGGGCGCCGATCCCACGCGCGCCGTGACCTTTGTCGAGAACCACGACACACAGCCTGGGCAGGCGCTCCAGTCCTTTGTGCAGAGCTGGTTCAAGCCCTCGGCATACGCGCTCATCCTGCTGCGCGAGGCGGGCTACCCGTGCGTCTTCTACGGTGACCTCTTTGGCATGCCCAACGACGGCAACATTCCCGCCGTGCGCGAGCTGCCGCTGCTCATGGAGCTGCGGCGTCGCTTTGCCTACGGGCCGCAGCACGACTACCTCGACGACCCGGATGTTGTTGGCTGGACGCGCGAGGGCGACGGGCGCCACGGCGGCTCCGGCGTGGCGTGCGTGCTCACCGATCGCGCAGGCGGAGCAAAGCGCATGTACGTGGGGTCGCGCCACGCCGGCGAGCGGTGGGTCTCGGTGCTTGGCGGGGAGTCCGACGCCAGCGTGGGGGACGACGGATGCGCTGAGTTTGTCTGCAAGGGCGGGAGCCTCTCGGTGTACCTGCCCGAGGATACGGCTGGCGTGCTCGAGAACGACATCGTGCGCTATGGGCGCGACGTGCCCGCGGACCTTGGCGCGCACCTGCCGCCGCCTACCGAGGAGGAGCGTCGCGAGGGGGACCGCATCCGGCGCGACGCCGAGCGCTACTCGTCGAGCCAGGCGAGCAGGTAGTCAACAACCAGGCCGTATGAGCGCACACCGTCCTTCTCGCCAAAGCTCTTGAGGTAGGTGTCGTTGACCGTGGTGCCCACGTCCTCGAAGGGACCTTCGAAGGCCTGGTAGTGCTTCTGGGTGGCGGCGCGGTCTTTCAGCACGAGTGCCACGCCGGCGCCGTTTGCACCTGCGAGCGCGTCCGAGACCAACTGCTGGGCGCGCTCCGGGTCTTGTGCCAGCAGTGCATTTACGCAGTAGTTGAAGGCAGAGTAGTAGCCAGAGTACGAGAAGCGCACGTCATCGCTGGCAGAGCATGCGAGAAACGCCGAGAAGTTGGCTTCCTGCTCGCTGGCTATGCCCAGCCGGTGCGCGGCCTCGTGGCACATCGTGAAGGGGAGCTCGGCGATCGCGGTGTGAAGGGGCACGCTCGACTCCGCGGTTGCGGCCCAGAAGATTCCCGTGTGGCCGCTGTAGAGCAGGGGCTCGCCAAAGAGCAGAAGCGACTTGACGGGGGCGGTGCTGCCTGAGAAGACCTCGTAGCGCTGGGAGAGCGGTGCGTACGATGCCCCGGCGATGCGTGCCAGCTCGTAGAAGTCCTGGTGGGAGAGGGTGCCGTCCTCCTCGCGCGGAACAAGCTGGGCGCGGGAGGCCGCCTGGTTAAGGTAGTACGAGGTGGCGTCGGCAAGCTGGTCCTCGCTGTACTGGCCAACCTCAAGGCCAAGGTCCTGCGAGAGCTCCGGGGCATAGTGGTTGAGCGCCCAGCCGGCGGTGCCCAGGAGTGCCGTTGCGGCGACGACCAGTGCCACAACTGAGAACCACGGAAGCATGCGCCGGTGACGGCGGATGCGGCGCACCAGCGTCGTGAAGGCCGCCACCACAAGGCCTGCCGTGAGCCAGTCCCAGATGGCAAAGGGGGCCACGGAGGTTGCGGTGGCGAGCGCGGACATCAGGAGCTCCGAGAGTCGTCGGTAGCCGGGGAAGAGGATTGCCTGCAGGCTTGGCTGCGAAAAGAGCATTGCGAGCAGCGGGCAGGCGGCTGCCAGGAGGGCTGCTGCCACAAGGCGGTTCCTTGTCGCCTGGTCCTGCTTTTCTCGGCCGCCCCTTGCCATGTGCCGCTCCTCTCGTCCGCCGCCTTCCCAGTCTAGACGCTGTGGTTCTCCCCACGATTCTCACTGCGGCGTTCACGCCTGGGTGCCAGAACAACCATCCTGTAACCCCTGTCGTTGTCGGGTCGTTTTCGAACAGAATTCGCGTTGAATGAGCAGCAAGATGTCGAATTCTTGCCCCACAAATGCCTCGAGGGAAGAGAGGGTGGAAGCGTGAGGCGATTCCACTACCCCGTCAGGCGTTGGAACTACGCACGGGTGAGGGACGAGACGGGCAAAAGCCCAGCATCACACAAAGCTCAATCGCGACCGTGCGTGGTTTGGCGTAGTTGGGGTGAGAGAGGCGGGCTGCTGTACCTCGAGGTTTGAGAAATATCTAAGTACGATTGACTTAGAAAACCTTAGATAGTGTGTATAAAGGAATCGCAGCGGGGAACATATAAGAGTGAACCCAAGGAAGCCCAAAGAAAGGGCTTCCACCACATAGAAGGAGTGGTAACGATGGCTGGCATGGTTCCTTATAGTGACTACGAGAAGGCACTTCGCAGGGCTTGGCCGTTTGGAGCCTTCGACGACTTCTTCGCTCCTCTCGCAGCGATCAGCGCAGATGACGCCTTCAAGATGAACGTCGAGGACGCGGGCGACAAGTACGTGGTCACCGCCGAGCTCCCGGGCGTCAAGAAGGACGAGGTCGGCGTCGAGCTCAACGAGGGCAGGCTCTCCATCTCGGTGGACAAGAAGGAGTCTGACGAGGAGAAGAACAAGAACTACCTGCAGAAGGAGACCTCGGAGTGGCAGGCAAGTCGTGGCGTGTACCTGAAGGATGCCGCGACGGATGGACTCACCGCAAAGATGGACGGCGGCGTCCTTACCGTCAATGTCCCCAAGCAGGCCGAGAAGTCCAACGTCACGAAGGTCGCAATCGACTAGCAGCGTAGGCTTTGCCCCATGCAGCGCGCAGTATGCAATGGCGCCCCGGTTTCGGCCGGGGCGCCATTATTTATGCCCACGCATGCTGGGCAAACTGGGGGTCGTCCTCCCATATGGTGACTTTGCCCGTGGCAAGCGTTGCGGGGACATCGATGAGACGCTGGTTCGACGAGCCGCGAAAGCGCAGCGTGATATCGTGCAGCTCCTGTACAAAGGGGCCATCTACCAGGACGTTCAGGCAGGCGAGAATGCGGTCCATATCGGGCGAGGCGTGGTCTCCGCTGCCGGTGAGCTGCTCCCAGGTGCGCCCGGAGTACATCCAGATGTTCTTCTCGGGGTAGGTTGCCCGCACGCGCTCGAGGAAGGGTGCCAGGGCCGCGGCGTTCTCCGGCTCTGTGGGTTCTCCGCCCAGGACGGAGAGGCCGTCGACGTATGGTGCGGCAAGTGACGAGAGGATCTCCTCCTCGGTCTCCTGCGTGAACGGCTTGCCGGCCGAGAAGCTCCATGCCTCCTCGTTGAAGCAGTTCTTGCAGTGCAGACGGCAGCCAGAGACAAAGAGCGAGGTGCGCACTCCGACCCCGTTGGCAATGTCACAGTACTTGATGGTTGCGTAGTTCATGGGAAGACCCCTTTTGGATTGAGACGTGCTAGTGGGTAGAGCGCTGTGGGACAAGGCCACGTATCCGCACCGTATCGGTTGAACGCTCATAGGTGTAAACGATATAGAACGGCGCAACATCGCATCGGCGTACTTCTCCTCCATACCTGCTTTTAAGGTATTCCGAGGAGACGAGCGTTCCACTTTCCGGGAAGGTCTCGAGCATCGAGAGGACTGATTCGAGATGCTTGCGAACGCGAGGGGAGTAGATGGTTTCGGCGTCCTCAAGAAACGTGAGGGCGTAAAGCATCTTAGCCATTGGCTGCCAGCCTCTCGTCGAGAGCGCTAAAGAATGCATCAGTTCCCTCGATGTATTCTCCCTGTTCAAAGCAGTCATCAGAGGCCTTAATGCACGCGCGCATGCGCTCCGTGAGCGCCGCTTCTTCGGCAGCATTGTTGAGCTGCTCCTCGAAGAGGTCCTCGCTCATGAAGACAAAGGCTGCGTTGCCGTTCTCGGTTATGTGGACCACGTCCTTGCGGGCAATGTCCTTGATCTCGCGCTGGCGCGTCTTGAGGGCTGCGGAGGAATAGATGGCAGTCATGGGGGCTCCTTTGTAGACGCAATTCGATACCAGATATGGTACCAAATTGAGTATCAAATTAATACCGCAGAGTGATTCGACGGATGACTGTGTCCCAAATCACGTACGAAAGCGCGATGTGACTCGTCTCTCGCAAGGTGCAGCCTAATGCCATCGCAATCATTGCGCGAAATTCCTGACAAGAACGACATTTGACCAGTTGAGCTTATCGATACCTAGAAATAACGCGCAATAATTCCGCTCCGGTGTGGACACATCGAGGCGTACCGGGGAGACACACTGACGAGACGCACAAACTACTCGTCCCCCGACGATCGCGTGCTGAGAAAAATCGCAGGTAGAATACCTGCGGTTACCAAGAGAGCTGCTATTAAGTCGCAGTTTTCGAGCAAGGAGCCTTTTCTGCCCCCACCAGCTGCGGAGACCTCGCCCCTCCGCTCTTAGGGTGCCTTTTGCGTGCTTTGCCCGTAAGGGAGACCTCGCCCCTTTGTCCCGGCGCAGTTCCGCAGCGCGCATAGCGTGCGAGGATGTTTGAGCACGGGCAAAGGGGCGAGGGTTTCAGACCTTACAGGTGCAGCACGCGATCCTTGATCTCTTCCGTGCGGCCCTGGTTCCAGAACTGCGTGCCAATGTAGCCGCAGGTGCGTCGGGCCACGTTGAGCTTGGACTGGTCGCGGTTGCCGCAGTGCGGGCACTCCCAGACGAGCTTGCCGTCGTCCTCCACGATCTTGATCTCGCCGTCGTAGCCGCACACCTGGCAGTAGTCGGACTTGGTGTTGAGCTCGGCGTACATGATGTTCTCGTAGATGAACTGCATGACGCGGATAACGGCCTCGAGGTTGTCCTGCATGTTGGGCACCTCGACGTAGGAGATGGCGCCACCGGGGGAGAGGCGCTGGAACTCGCTCTCGAACTTGAGCTTGGTGAAGGCGTCGATCTTCTCGCGCACGTTCACGTGGTAGGAGTTCGTGATGTAGCCGTGGTCGGTGATGCCCTTGACCACGCCAAAGCGCTTCTGCAGGCACTTGGCGAACTTGTACGTGGTGGACTCGAGCGGCGTGCCGTAGAGCGAGTAGTCGATGTTCTCGGCTTCCTTCCACTCGGCGCACTTGTCGTTCATGTGCTGCATGACGGAGAGCGCGAAGGGCTTGGCCTCCTCGTCGGTGTGGCTCTTGCCGGTCATGTACTTCACGCACTCGTAGAGGCCAGCATAGCCAAGCGAGATGGTGGAGTAGCCGCCATAGAGGAGCTTGTCGATCTTCTCGCCCTTGTCGAGGCGGGCAAGCGCGCCGTACTGCCAGAGAATGGGCGCCGCGTCGGAGAGGGTGCCGCAGAGACGGTCGTGGCGGCAGCGCAGGGCGCGGTGGCACAGCTCGAGGCGCTCGTCGAAGATCTTCCAGAACTTGTCCATGTCGCCGTCGGACGAGAGGGCAACGTCGGGCAGGTTGATGGTCACGACGCCCTGGTTAAAGCGGCCGTAGTACTTGGGCTTGCCGGGCTCGTAGTTCTTGGCCTTGGCAACGTTGTCGTAGCCGTTGCCGGAGCGGTCGGGCGTGAGGAAGGAGCGGCAGCCCATGCAGGTGTACACGTCGCCGTGGCCCTCGGTCTCGCCCTTGGAGAGCTTGTACTCGCGCATCTTCTTCTCGGAGATGTAGTCGGGCACCATGCGCTTGGCGGTGCACTTGGCTGCCATCTTGGTGAGATAGAAGTACGGGTCGCCCTCGTGGATGTTGTCCTCCTCGAGCACGTAGATGAGCTTGGGGAACGCCGGGGTGATCCAGACGCCCTTCTCGTTCTTGACGCCCTGGTAGCGCTGCTTGAGCATTTCTTCGATGATGAGGGCAAGATCGTGCTTCTCCTGCGCGCTGCGGGCCTCGTTGAGGTACATGAACACGGTGATGAACGGTGCCTGACCGTTGGTGGTCATGAGGGTGACAACCTGGTACTGGATGGTCTGGACGCCACGCGCGACCTCGTCGCGCAGGCGCTTCTCGACCATCTCGTCGATCTGCTCGGGCGTGGCCTTGTAGCCAATGGTCTCCATCTCGGCGTAGACCGAGCGACGGATCTTCTTGCGGGAGACGTCGACAAAGGGCGCGAGGTGCGTGAGCGAGATGGACTGGCCGCCGTACTGGCAGGAGGCCACCTGGGCGATGATCTGCGTGGCGATGTTGCAGGCGGTGGAGAAGCTGTGCGGGCGCTCAATGAGCGTGCCGGAGATCACGGTGCCGTTCTGCAGCATGTCGTCGAGGTTGATGAGGTCGCAGTTGTGCATGTGCTGCGCGTAGTAGTCGGCATCGTGGAAGTGGATGATGCCCTCCTCGTGCGCCTGGACAATGTCGGCGGGGAGAAGGTCGCGCATGGTGAGGTCCTTGGAGACCTCGCCGGCCATGTAGTCGCGCTGGACGGAGACGACGGTGGGGTTCTTGTTGGAGTTCTCCTGCTTGACCTCCTCGTTGTTGCACTCGATGAGGGAGAGGATCTTGTCGTCCGTCGTGTTCTTCTGGCGCTTCTGGTTCTGGACGTAGCGGTAGATGATGTACTTGCGGGCCACCTCAAAGTGGTCGAGGGCCATAAGCTGGTCCTCGACGAGGTCCTGGACCTCCTCGACGGTGACCGTGTGGCCAGACTCCATGCACTCGTCGGTTACGTTGAGCGAAGCGAAGCGAATTTCGCGCTCGGTGAGGCGCTCGTCCTCGGGCACCTCCATGTTGGCCTTGCGGATGGCGTTCTCGATCTTTGCGACGTTGAACGTGACCTCAGAGCCATTGCGCTTGATAATCTTCATGTGCTCACTCCCTCTTGCGTATTGCCTGACAACAGACTGAAAACGTGCAGCTGTTGGCAATGCGGCTGGCTTGTTTCTCTTCACGCTGCAGCGAGTGCAGCGTTGCGGTGTCGTCTACTATGCCACAATATCTTGTGCCCAGTGTGCGAGATAAATACCGGATATTGTCTCTTGATATTTCACAATGCGTTGGAACATTGCGGAATCATCGCAGGTGAGAAAAGAGCGCAAGTTCAAACATTTAAGATAACGATGCAACTTATCGACCCGATTTTCGGTGAACGGTGGAAGTGCCTTGTGGGCCTTGTGTGCCGTGTGGTCCAAACGGCCGTATGGCCGGGCTTAGGGACTCGCGTGGGCGCCCATGCTACCGTTGGACCGCCCGGGTACTGCCGCCGGCCCCGCCCAATGTAACAATCGGGCGCGTCATTGTCCCAAGGCGTGTTCCGGCGGCCGTTGGTGGTCTACAGTCCCATGCGTACGTTACGCCTGCATCCAGGGAGGGGTGCGCATGCAGTTCTCAAAGAGGCTCGGCCTGTTTGGCGACGAGGTCTTTGCCGCGCTCAATGCCAAGCGCCGCGAGCTCGAGGCACAGGGTCGCGAGGTGTTTGACCTCTCGGTTGGTACGCCGGACTTCGAGCCGCCGCACCACGTGGTCGAGGCGCTGCGAAAGAGCGCCGAAGACCCTGCCAACTGGAAGTACGCCCTGCACGACAAGGACGAGCTGCTTCAAGCCGTCTGCGACTACTATCGCACCCGCTTTGGCGTTGAGAGCATCACGCCCTCCATGGTCATGAGCTGTCGCGGCACGCAGGAGGGTATGGGTCACGTGTGCGCAGCGCTGGCAGACCCCGGTGACGTGGCTCTTATCCCAGACCCGTGCTACCCGGTCTTTGCCACCGGCACGCTTCTTGCGGGCGCAAAGCCCTGGTACTACCCGCTCACGGCCGAGCATGACTTCCTTCCGTGGGTCGAGGGCATTCCCAAAGATGTCGCGGACGCCGCCCGCTACATGGTGGTCTCGCTTCCCGCGAACCCCGTTGGCTCCGTGGGGACACCCGAGGTGTACGAGCAGATCATCGCCTTTGCCAAGGCTCACGACATCGTGGTCATCCACGACAACGCCTACTCCGACATCATCTTTGACGGGCCGGCTGGCGGGAGCTTCCTCGACTACCCAGGTGCGCTCGACGTGGGCGTGGAGTTCCTCTCGCTCTCCAAGTCCTTCAACGTGACCGGCGCGCGCCTCTCGTTTTTGGTGGGGCGCGAGGATATTGTGGCCGCCACGCGCAAGCACCGCAGCCAGGTGGACTTTGGCATGTTCCTGCCCGAGCAGGACGCGGCCATCGCCGCGCTCACCGGCCCGCGCGACTCGGTGGAGCGTCAACGCCTGCTCTACCAGGAGCGTAGGGATGCGCTCTGCGATGGCTTGGAGGCAGTTGGCTGGGAGCGCCCCAACGCTCATGGGTCGATGTTCGTGTGGGCGCGCATCCCGCATGGTCGCATGGACTCCCAGGCGTTTGCGCTCGAGCTCATGGAGAAGGCCGGCGTCATTGTGACGCCGGGCGCGAGCTTTGGTCCCTCGGGTGAGGGCTACGTGCGCTTTGCCCTGGTCATGCCCCCGGAGCGCCTGCGCGAGGCATGCCAGAGGATTGGAGAGTCCGGAATCTAGCGGGGTCGCGTCTGCGGAAGCGCGGGTGCGGCACCGAGCGCGTTGTCTCTGCCGGGGAGCGGCCTCGGCGGCAGTCAGCCGGGCATGCCCGGCAGGGGGTGTTGAGATGAACTCGAAGAACTTCCAGGACCTGGTGAGATCTTCTCGCTCGTATCGGCGGTTCGCGGAGGACGAGCCGCTGAGCTACGGGGACCTCGCTGCGCTGGTGAACGCCGCGCGATTTGCGCCCTCGGGGAACAACATGCAGACCCTGCGCTTCCACATTGCGGTTGAGCCCGCGGAGCGCTCGGCGATCTTCTCGCGTCTGCACTGGGCTGCGCAGCTGCGCGACTGGAACGGTCCGGCCGCGGGCGAGAGGCCCACGGGCTACATTGCCGTGTGCGCTCCCAAGGCGCTTGCGGCAAACCCCATCCGCCTGATTGACACGGGCATTGCGGCGCAGACAATCGCCCTGGCAGCGGCGTCGCGCGGGCTGGGCTGCTGCATGATCAAGAGCTTTGACGCCGACGTGAGCAACGTCATGGGCGTCTCGGCGGAGGACTACGTCACCGAGCTGGTGCTGGCCCTGGGCGAGCGCGGCGAGCGCGTGGTGCTGGAGACGAGCGAGACCGAGCATGGGCTTGCGTACTGGCGCGACGACGAGGGTATCCACCACGTGCCCAAGCTCGCGCTGGAGGACCTTCTTATTTAGAGGGCTGGCGCCGGAGGATGAGACAAAGGGAAACTCCCTTTGTCTCATCCCAGCGACTGCAGGCCGATAAGGGCTGCGCCAATGGCCCCGCAGAGCTGCGAGTCCTCGTGCGTGGCGACTGGCGCCTTGAGCACCTCGGAGAGCGCGCGTACCACACCCTCGTTCTGCGCGACACCGCCGGTCATGAGGTAGGGCGGCTCGGCACCCACGCGGCTTGCGAGCGTGGCGGTCTTTCTCGCCACCGAGACATCGAGCCCGTGGATCACGTCGGGGGTGGGGGTGTTTGCGGCAACAAGCGAGACGACCTCGCTCTCGGCAAACACGGTGCACATGCTTGTGATGCGCACCTCATGGCGCCACTCGAGGCCCCGGCGGCAGAACTCGTCGAGGTCCATCTCAAGCACGCGCGCCATGGCTTCCATAAAACGCCCGGTACCTGCGGCGCATTTGTCGTTCATCACGAAGCCCGCCACGCTGCCGTTGGCGTTCAGGTGGATGACCTTTGAGTCCTGTCCGCCAATGTCGATGACCGAACGCGCATCCGGCGCGAGGTAGTGGGCGCCGCGCGCGTGGCAGGTGATCTCGGTAACCGAGGAGTCCATGCCCTCGATGTTGTCACGGCCATAGCCCGTCGAGACGCGCAGGGCCACGTCGCTCGCAGCAATGCCTGCCTGGGAGAGTGCCTCGTCCATCGCACGGGCCGCGGCGTCTGCCGCGCGGGCACCGGTTGGCACAATGGCCGTGGCCACAATGTGCTTGTCTGCGTCCATGATCACGACGTCGGTCGAGGTGGAGCCGGAGTCCACGCCCATGACGTAGGCCGCTGCCTTGGGGCCTACGGGTGCGTCACCTGACGCCGTCGGCGCGGGCTGTACCTGGTGCGCGGCACCGCCGCGGGCCCGCAGGGTTTCGCCAAAGGCCTCGAGTCTTGTGCGCAGCTGGCCCTCGCTCTGCGACGTACCGTCCGTCTCAATCTTGACCATGGGAATCTCGTCCTTCTCCGCAAGGGCCCCGTATTCGAAGCCATAGTAGTCGCAGAACTTCATGGTGTGGTAGACCACGCCCTGCTGGCCACGCTCGCCCACAAGCTCGCTCCGCTCGGCAATGTCATCCATGCGCATGCAGGGAATCTGGCCGAGAAGCGCCGGTGCGTACCAGTCGAGAAAAGCGTCGAGGGGGTCGGCCGCGGGGGTTGCACCGCCATCGCAGCACACGCCGCAGGCAGGACCCGTAGCCATCCGCGCGAGCTGGGGCGGGGGAGAGACCTTGAGGTGCCGGCTCGTGCAGGTGGCGTTCTCCACCGGCATGCCCACGCCCTTCTCCACCTCGGCGACAAGCGATGCCGAAGCGTGCGCGCCCATGAGCGTCACGCGGTCGTCCGCGCGCGCCACGCCCGTCCCGCAGGCGGCGCATGCCGCGCTCACGTCGAACTGCGCTCCACTGTGTGCGGCGTAGGCGTCTGCGAGCGCCCGCAGACGGCGACGGAAGAGCGCAATCTCCGCGGGCCCGCGCCGGTGCGGCAGGTCAAGCAGGTAGAGGAAGTCCATACGGCCAGAGGCCTGCAGCACGTCGTAGACGCGGCGTACCACATCGCAGCAGGTCACAAGCACTGCCTCGTGCACGTCGGCCGCCATCATGCGCTCGATGAGGCCCTTGCCGTAGCCGCAGAGGTTGGGATGAGCCAGCGCGTCGGCGTACGCAAAGGAGGCAACGTCCGCCTCGGCGATGCGTGGTGCGGCTCCAAATCCCGCAAGGAGCTCGATGGGCGTGTACTTGCACGCGTAGAAGAGTTCGTTATGTTTCTGCTGTTCAGCTGCCATGTCTCTCAGCTTCCTTGCGCTTCTCGACCATCTCGAGGAAGGCCGAGAACCTCGTGGACATCTGGCCCTCCATGCAGTTGGCACGGTCGCAGGCGTCGCCATCGAGTACCAGCACGGGCCAGCCTGCCCCCTCGAGCTGCCGGCGGATGAGCTGCGCCGCACCCGCCGTCTGCTTGCAGCCCCAGTGGCAGAAGAGCACCACGGCATCCGCGCCTGTCTCGCGTGCGAGATGCTCGATGCAGTCTGCCCGGCGCGTCGCCGGGCCGTTGAAGCAGCTGCGCACCAGGCGTTCGGCCATGAACTCGTAGGGGCTCGAGGCGTCAAACCATGCATCTCCTGCACTCACGTGCTCGAACATCATGTCCGATGCCACAATCTGCGACGTCTGGCTGGTGTTCACGAGCTCGCCCAGAGATTCCAGGAAGTAGGGCGAGACGTGCGCCCACACCAGGTTCACGCCCTCGTACGGGGAGGCGGCGAGAAAGTCGTGCTGCATCTCTCGCGCCAGGGCCTCGCATTCTGGGAGTCCCAGCGAGAGGTGGAGGTCGAGCATCTCCATCATGTCGATGGTCATGGTGTTTGCCAGGTAGCGCCCGCGGCGCGTGGGAAGCGTTGCGGCAAGCTCATGCATCGTGCGCTCGGAGCATGCGCAGACCTCGCGCAGGCGACCCTCGTCGAGCTTGCGCGAGAACGCGTCCTCCGTGACGCGGGCAAGCTCGCGCAGCTCGTCTGCCACGTAGAGAGCCGAGTCGCGCGAGACGTCGTAGGGGACATCCACGTACACGTGCGGGACGCCCCAGAAGCGGCCCAGGGCCTTGAAGGTGAGGTTGTTGGCGTCGCAGGCAACCGAGCAGCTGGCGAGCATGCGGGGCTTGCCGAGCACCCCCGAGGTCGCCATGCCCATGAGGATGCGGTGGTAGGAGCAGTACGTCTCGGGAATGCCGCGTCCCTCCGCTGCGGAGATGAACGCGCCTTCCGCCTGGGCGCCGCTCGCAAAGGAGGCGACGGCTTCCGCCGTCACGGGGTGAGCGTCCAGGGCGTGGAAGATCTCGTTGGGGGTGAAGACACTCGTGACCACCGCATTGTCGAAGTTTGCGAGCGTGCCCACCACGGAGTCCATGAAGAGCTGGTAGCCGTGGTTGCCCGAGGGCAAAAGGTCGCCGTAGGGGACAAGGTGGACCTTGCCGCGCATGGCCTGGAAGCCAAGCATGAGCCAGTTGCGCACAAAGTCCGGGCGCGTCGAGAGGTTCTTCTCGGCCACGCCTCCGTACCAGCCTATGAGGCGCTCGCCTGCCGAGCCGCCCGCCACGCTACGCCCCCTCGCTGCCGACGAGCTCGTGCACGGTAAGGTCGAGCCCGGATGCCTCGATGGCCTCACGCGGACCAAAGACGCAGACGCCCGCGGGAGCGGCGGTGGGCTCGAGCGCCGGCGCGAGAGCGCGCACGGCCTCGGCGGTGGTGTCGAGCTCCTGCTGGCGGATGATGTTTCGCCAGTTGGCGGGCCTGCCGTTGAAGCGCTGCATGTCCTGCCTGCGGGCAAGCGCGCGGGGCTTCTCGGGAGCGTCCTGCGTGGCCACGGAGGAGACGATGTAGCCGGAGAGCTCGTCGTCCGTGGGGGTCCAGTTGGCAAGCCACGCGGCGGCGCCGTCGTAGCGCTGGAGCGTGGAGGCAACGTTGGGGTCGCGGAACGACCAGAACCTGCGGATGCCCTCGGTGGTGTGGCTAAACCCCACGCCGTAGGCGCCGCCCTTCACGCGGACCTCGTTCCAGAGGTAGTCGAAGGAGAGCGCACGGGTTGCCACCTGCCAGGTGCCCAGGGTGCCTGCGTCTCTCGTGGTTGGCGCGGCAGCGCGCGCCACAAAGGAGACGTTGGAGGGGATCACAAAGCCCTCGCGAGCGACCTTGGGGGCAGGAATCTGGAGCCTGTGCTCGCAGACATTCTCGCCCTGCTCCTCGAGGCCCAGCGTGCCGCCAAGCTCCCAGAAGCGCTTGCGGTCCTCGGCGGGGCCGGTGAAGCTTACCGTGACCTCGTCTGCGGTGAAGATGCGGTCTGCCAGGTTGGGGAGGATCTCCTGGAGCGCAGGGAGCCTGCGGTCCCAGTTGGCAAGCAGGCGCTTGAGGAAGAGGTAGTAGTCGATGCCGCCCATCTGGCTCGACGCCACCGAGGCGGACGAGAAGTAGCTTGTTGCACGGGCTGCCGCCGCCGTGTGGCCAGAGTTCACGAAGTACTGCTCGAGCGCCACCTTGCGCTGCGTGAGGATGTCGCGCATGCGATTACCGTCGAGGTAGAGGGTCTTGCCCCAGACCTCCTGCGGGATGCTTGCCAGGGCGTCGACCTTCTCGGAGAGGGCGCTCGCGCTCACCACGAGCATGGGGCGGGCAAACGAGAGGTCGTCGTCGCGGCCGTAGGTCTCGTAGCCAAAGCCGAGGTTGCCAAGGTTTGCCTCGACCAGCGTGTCGAGGTCCGAGGCGGTGTGGAGCTTGGTGTCGAGCTTGCCGAGAAGGTCTGTGAGCACGCCCACGTAGGGCAGCTCGGCAAAGCCAACGCGACGCAGGTCGAAGTAGTGGTAGACGTAGTCGATGTGACGGGTGTCAAGTTCATGGGCAAGGCAGGGGAGCGGCGCCTTTACGTCTGCGACCTCCGGGTCCGGTTGTGCCGGCTCGATGTCTGCGACGGTGAGCGTGGGCAGCGTGGCCAGGGCCTCCGGGGAGTCTGGTGCCTCCTGCTCGGCACGGAGACCCTCGACCTCGCGGCGCACGGCCTCGACGTCCTTGTCGCTCATCTGCGCACGCAGGCGGGAGAGCTCTTCTGCCTCCTCGGCAGCGTCACCGCCCTCGGTGGGAACGAGCTCGGCCAGCGCGGAATGGGGGTTCTCGCACACGGTCTCTTTGAGCAGGCCCTCGAACAGGCCGTTGTCCAGGCCTTTCTTGAGGTCGGCCAGCGCGTCCTCGTACTGCAGGTAGTCGAAGGGGTGGTTGTCGTCGTAGAGCCAGCTCGAGAGCGCCTGCATCGAGAGGGCCACGCCGTCTGTTGCCCAGGAGCCAAAGTCGCGCTCGCGCAGGTTGAACTCCGCCTGGGCAAGAGAGGCCTCGAGCTTGTCGCGAGGAATGCCGTTCTCGGCAAACTCGCGGCAGGAGTCTTCGATGAGCTTGCGGAAGCGGTCTGCCACGTCCGCACGGGTGCCCTTGAGCTGAAAGACCACCTCGGGCTGGGCGACGCCGTCGATGAGCGCGGCCTGGAAGTCGTTGGCAAGGCCGGCGTCGAGGACGCGGCGCTTGAGCGGGGCCTCGTTGGAGCCGCAGAGCGCGTCGAGCAGCACGTCCACGGCGAGCACGCGCTCGCGCTGGTTGGACGTGGCGACGACATACGCCAGGCCCACCGAGGCGTTATCGGGGGTAGTTGCCATCTCGACCTTCACCGGGGCGGCGGTGACCGCCGGCTGGAGCGGAAGGGGGTTGGGCTCGCCTGCATTGCGGTTCTCGGCACCGCTGAAGCGCTTGTCGATGAAGGCCAGCTCGCGGTCTATGTCCATGTCCCCGTAGAGGATGGTGTAGCTGTTGGGCAGGGCGTAATGGCGGGCGTGTGCGTCAAGGAAGCCCTCGTAGGTGAGGGTGGGGATGGCGCGTGGCGCGCCGCCGGACTCAAAGCGGTAGGGGCTCTGGGGGAAGAGCGAGCGAGAGAGCGCCAGGCCCAGGACCTCGTCTGGGTCTGAGAGGGCGCCCTTCATCTCGTTGAAGACCACGCCGTTGTACGAAAGCGAGCCGTCGTCTGCCGCCTCGAGGTGCCAGCCCTCCTGCTCGAAGATGCGCCGGCGGTGGTAGATGGCGGGATGGAGGACGGCGTCAAGGTAGACGCCCATGAGGTTCTCGAGGTCTGCCGTGTTGGTGGAGGCCACCGGGTACATGGTCTTGTCCGGGAACGTGAGGGCGTTCAGGAAGGTCTGCATGGACGTCTTGAGCAGGTTGACGAAGGGCTCCTTCACGGGGTAGGCGTCGGAACCGCAGAGTACGGAGTGTTCGATGATGTGGAAGACGCCCGTGTCGTCCGCGGGCGGCGTCTTGAAGGCAATCGAGAAGGACTTGTTAGTGTCGGCGCACGCGATCCACATGGCGCGGGCGCCCGACGCCTGGTGGCGCAGCACGTAGATGGTGCCGGAGACCTCGGGGACGGGGGTCGCGGAGACAACCTCGAAGCCGGCGTGCACGCTGCCGGGGGCGAGGGACGGGTCGGGCGTGAGGAAGTCACGCTGGGGTGTTGCGGTGATGCCTTCGGATGCCATGGTTCCTCCTTGCGGCCTTTGGCCGCCGATATCGTATTTCGAGAAGAAGCTTAACACGCATGGTATGGTGCCCGTTTTCCCCAGCATGCAGACCCGCGTGCGGCGGGTGTGGCGTTCCGCTGTAGAATCACATGTCGCTGTGAGACAAAGGGACAGTCCCTTTGTCTCATCCGAGAAGGACGGGGAACGCGTAATGGCAGAGGCGCTCGAGGACGGCTCGCGCGACGAGAGGGACAACCACCCCAAGGTGGCTGACACCGTGCCGCCCAGCGATGAGCAGCGTCGCAAGCGCATCCTGCGCGGTGTGGTGTGCACACTTGTGGGCGGCACGTTCTGGGGCATCAACGGCACGGCAGCGAAGCTGCTCATGGACGCGTACGAGGTCGACCCGCTGTGGCTCGCGTGCGTTCGCGAGCTCTCTGCCTGCTGGCTCTTTCTCGCCGCGGCGCGCGTCACCAACAAGGGGCAGGTCACCCGTGCCCTGCGCGACCCGCGCTCCCTGGTGGGGATCTTTGGCGTGAGCCTTGGGGCAATTCTCTTCTCGCAGGTGGCCTACCTCGAGGCCATCAGCTGGACCAACTCTGCCACGGCCACGGTGATGCAGAGCCTGGGAATGCTTGCCGTGCTCGCCTACGTATGCGTGAAGATGCGCCGCGGACCAAAGCGGCGAGAGGTGCTGGGCATCGTGTTTGCCCTGGCGGGGACCTATCTGCTGGCAACGGGAGGCAATCCTGGGCAGCTCAGCCTGCCTCTGGGTGGCCTGGCGTGGGGACTTCTCTGCGCGGCAGCCTCGGCGTGCCTCTCGATCTTGCCTGCTCGCCAGCTGGCAAAGTGGGGCAACTTCGTGGTGAACGGGCTGGCGTTTCTCTTCTCGGGCGTCATCCTGCTTGTTGCGTATAGGCCTTGGGAGCACATGCCGCAGCTTGACGTGGCTGCCGTGGCGCTGCTCACCTTCATGGTGGTCGTGGGGACGTTTGGCGCATACGCGCTCTACCTGCAGGGCGTAAAGGATGCAGGCTCGATGCGTGCGAGCCTTTTGGGGACCATCGAGCCCCTCACCGCCACAGTGACCTCGGTTTTGTGGCTGGGAACGAGCTTCTCGGCGGCGGACCTTGTGGGCTTTGCGCTGGTGCTTGCGATGGTGTATCTCACGGCATAGAGGCGTGTGACCGCTAATTAGCCCTCGCAACGATGCGTTTTTCGATCGGTTAGAGGCTGCTAAACGATCGAAAAATACAAGTTGAGAGTGAAGCTGCAGATTCCGATCGGTTAGAGGCTGCTAATCGATCGGAATCTGCAGGTCTGGCGAGAAAGCCGATTCCGGAGCATGCGAGAAGCGCATACTGCCACCGGGCCCTTCGCCTTGCCATAAAATTGCGGTGTTCTTGTTCTTGAAACGCCCCTAGATCATTGCCATGTTGGCTGCAACAGAGGAGTACCACGCCGACGAGTTGGGCGGGCAGTACTTCTGTGCCATGGCGTAGGTGAGGTAGCCGCCGTAGCCGGAGGCAAGGCCGGCTGTGTGAGCGTAGATGGCCGTCTCCCAGCTGTTCCAGCTCACGTTGCCCCAGCCCCACGCGTTGTGGGGGTAGGCGCAATAGAGGCCCTTGCTGCTCTCGACGGCCGCAATCGCGGGCGAGAGGCGCGGGTCGATGCCGTAGTCCCAAGCCGCGGCGGCGAAGGTGCTGCCGTAGCCCGCAAGCGGGGACCCCGCCAGGTAGGCGTCGATGCGGGCGCTCCACTGGGACACGAAGCTGTCCTTGTCGCTCTGCCAGTTGACGCTCTCGCTAGAGCTGCTCGAATTGCTCGATGAGTTGCTGGAAGACTGGGGAACCTCGACGGTTGTCGTGTTGCCCGACTCGGTCTGGAAGGTCTGGCCCTCGCTCTGGGCTGCCTCCTGGAGCGCGGCCTGGGCCTCAGCCTCCTGCTCGGCCTGCTCCTCCGCCATCTGCTGCTGCAGCGCCTCTCGTGCGGCAACGGCGGAGTCGAGCGCGTCCTGAGCGTTCTGGCGCTCGGTCTCGGCCTGGGAAAGCTGGGAGTTGAGGTCTGACTGCGTGTTCGAGAGCTCGGTCGTAAGGTCGACGAGGGACTGGATCTGGTCGGTGTTGTACGACGTCACGGAGTCAAGGAACTGGATGGCCGACAGGAAATCATAGAAGCTGTCGGACGAGAGAATCAGCTCGACGAGACCCTGTGAGCCCTGCTGCATCTTGTACTGGGCGCGGATGCTCTGCGCCGCGGTCGCGCGCGCGTCGGGCAGCTGGGCCTCGATCTCGGAGATGCGCTGCTGGTTGTCGTCAATCTGCTGCTGGAGCTGGGCAACCTTGTCGTTGGCGGCGGTGAGCTCGTCGTTGGTCTGCTCGACCTTTGCCTCAAGGTCGTCGAGCGTATCGCCCCAGGCGATGGTTGGCCTTGCGGCGCCAATACCAACCGCCATGGTGCAGGCGAGTGCAAGCGCAAGGACTCCTGATCGGGTTGTAGACGAGAGCGACAAAGGTTACCTCCGTGGCCGACGTTGACGGAGCGCCGGGCGAGAACATGCCAACAGCGCAGCTAGATAACCTTAGCGTGAAAAGTGAGGTATCACGGTTCCTGCAAAAGTCTCAAGTCGTCATATAGGGTTGCGGCCCCGCCGCGCAAGAGGGGCCGCAACGAAAAATACGATAATTACCTGCGACTTTACAAAGTCATTGAGAATTACCACCGAGCGGGGGAACAAGCTGTGTGATTTCTGTGGGATACCGTGAAGGTACCAAAGAAATCCGTGAACGGCATGATGTGCATCCCAGGCGCGCTACTTCACCACAAGCACGTCGCAGGTCGTGGAACGCGTGAGGAAGGTGGAGATGGAGCCGAGAATCGCGTACTTGATGGACGAGAGGCCGCGCGCCCCGCAGATGACAAGGTCGGGCTTGATCACGTCCAGCATGTCGTCCTTCAGGGTCTCGCGGATGCGCCCCGCCTTCACGATGACTTTGACGCTCTTGATCTGCGGCTCCGCCTCGGCCTCGGCGACCTGGTCGGCGATGGACTCGCGGAAGTCCTTCTCGAGCGAGGGGATGAGGTCGACGGGGTAAGTCCCCGCGGTCTCGAGCGCGGTGGAGTCAATCACGTGGCCAATGTAGAGCTCCGCGTTGTCGTTCGCCGCCATCACGATGGCGCGCTGGAGCACCTTGGACTGGCGTTCCGTTCCGTCAAGCGACACAAAGATCTTGTCGTAACCGAGGTCCTGGTAGGTCTGGTTTGTCTCTGCCATGGCGTCCTCCCTTGTGTGCGAGCCGGGGACAACGCCCATGCGTTGCCCTACGGCATGGTTCTACCCGCCTGGACACCCAAGCGGACGAAAAAGGCGCGGGACGTGCGTCCCGCGCCCCTGAACGGCAATACCCTGCGCAACCACGTCCCTACGCAACCGTGTCCACAAACCCCACGCGGTAGGTCTTGAACACCACGGCGCCCTCGTCCTGCGTGGCGTCAAGGTCGACATCGCCCCATATGCCAAAGTCGTGGTCATCGTCGGAATCGCGGAAGATTTGATGGACGTGCCAGACGTGGTCTGCCTTCTCGTCCTTCTCGTCGATGTCGAGGTAGGCGGAGGAGCGGGCGTCTGCGTCCAGCAGGATCTGCTCGTGCTCCGCGTGGAAGGCGTCGAGCGCCTGCTGCCACACGACCGAGCGGTAGCCCCAATCCGCATCGAGGTCGCCCAGCTCCTCGACCTTGCCCAGCGCCGCCAGGCGCACCCGGGCGAAGAGGGCGTTTCGCACGAGCAGGGTGAGGCCGCGCCTGTCATGGACGACCTCGTCCACACTGGGCGCGGCAACCGCGGCGCCATCCTCGGTGCCGGCGCCCTCCCACTCGTCCACGAGCGAGGAGTCCGTGGTACGCACGACCAGCCTGAGCCAGGTCACGATGTCATCCAGACGCTCGTCGCGCTTCTCGGCGGGCACCGTGCGGTCAAGCACGCGGTAGGCGTCGGAGAGGTAGCGCAGGAGCGTGCCCTCCGAGCGGGCGATCTTGTAGCGGCCAATGTAGGTCTTGAAGTCGCTTGCCGTCTCGACCATGTCGCGCAGGACGCTCTTGGGCCGCAGGCAGTAGTCGCTTGCCCAGGGGACCTTCTCGCAGTACTCCGCAAAGGCAGCGCTGAGAAGGTCTTCGAGCGGCTTGGGGTAGGTGACCTCCTGCGCGCGCTCCATGCGCTCCTCGTACTCGATGCTCTCGGCCTTCATGGCCGCGATGGCGGCGCCGCGGGCCTCGCGCTCCTGGGCGCGCAGGATCTGCGGCGGGTCCTCGAGCGTGGCCTCCACCATCGAGATGAGGTCGAGCGCGTAGGTCTCGCTCTCGGGGTCCAGCAGCTCGATGGCGGCGAGAAGGAAGGGCGAGAGGGGCTGGTCAAGCGCAAAGTCCTCGGGCAGATCAACGGTGAGCAGGTAGGAGGTGGAGCCGTCTTCCTCCTCATGGCGCTCGACCACGCCGGCGTCGATGAGCGTGGCAAAGACCTCGTCGGTGCGCTGCGAGAGCGCAGCCTTCTCCTCAGGCGTCTGGGCGGAGTCCTCTATGAGCTTGTGCGTGCGCGCCCAGGCGTCCCCGCCCTGCTCGATCTCTGCAAGCACCATGGAGTGCGTGATGTGCAGTCGCGGACGGAGCTTCTCGGGCTCTGCCGCAATGAGGCGCTCGAAGGTCTGCTTGTTCCAGCCCACAAAGTCCGAGGGTGGCGTCTTCACCTTGATCTTGCGGGCGCGCTTGGGGTCTCCACCTGCCTTGGCCAGCGCCTTTGCGCGCTCGATGTCGTACTCGGTGGCCTCTGCGATCACGCGGCCCTCGGTATCGAAGCCGGCGCGGCCGGCGCGCCCTGCAATCTGGTGGAACTCGCGCGCGTTGAGTCGGCGCATGTGCCGGCCATCGAACTTGGTGAGCTGGGTGAGAAGCACGGTGTGGATGGGGACGTTGATGCCCACGCCCAGCGTGTCGGTACCGCAGATTACGGGCAGGAGGCCCTGCTGCGCGAGCTTCTCCACCAGCAGGCGGTAGCGCGGCAGCATACCGGCGTGGTGCACGCCCACGCCCGTGAGGATGAGCCGCTTCAGGGTCTTGCCAAACGTAGTGGTGAAGCGCACGCCCTTGACGGCGTCCTTCAGGGCCTCGCGCTGCTCCTTCGACGAGACGCCGTAGCTCGAGAGGGCCTGCGCGCTCTTGAGGGCAGCCTCCTGCGAGAAGTGCACAATGTAGAGAGGCGCGTCGCCGTCACGCAGGGCCAGCTCGACCGTGCCCTCGAGCGGAGTCTCCACGAACTCGTAGGAGAGGGGTACCGGCCGGGGGGCGTCGAGCACCTTGTCGACGGCGCGTCCGGTGTGCTCCTCGAGTGCGGTGGCAATGTCGGTGACGTCGCCCAGCGTGGCGGACATGAGCAGGAACTGCGTGTGGGGCAGCGCCAGCAGCGGCACCTGCCAGGCCCAGCCGCGGTCGCGGTCGCTGTAGAAGTGGAACTCGTCCATGGCCACGCAACCGATGTCTGCGTGCTCGCCAAAGCGCAGCGCGTCCTGGGCAAGGATCTCGGCTGTGCAGCAGATCACGGGAGCCTCGCTGTTTATCACCACGTCACCGGTGATCATGCCCACGTTGTCTTTGCCGAGAAGGTCAACCAGGTTGAAGAACTTCTCGCTGACCAGCGCCTTTATGGGCGCCGTGTAGTAGGCGCGGCGGTTGGTGCAGTTGGCTATGAAGAGCATGCCCACGGCAACCATGCTCTTGCCCGAGCCCGTGGGTGTGCCCAAGATCACGTGGTCACCCGATGCAAGGTCGAGAAGTGCCTCCTCCTGATGGTCCCAGAGCTGCATGCCGCGCGACTCGACCCAACCGAGGAAGAGCTCGAGGGCGTCCTCGGCGGGGATGTTTGGATACGTCTCGTCATCCGGCCAGGGGATGAGGCGCCCCAGCGAGCCCGGGCCATTGGGGCCAAGGTCAACGGGAGTGGGGTTGGACGCGCTGGCGGTGGCGCCGGTCTCCTCCGCGCTCATCGCTCGTCTCCCGAGCAGGGCTCGGCGCCGCCGGCAAGCTCGGCGCGCACCACGTCCTGGAGGTGGCGCTCGGCTGCCGCTGTTGCCTCGGCGTCGCCCGAGCGCTTTGCCTTGCGGTAGGCGGCCATTGCCTGGGCAAACGGCCCCTCTACGAGGCTGCCTGCGTCGTCCTGCTCGCCCTGCGGGGTGGCTTTGCTCGGCGCTGCTTCCGGCGTTGCTGCTGGCGCGCCAAAGGCCGTCTTTGCCCCGTTTGCCTCGAGCTGCTCGCGCAGTTGCTCCGCGAGCTTCATGTCGCTCTCGTCCATGCTGTCCTCCTCGGCCTGCGCGGCCGGTGTTCTCGCTATCTTGTGGTGCCTTACGTGGGCGCGCTGGCAGCGCGGAGCTTGGTGGTCTCGCGCCGCGCCCATGCGGGCCTGTTCAGTATTGCACGTCCGATGCCCGCAAGGTCGCAGGCGCCTTGCTCGAGCAGCGCTTCCGCCGCCGCGCCCGTCTTTATGCCGCCCGCCAGAAGCACCGGCACGCCCACGCCCGCACGGATGGGCGCCGACGAGTCCGCAAACCAGCCGGCGGTGTCCTCGTGGCCGGGCCTGCCGTAGTAGCACATGCCGCCCGACACGGAGATGAGGCTCGCGCCCGCCGCCTCTGCCATGCGCGCGAGCGCCACGGCGTCGTCGGTAGTGTTGCCGCCGGGCATGTAGTCGCAGCCGCCCAGGCGCACGGAGACCGGGTAGCCTGAGGGCAGCTCTGCTCGCACGGCACAGAGCACCTCTTGAAGGAGCCGCGCACGGTTCTCGAGCGAGCCTCCGTAGGCGTCTTTGCGTAGGTTGGTGAGGGGCGAGAGGAACTGGTCCAGAAGGTACCCGTGAGCCGCGTGAATCTCGATGCCGTCGAAGCCGGCCGCGTAGGCGCGCCGTGCCGCTGCCGAGAAGAGCTCCGGCACGCGCGCTATGTCATCCGCGCTCATGGCTCGGGGGATGGGGTGGCCCACCTTGGCACCCGGGCAGGTGACGGCCGAGGGCGCCAGCGGCTGCGTGCCCGTGAGTCTCTCGGTTGCTGCCGAACCTGCATGTGAGAGCTGCACAAAGACAGGAGTTCCCTGATCGTGGACGGCTGCCGCCTCGCGCTTGAGGCCCTCGATGTCCTCGTCGTGCGCGATTGACGCCTGGCCCGCGGTTGCGCGGCCCTCCTCACAGACAAAGTGATGGCCGCACTCGACGAGGCCCAGGTAGCCGCCGTGCGCACGGGTGGCGTAGTGGTCACAGAGCGCTTGGGTTACCTGGCCGCGCGCTCCCGCCTTCCTCGTGGCCATGGGTACCATGACCAGGCGGTTCTTGAGCACCAGATCGCTCACGGCGAGTGGCTGGTCAATGATCACGCCCCTTCGCCTCCCACCGCGGGAGCCCATGCCACGGCCGTAGCCAGCGCGGCGCCGGCCTCGTTGGTGATGGAGATGCGCGGCGGCTCTATGCCGTGCGCGGCAAGGACGGCGGCCAGGCGTCCGTGGACCGTGCACACCGGCGCGCCGGAGGAAGCGTCGAGGGTCTCCAGCTCTTGGGGGTCAATTCCCGTGCTCGGGGGGAGGAGCTGCGCTAGGGCGTCCGTTGCCGCACCTTTGGCGGCAAGGTGGCCGGCCATGTACTCGGCGGGGTTCTCGCGCGCGTTGGCCTGTGCGAGTTCGGCTGGCGTGAGCAGGTGAGGAAGGTCGCCCCCAGGGCTGGCGAGAAGGTCCTGAGCGCTTGCTATGCGCACAAGCCGCGTTCCCGTGGCGTGCGTTCCTGTGTTCATGGTGCTGGTGCTCCCCGTCTCCCGTGCGGCTTGTCCCCTAAGGGTAGCGCGGGGAGCGATTGCTGGGTTGCCAGGGAGGGGCGTGTCTCGCCGTACCTAGTTGCCGTGTCGGGGCAGTCGGTTGTCCCAGACCTCCTGAAGGATGCGCTCCGGTGTGGTGTCGAGCGCCTTTGCGTAGGCGTAGACCTCGCCCAGGTGGAGCGAGCGCTCGCCAGACTCGAACTTCGAGACCATCGACTGGTTGATGCCAAGACGTGCCGCGACCTGGTCCTGCTTGAGGCCAGATTCCATCCTCAGCTTACGGAGGACCTTTCCCACGAGTCTGTCGGCAATCTCGTACATGCGCCGGAATGTAGACCCGCGCGCACGACATTCAAAAATAGAATATTCTGGTATATATCGGGAAAAACGACGCTATCTAGCAGGTGATACCTTGGAAAGTCCACAAGAAGCGCTGTACGGATGCGCAGACATTGCCAGAGCGCTGTCCCTTCAGGCGGCAAACGGTTCCGTCTCGCCAGAGTCGCTCGACCTTCTCGCAGACAAGATTGACGATGCGGCGCGCATGCTCGACGGGGAGCGTATCGAGCGCTGGATCGAGGTCATTCGCGATGCCGACGGGGTTGAGCGCGAGGTCCACGAGGAGAGGGCGTAGGCGTCTCGGCGTGCAGGTGGGTGCGGGACTGCGTGTGTGCCCGGGGCTACATCCCGTAGTCGAAGAAGGACGAGACGTGCACCGTTACACAGTTGGTCTCGCGGTTGACAAGGTCCAGCGTCTTCACGGTGTCCTCGACGATGGCCACGCGGCTCTCGGGAACTTTTAGCTCCTGTGCCAGCCGGCGGAGAAACTCGACCTTCTCAGCCTTCTGAGCAACGGTCACCACGTGGCTGGGGACAAGGCCGTAGCAGCGCGTGACAAAGGCACGCTTGCCGGGCGCCTCGACGTCGCTTGCCTGCGAGCAGGCCCACACACGGCTCTCGCCCTTGTCCTTGATAAAACGCTTAATCTGCGGGACCGGACGCGAGCTGGCATAAGGGTCGTGGGTGCGGACGTAGTCCTCCCAGTCCTCGTCGGGGCATGCGCTGTGCGAGAGCTCGCCAAACTCGTAGACCGCGAGAACGCCGTCGATGTCAAAGACCACGGCGGTCTGCGGCTCCAGCAGATACTCCATGAGCTTGGTCATCTGGTGCACTCTCCCGTTGTTGGTCGCCAATCGTCTTGCCAACTCCAAAACCGAGCATAACTAATCGACTCCAACAAGCAAAACGTTTCGTTTGTATTGCGTCATTCGGCAGGCGGTATGCTTCGCTTCGCTGCCGGCAGCTTACAAACTGCTAACATCCTTGCGGCCGCTGGGGCAGACAGCTGTGGGAGAACGAGAGGCCTCGACGTCTGCCCAACCGAGCAATGCATCGCATGAAGGGATACGCCATTGAGTCGCGTCAAACATAGAGAAGACGTCTTCTACGGGCTCCTTTCGGATTTTGGCCACAAGATTGCCGAGGTCGGCCAGGACTACGCAACGCTCGTGCGCAACTACCCTCAGTCGCGCGACCTTGTCGCCAAGATGAAGGAGTACGAGGTCGACTGCGACCACCACGTTGCCAAGATTCTGACCGAGCTCTATGGGTCCTTCGTGACCCCCTTCGACCGCGAGGACATCGCGATGCTCGCACGCACGATGGATGGCGTGGTCGACCAGATCGAGGGTGCTTCTCGCCGCTTCGAGCTCTTCCGAATCGAGGAGATGCATCCCGAGGCCGTCCGCATGGCAGACCTCACCGCGAGCGCCTGCATGCAGCTTGGAGAGCTCTTCGACCACCTGCCCAACTTTCACAAGGATCCCGTGGTCATGGAGCGTGTGAGGTCGGTTGGGATGCTCGAGGACGAGGGTGACGTAGTCTATCGCGGTGCCCTGGGGGACCTCTTTGCGGGGACGGACCCAATGGAGACGCTGAAGTGGGTCATGCTCTTCGAGAGGATGGAGGCCGCGCTCGACTGCTGCAAGTCCGTGGGCAACATCGTGCAGGGCGTGGTAGTGAAGAATGCCTAGCGTCCTTCTCGTCATGCTGCTCGTTGTCGCATTTGCGTTCGAGCTCATCAACGGTTTCCACGACACGGCAAACTCCATTGCCACCACGGTCTACACGCGCGCCCTCTCGCCTGGGGTCGCAATTGCGATGTCCGCCGTCATGAACTTCGTAGGCGCGCTCACCAACGAGAGCGTTGCGCGCACCATCTCGAGCGGACTCGTCGACGTCCAGCTTGAGCTCTACGTCATTCTCGCCGCGCTGCTCGGTGCCATCTTCTGGAACCTTCTCACCTGGTGGCTTACGGTTCCTAGCAGCTCCTCCCACGCCCTTATTGGCAGCCTCATTGGGGCAACCATCGCCTATACCCACGGGTTTTCGGACGTTAGGTGGGAGGGCGTGGTCGAGAAGGTCGTCATTCCCCTGTTCACTTCGCCGCTCATAGGATTTGTGCTGGGCTTTGCCTTCATGCGGCTTGTCTTTGAGCTCTTTGCAAACTGGACTCCGGCAAACGCGAACGGTCTCTTTCACCGACTGCAGATCGCCTCTTCTGCCTTCATGGCGTACAGCCACGGCTCCAATGACGCACAGAAGACGATGGGCATCATCACGCTGGCGCTCACAACGGAGGGGCTGCTCTCCCAGGATGGGGGCGTGCCGCTGTGGGTCAAGCTCTTCTGTGCCGCCACCATGGCACTTGGCACGGCGATTGGCGGGCAGCGCATCATGAAGACGCTGGGGCGAGGGGTCTTTCGCCTGGAGCCCTCCATTGGCTTTGTGGCGAACATGGCCACTGCGATAGCAATTGAGACCATGACCGCCTTGGGCGCTCCCGTCTCGACCACGCAGGTGGTCACCACCTCAATCATGGGCGCCGGCAGCGCCAAGCGCCGCGCCGGCGTGCGGTGGGTTATGGCGCGCAAGATTGTGACCTCATGGTTTGTCACCCTGCCGGTCACCATGTGCCTTGGGGCGGCGTTCTGCGCGCTCATCGGCCTGTTCGTGTGACGGTGGCGTGTCGCGAGACTGGTTTCTGACGCACTGGGTAAACTCTTCACTGGCACAGACGCTTACATGCCCCGCGGGGCAGGAAAGAAGGTTGTCATGGCACTCGACAAGAAGGTCGGCGACACCCTTAACGCCCAGATCAACAAGGAGCTCTACTCGGCATACCTCTACCTCACGTTTGCCGACTACTACGAGGACCGCGGCCTCAAGGGGTTCGCTAACTGGTACATGGTGCAGGTGCAGGAGGAGATTGCCCACGCCAAGATCCTCCGCCGCTACCTACTGGACAACGACTACCAGGTCAAGATGGCAGCCATCGCCGAGCCCGACAAGACCTTCACCAACGACCTTGCGCCGCTGCAGGCTGGCCTCGAGCACGAGCGCTACATCACGGCCGCGATCAACGAGTGCTACCAGGCCGCCTACGACGTTCACGACTTCCGTACCATGCAGCTGCTCGATTGGTTCGTGAAGGAGCAGGGCGAGGAGGAGACCAACGCCTCCGACATGATCAAGAACATGGAGCTCTTTGGCTCCGACCCCAAGGGCCTCTACGACCTGGATCGCGAGTACCAGGCCCGCACCTTTGTTGCCCCCACAATGCCCATGTAGGCCTCTGCAACACAATTGGTGGCAAGGAGCGCGGTTGCCCAAGCAGGCAGCCGCGTTTTTTCGTCCGCAGCACCACCTCTGGGCTGGGAATCGTTGACGTTTTTCGCAAACTGTTTGTTGCCACACATTCTCTTCACATCCTATTATTGGCCCGTTCGTTGACATGGTGTCAACTAAGGAGGTGGAGTCGATGCGCGGCGAGATTGCAGAGACGCGGCGCGAGCAGATCATTGCCGCTGCTCGCTCCCTCTACGAGGAGAAGGGAATCGACCGCACCTCGGTAAAGGACATTGCCGATCGGGCGGGAATCACGCGCAGCCTCTTCTATCACTACTTCTCGGGTCGCGATGAGGTGACCGACGCCATTCTCGACGCCTATGTCGACACCTTTGTGGCTGCCGTGCGCGAGTGGAACGCGCAGCGTGTGCGCGGGGACGTCGCCGGCGCCCTCAAGACCTGCGTCGCCATGCTTCGACGCCACCTCTTTGACGAGGACAGCTTTAGGACCGATCTTCTCAAGAGCCAGAACGCCCTGCTCTACCAGCGCTTTAGTCAGCAGACGGCCCACACTCTTGCCGAGTACCTCACCCGTACCACCGTCACCGAGTACGCAAGGTACCACCGCGTGGAGATACGCCATCCCTACGAGGAGTTCTACCTGCTCATCATTGGCCTCATGAGCTACATGAGGACCCACCCCGACGCCTCGGACGAGCTTGTGGCCGACCTCATCACTGACACGCTCCACCTCGACCTTGGCTCCCAACAGGACTAGCCGCGCCACGGCGCGACGGTAGCGTTTTCCCAAAGACAGCAAGAGAGAGGAAGTGCCATGTTGTTCGACCACAGCGCCAATCTGCCGTTCCAGCTCCTGGGGTGGGTGATGGTCTTCGTTGGGCTCATCGTGCTCAACGAGTTTGCCCGCAGGTCAAAGGTCGGGGGGCTCATCATGTTTGGTGTGCTGCCCGTGGCAATGACCATCTACTGCATTGCCATTGCCGTGGGCGTGGCGCAGGGTCAGGAGTGGGCGCTCACCAACCCAACCCACATCTACCAGAACAGCTGGTTCCACTACGCCAAGGTCTACGCCGCGCTTGCCGGCTGCATCGGCTTCATGGTCATCAAGTACCAGTGGGGAAGCCTTGGCCGCGCGCATTGGTTCCGCGCCTTCCCCTTTGCAATCGTCGCGATCAACATCCTCATTGCCGTCTGCTCCGACTTCGAGAGCGCCTACCACTTCTTTGCGCTCGGTCAGAGCACGTGGGTGACCTCAGAGGGCGCGACGCAGCTCGCGGGCTGGAACAACGTCTTCAACGGCATCGCCGGCATCATCAACATCTTCTGCATGACGGCCTGGTGGAACGTCTACTCTTCCAAGGACGGCCGAGACATGCTCTGGCCTGACATGACCTGGGTCTTCATTGGTGCCTATGATATCTGGAACTTCTGCTACACCTACAACTGCCTGCCGCACCACGCTTGGTACTGCGGCCTGGCGCTGCTTCTTGCCCCCACGGTGGCAAACGCGCTCTGGAACAAGGGCGGCTGGATTCAGAACCGCGCCAACACGCTGGCCATTTGGTGCATGTTCGCGCAGGTCTTCCCCGCGTTCCAGGAGGAGTCGGTCTTTGTGACGCACTCCACACTCAATCCCACCACGGCGACCGTGGTCTCTGTGATTGCGCTCGCGGCCAATGTGGCTGCCATCTGCTACATTGCCTACCGTGCCAAGAAGCTGGGCGTCAACCCCTACAAGCAGGACGTATTTGTGGGTACTCGCGACTTCGAGGAGGCCACGGCTCGTCGCGCCGACCTGGCGGCGTAGGACGAGCAGGGCAAGACAAGCCACTCGCAACGCATGCGGGGCGCCAGCTTGTGCTGACGCCCCGCGTTTCTGTGCCGCGTGAAGCGGCGCTTGTATCCGCGCGCTACTTTACGCCGTACTTCTCGTAGTACTCGTCAATGGCGGCCTTGAGCTCTGGCGTAATGACGGTGCCGTCGAGCGCCTCGACGACCTCGGCCATGGTCACAATGCTTGCGACGGGGAAGCCGTAGCGCTCCTGGATCTCTTCCTGGGCGCTCACCTTGCCGCCCTTGCCCACCTCCATGCGGTTGAGCGAGACGATAAGGCCCTTGACTTCGACCGCGGCCGCGCCGGTCACGATGGGGTAGGTCTCGTCGATGGACTTGCCGGAGGTGGTGACGTCCTCGATCATAACCACGCGGTCGCCGTCTCTAAGTTCGCTTCCAAGGAGGTTGCCCTTGTCGGCACCGTGGTCCTTGGCCTCCTTGCGGTTGGAGCAGTAGCGCACCTCCTTGCCGTAGAGGTCGTGAAAGGCGATGGCGCAGGAGACCGCCAAGGGGATGCCCTTGTAGGCGGGCCCAAAGAGCACGTCGAAGTCCAGGCCAAAGTTGTCGTGGATGGCACGGGCATAGAACTCGCCCAGGCGCTTGAGCTGTGAGCCCGTGACGTAGGCTCCCGCGTTCATGAAGAATGGCGACTTCCTGCCGCTCTTGAGGGTGAACTCGCCAAACTTGAGCACCTTGCTCTCGACCATGAAGTCGATGAACTGGCGCTTGTACTCCTCCATTGACGTCTCCTCTCGGTGGTGACGATCGTCTCGCATGAGATTCTACGCGACTACGAGCGCGCGGGGCGCACGGCAGGATTGACAAGGTCTGCAAACTTCTCCAGCGCGCGTACGATGAGCGCGAATCCGTCGAGGTCCGCCGCCGAGAAGCGCGCGGGGACAGGGCTGTCGCAGTCGAGGACGCCCCAGACGGTGGTGCTGCCGTCAGCGGCGGTTACGTCGATGGGCACCACGAGTTCCGAGCGCGAAGCGGCGTCGCAGGCAATGTGGCCCGGGAAGGCGTGGACGTCGGGCACGATTTGGGGCTCGTTTGTCTCGACGGCCCTTCCGCAGACGCCGGCGCCATAGGGGATGCTCACGCAGGCGGGACGTCCCCAGAAGGGGCCAAGGACAAGGTCCTGCTTGCCTGTGGGACCTGCGACGGCCACGTAGAAGCCCACCCAGTTGATGTCTGACAGACTTTCGCCCAGGAGGGCGGCCGCGTTGGCAAAGGCGGGCAGCCAACCCGGCGTTCCCTCGGCAAGTGAGCCTACCTGCTGAGCGAGAAGTTCGTAGTCTGTGGCCTGCGGGTTGTCCATGATGGCGTCTCCTTCCAGTGCAGAGAATGATGGATGCGGTGCCAGCTCGTCGCGATAAGATAGGACGGTTAACGAGCATGACACAATTCCAAGAGGAAGGACGTCCCTTGAATCGCACGAGAATCGCCGCGCTCTACGCGGACATGGAGCAGCTGGGTGGCACCGAGCTCACCGTCGCAGGCTGGGTGCGCTCCATCCGCGACATGAAGAACTTTGGCTTTGTCACCCTGAACGACGGCAGCTGCTTCAAGGACCTGCAGGTTGTGGTCAACCGCGAGCGCTTGGGGGACGAGACGTACGAGGGGATTGTCTCGCAGAACGTGGGCGCCGCCCTCATCGTGCGCGGAACGCTCGAGCTTACGCCGGACCGTCCCCAGCCCTTCGAGCTGCAGGCAGAGACCGTCACGGTGGAGGGTGCCTCCGCGCCCGACTACCCCATGCAGAAGAAGCGCCAGACGCGCGAGTTCCTGCGCACCCAGCAGCATCTGCGCAGCCGTACCAACCTCTTCCGTGCGGTCTTCCGCGTGCGCAGCGTGGCCGCCTTTGCCATCCACCGCTTCTTCCAGGAGCGTGGCTTCCTCTACGTGAACACTCCCATCATCACCGCGTCGGACGCCGAGGGCGCGGGCGAGATGTTCCGCGTGACCACCATCGACCCGGCCAACCCGCCCCTCACCGAGAACGGCAAGGTGGACTACAGCAAGGACTTCTTTGGCAAGCCCACCAACCTCACGGTCTCCGGTCAGCTCCAGGCCGAGAACTTTGCCATGAGCTTTGGCGACGTCTACACCTTTGGCCCCACCTTCCGCGCCGAGAACTCCAACACGCGCCGTCATGCCGCCGAGTTCTGGATGGTCGAGCCCGAGATGGCCTTCTGCGACCTCGAGGGCGAGATGGACGTCTCGGAGGAGATGCTCAAGTTCGTCATCACCTACGTGATGGAGCACTGCCCCGACGAGCTGGACTTCTTCAACAAGTGGGTGGACAAGGGCCTCAAGGAGCGCTTGCAGCACGTTGCCACGAGCGACTTCGCGCGCGTGAGCTACACCGACGCCGTGAAGATCCTCGAGGACGCCCAGAACTCCGGCACGATGTTCGAATACCCCGTCTCCTGGGGCGTTGACCTCCAGACCGAGCACGAGCGCTTCCTCACCGAGAAGCACTTCAAGCGCCCCACGTTCGTGACGGACTACCCGCGCGACATCAAGGCGTTCTACATGCGCCTGAACGACGACGGCAAGACCGTTGCCGCTGCGGACTGCCTAGTCCCCGGCATTGGCGAGATCATCGGCGGCTCTCAGCGCGAGGAGCGCCTGGATGTGCTCGAGCGCCGCATCCAGGAGCTGGGCATGGATCCCGAGCAGTACAAGTACTACCTTGACCTGCGACGCTATGGCGGCTGCCACCACGCGGGCTTTGGCCTGGGCTTCGAGCGCCTGGTCATGTACCTCACGGGCGTCGACAACATCCGTGACGTGCTGCCGCACCCGCGCACCGTGGGCAACGCGGACTTCTAAGGGCGCTAAGAGTAGGGGCAGGGCCTGTGATCGAGTGCTTCAAGACATCCGTCGAGGAGGACGAGAGCGGTGAGAAGGTCTTTCTCACCTCACGAGTGGCGGGGCCCTGCCCGGGATGCTGGGTAAGCGTCGTGGCCCCCACCAAGCGGGAGCGCGCCTGGATGCAAAGCGAGATGGGCGTCATACCGGACTTTGTCGCCTCTGCGCTCGATGACGAGGAGAGCTCGCGCATCGAGCGGGACGACGAGACCAGGCAGGTGCTCGTGATCGTGGACTGCCCCTTCGTGGAGGACAAGAGCGAGGCCGAGAGCACCTCGATCGTCCAGTACGACACCCATCCGCTCGCCGTGCTCTTCCTGCCCGAGAAGGACCTGGTCATGACCGTGAGCCTCAAGGAGAACTGGACCATCTCCGCCTTCGAGAGTGGCCGGGTCCGCGACATCAATACGGCACAGCGCACGCGCTTCCTGCTGCAGATTCTGCTGCACATCTCCAGGCGCTACCAGATTGACTTGCGTTCGGTGAACCGCCAGTTTCGCGAGAACGAGCGCGAGCTTCGGAGGTCCATGCGCAACGAGGAGCTCATCAAGATGCTGGGGTTCGAGAAGTCGCTGGTGTACTTCTCGACATCGCTCAAGGCACTCGACACCACCATCCAGCGCATAAGCTACGGACGTATCCTCAAGCTCTACGACGAGGACCGAGACCTCTTAAACGACACGTCCGTTGAGGTCAAGCAGGCCATCGAGATGTGCGAGATATACACGCAGGTCTACAACGAGACCATGGAAACGTTTGGCTCGATCATCAACAACAACCTCAACCTCACAATGCGCACCCTCGCCATCATCACGCTTGTGCTTTCGGTCCCCACGACGGTCTTCTCGTTCTACGGCATGAACACCGGGCTTCCCATGGACGAGACCTGGGTGTTCCCGGTCATACTCTCACTGGGGCTCTCTATTTTTGCGACGTTCTGGATCCTGAAGAGCCGCGTCGTCAGATAGGGGTCGGTGCGGTGGCCCTGAAGCGTGACCCCATGCCGTGCCCGCCACCTGGTGGCAGGCACGGCATTTTGCGTTAAGGCGTCGACCAATCGCGACGAGTCTGGGGCTGGCGTCTACACGGCAGATACCCTTGCCAAGGCGCGCATGGGCGCACTAATGCTGAGGTTTGGTAGGGGGTCATTATGCGGGATGTTACACGTCGTCAGGCGCTCGGTCTTGCCGCTGGTGCGCTTGCGGCCTTCGCGCAGGCGGGGTGCGCTGCCGCGTCGTCACAGGGTGAAGGCGAGGGCGCCGAGAAGGTCCACAGTGTACAGAGCATCGAGGCGCTTGACCCCAGCGTGACCGCTCAGTGGGACAGTGCGTACTACACCCCCACCTATGCGTCGCTTGAGGAGGCGGTTCTCGCATCGCACGAGGTTGCGCGCACGATTGAAGCAGAGGCCATGGTGCTCCTAGCAAACAACGGCGTGCTCCCCCTGCAGGAGGGCAGTGCGGTGAGCCTTCTGGGCCGTTGTGCGGAGGACCCGCTCTTTGGCGGCTACGGTGCGGGCTCGGTTGCATCGGACGCGGTGTGCACGGGCTTCTACGATGGGCTGGTCGAGGCGGGCCTCGAGGTCAATTCTTCCGTCCACGAGTGGCTTTCCGCACACGCGCAGGACCGTCCCCGTGGAGGTATCCAGACGCTCGACGTTCGCGCTACTACCACGTACTACATCGGGGAGCTGCCTTGGTCGAGCTATCCAGAGGACGTGCGTGCGAGCGTCGCTGGGACGATTGCCGTGGTGGTTCTCGGCCGGGCAAGCGGGGAGGGGTATGACCTCTCACTCGACCTCAATACCTCGTTGGAAGACGAGCGCTTCTCGTCGTTTATTCCCAACGAGGAGACCGCGAACTACGCCGAGGGACAGCATTCCCTCCAGCTCACGACGGAGGAGCTGGGCCTTGTTGCAGGGGCACGCGAGGTTGCGGACCGCGTGGTGGTACTTCTCAACACGGGAACCACGCTCGAGGTGGGGCCGCTCGTCGAAGAGGGCAGTCCCTACCAGGTGGACGCGCTGTTTCATGTGGGCTTTCCCGGTGCGGTGGGCGCAGAGGTGGTGGGCGACGTGCTCTGCGGGAGGCACAACCCCTGTGGCCGTACCTGTGACCTTTGGGCTCGGGACATGCGCCTTGCCCCGAGCTTCAACACTATGGGCGAGCATCGCTACACCGACATCCACGACTTCTACCCCGGCAACGAGACCACCGGCGACGGTGCGCGCTTTGTGGAGTACCTCGAAGGCATCTACGTTGGCTATCGCTACTTCGAGACGGCCGGCGCAATGGGGACAATCGACTACGACAACGCCGTGACCTTTCCCTTTGGCTATGGCCTCTCGTACACGAGCTTCTCGTGGTCACTTCTCGACTGCCGCTTGGATGGCGAGAACGTTGTGCTCTCGGTGCGGGTCACCAACTCCGGACAGCTCTTGGGCAAAGACGTTGTCGAGGCGTACGTGGGTGCCCCGTGGGATGGCTCCGTCGAGAAGAGCGCGGTGGCGCTTGTCGCCTTTGCCAAGACCGGTGAGCTTGCGCCAGGCGAGTCGCAGACGCTCGAGCTGAGCTGGCCGGTGCGCCAGATGGCAAGCTGGTCTGCGGCAGACGGCTGTTGGTTGCTTGCCGCCGGCTCGTACCAGGTCTCCCTTCGCACGGATTCCCATCACGTGGTGGAGACGCGCACGCTCGATCTGGGCGAGAAGCGCTACCAGACCGATGACGCGACGGGCGCAGAAATTGTCGCGCGGTTTCCCGATCTTGACGAGTACTTCGATAACCCGGCTACCTCTGGTGCCGATGGTACACCGGTGCTTCTCACCCGCAAAGACATGGCGGGGAGCTTCCCGGCGCCCGCACAGGACAAGACTGCGGCCTCGGTGGACGTGACGCTTTCCATGTACGATGCGGAGGCGGAGGATGACGGGACGGTAACGGCACCAGAGACCGATGCCCAGAACGGGGTCTCGCTCATCGACCTGAGGGGGCGCAAGTTCGACGACCCCCTGTGGGACGTTCTTCTCGACCAGTTGTCCCGTGGCGATGTGGTTGCCCTTGTGTGCACCAATGCTGGCGAGAAGATCGACTCCGTTGGCAAGCCGGCAACCGACTGGGACGACTCGCCGGTGGCGATGGGAGGCATGGAGCGCGGCGGCTCGCACTGCGTGTGGCCAAGCGAGTACCTGGTGGCGGAGACCTGGGACGTTGACCTGCTGCGCAGCATGGGCGAGGCCGTAGGCGAGGAGTCTCTCTCGTCTGGCATCTTTGGCTGGTGGAGCCCGGCCATCAACATGCACCGCTCGCCCTTCTCGGGCAGGAACTACGAGTACTACTCAGAAGACCCGCTGCTTACGGGGTCCCTCGCGCGAGCCATAGTGGGTGGTGGCGCCTCGCGCGGCATGGTCAACATGCTCAAGCACTTCTGTGTGTACGATCAGGAGACCAGTCGCAGGGAGCACCTGTGCACGTGGGCCACGGAGCAGACAGTCCGCGAGATCTATGCACGACCGTTCGAGATGGCGGTCAAGTCGCCCACGCGGCACGCTGTCCCCGCGTTGGACGCGTCGACAGGGGAGCAGGTGCAGACCGAGGTGAATGTGCCGCTCTCGATGATGAGCTGCTACAGCTTCCTTGGAAATACCTGGGGCGGCGGCCGAGAGGACCTTCAGACCGGGCTGTTGCGGGATGAGTGGGGCTTTGACGGCGTTGTCCTTTCGGACTTCAGCGTGGACGACTATTACATGGACCACGACCAGGGGATTGCTGATGGGACGGACCTCATGCTGGCGACTGCCGCCACGGGTACCGTCGCTGATCCGAGAAGCGCCTATACCCTCAACAACCTGCGAAGATCGGTGCGCCGGTACCTCTACGTGGTGGTCAACTCCAACGCAATGAACGGCATCTCACCTACCGTGAGGGTTACGTACTCGTAGGGGGTGGGGTGCTGCCGTTTGCCGCCGGAAGGGCCGTATTGGTAGCAAGTGCGTACAAAGTAAACGCTCCGGCGACAAAATGACGCCGGGGCGTAGGCTGTTGAGGAAAGCCTGCTCGAAAGTGGCCTTTGGGCGCCACGTGCCGGGCGCCCACCGCGCTACGCGCGCGGAGGCTCGCCGCTCATCTCCCAGGAGCGAGCGCTCTCGCAGCTAGCATGCAGGGTGACCAGCAGCGTGTCCGCGGTGGGGAACCACCTGGTCGAGAGTACCTCCTCGCCGTGGTTCACGTAGACCTCCACGGCGGAGCCGTCCACCAGCACGCGGAGCTCGTGCAGCGCTGCAAGTGGAAGCACGCGCTCGGTGCGGCCAGAGGCGGCCTTCTCGTCCGCAAATGCCATTCTCAGCAGACCCTCGCTGGCGGAGAAGGAGAGCTCGAGCTGCCCGTCCAGCCCCATCTCGAGGTTGCCCTCGATGCCCAGAAGCTCGATGTCGGCGCAGTGGTGGGGGAGAATCGCGCCTGCCGATGGGCTCACTGGCTCGGCAAAGCCGCGAAGGCCGTCAATCTCGGTAACGGGCCACTGTCGGAGAAGGCCGTTCTCCCCAACCGTTACCTCGCGCGGGACGGTGAGGCAGTGGCACCAGGCAAGCCCGTCCGGTGCCGAGGTGTAGTCCGCGTCTGGCATGCCCATCCAGCCAATGAGGATGCAGCGGCCCTTCTCGTCCTTAAAGACCTGCGGCGCATAGAAGTCGAAGCCCCAGTCGAGCTCGACGAAGCTCGTCTCGTCCACCTGCGTGGTTGCGAGGATGCCCCGGGGCAGCGGAAAGTATCCGGCCTGGTAGAGGTTCTGCCAGCGCGTGGGCTCGCTGGGCAGGCCTTGCGGACAAACTACGATGTAGTCATGGCCGTCCACCTGGATGACGTTGGGGCACTCCCACATGTAGCCAAAGGGATGCCTGGACTCGATGCGTCCGCGATACGCCCACTCCACGGCATCAGAGGACTCGTAGAGAAGGACGTCGCCCACGTCGTCAGAGCGGCGGGCACCCAGCACCATGTAGTAGCGTCCGCCCTGCTCCCAGACCTTGGGGTCGCGCACGTGGCGCGTGAGGTCGGAGGGGTAGTCCTTGGGGCGGAGCAGGACCTTCTTCTCAGAGAGGGAGATTCCATCCTCGCTTGTGACCATAATCTGGTTGGCGTCGCGTCCATTGTGGATGTGATCGCCCTCGTACTTCACGTTGCCGGTGTAGTAGAGGCGCAGAAGGTCACCCCCGTCCGGTGCACCGCCCGCCACCACGAGCGCCGAGCCAGAGTAGACGCCGTCGGCGTCTTCGGGAATTGACGGCACGAGAGGCTCGCCCAGGTCCTCCCAGCGCACAAGGTCGCGGCTCGCAAAGTGGCCCCAACCCTTCTTGCCGGATGCCGGCCACGCGGGCGCCGCCTGGTAGAAGACGTGGTAGGTACCGTGGAACTGGCAGAGGCCGTTGGGGTCGTTGAGCCACCCCTGGCGTGGGGCCAGGTGGAAGCGGGGTGTCCAGCGCTCGTGCGTGGGGGACATGGGGCTCCTTTCAAGTGGGTGCGAATACGCGAGACGGGCGGCCACCAGAGGCGACCGCCCGTGTGTGGAGCAGTGGCTGGGCCTAGCGCGTGGCCACCGCGGCGTCACCGGCCTTGACCTCGCCGGTCGCAAGCTGGTCAACCGAGGCGTACGCGTCGGTGTTGGTGATCACGAGCATCGTGGTGGCCTTCTTGCCGGCCTCCTTGATGGCGCCAAGGTCGGCCTCCATGAGGACGTCGCCGCGTTTCACGTGGTCGCCCACCTTGGCGAAGGGCGTGAAGGGCTCGCCCTTAAGCTCGACAGTGTCGATGCCAATGTGGATGAGGATCTCTGCACCAGCGTCGGAGAGCAGGCCAAGGGCGTGTCCGGTCTCGGCGACTACGGTCACGGTGCCGTCGACGGGCGAGACGATCTTGCCATCCGTGGGCTCGACCGCGATGCCCTTGCCCATGGCGAGAGACGCAAAGACAGGGTCTGAGACGTCTGTGAGCGCGACGGCGGTGCCGGTAGCAGGGGCGCCGATGGTCTCGGCCTTGGGAGCCTCGGCTGCGGGGGCCTCGGCCTTCTCGTCTGCCTCGAGAGCGCGTGTCTCGTCGGCCGCCGCAGGCAGAGCCAATCATGCCTGCCACGAAGGGCTTCATGTTGGGCAGGTTCACGCCAAAGATTGCGGGCTCGGTGATGCCGAGCAGGCAGGAGATGCCGGCGGGAACGGCGAGGGACTTTGTCTTCTCGGAGTGGGTCTTGAGCGCAACGGCCAGGCAGGCACCGCCCTGGGCGATGTTGGCGGCGCTGGCGATGGGCAGCCAGTAGGTGACGCCGTACCGGGCGAGCATGGAGACGTCGATGGCGGTGTACATCTGGTGCAGGCCGGTGACAACGGAGGGCGAGTAGATCAGGCCGATGATGATGTAGCCAATGCCGAAGGGCACCTGGAGCAGCCACATGAGCAGGCCGAGGATGTTGTTCTCAAGCCAGACAAAGATGGGGCCGACGAAGAGGATCGTGATGTAGGCGGCAAGAGACCGAGAGCAGCGGGGTGAGGAAGAGGTCGAACATCTCGGGGACGACCTTGTGGAGTCGCTTCTCGAAGAAGCAGAGGATCCACACGCCCACCAGGATGGGGATGACGTGGCCCTGGTAGCCCACCCAGTCGATGCTGTAGATGCCGGGGATCACGTCGAGCGTGACCATGGTTCCCTCGGCGATGGCGGTGCTGGCACTGTATGCGTTGATGAAGTCGGAGCTTATGAGCAGCGCGCCGAGCGAGGCGCCGAGGTAGGGGTTGCCCCCAAAGACCGTAGCGGCGGAAAAGCCCAGGAGAATCTGGAGGTTGCCAAGGGCGCAGGCGTTGATGAGAGACGCGATGCGCCACCAGGCGCTCGTGGTGTCGAGCGCGATGATGCCCTGGGATCCCATGTAGGAGAGGGCACCCATGATGCCCATGAGCATACCGGATGCCACGATGGCGGGGATGATGGGGACGAAGACGTCCGAGAGGACCTTGATGGCGCGCTGGAACGCGTTGCCCTGGTTGGCAGCGGCCTCCTTGGCCTCCGCCTTGGAGGCGGCGGTGACGCCGGACTGCTTGATGAACTCGTCATAGACCTTGTCCACGGTGCCGGTTCCAAAGATCACCTGGAGCTGGCCCGCTGCCTGGAAGTTGCCCTTGGCACCAACCACGTCATCGAGTTTGGCCTTGTCGACCTTGCTGTCGTCTGCGATGACCAGGCGCAGGCGGGTGGCGCAGTGCGCCGCCGAGACGATGTTGCTCGAGCCGCCGATCGCCTCCAGAACCTCGCGTGCCGCTTCTGCATAGTCCAGAGCCATGTGGTCTCCCTTTCCGAACCAGTGGCCTTACTTATGAAACCGTTCTCATAGCTGATTTCATCGCGCAAAAACTTGTTTGAAACAGCTGTATATGAAATCGTTCTCACATGTCCAATAGTAGCCAATGGCCGGATGAGAAAATGTGGATTGCAGGAATAACGGTGAGTGGTAGAAATGCGGGTGCGAACGGTCTCACATCACAGTGGCGTTGCTGGCGCCACGGCGGCTAGCGCGAGCTGGTACGGGCGTAGATCTCATAGCCCATGCGCAGCTCGCGGGGGACTCCATCGCTGTCGGTCATGGCATCTACCAGCATCTTTGCCGCCTCGACACCACTGGTGAGGTAGTAGAAGTGCACGGTTGTGAGGCTGGGGGTCATGATTTTCGAGAGCTTGGAGTCTCCCACTCCCGTCACCTGCACGTCCTCGGGGATGCGCCTCCCGTACTCGCGCAGGCAGGTCATGGCGCCAAAGGCAATGTCGTCGGTGGCGCAGATCATTGCATCGACGTCAGGCACGGCATCGAGGATCTTCTCGGCGCTGAGGTAGCCAGAGTCGACGGAGAAGGTGGCGCTCTGCTGCGCTTTTGGGCCTACGGCAACGTCCATGCTGGCACAGGCGTCGAGAAAGGCGCGGTGGCGCTCCCGTCCCGCAGCCACGTCCTTCTCGTAGACGCCAATGTAGCCCGGAGTGTGGGAGGTCTTGAGGATGGAGCGCGTGAGGTCATAGACGGCGTGGTAGTCGTCCTGGTAGACGCACGAGTGGCCGTCCAGGCGCTGGCCCAGGATGACCACGGGGACGTTGAGCGAATTCAGTGCCTTGTGGTGGGCGTTCGTGAAGACTGTGGCAATGAGGATGATGCCGTCGACCTTGTTGCGCTCGGCAAAGAGGTTGAGATAGTCTACCTCGGCCTTCTCGTTGTTGTCTGTGTTGGCGAGAAGCACTTGGTAGCCGTTTTGTGCAAGGACCTTGGTGATACCGGCGACCATGCGGCTCACGGAGTGGGAGTTAATCTTGGGGATGATGACGCCCACGAGCTTGGTCTTGCCGGTGCGCAGCGTGCGGGCCTGCTGGGAGGGGACGTAGCCCGTCTCGTTGATGACGTGCGCGATGAGCTCGCGCTTCTCCTTGGAGACGTAGCCGTCGTTGAGAAAGCGCGAGACGGTTGCCCGCGAGACCCCCGCAAGTTTTGCAATCTCATTGATATCCACGTCCGTTGCCCCCTCTCACGTGCATGCGCCCCCATACGCAACATGAGAACGATACCAGATGATTATGGCCATGGTTGGGCGAATGCGGCGAGGGGCATGGGGTAAGCTCTTGGGCGGAGTGTGTTGTCACATGAGCGGCCGAAAGGGGAGCGGACCATGCTGATGGAGGACGCGCGCGAGCGCATCGTGGCGTACGGAAAACGGATTGCCACGGAAGGCCTTGCCGTGGGAACGAGCGGTAACCTCTCGGAGTATGACCCCGAGACCGGCCTTATGGCCATCAGCCCGTCGGGCCTGGGCTACTTCGAGACTACGCCCGAGGACGTGGTCGTGCTCCAGCTGGATGGCAGCGTGGTCGAGGGGAGCCGCCGGCCGTCCTCCGAGGCGCCGCTTCACGCCGAGGTCTACCGTCGCCGCCCGGCTGCTCGCGCCGTGGTGCACACGCACTCGCCCTATGCAACCACGCTGGCCGCGCTTGGCGAGCCTATCCGCGCGGTGCACTTCACGATTGCGGATTCGGGCGCTGAGGAGGTGCCGCTCTCACCCTATGTAACGTTTGGCACGCCCGAGCTGGCGGCCTCGGTGGGCGAGACCTTTGGCGAGCACCCCGAGACCAACGCGGTGCTCATGGAGAATCATGGGCTTGTTGCATGTGGCCCCAGCATGGCGTCAGCCTTTGGGCTTGCCGTTAACCTTGAGTTTGTTTCGCGCGTCCAGTGGCAGGCGGAGTGCGTGGGCACGCCGCGCGTGCTCTCGGGTGAGGAGGTCATGGGCGTCTCGAGGCGCTTCGAGACGTACGGGCAGCCTGCCGGCGACAAGGCATAAGAGCTGCCGCGGCGGGATTTTTCTCCCTGGGAGTTTAATCCCGCATAAGGAGGAACGAGTGATTGACGATAAAGATCAGGCCACGTGGCCGTTGCGCTTTGACTCCGAGGGGCGCTTCCGCGTGTTGCAGCTCTCTGACATCCAGGAGACCTCGCATGTGCGTGACGATACGATGGCGCTTCTCCGCGCCGCCCTTGATGAGGCGCGGCCAGACCTTGTGGTGCTGACGGGTGACCAGATCAAGGGCTACGCGATTGAGTTCTCGCTGGGCGAGAACGCCGAGCGTGCCCGCACCGTGGTGAGGAAGATCTGCTCACCCATGGTCGAGCGGAACATTCCGTTTGTGGTCACCTATGGCAACCACGATCGCCAGTGCGGCATTGGCAACGAGGAGCAGGAGGGCTGGTACAAGGCCATTCCCGGATGCGTGAACGGTATGGTCGCAGCGCGTGAGCCCCAGCTCTACCACGGAGCGGGTACGCTTGCCGTGCCTGTGCTCGACCATGAGGGCGAGGACATTCGCCTTGCGGTGATGGTGGCGGACTCTGGCGCGGGCTCAGGCGGTAGCGGCTATGAGCCCTTTGACCCCGCGCTGACCGCATGGGTCACTGCCCGCGCGCGGGACCTTGCAGAGCGTGCTGGCCACAGGGTCCCCTGCATTCTCTACCAGCACATACCGCCTGTTCAGGTCTACGACTGCCTGCGCGATGCCTGCGAGGGCGAGCATGGCGTCCCTGGGTTCCGCACGCACTACCATCCCGGTCGCACGCTTGTCCCCATAGAGGACCTTCGCGTCTCCGGAGGGCTGAGGGAGCCCGTGTGCAGTCCGGATACGGACACCGGCGAAGTGGCCGCCCTCACGCGCGAGGGGAGCACCTTCGCGGTCTACTTTGGACACGACCACAAGAACACGCTGGTCTCGCACTACGGAGGCCTCGATCTGGGATACGCGCCCTCTGCCGGCTTTGGCTCCTACGGGCCGGGCACTGCCCGTGCGGCGCGGCTCTTCTCGTTTGACGAGCAGAACGCAGCGCTCTACACCACGCGCCTGCTCACGTTTGCAGAACTTGTGGGCTCTCGTACGGAGCGCCCGCTCACCGACTGGGCGTCCGAGCGTGTGCCCGTATCGACGGAGGAGGCGCGCGAGATGGCGCGGCCAGCGCTTCCCGTGCTTGGTGCGGCTGCCATCGCGGCGTTTGCCCTCGGTGTGGCCAAGCGACAGAAAAGGGTCAGGTAGATGACAGAAACACCCACGGAAGTATCCGGCGAGAAGCCCAGCGAGAAGAAAGCCGCTGGCCGAAGTCTCACCAAACTCAACATGAGGCGCACCGTCTTGGTGACGTTGCCGTTCATGGGGGCACTCACGTTCTGGCAAGCCTACGACGGCCTGGTGCCGCTCATGTTCAAGAACACGTTTGGCATGGGCGACACGCTCACCGGCGTCTTTATGTCGCTCGACAACGTGCTCGCGCTCTTCATGCTCCCGCTCATGGGGGCGCTCTCCGACCGTACCACCACGCGCTGGGGCAGGCGCACGCCGTTCATCGTGGTGGGTGCGCTTCTCGCCGCGGCGCTCACGCCCCTCATTGCCGTGGCAAACGCGATGCACAACCTGCCGCTCTTTGTGACGGTGCTTGTGGCAACGCTCGTGGTGCTCTCAATCTACCGTTCTCCCTCCGTGGCGCTCATGCCCGACGTCACGCCGCGTCCTGTGCGCAGCAAGGCGGACGCCTTCAACTCGCTCATGGCTGCGGTGGGTGGCGTGATTGTGCTTGTCGCCATCGCGCTTCTCGTCCCAGCCGAGGAGAACCCGGACTACATCCCCGTGTACCTGGTCATTTCCTTCATGTTGCTGGTGACGACCATTATCTTCATGGTGCTCTTCCGCGAGCCCAAGGAGGTTGCGGCGATGCACCGCGAGAGTGCCGAGCTGGGCATTCCCGAGGATGAGATCGAGGCTTCCGACGAGGGCGGCAAGGAGCGCGAGACGGATCCTGTCAAGCGGCGCTCGCTTGTGTGCGTGCTTGTTTGCGTCTTCTTCTATTTCATGTCGAACAACGCCGTGACCAGCGGCATTTCGCGCTATGCGGACGTGGTGTGGGGGATGGCCGGTGGCTCGTACGCGCAGGTGCAGACCGTGGCCACGCTTGCGGCGATTGTCGCCTACATGCCCATGGCCGAGCTCTCCTGCAAGATTGGCCGGAAGGTCACTACGTATATTGGCATCGCGCTTATGGTGGTGTCCCCGCTGCTCATCTCGGGTGCCACGGGCTTCTCGGCGATTATCTACGTGTGGGTGGCGCTCTTTGGCATTGGCATGGCGACGGTCTCGCTTACCGTGTATCCCATGATCATGGAGCTGGCGAGCGCCAACACGACGGGACGCTACACCGGGTTCTATTACACGGCAAGCATGTCTGCGCAGGTAGTGACACCCATTCTCTCTGGTGCGGTCATGCAGTTTGTGGGATACCAGTACCTCTACGTCTACGTGGCCATCTGCGCTGCCATCTCGGCCGTGCCACTGCTGTTTGTGAAGAACGCAGACTCGCTCACGATGGATGAAGTGCGCGAGCGTCAGGCCGCGGCGGAGGGGGAGAAGCGCTAGCTGCGATGCCGGCTCCTTGTCGCTCTTTGTTGCCGGAAGGCCCCTTTTGGCGGCGATTGCAACAGACATGGCCCTCCGGAGACAACTTGTCTCCGGAGGGCACACTTTGACGCATTCGTAAGAAACGAGCGCTCCGGCGTCGAAAGACACGGGAGCGCTCGCTTGCCGGTATTCCATGAACAGGCCCGCCGAGAAGCTACAGCGCGCAGGACCAGCGGATGTTCTCGTCGTCCAGCTTGGTGGGGTCGAAGTCATCCTCCACGAGGCGTGGTCCGCTGAAGCGGCGATCGCGCACCACCTTGGCGGGAACGCCGGCCACCGTGACGTCGCGCGGCACGTCGTGTACAACAACGGAACCGGCGGCGACCTTGGCGTTATCGCCTATGGTGATATTGCCCAGCACGATGGCACCTGCGCCCACCATGACGTTGTTGCCCAGCGTAGGGTGGCGCTTGCCGCCGTGCTTGCCGGTCATGCCAAGGGTAACCCCCTGGTAGATAAGGCAGTCGTCACCAATAATCGACGTGGCGCCAATGACTACGCCAATGCCGTGGTCAATGGAGAAACGCCGGCCAATCTGCGCGGAGGGGAAGATGTCCGCCCCAAGCTTGCGACGCGTGCGCTTGGCAAGGAGCAGAGCAAGGCTTCTCATGCCGTGGGTGTAGAGCCAGTGGTGACGCCTATAGGCCCAGACGATATGGGTTCCGGTCGAGTAGAACACGATGTCCCAGATTGAGCTTGCCGCCGGGTCGCGCTCGAGCGCCGCATGGGCGTCCTCGCGCATGACCTCGAAGAGCGACATCTCGTCAACGGTGCGCGTGTCCTCGGCAGAGCCAGCAGCGCTGGCGACGCCAGTCGTTGCGGCTGCCATTAGAGGTCCATCGAGAGGTAGCGCTCGCCGGTATCGGGGAGGATGGCAACGATGACCTTGCCTGCGTTCTCGGGACGCTTGGCAAGCTCGACGGCAGCGGCAACGGCTGCGCCAGAGGAGATGCCAACCAGCAGACCGTAGTCGGCCGCGAGGCGCTTCTTGGTGTCGATGGCGGTTGCGGAGGCAACGGGAACGACCTCGTCGACAACGGAGGCGTCATAGGTCTTGGGGACAAAGCCCGCGCCAATGCCCTGGATCTTGTGGGGGCCGGCGGGCTTGCCCTCGAGAACCGCGGACTCTGCGGGCTCGACGGCGATGCCCTGGACAGAGGCCTTCTTCTCCTTGAGGAAGCGGGCGGTGCCAGAAATGGTACCGCCGGTGCCAACGCCGGCCACGATGAAGTCGACAGTGCCTTCGGTGTCCGCCCAGACCTCGGGGCCGGTGGTCTCGTAGTGGGCCTGCGGGTTAGAGGGGTTCACGAACTGTCCTGCCACGATGGCACCCGGGGTCTCCTGGCGAAGCTCCTCGGCCTTGGCGACGGCGCCCTTCATGCCGTCCTTGCCCGGCGTAAGGACGATCTGCGCGCCGTAGGACGCGGCGAGCTTGCGGCGCTCGATGGACATGGTCTCGGGCATGACGAGGATCATCTTGTAGCCGCGCGCGGCTGCAAGCATGGCAAGGCCAACGCCGGTGTTGCCCGACGTGGGCTCGATCACGGTGCCGCCAGGCTTGAGACTACCGTCCTTCTCGGCTGCGTCGAGCATTGCGCGGGCAATGCGGTCCTTGACGGAGCCGCCGGGGTTGGTGGCCTCGTACTTGCCGTAGATGGTTGCTGCGCCATCTACGAGTCCCGAAAGGTCTACCAGGGGGGTTGAGCCAATAAGGGCCTCGATCTTCCTTGCTGCCTTCATCTTTCTACTCCTTGTACGTCTGGTGACGAGGTAAGTCGGCTGCCCCCGCTGAGGCTCCTCCGCCGGACAACTCGTCACGAACAAGGGTGACACTTATAAACCCACTCCACAAGTAGGAATTAATGAATGGAAATAATTCCTATTCAAACGGTGGGATATGAGACAAAGAGACTGTCCCTTTGTCTCATGGCAGTGAAGGTGCTAGTAGAGTGGCAGGTCTCCCGTGATGGGGTCGATCTTCTCGGCGGGAAGCGGCTCGAATGCAAGGCAGGTGAGCGTTGCCTCGCCATGGAACTCGGTGAGACCGGCATCGCGCACGAGAGCCACGGCAAAGCCCTGCTCCCGGCCCTTCTCTGCAATGTTGAGTAGCGCGTCCTCCGAGTCTACGTACACGCAGACCTTTGCCACGCCGGAGTCGAACCAGTCCGAGAGCGCGGTGGAGTCTGCCTCGGGGTGGTCGAGGTAGACCCATGTGGGCGTTCCGTCTGGCGCCGTGCGAACACGCACCTGGTCAAGACGCCCCTCGCGCGCAAGCGCCATGAGCGTTGCCTCCACGCAGGCGTGCCCTGCCTGGGCAGCGATTTTGCCCTTGCGCATCTTGAGGTCGCGCCTCATGACGATCATCTGCTTGGACTTGTAGCCTGCCATGTCATTCCTCACTGCTGGGACGATACGTAGCTGTTGTCGACGGTGACCTTGCAGATTGCCTGCGGGTATTTGGATGTGACGATCTTTGATATAGCGGCCCGGAGCTCATCGTTGGTCATCGCCAGGTCGTGCGGGCGCACGCAGTCAAAGATGACGTTGGTGTGGGTGGGGCCGGGCACAGTGCGCAGGTCGTGGATCGTGAGGCGCGGGTCTATCTCCTTGATGTGGATCGAGATCCAGTGGCGCATGTCGGAAACCCGGGGGTCATTTGTCACGATGGGGTCGTAGTGGAGGGTCATGACCAGGCCTTCCTTGAGGAAGTCCTGCTCGATGTTGTCAAGGAGGTCATGGGAGGCAAAGACGTCGCCCTCGCCCGCCATCTCCACGTGCGCGCTTGCAAACTGCCGGCCGGGACCGTAGTCGTGCACCATGAGGTCGTGCGTTCCAAGCACCCCGGGGTAGCTCATGATCTTGTCGTGGATGTGCTTGATGAGCGCGGGGTCTGGCGTGCGGCCAAGGAGCGGGTCGATGGCGTCGCGCACAAGTGAGAAGCCGCTCCAGCAGATGAAGGCCCCCACCACGGTGCCTGCAATGCCGTCGAGGTCAAAGCCCGTGAAGTACGAGACGATGGCGGCGGCGAGAACAGCGCCAGAGGTAATGACGTCGTTTCGCGAGTCGATGGCCGTGGCCTCGAGCGTCTCGGACGAGATGCGCTTGCCCATCGAGCCGTTGAAGAGCGCCATCCACGACTTGACGGCCATCGAGAGCACGAGAACCACGATAACCGCAGGCCCAAAGTCCGTTGGCTCCGGCGAGATGATCTTCTGGACCGACGTGATGACCAGGTTGATGCCCACGGCAAGAACCAGCGCGGCAACGGTCAGCGACGCCAGGTACTCAAAGCGCCCGTGTCCATAGGGGTGCTCGTCGTCAGCAGGCTTGCTTGCTAGCTTGAAGCCGAGAAGGGCGACGATGTTGCTCGACGCATCAGACAGGTTGTTCACGGCGTCGGCGATGATCGAGACCGATCCCGCGATGAAGCCCACCATTCCCTTTGCGATGCAGAGCACCACGTTGCATACGATGCAGACCATGCCCGCAAACTGTCCGTAGCGCGTCCTGCCGGCGGGGTCCGTCGTGCTTACCCCTGTCAGGAACCTCCGTACAAGCCAATCTGTCATCGTTGCCATCTCCTCCCCGTGATTAGTGCCAACGCCCCGCGGACTCATAACCGCGATTTTGGCAAGTGGGCATGAGTCTAGACCTTTTGGCGCACAGGAGAGGGACGCCTCCTAAGCGTCATGGTTCTGCCGCTTGCGAATCTGTCACATTTCTGACGGTCAATGTCGCTTGCTGTCATCCCTGCATCTCAGGCAGGGAAAGTGAGCAAGAATACCGGGTTCCGTGATGGTTTGGGCATAACCCTATGCCCAACTCACGTACATGTGTTTGTATACCATCCTTCTATGGTGCTGCGTTGGCGGGAGGACATCATGGATTGTGCGCATGCAATGGTTGCTCGTCTCTTGGCGGCATGCATTCTATTCGCCGGCCTCGTGGGCGGTGTGGGATATGCCATGGCAAGGCGAGAGGTGGGGTTGCAGACCCCAGCAAAGACCATCGTTTGCCTGTCCGGTGTGCTTACAGGGGTTTGTGTGGGTGCTGTTGCGACGAGTTGGCTGGAGCCCGTAGAGCTGGCGATGCTTGCGGCCGCACTTCTCGCCTGCAGCGTGACCGACCTTGCTCGGCGCGTCATTCCCAATCGCGTTGTTGTGGGCATCCTTGTTATCCGGGGCGCGTATCTCTGCCTGGAAGCGGTTTGGGGGAGTGCGCATGGCTTGGGATGCGGCGACGTCCTTGAGGAGGCCTGGGCATCGGTTGCGGGCGGAGCGCTTGTGCTTCTCGTCCTTCTTGGCGTTCAGCTGCCCTGGATGCGAGCGCGGGGAAGTCTGCAGCATTGCCTTGGCGGGGGAGATGCAAAACTGCTGTCTGCATGCGGCACCTGTCTTGGGGCAGTTGGGGGGATGGTATGCGTTGCCCTCTCGTGCGTGCTGGCATTGGCATGCTGTTTGGGCGCGTGGGCATTTGGGTGCGCGCGGGGAGAGGAAAAGTCCTTCCCAAGAGTGTTTCCCCTTGCCCCCCAGGTGTTTGCGTCGGTTGTCATATTGACCGCCTACCGAGCATTTTGACCGTTCGCACCTTGTGCTCATTCCAATTTATTTCATAAAAAGTTTTTTGATGTTGGGAGGGCTTTGGTAGTCGTACGATAGGTGAGCCACTGGCGGTCCCCCAACACCCGCCGGCGGTTCGGCTGGGACCTGCGGCCCCGTGTCGCACCCCTGTCGAATGGTCTTGCCCTTCGAGTGCGCGGCCTCGCGCCCCGGTCGTCTCCCCCTACGTCGGGGCGCTTGACGGCCGCAATGTCGGTGCGCTTGCATCGCGTTACACTCGTGGGGCAAGGCCTGTATTCAGGTCGGACATGGCCGTTTGGGGGACTGCGTGATAAAGCTCATCCTTTCAGATCTTGACAACACCCTGGCGTGGGCCGGCGAGCATGTCGTCACTCCCCATGCCCGCGAGGCCATCCATGCGGCCCAAGCGGCCGGCGTTCACTTTGCCCCTGCCACAGGACGTGCTCCCTCCGCGCTGCCTTGGATGTTCGATAACGACGAGACCTGTCTCACGACGGTGCTGGCAGATAATGGCCAGCTCATCTACCAGGACGGTAAGCTCGTCCACGAGGTGCCACTCGACCTTGGCGTGCTCCGCCGCTGTGCGAGGTCCCTGGATGGCATGGATGATGCCTGGCTCGTCCTGGACTATGTGGACACGGGCGAGCAGTATGCCGTGAGGGCTTCCGCAGACTATCTCGAGAAGTACCGGGTGCCGTACTTCTTTGCGGTGACGGGCGCCGTCGACGAGGTCCCGGATCGCCCCGTGGTTAAGGCCAACGTGCGCGTGGTTGGCGACTTTGTGCGCGGTCGAGAGGTGCGTGCCGTCCTCAAGGAGGCCTGCCCCGAGTTCGACTTCGTGTTCCCCATGCAGGAGCGTCCACACATTGACATCCTGCCCGCTGGCTGGGACAAAGGCGTGGCGGGGGAGTGGCTGGCCCGCAACCTTGGCCTTTCCAACGACGAGGTCTGCTGCTTTGGCGACGCCGAGAACGACCTCCCCCTCCTCACACGCTTCAAGAATTCCGTAGCGGTAGCCAATGCCACGCCGGTTGCGGCAAAGGCGGCGCGCTGGCACATAGGCCGGGCAGACCAGGATGCGGTGGCAGACGCCATATTTGACATTGCCCGCTCGACTGCGGCAGGCGAGATGCCCTCGTTCATGCGCGGCGAAGACGCGGCGAGTGCCAGTGACAAGCGCTCTTCTCGGTAGCCATCTCGTAAACCGGCGGGAGCTTGCGTTTTACCCGGGCTACCATGTGTTGTTACTAGTTCGGGGTCATTTCTGTGCGATTGGGGAGTCATGAGGATTACCGACAAGCTTGCGGCGGGGCAGACGCTCTCGTTTGAGATCTTCCCGCCCAAGGGTGAGATGCCGCTCGAGGAGGCATACCGCATTGCCTCCCAGATTGCTGAGAACAAGCCGGACTGGATCTCGGTGACGTACTCTGCCGGCGGCTCGGGTAACTCGGCAAATACTGTCCCCATTGCTGCCAGGATTGAGGGCGAGCTTGGGGTTACCGCTCTTGCGCACCTTACCTGCATGGGAGCAACCTCCGTCGATGTTGACGTCTACGTGGACAGCCTTAACGCTGCGGGCATCCAGAACGTGCTCGCGCTTCGTGGCGATCGCAGGCCCGGTGCAGACGTGGTCGACTTTGCACATGCCTCCGACCTCATCGCACATCTTCGCAAGACGGCGCCCTCGCTGTGCATTGGTGCCGCGTGCTACCCCGAGGGACACGTGGAGTCTGCCTCGCTCGACGAGTCGATGCGCGCCCTGCGCATCAAGCAGGAGGCTGGGGCAGACTTCCTGGTCTCGCAGCTCTTCTTCGACAACGATGACTTCTACCGCTTCCGCGAGCAGTGCCTGCGCTACCGCATCAAGCTGCCCGTTGTTGCCGGCATCATGCCCTTTACGAGCGTCAAGCAGATTCAGCGCATGGCGTTCAATTGCGGTGCGTCCATCCCCGCCAAGGTTGTGAAGCGCCTCGTGCGTGCGGGTGATGACCACGCTGCCCAGGCCCGTGCGGGTATCGAGTACGCCTGCGAGCAGATCTGCGACCTCGCCAGAAACGGCGTTGACGGCATCCACATCTACAGCATGAACCACCCGGAGATTGCCTGCGCCACCCATGACGCCCTTGCCGACATGGGCTATCTGGGATAGCTCGATGGTCGAGTCGTATGACATAGACTCCATCGACCGCTCCGAGGTCCTGCGCTACATGGGCTATGCCGGCCAGAGCATGACGCCCGAGCTCGAGGGGCGCATCGATGCTGGGATGGAGCACTGCCTCTCCATCGGCGTGCCACGTGGCGTCTGGCGCATCTTTGATGTAGAGGGTCATGGTACCAAGGAGGACGGCACGCCGTGCGTGCGGCTTGCCCGCACGTCGCTGGAGCTTCTTGGCACCTCCATGCAGAAGCACATGGAGGGTGCCGTTGCGGTTGGTGTGATGGCCGTGACTGTGGGCATGGGGGTCGAGCGCGAACTGCGTCGTCTTTCGCTCACCGACCGTGTGGGACAGGTAGTCTTTGACGCTGCCGCCACCACGCTGGTTGAGCGCACGGCAGATGCCTGTGAGGCGTCCATTGTCGCCGCGGGTCATGAGCGCGGCCTCTTTGCCAACTTCCGCTTTAGCCCCGGCTACGGTGACATGCCCATGACGACGCAGCCTGTGCTCTTGCAGGCTCTCGACGCCCAGCGCCAGCTGGGCATCACCCTCACGGACACCCTGCTCATGGTGCCAACCAAGAGCGTGACCGCTGTGGTGGGCCTCTTTGAGACCATTCAGCCATCAACACACGCAAGCTGCGCGGGATGTCCCTGCTTTGACTTCTGCACCATTCGGCCAACAGGCCACACCTGCCGCGGATAGTGGCGAGAGGAGCTGCCCTATGAGCGCCAATGGACCCCACACGGGAGACGCGCGCTGGCCCAAAGACCGACTTGTCCCTCGCTCTCGCCGCGTGCGAGACGAGCACCTGGCTGCCGTGCTGCGTGGCGAGGAGTTTCTGCTCTTTGATGGTGCCATGGGCACGCAGCTGCAGTCGCGCGGCCTTGCGGCCGGTGAACTTCCGGAGCTGCTTTGCCTCACCAACCCCACGGAGATCCGCGAGGTGCATGCCGCCTACGTTGCTGCCGGTGCCGAGGTCGTTACCACCAACACCTTTGGTGCCAACGCGACCAAGCTTGGCGGCGCGGCAAGCGTTGAGGAGGTCTTCTCGGCGGCGGTGTCCTGCGCGCGCGAGGCCGGCGCACGCTACGTGGCGGCGGATCTTGGCCCCACGGGTCAGCTCCTTGCGCCCATGGGCCCGCTTCCCTTCGACGACGCATACGACCTCTTTGCCGAGCAGGTGCGTGCCGCCGACGCTGCCGGTGCAGACCTCTTTGTGATCGAGACCATGGCAGACCTTGCCGAGGCGAAGGCGGCCCTGCTCGCCGTGCGCGAGAACTCTGACCTGCCTGCGTTTGTGACCATGACCTTTGGGGAGGACGGCCGCACCTTCCTGGGAACCACGCCAGAGGCCGCGGCAGTCACGCTCTCCTCGCTTGGCGCGGACGTTGTGGGCATTAACTGCGGGCTTGGCCCCGCGGCAGTGGCACCGCTGGTCAAGCGGATGCTCCCGTGGGCGTCCTGCCCCGTGATGGCGCAGGCTAACGCCGGCCTGCCGCACGTGGTCGATGGCGTAACCACCTATGACGTGGGGCCCGAGGAGTACGCGGAGGCCGTGGCAGGCATGCTTGACGCCGGCGTCACCGTGATTGGCGGCTGCTGCGGCACCACCCCCCAGCACATAGCCCGCGAGCACGAGCTTCTCGTCGGGCGCGTGCCTGCAGAGCGCCATGTACGCGACAGCTTTGCCGTGTCGAGCGCGCAGGAGATCTGCTCGCTCGACTACGGTCAGGTGGGCGTCATTGGTGAGCGCATCAATCCCACGGGCAAGCGCCTGATGAAGGAGGCGCTGCGCTCGGGCGACCACGACTACGTGATGAACATGGCCATCGAACAGAGTCGCGCCGGCGCGCAGATCCTCGACGTGAACGCCGGCCTCCCCGAGATAGACGAGCGCGCCGTGATATGCCAGCTCGTCTCGGAGCTCCAAGGCGTGAGCACGCTTCCCCTGCAGATTGACGCAGCAGATCCGGTGGTCATCGAGGCTGCGGTTCGCAGCTATCCAGGAAAGGCGCTGATCAACTCTACCAACGGCAAGGCTCAGACCATGGCAGACGTGTTGCCCATCGTGAAGCACTACGGCTGCGCGGTGGTGGGGCTCACCCTGGACGAGGACGGCATTCCTGCCACGGCGGAGGGTCGTCTGGCCATTGCGAGGAAGATTGTGCGCGAGTGCGAGCAGCTCGGCATTCCAGGCCACGACGTTGTTATCGACTGCCTCACCATGGCTGCCTCAACCGACCAGACCCAGCCCCGGGCCATTCTCGACGCCATACGCCTGGTCAAGCAGGAGCTGCCTGGCGTTCGTACCGTGCTGGGCGTAAGCAACATCAGCTTTGGCCTGCCCTTCAGGCCGCTTGTGAACGGCACCTTCCTTGCCGCGGCCTTCTCGGCCGGTCTTGACCTGGCCATCATCAACCCCTGCCTCACCCGTATGATGGACGTGGTCGACTCCTGGCGCGTGCTTTCCGGCGAAGACGAGAGTGCCCAGTACTTTGTGGCCAACTACGCCGAGAGGAGCGACCGCGCCCCGGTTCCGGTATCACCGGGCGAGAAGGCCGCTACGCCTGTGGCCAGTGCCTCCGCTGCACCAGCCGCAGCGCCCGCCGAGCCCGCGGACCCCGCCGCCCGTGCCCGCGAGCTGGTGCTTGCTGGCCGCAAGGGTCCCATGCCCGAGGTCGTTTCCCAGGTCATCGCCGAGCACGATCCCATGTACGCCATCAACGAGGTCCTGATCCCCGCGCTTGATGTGGTGGGTGAGCGCTTCGAGAAGGGCATCTTCTTCCTGCCGCAGCTCATGGCCTCTGCGGAGGCCGCCAAGGCAGGCTTCGAGACCATCAAGGCCGCCGTGGACGCCAGCGGGCAGAGCGCAAACGTGCCCGAGAAGGGCTCTATCGTGGTGTGCACCGTTCACGGAGACATCCACGACATTGGCAAGAACATCGTGCGCATGCTGCTCGAGAACTACGGCTACAACGTGATTGACCTGGGACGAGACGTGCCGCCACAGGTGATTGTGGACGCCGTGGTCAAAGACCGCGTGCGGCTTTGCGGGCTGTCGGCCCTCATGACCGCAACGGTACCCGCCATGGCTGAGACCATCGAGCTTCTCCGCAAGGAGGCCCCCTGGTGCAAGGTGGTGGTTGGCGGCGCCGTGCTCAACCCCGAGTATGCAGAGATGGTCGGTGCCGACTTCTATGCCAAGGACGCCACGGAGACGGCCCGCATCGCCTCAGAGGTGCTGGGGTAGCGCACCGACGCAATCTCGGGGGCGTCATTGATACACATTCGTCATCCGAATGTGTATCAACCTGCACGCGTCACCACATTCGGTGCCGATTGTGTGACGCGTGCAGTGATTTTCCAGGTGAAAGAGCGCACCGAGAAGAACGTTGCACGCGATAGCGTGCGTTCCTACATCACGCGGCGCACGGCGTCGTGCCAACCTGCCACGAGCTTGTCTACGCGCTGGGGATTCATCTGACGGCGGAACACGTCGTCCGTCTCGCGCAGGGCTTTGAGCTCGTCGATGCCGCTCCAGTAGCCAGTTGCAAGCCCCGCGAGAAACGCCGCGCCCAGAGAGGTGGTCTCGGTGTTCTGCGGCCTTCTCAGCTCGCACCCCAGGATGTCTGCCTGGAACTGCATGAGGAAGCTGTTGGCGCTTGCTCCGCCGTCCACGTTGAGCACGCCCAGCGGATGTCCCGCGTCCTTTGCCATGGAATCGGCAAGGTCGTAGATCTGGTACGCAAGCGCCTCGAGCGCCGCGCGGGCAATGTGGTTGCGCGTGGTCCCGCGCGTGATGCCAAGGATGGCGCCGCGTGCGTCCGGGTTCCACCAGGGCGCACCCAGGCCTGTGAACGCCGGCACAATGTAGACGCCGCCCGTGTCCTCGACGCTCTTTGCCATCCACTCGGTGTCGGCGGCATTCTGGACAATGCCCAGCTGGTCGCGAAGCCACTGGATGAGGGCGCCCGCCACAAAGACAGAGCCCTCGAGCGCGTATTCCGTCCCCTCGACCTCGGGCGCGGAGGCAACAATGGTCGTGACCAGGTTGCTTGTGCTAAGCCTTGCCTCGTGCCCGGTGTGCATGAGCATGAAGCAGCCGGTGCCGTAGGTGTTCTTTGCCTGTCCGGGCTCAAAGCAGCACTGCCCAAACAGCGCCGCCTGCTGGTCGCCGGCTACGCCGGTGATGGGGATGCCTGCTGGCACGCCGGGGTAGCTCGTCTCGCCAAACGAGCCACTCGAGTGCCGGACCTCGGGCATCATGGACATCGGGATCCCAAAGAAGTTGAGAAGCTCCTTGTCCCAGCAGTTCTCGTGGATGTTGTAGAGCATCGTGCGGCTTGCGTTGGTGACGTCAGTCGCGTGCACCAGGCCTCCTGTGAGCACCCACACAAGCCAGGTGTCAACGGTGCCAAAGAGCAGTTCTCCCGCCTCGGCGCGCTCGCGGGCACTGGGCACGCTGTCAAGGATCCAGCGAATCTTGCTGGCCGAGAAGTACGCGTCGGGGAGAAGGCCTGTCTTCCCCTGGATCATCTGACGCGCCTCCGGCGTTCCGCAGAGCTGCTCCACGAGGTCTGCCGTGCGACGACACTGCCAGACAATGGCGTTGTAGACGGGCTGTCCGGTGGTGGGGTCCCACACGATGGTGGTCTCGCGCTGGTTGTCGATACCTATGGAGTCGATGTCTGCTGCGGTGAGACCGCGCTTGGCGAGAAGCTCTGTGAGCGAGCCAAGCTGCGAGTAGAGAATGTCCTGCGGGTTGTGCTCAACCCAGCCCGGCTTGGGGAAGATCTGCTGGAAGGGTCGCTGCACGCAGTCGACCATGCGGCCCTCGCGGTTGATGAGCACGGCGCGGCTGGAGGTGGTGCCCTGGTCGAGCGCGATGACGTACTTCTCGCTTGCCATGGCTAGGCCTCCTGGGTGACGGTGGCCTGCGGCGTGGGAGCCTGGGCAACGCGCTTCTCGAGCCACGCCAGCACGTCGGCAAAGACCTGCTCGTGGCCCGTCTCGTTCAAGATTTCGTGCCGCATGCGGGGATAGATCTTCACGGTGACGTCTGTGGAGTCGGCACCGCGAGCAAGTGCTGCGGCCTTCTCGACGCCCTCTCCGTTGTCTCCCACCGGGTCCTCCGCGCCGCCAATGTAGAGCAGCGGCAAGTCGTGCGGGACGCTTGCGGCACAGGCGGGGGAGTTGACCTCGGAGGTGAGGACGGCGACCTCGTGGTAGGCGCCCACAGAGAACATGAAGCCGCAGGACGGGTCCGCGATGTAGTCGTCGACGTTCTTGCGGTTGTGGGAGAGCCAGTCGAGGTTGGTCCGGGCGTTGGGGATGGCCTTGCCGTAGCCGCCCGCTCCCATGGAGTCGACAAAGGAGGAGCGGTGCTCGGCACCCTTGAAGAAGGATTCGAGCCACGTGATCTTGAGCGCCGCCTTGGACGCCGCCGCTGGGAGAAAGCCGGTCCCGCAGATAATTGCGCCTGCCAGCCCCTTTCCGTGGTGTGCGATGTAGGAGCGCACCTCGAAGCTCCCCATGCTGTGGCCAAAGACAATGTACGGGGTGTCTGTGGCAACGCGCTTCTGCGTCAGGCCGCGCAGGACGTCGATGTCCTCCACGAGGACCTTTGCCCCGCTGCCCACGGGCAGTTCCCCCCAGTGCTCGGGCGAGCAGGAGCGTCCGTGTCCAATCTGGTCATGCCCCACGACGAGAAAGCCGTGGGAAGCTAGGAAGCGGGCGAAAGCGTCATAGCGGTCGATGTGCTCGGCCATGCCATGCACGAGCTGCACCACGCCTCGCGGTGCGGGTCTCTCTGCTGACTCCGACGGTGCCATGCCTGCCGGCCACCAGGCACACGCGCTGATGGCCGACGTCCCGTCCGTCGAGGGGAACGTAAAACGCTCAAAGGTGACCTCTGTGGACATGCTGCCCCTTCCTCCGTCGTGGCTGAGCAAACATTATTGTTTGCCGCCGCGAGAGGCGCGCGCAGATGTCCGTGGCCGCACGATATGAGGCTGCGTGTGGGCTGGCGTGGCCGGCGAGCGGTAGGAGCCAAACGTCCTACGGCAAACGCCGCGCACGTCAGCGCTGCTGGGCTCCCTAGGCCTGCGGCTGGGTTTTAGTGACGATTTCTGAACAACGACGAGAGGAACTTCTTGCTTATCGACGCACGGGGTGTCTCTCCGGTCCTGATGCCTGCCGCTGGCCCTCCGTGGCACCAGACGGCAACGGCCACAAGCAACGCTCCGGCAATTGTGTGCACCGTGTCCTGGCAGGCGAGCTCGATGGCCAGCCACACCGCCGGTATGACAAGAGCGCCCAGGCAGAGGTAGCCGCCAAAGAGCACCACGAGAAGGCCGGTCATCGCCGCAATGCCTCCCGCCACTGGTGCCACGAGGATGATTCCCGCGCAGGTTGTGGCCACGCCCTTGCCGCCGTGGAAGCGGTGCCACGCAGGGAACACGTGGCCCAGCGTGGCGCCCACAGCGGCTGCCGTACCAGCAACGTCTGCCGTGGCGGGGAACAGAGACCGCGCCAGGACAAATGCGAGTATGGTCTTGGCAATGTCGCCCGCAAGCGTGACGGCCGCCCAACCGGTACCGTAGGTTGCTCCCATGTTTGCCATGCCGGGGTTGCCCATGCCCACGTCGAAGGCGCTCTTACCGCTCACGTGCTTGCTCACCAGCTCTGCCGTGAGGAAGGACCCGCAGACATAGCCCACCGCAAGCGAGCAGACCACCACAGTCCCCATACCTGGCATTACGGTCAGCCTCCCAACGACGTCAATAAGGTATCGATGAAGTGAAGGAGTTTCGGGGCTTCCCAGTTAGGGTACCCTACATCTTTAAGTGTGCCTGGGAAAACGATGGAAGGGGTGCGCCAAATGTTCGACGGCGTCATCTTCGACATGGACGGCTTGATGGTCGACACTGAGCCCGTGTGGGGGGAGTGCTGGGAGCCGGCCTTGGCCCATTTTGGCTATTCCGTTCCGCCCGGCATTGCCGACGCGGTGCGTGGCTCTGCCGGCGATACCGCCACCCGAATTCTTCACGAGATGGTGAGCCCCCAGCTCGACACCAAGGCGTTCTGGGCGTACTTCTCGTCCCTTGCCGAGAAGGTCTTCTCGCAGGGCGTCGAGAAGAAGCCAGGTCTTGACGAGCTTCTTGCCTGTTTGGGCGAGAGGGGCGTCCCCTGCGCCGTTGCCTCGTCATCCTCGAAGGAGGGCATCGATCGCAACCTGCGCTTTATTGGCGCCATCGACCGTTTCCAGGCCATTGTCCCCACGAGCGAGGTCTCTCGCGCAAAGCCGGCCCCCGATATCTTCCTTGAGGCCGCCCGGCGCCTTGGTACCACGCCCTCGCGTACGATGGTGCTCGAGGACTCCTTCAACGGAGTGCGTGCCGGTGCTGCGGGAGGCTTTTTCACCGTGATGGTTCCCGACCTCGCCCAGCCAAACGACGAGATCAGGGGGATTGCCTCTCGCGTGTGCGCAAGCCTACTCGAGGTGCGCGACCTTCTCGCAAAAGGCGAGATAGGCTAGACATCTGGCATGCGCGTGCGGGTTAAGGCACCCACAGTTCTACGGATTTGTACAGGGAGGGTTTCATGGCTGGTTTTCACTGCACCGAGTGCATCTATGGCTCTTTTGCCATAAACAAAGAGACCGGAATGTACCAAGGCTCCTGCAGTCGTGGATACACGCTGGCCGTGCCCCACGTGTACAAGGAGCCCGACATGTTCTTTGCAAATAACCCCGATGACCTGGTGCCCGTTGTGGATCCGTATGGGAAGGAATACCTTCGTCGCAGCAATGTGTGCGACCACTTCCTGCGACCCAAGGACGCACGGCCCTAGGGCGCAGAAGTAAGCCAAGGGGAAGTTTCTTGAATTTCTATCAAATGCTGCACTTCTTACGCATATTCAATAACCTATTGTGCTCATAATGCACTGCAGGTACGGGCTAGTGCCGAGGGGGCATTAGCACTATCTAGCCACATGCTCAAGAGGGAGAAAAGGCGGTAGCCAGATGTCGAGAAAGGCCCAGACCGACAGCGGTGAGACAAAGAGGGGGCTCATCGCGTCAGCCACAGAGGAGTTTGCCGAGTACGGGTACGAGGGAGCGTCCCTGCGTCAGATTTGCTCGAAGGCTGGTGTGACCACGGGAGCTCTGTACTTCTTCTTTGACAGCAAGGAAGACCTGTTCAATAGCGTGGTCTCTCCATTGATGAGCGAGTTCCCCACCATTCTCGCCACGTGGATTGAGCGCGATCTTGCGGTGATTTGCGACGGAGCTGGTGAGCCCACTAACGTCGAGGAGCTGCCCGACGGCCTCGCCGAGCTTCTCCAGCAGTACCCGCTGGTTCCCAAGATCGTCCTGAGCAACCGCGACAACCCTGTGGTCAAGAAGTACCTTGACTCCAAGGTTGATGAGATTGCGTCCAGCATCGAGAGCCGAGTGTCAAAGAAGAAGGGCCAGGATTCCGACGGCTTCTCTTCTCGTCTCCTTGCTACCATGTGTGCAGATGCCTTCATCGACATCCTTGCCAGCGACGATGATCCCTGTGCCATCTCGCGCCACCTTACCGAGACGTCGGCGTTCGTGCGTGGTGGCCTGGAGGCCTCGCTCAAGAGGTAACGCAAGAACCCAAAGGTGTGAGAGGAGATAACGCCATGGTGAGTCAGCTCCTCTCGCTCTCGGTGACCATGCTGGTGGCAGCGCTTGCCCCCTTTGTGGCAAGCCTTGTCCCCGGCAGGGCCATCCCAGAGGTCGTCTTCCTTGTCTTTGCCGGTGCGCTTCTCGGCCCCTATGGGGCAGACGTCATAAGGACAAGTGGAGGCGCCCTCTCTCTTGTTTCTGAGCTGGGCATGGCCTTTCTCTTCCTGATGGCGGGCTACGAGATTAAGCCCTCCGAGCTTGTGGGCACCATGGGGCGCCACGCCTCCATCTGCTGGGGCATCTCGCTTGCGGCGGCCATCGCGCTCGTGAGCCTCACGGGCTTCAGCCGCTTTACTGGCATGGCGGGCATTGCCTTTGCCATCATGCTCACTACCACGGCCTACGGTACCCTGGCTCCCATCATGCGCGCCCGCGACCTTACCAACACGAGCGTGGGGCGCGCGGTCACTGCCTACGGCGCCACGGGTGAGGTGCTGCCCGTCATTGCGGTGGCGCTCATGCTTTCCACGAGGTCGCTGCTTGTCACGGTGATCGTCCTTGTCGTTTTCATGCTGGTCTGCGTGCGCATCGCGCATCTCTCCACGTCCACGGCGCGCATTGGCGCGCGCTTTCGCGACTTTGTGCGGTCGAGCGCCGGTGCCACCACGCAGACGCCGCTGCGCCTGGTGGTGCTCCTCCTTGTGTTTTTGCTTTTCCTTGCCGAGGTGGCTGGCTTTGACTCCGTGCTTGGTGCCTTTGCCGCTGGCTTTGTGCTGCGCGTCTTCTTCCCGGATGGCAGCGATGAGCTGGAGACGCGCCTGGAGGCCATTGGCAACGGCTTTCTCATCCCTGCGTTCTTCGTGATATCCGGGGCTGGCATTGACCTCTCGGCTGCCTTGGCTGACCCTGGCCTACTCTTCCTCTTCATTGGGCTCCTGATTGCCGTGCGCGGGGTTTCTGTGGCCGTCTCGCTGCGCGTGAATCCCGAGACGCGCATGATGGAGCCGCAGGAGCGCTTTGTGACCACGGCCTATTGCGTGATGGCGCTCCCGCTGGTGGTTGCCATCACGCAGATTGTGGTGGATGCGGGCGCCATGACCAGCCAGGATGCATCGATCCTCGTGACGGCGGGGGCCATCACGGTGCTTGTTGTTCCCGTGCTCACCTCGCTTGTGCGCGTGACCGCGCCGGCACACCCCGTCCACGCCCTGAGCAGCATCGTCTCGGGCGAGGAGAGCGCAAACGAGGCCCTTGAGCGGCAGCGCCGCGCCATGCAGACCTCCCGTCGGCGCTTCGAGGCCGCACGCGCCCGCCGCAGACGCGACCTGGGGAGGACCCTCTCCTCCGCCGAGTACATTGCCCGGCACGGGGGAGATGAGCCTTCGGACGATTCCCCCAGCAACGATGGCGCGTGATTGCCTCAGCTAACCTGAAGAAGTACGTATCACAGCCATGTGCATTGCGGGCCGCGGAGTAATCTGCGGCCCGCAAATCGTATGATGAGTGCGGCAATCGTGACCTTGGAAAGGGTGGCTCATATGGCAGACGCTGCGGCTGGTATGGCACGGGACCTCATCTTTCTTGCGCCCATCTTCCATGGGAAGATCTGGGGCGGACGCGAGCTCGAGAAGCGCTTTGGCTACATGATTCCAGATGGCCCCATTGGCGAGTGCTGGGGCATCTCGGCCCATCCTAACGGCGACTGTGTTGTCGACGGCGGTGAGTTTGACGGCCAGCACCTCTCCGAGCTCTGGGAGAGCCATCACGAGCTCTTTTCTGGCGCCGAGGGCGACCGCTTCCCGCTGCTCATCAAGATCCTGGACGCGCGCGAGAACCTCTCCGTGCAGGTGCACCCGGACGACGCCTATGCCGCCGAGCACGAGAACGGCTCGCTGGGCAAGCGCGAGTGCTGGTACGTAATCGACTGCGAGCCTGGCACGCGCATCATCGTGGGTCAGCGCGCCAAGAGCCGAGAGGAGCTTGCGGCCATGATAGAGGAGGGCCGCTGGGACGACATGCTCAACTACGTGCCCATCCATCCCGGCGACTTCTTCCGCATCGAGCCGGGGACCATCCACGCCATCATGGGCGGCACCCTGATCCTGGAGACCCAGCAGTCCTCCGACGTCACGTATCGGGTGTACGACTACGACCGCATACAGCCCGATGGAACCAAGCGCCCGCTCCACGTGAAGCAGTCGCTCGATGTAGTGGACTATGGGCAGGTTCCGCCCACAAGCGGCACGGTTACGGCACCCGAGAAGGACGGCGTGACCGAGCTCATGGCCTGCCCCAACTTCGATGTGGAGCGCGTGCGCGTCTCAGGCGAGAAGACGCTTGCGCAGCCGTGGCCGTTCATGTGCCTCTCGGTGATCGAAGGTTCTGGCAGCGTCTGCAACGGGTCAGGTGTCGAGCACGCCGTGAGCGCCGGCAGCCACTTCTTGGCGCCCTTCGGATCTGGCGACGTTCGCCTGACGGGCGAGATGACGCTCATCACCTCGCACCTCCCCGAGCGTGCGTAGGCCTTTCGACCCGTTGTCATACGCTGTCCCGTCTGGCAGGTGTTCTCGGGCAAAAAACGGACAGTCTCTCTTCTCAATACGGTGTTATGTGTCGAAATGTAGCCCCATAGCAGCGGCGCCCGGAGGTACAGGCCTCCGGGCGCCGCTTTTCCTTCTCTGTTGCGTGGCCGCTATGCCGCGGGCTTTGCGCCACCGGGAATCTCGCCACCGCAGTGCGGGCAACGGGTGGCCCCAGCCTTGACCTCCTCAAGGCAGTGTGGACAGATGGGGGCTGCGGCCTCCTCTTCCTTCTCCTGCTTGCCAGCCAGCTTCTTGGCCTCCTCAGCGAGCTTATTCATGCTCTTGACCAGGCAGAAGATGATGAACGCAATGATGATGAAGTTGATAACGGCCGAGATGAACGCACCAAAGTTGAGCTGGGCGGCACCAACGTTCACCACGAGGCCAATCTGCTCGCCGCCACCCGTGAGGCCCGAGATGAGCGGCTGAATGATGTCACCAACCAGGGAGTTGACGATGGCAGTGAACGCGCCGCCAATGATGACGCCAACTGCCATGTCCATAACGTTGCCACGTGAGATGAACTCCCTGAACTCGCTGAAGAAACCCTTCATGATGATCCTCTTGTCTGTACCGCTGGGCCGAGGGTGCGGACTTTTGTCCGCTTGCGTTGATGCCGTTATCCGCCATCTTGGAAGACTCTAGCACGTTGGGCCCCACGGATACCTGCGCAGGGCGGCCGTGCTGCGGGACTGGCGCTACAGTCCAAGTTCCTGCGAGTCGAGCATCACGGTGAAGGGCCCGTCGTTCACAAGGCTCACGCGCATATGAGCGCCAAACACGCCGCGTCCCACGCGGCCTTGGCCCAGGTCCTTCTCGGCCTGCTCGCAGAAGAGCTCGTAGAGGTGGTTTGCGAGCTCCGCTGGGGCGGCTCCCGTAAACGAGGGCCTGTTGCCGTGGCGCGCGTCCGCATAGAGCGTGAACTGGCTCACCACGAGAAGAGATCCGCCCACGTCCACAAGCGAGAGATTGGTGCGCCCGTTCTCGTCCGCGCAGATGCGGAGCTTGCGGATTTTCTCCCACATGCGCCTGGCCGTGTCCTCTGTATCGGTAGGGCCAACGCCGAGAAGCACGAGGTAGCCCGCGTCGCAGGAACCTACCTCGTGTCCTTCTACCTCGACCGACGCCTGCTCGACCCGCTGAATCAGCGCACGCACGCTACCTCCCCAGCCCGTAGATCGCTGAGAACTTCTCGACGAGGTAGTCCGTGTAGTAGCGCGGTTCGAAGTCCTCGCCGCACGCCATACGGATGAGCTGCGCGGAGTCCTTGGCGCGACCCCAGTGCCAGATGTTGGTGCGCAGCCACTCTCGGATGGGCGCGAGGTCACCCGCGGCGCAACAACCGTCAAAGTCCACGCCCTGGCGCACCATGGCCGCCTTGAATTGCGCGCCAAAGGCGCTGCCCAGCGCGTAGGTGGGGAAGTAGGCAAAATCGCCGTCGGACCAGTGGGTGTCCTGGAGGGCGCCCTCGGTGTCCGTGGGCACCTCTACGCCCAGGTACTCGCGGTAGCGATCGGCCCAGAGCCCCGGGACGTCTGCCGCCTTGGCCTCGCCCGAGAAGAGCAGCTGCTCGATCTCGTAGCGCACCAGGATGTGCAGGGGATAGGTAAGCTCGTCGGCATCGCAGCGGATGAGGCCGGGCTCCGCGCAGTTTTCGGCCATGTAGAGCTGGTGGGCCGTCATGCGGCCAAGCTGTCCGGGGAAGTGCTTGGCGAGAAGTCGTGCCAGCGGTTCGGAGAAGGCCTCGCTCCTGCCCACGTAGTTCTCGAAGAAGCGCGACTGCGACTCGTGCATGCCCGAGCTGGTGCCGCCCTTGAGCGAGGTGAAGCGGTAGGCAGGGTCGACGCTCTGCTCGTACATGGCATGCCCGCCCTCGTGGAGCATGCTGAAGACATTCGAGAGCACGTTGTCCGGGTAGACGTGGCTTGCGATGGCCACAAAGCCCGTTGAGGGTCCGCCTGTGTAGGGGTGCTCGGTCGAGCCAAGCCACAGGGCCTCGGCGTCCACTCCCTCAATGCGCACCAGGTCACGGGCGAGGTCCCACTGGCGGCGCTCGTCGAAGGTGCCGTCGACCACGCGGTGGCTGGGTTTTCTCGGCGCCTCCATGCACTCGGCCAAAAGCGGCACCACGCACTTCTTGACCCGCTCGAAGAAGGGGTCGTAGAAGGCGCGGCTCGTGCCGTGCTCGTACTGGTCCAGCCAGACGTCATAGGGGTCTGCGTCCGGGTTCATCGCGTTTGCCATGCTCACGCGGGCAGCCACGAGGCGGTCGAGGTAGGGCTCGAAGCTTGCCCAGTCGTTTGCCGCCTTAGCGCGACGCCAGACGTCGTTGGCCTCGACGGCAAGGCGGCAGAATGCAGCACGCTCGTCTGCGGGCACGCCAACGAGCGAGTTGCGGTCACGCTTCAAGATCTTGACCTGGGCGGTGCGCGTCTCGCCAATGATGCCGGCGTTGGACTCGAGCCGGTCGAGCAGAGGGCCAACCTCTGGCGCGCAGAGCAGGCGCGTTGCCTCCTCGTCGAGGATCGCAGAGGCCTCTGCGCGCTCCTCGGTGGCCTTGGGGGGATCGATGGAGGGACCAAGGGTTGCTATCTCGTCCAGTGCGTAGCGAAGGGCGAAGCGCCGGCGCTCGAGCCGGTCAAGATCCGCCATGTCCTGCTTGGGATTGGAAAGCGCCGCATTCATCGCGGAGGGCGCGTTGTCGGTCATGATGCCTCCAGACTGCCCCGAAGGGGCACACGGATCGACTGCAAGGACAACGAGTGTAGCCCATGGCTGTGGGCACCCCGTGCGCGTGCCGGTGGCCGTTGCGCGCATGTCGATTGCTGCTGTTGGGACCGACCATTTTTGCGTTATGAGCCGTGCATAGCCACCATGGTCGTGGGATGATAGCTGGTGCCGCCGCATCGCCTGGCAGTGGGGGCGCACAATTCCGAAGACCTAACCGAGAGGGGAAGACATGCAAGCCGTCCTTGGTATCGACATCGGAGGAACCAGCATCAAGGCGGGGCTCTTCTCGCCCGAGGGCGAGCTGCTCGAGGAGCGTAAGATCCCCACGCCCGCGCTTGTGAACGCGGAGGCCTTCGCCATTGTGACCGACGGCCTGACGCACCTGCTGGCGGCCCACGATAACACTCCCGAGGACGTTATTGCCTGCGGCCTGGACATTCCCGGCCCTGTTGCCGATGACGGCAAGGTGGGCTTCCTGCCCAACATCCAGCTCGATCCCGATGGTCTTGTTGCTGCCATCAACGCCGCCTTCCCCAACGCTGCCATCGCCTTTGTGAACGACGCAAATGCCGCCGCGCTGGGCGAGCTTTGGGCTGGCGTCGCCCACGGCGTCTCGAGCTTTGTGCTCATTGCGCTTGGCACGGGCGTGGGTGCCGGCGTCGTGGTGAACGGTCGCCTGGTGGCGGGCGCATTTGGCGCCGGCGGCGAGATTGGCCACATCACCGTGAACCCCAACGAGACCGAGACCTGCGGGTGCGGCCGCCACGGCTGCCTCGAGCAGTACGCCTCGGCCAAGGGCATCGTGCGCCTCTACCTCGAGGAGTGCGAGCGCCGCGGCGTGACTCCGGTCCACGTTGAGCACGCCACCGATACCCTCTCGGTCTTCCGTGCGCTTGCTAAGGGCGACGAGTGCGCAAAGATCGCCGTCGACCAGATGTGCGAGTACCTCGCGCAGGCCATGTCGCAGGTCTCCTGCGTGGTCGACCCGGCCATGTACCTCATTGGCGGTGGCGTGGCGGGATCCTTTGCCACCTTCGCGCCCGAGCTGCGCCGTCGCTTCCAAGCGCACGCGCTTCCCACGTGCAAGGACGTTGCCATCGAGGCGGCCTCGCTGGGCAACCAGGCGGCCATGTACGGCTGCGCGTATGAGGCGCTCGAGCTTCGCAAGCGCTCCCAGGCAGGCAAGTAGGGTAGACGAATAAAGGTTTCGCGAGCAGGGTGCGCCTGCGAGGTGGTACATCCACCGCGCGGGCGCGCTTCTTCTCTAACATAATGCCGTTGCCAGTCGCTGACCTACCGTTTGGCGGCATTGTGACCTGACACTTTCGTTTTTCTTCGTTTCTTCTCGCAAACTTACGCTTTTGTGGTAGAGTTGTGGCCGGTTTTGGGAGGAGATGTGAAGAAGTTTCGCTCCTCCATGGGACGCGGTCCCACGGGACCGCAGGGAAGCGGCGCCCCAAGCGCCGTAAAGAGAGGGGAGTGAAGGTATGGCCGAAGACACGACGTACGACCTCATTGCCGCTACCGGTTGTCCAACGGGCATCGCCCACACCTACATGGCTAAGGAGGCCCTCGAGAAGGCCGCCGCGGCCAAGGGCCTCACCATCAAGGTCGAGACCCACGGACAGGTCGGCATCGAGAACGAGGTGACGCCCGCGCAGATCAAGGCTGCGAAGGCCGTCATCGTCGCTGCCGACAAGGACGTTCAGGCCGAGCGCTTCGCCGGCAAGCCCATGGTGAGCGTCGGCGTGACCGCAGCGATCAAGGACCCCGAGGGGCTCATCGACAAGGCTCTGGCAGCCAAGGCCGAGGGCGAGCTCGCCGATGAGGTCGCAAACGCCTCGAGCGACAGCTCCGCATCTACGGAGAAGGAGTCCGTGGGTCATATCATCTACAAGCACCTGATGAACGGCGTCAGCCACATGCTCGTCTTCGTGGTTGCCGGCGGCGTCCTCACGGCCGTCTCGTTCCTCTGGGGCATCACGTCCTTCGACTCCACTGCGTCTGACTACAACTCCTTCGCCGCCATGCTCAAGATCATCGGTGGCATCGCCATGAACCTCATGGTGCCGGTCCTCGCGGCTTACATCGCTGAGTCCATCGGCAAGCGCCCCGCTCTGGTCCCCGGCTTTGTTGCCGGCATGATTGCCATCACCGGCCTGCCCGTCTCTCCTGAGACCGGACTCATCGACGCCGGTGGCGCGGGCGTGGGCTTTGGCTTCCTCGGCGGCATCGTCGGCGGCTTTGTTGCCGGCTACGTGATCGTCGGCCTGGAGAAACTGCTCTCCGGCATGCCCAAGAACCTCGACGGTCTCAAGGCCATCTTCCTGTACCCGCTGCTCTCCACCTTCATCACCGGTCTTATCATGCTCGGCATCTCCGGCCCCATGGCCGCCATCAACACCGGCATGATGAGCTTCCTCGAGGGCCTCGAGGCCTCCGGCCCCATCGTCCTCGGCCTCGCCATCGGCTGCATGTGCGCGTTCGACATGGGCGGCCCAGTCAACAAGGCTGCCTACGTCACCGGCACCGCGCTTCTTACTGAGGCGCTTCAGGCTGGCATCGGCACCCCGACCTACAACTTCGGCACCAACTTCATGGCTGCCGTCTCCGCTGCCTGCATCGTCCCTCCGCTGATTACCGCCTTTGCCGTCATCGTGGGCAAGAAGTACTTCTCCAAGGAAGACCATGACGCCGGTATCGTCAACATCGTCCTGGGCTGCACCCACATCACCGAGGGCGCAATCCCGTTCATGACCAAGAACATCTGGCCCGTGATGCCCATCATGATGTGCGGCTCCTCGATCGCCGCAATCCTTACCATCCTCTTTGGTGTCCATGACCCCGCGCCTCACGGCGGCTTCCTGGTCCTGCCCGTCGTTGACGGTTGGTACCTGTGGCTCATTGCAATCTTTGCTGGCGTCCTTGTTGGCGGTATTCTTTACGTCATCTTCAAGCGCAACGAATACCATAAGAACGGTGACAAGGTCGTGGAGTAAGGAGAGCGCATGAGCGAGTTCGTTCCAGCATCCCATGTCTACGTGGACAACCCCGCAAGCACCGTGGACGAGGTTCTGAGGTTCCTCTCCCAGACGGCCGTCTCCTACGGGGTGGCCAACGACGTCGACAAGGTCTTCGAGGCCTTCAAGGCGCGCGAGGCAGAGGGAACTACGGGGATGATGGGCGGATTCGCCATCCCGCACGCCAAGACCGCAGAGGTCAGCACGCCAACCGTCATCGTGGTGAAGTTTTCCGGCGAGGTCGAGTGGGCAACCATGGACTCCAAGCCCGTCCGTTGCGCCATCGCCCTGCTCATCCCCGACGACGGCACCCAGACCGAGCAGCTACGCCTGCTTTCTAAGGTTGCGGTGCTTCTCATGGACGCAGACTTCCGCGAGAAGGTGCTTGCCTCCGCAGATTCGCAGGAGATCGCGGGTCTCATCAACAGCGGTCTCGAGAGCTAGGTGACCGGGTATCCGGTCTGAGGTTCGTGCTGGGGACCCGTCGCCTGCGCGTCGGGTCCCCTTTCTGGTACGGCGTTATCAATCGCGTGACACGCGTCGAGAACGATCAAGGGAAGCTCAATGATTTACACACTTACCACCAACCCCGCCATCGACATGAACATCACCTCGGACACGATCTCGACCGAGCATGTCAACAGGACGCACGACGCGGTCTACACGCCAAACGGCAAGGGCTTGAACGTCTCGTTCACGCTCAAGCATTACGGCATCGACTCCAAGATCCTTGGGTTCTTTGGAGGCTTCTCGGGTGACTACATCGTTCGCGAGGCAGCAAAGGTATGCCCGGTGATGCCGGTCCAGATTGACGGCATCACGCGTGTGAACGTGTTTCTTACCACGCCGGAGGGGGAGTACAAGTTCCCCAACGCCGGCGCAGAGGTCAACCGTCCCAAGCAGGAGGAGATGCTCAATCTGATCCGAGGACTGGATGACCTTGAGTGCCTCGTTGTCTCCGGGAGCCTGCCCACGGGCATTGGGCCCGCATACTACGACGAGCTCATCGATGTGGTGTGCGAGAAGGGTGCCGAGTTTGTCCTGGACATCTCCCACCCACACCTGCGCCAGCTGGTGGAGAAGGGGCCGTTGCTCATCAAGCCCAACGACGAGGAGGTCGCGGCCATCTTTGGCGTGGACGTGAAGAGCGAGGAGGACATCGTCTCTGCGCTCCATACCATCCACGACGCTGGGGCAAAGAACATCCTTCTCACGCTCGGAGGCGAGGGCGCCTACTTCTTCAACGGCGAGCATGTCTGGCATGCCAACGCAGCGAAGGTCGACGTTCTCTCCACGGCTTGTGCCGGTGACGCAACGCTTGCGAGCTTCCTTTCGCTGTGGCTCGCAGATCGCACGCAGGTGGAGCCGGCGCTCACGCGCGCTATGGCGACGGGCGCCAACGTTGCCATGAGTGCGGGTCTTGGTGACTTTGCCCTCGTCGACCAGCTTGCGCAGTCGATTCGCGTGGAGATAGTGGAGTAGAGCCATGCCCTCGCCCAAGAGTTCCCGGATGCTTGCTGTGGAGCGGCAGAAGTACATCCTTGACGTTATCCAAGAACACGGGACAGTCACGGTCACGCAGATCTGTGACCACTGCGGTGTCTCATCGGTGACCGCCCGGACCGACCTTGACGCCATGGAGCGTGAGGGGCAGCTCAAGCGTACGCACGGCGGGGCAGTGCCCGTGACGCAGCTCGTGATTCCGGCGGTCCCGCAGCGCGTGCACAAGAACGCCCAGGCAAAGCAGGCAATTGGCAGGCGCGCCGCGGAGCTTGTGGAGGATGGCGAGACGATTCTCGTGGGCTCCGGCAGCACGACCCTCGCATTCCTGCACTGTCTGGGCGAAAAGCGCGGCATCACGATCATCACCAACGACGTCAACGGCCTCATCTACATCGAGCAGTTCCTCCCGCAGGCCACCCCCGCGTGCACGGGCGGCATCCTCGGTCGCGAGTACCGCCACTTCGCCGGGCCCATGGTGGCCTCGTCTCTCTCGGACATCTACATCGACAAGGTCTTTCTTGGCGCGGACGGCTTCGAGCCAGACTTTGGCTTCCTCGCCGAGTTCGAGCGTACGGCGACCACAAAGGTCGAGTTCATGCGCCATGCGAGAAAGGCCATCATCCTCATGGACGCCTCCAAGGTGGGAGCCGCCCGGTCTTTCGTGCGTTTTGCCGCCCCAACCGACGTGGATACTGTCATCATGGACAAGGACCCAGGCGGAATTGTGGCCAAGGCGACGGCGGGCGAGGGCGGCACGAACCGCGTGGTGATTGCGTAGCGGCTTCACGACTGGTGCCTAAGGCACCCGCTGCCCCCCGAGAAATGGGGTAGGAACCAGCATGTCCCATGTGAGGAAGGGCTCTGCGCGGGTTGCTGGGAGGAGGCAGGCTGACCAGGGGCCGCACATGGTGCGCAAGAAGGTTTTCTTCGCGCTTGCCGTGGCGCTCATGGTGGCCGTGATGGTCGTGGGATTCATTCTCGAGAACAGCGTGAGCCCGGTGGTCACGAGGCTCTTCGGTACGCTCGTTGACGCGCCTTCCGAGGCTGCCGTCACGACGACCAATGACTCTGCGCGGGCGCTTGCCAGCGAGGTCGAGGCCCAAGGGGCGGTCCTTCTCGCCAACGATGGCACGTTGCCCCTTTCGAATGACGTTACCAAGGTGAACGTGTTTGGGTGGGCATCCTCGGACTGGCTGGGCGGCGGCTCGGGCTCCGGCTGCGTGACCTCGGTGGAGACGGACCTCATCTCGGCGCTCAACGATGCCGGCATCGAGACAAACACCGAGCTTACGGCCATGTATCAGGACTTTCGTGCGGCAGGAAAGCGCCCCCAGACCCTCTCGAGCAAGCCAGAGGAGTCGAGCGTGCTCTACGAGCCCTCGATTGCAGACCGCACGTGCTACACCGACGAGCTGCTGCAAAACGCCCAGAGCTTCTCGGATACCGCCATCGTGGTGCTGCAGCGCTATGCAGGCGAGAGCAACGACATGCCTCTTGTGCAGTACAAGGTGTCCGAGAAGAACGGCTCGGTGGCTACGGATGCCAGTAGGACCTCGCTTGACCTCTCGACCGAGGAGGAGGCCCTTCTCGCCTACGTGGGCGCCACGTACAAGAACGTCATTGTGGTGGTGAACTCGGCAAACGCCATGGCGCTGGGCGCCCTTGACTCCACGCCTGGCATTGACGCCGTGCTGCTTGCGGGCTACACGGGCCAGTACGGCGCCGAGGTGCTGCCGCAGATTCTGTGGGGCGAGGTGAACCCCTCCGGGCGCACGGCAGACACCTACGCGTACGATTTCTCGACCGCGCCGGCCTATGCCAGCGCGAGCAATCACGTGGGGGCCTACACCTCGGCCGATGGTCTCTATCCCGCGGACGGCACCCAAAACGGCAATTTTGCGCTACCCGAAGGCTATGACCAGGTCTCGTACGTGGACTACTCCGAGGGCATCTACGTGGGCTACAAGTGGTACGAGACAGGGGACGCCGAGGGCTTCTGGGGTAACGTATCCAACGAGCATGGTACGGGCTACCAGGGCGTTGTTCAGTATCCGTTTGGCTTTGGGCTCTCGTACACCACGTTTGACTGGCAGGTTGTCGACGCGCCGCAGCAGGGCTCCGAGCTGGGAGACAGCGCTTCGGTCACCGTTCGTGTTACCAATACGGGCAGCGTTGCCGGGCGCGACGTGGTCGAACTCTACTACAGCGCCCCCTACATAGCGGGCGGCATCGAGAAGAGCGCCGTCGTGCTGGGGGACTACGCCAAGACCAGCCAGCTTGCGCCGGGCGAGTCAGAGGACGTCACCCTTACCGTGAGCGCTCGCGCCATGGCGAGCTACGACTGCTACGACGCAAACGGCAACGGCTTTGCCGGGTGGGAGCTTGACCCCGGAACGTACACGCTCACGCTGCGGCACGACGCCCATACCGTGGATGACGCCGAGGGCGCAACGTTATCGCTTGCGCTTTCCCAGGGACGGCAGTTTCCCGTAGACGAGAAGACCGGCGTACAGGTCACCAACCGCTTCACCGGCCAGGATGTCACGGATGGTGTGAGTGCAGACGGGCTTGGCACCGGTCAGGACATCACGTACCTCTCGCGCGCTGACTTTGCGGGAACCTATCCGGAGGTTGCCTCGACGCGTACCATGCCCGCAAGCGTTGCTGCGCTCAACCTGTACACGGACGAGGAACGTGCTGCCGACGATGCCCGCGGCGCAACAATGCCCACAACTGGGGCGCGCAACGGCCTGGCCATCGAGAGGAACGGCGTCATCACGGGCCTGGGGCGCAAGCTGGGAGCCAACTACAACGACCCGCAATGGGACAGCCTCCTCGACCAGCTCACGGTTGCCGAGATGGAGCAGCTGGTCACCAATGCCTATTCCGGCGCTTCGGCGCTTGCCTCGGTGGGGAGGATGTCCGAAACCCGCGAGCTTGATGGCCCGGCGCAGATCGAGAGCTTTGTGCCCACCAACCCTGGGACGGGCTTCCCCTGCGCCGTTGTGCTCGCTCAGACGTGGAGCCGCGACCTTGCCCGGCAGGCGGGGCTCGTCTGTGGGGAGCAGGCGGCGCAGCGAGGGCTTTCTGGCTGGTATGCGCCGTGTGCGAACCTCCACCGCACCCCCCTTGGCGGGCGCAACTACGAGTACTTCTCCGAGGACTCGCTGCTTGTGGGGCAGACCTGCGGCAGCGTGGTGGCGGGCGCGCGCGACGCGGGCGTGTACTGCTACGTTAAGCACCTGGCGCTCAACGACGGCGAGGCGTACGTCTACCGCGACGGCGTCTATACCTGGCTCTCCGAGCAGACACTCCGCGAGACGTACCTCGAGCCCTTCCGAACCGTGGTGGAGGATTACGGCGGAACGGCGCTCATGAGCTCCTACAACCGCGTTGGCGCGGTGTGGGCGGGCGGCTCTGAGGCCCTGCTCGCAGGCGTGCTTCGTGGCGAGTGGGGCTTCAACGGGGTTGTTGTGACGGACTTCTCTGACCATACCGCCTACATGAACGGCGACCAGATGCTGCGGCATGGCGGAGACCTTTGGATGCAGATGTCCGGCGGGCCTCTCACGTCTAACCCAAGCTCTGCCAGCTACGTGAGCGAGCTGCGCCGTGCGACAAAGGACTTCCTCTTCGCCTACCTCGATGCGCGCGTAGCAAACGAGAGCTATGTGGACGCCACGGGTGACGTCTCTGCGGCACGGCCGAGAAGCTCGGCCATCACGACGCCCGGACTCACGCTGCTTGCCGTGCTGCGCGTGGTTTCGGTGGCACTTGTAGGCATTGCGACCTGGCGTCTTGTGGTTGGCATCAAGAAGAAGCGCGCCGAGAAAGCCTAGACGACAGTTTCGCCAGACCTTCTGAACGGCAAACGAGCGAAAGCAACGCTCCGGTGAGCGACGGGTGCGCTGCAAGGGGCTCTGTGTGTCTCCGCGCCCATACGTTGGACAGAATTATTGTGCGATTTTCTAGAGCTTGGTGAACCTCAACTGGGCAAATACAGAATCAATCAGGAATAACGTTCAATAACTGAGAGGGACGGGCGCCCTGCGGCACAATAACTGAGAGGGACGGGCATCCCGCGATACAAAAAGCGGCCCGGAGGGCACATGCCGTCCGGGCCGCACGTCGCACTGTGCGTGCGTCTACGCCTTGTTGGCGGAGCCCAGGTTGTCCATGTGGGAGGCAACGACCTTGTAAATCTCCTCCATGCCGGGCTTCGAGGGCTTCTTGGGGTCGAAGTTGTTGGGGTTCTCGGCCATGTAGCCCATGAAGCCGCGGGTGAACGCCTGACGCAGCTCGGTGGCGTAGTTCACCTTGCAGATGCCGTTGCGGATGGCCTCGGCAACCTGGTCGTCAGGCACGCCGGAGGTGCCGTGAAGGACCAGCGGCACGTCGACGCGGTTGCGGATCTCCTTGAGGACGCCCTGCTCGATGTGCGGGGTGCCCTTGTAGACGCCGTGAGCGGTGCCCACGCCAACGGCAAGAGAGCTGCACTTGGTGCGGTTCACGAACTCCTCGGCCTCATCGGGGTCGGTGTAGGGGTTCTCGCCCTTGACCGCTGGGCCGTCGTCCTCCTTGCCGCCAACCTTGCCAAGCTCGGCCTCCACGGGCACGCCCATGGCGATGGCGACTTTGGTAACGCTCTCGGTGAGGGCCATGTTCTCCTCGAAGGGCACGTGGGAGCCGTCGATCATGACCGAGGTGTAGCCGGCGCGCAGTGCCTGCATGCAGCGGTCGAAGCCGTCACCGTGATCGAGGTGCAGCGCCACGGGGACGCTTGCGCTCTCGGCTGCCACGCGAACCATGGCGGCAAAGTAGTCGAGGTTGGCGTACTTGATGGTGCCCGGGGTGGTCTGCATGATGACGGGGGAGTGCTTGTCCTCGGCTGCCTTGACGACGGCCATCACGAACTCGAGGTTCTCCACGTTGAACGCACCCACGGCGTAGTGGCTGGCCTGGGCGTCGAGCAGCATTTCCTTGGTTGTGACGAGCATCGCGCTCTCCCTTCACGTGCCCACGGCCTGTGCCGTGGGGCTTCCTTATCGGCAACGCGATTGTATCGTGCCCGCTCGCGGGCGTTGCTTAAGATGTGTGTCACCGCAGGTTAGCAAGGAAAAGCGACCGCAAGCCACCAGTGCCTGCAGGCCTCCGGGGGGATGTCCCGAGCTTTCCAAAACGCAGAAAAGAAAGAAATATGCTTGTGATATCTTTCTTTTAGACAAAGAGAAGGAAACACATTTTGCACACACGCGGGGCGGGATTGATTTACCGGGTAACTCAATCCCGCGGGGAATCGAGATGCCGGGCAAATCGATTCCGCAACCCCGCAGAGAGGATCGCATGAGCGAGTTCGCAGAGGAGAGGCGCGCGGCAATTCTCTCGATGCTCGAGAGAAACTCGTCCGTACAGGTTGCCGAGGTGGCCGACGCCCTAGGAGTGTCACGCGTCACTGCGCGAGCAGACCTCGACGCCCTTGCGCGCGACGGCAAGTTGCGTCGCACCCACGGCGGCGCGGTCTCGCTCTCGCGTACCCTCACGGTGTCTATCCAGGACCTGCGCGTCAACGTGAACGTTGAGGCAAAGCGCGCCATCGCCCGTGTTGCCGCGACGCTTGTGCAGCCGGGCCAGTCCGTGCTCGTGGATACAGGCACCACGGGCCTCGAGCTTGTGCGCGCCCTTGGCGAGAGGGGCGAGGTGACCATCGTGACGGCAGACCTCACCATTGCCGACTACGTTGACCGTTCCATGCCCTCGGCCGAGGTGGTGCTCCTGGGCGGCGCGCTGCGCAAGGGCCACCGCTACACCTCCGGTGCTGTGGCCGTCTCGGCGCTCTCGATGCTTCGGCCTGACGTTGCCTTTGTGTGCCCCACGGCCTTTGCTCCCGGCCGCGGCTTCATGACCGGCTACGAGGGCATGGCCGAGCTCAAGCGAGCATTTCTCGCCTGTGCGGGCATGACCTGCGTCCTCATGGACGCAAGCAAGGTGGGTGCCCATGGCCTCTTCTTCTTTGGCGACGTGGGCGACGCTGACGTCATCGTGATGGAAAAAGACCCCGAGGGAGCCGTTGCCGGCTGCCTCGGGGACGTTGCCACTCGGTTGGTGCTCGCGGGGGAGTAGGATAGGCGCCTTGCCCCTAGGCCACACGCTCCACGTGGGTGCCGTCCATGAGCCCGCGCGCGACCTCCATGTCAAAGTGACCGGTGGAGGCAGACATGCAGTTGGCGCTTGCGCAGGCCATCGCATAGCGCAGCTGCTCGGCGGGCTTCAGGCCGCGTGCCATGGCAACGGCAAAGGCGCCAACCATGGTGTCGCCGGCGCCCACAGGGTTCACGACCTCGATCTTGGGCGCAATGCCGCGGAAGGTCCCCTCGTCGCACGCCATGACGGCGCCGTCGCCGCCGAGCGAGACTACTACCTGCGCAATGCCGCGCTCGTGGAGCTCGCGGGCCGCGCCGATGACCTCGTCCACCGAGGAGACCTTGCGGTCAAGGATCTGACCAATCTCATCGGTGTTGGGCTTCACCATGGTGGGGAGCGCGTCGATGCTTGCCTTGAGCGTGGCGCCGGAGGTATCGAGGATGCACGGTTTGCCCTGCGAGCGAACCAGCTTGATGAGACGCACATAGGTGTCGGCGGGCAGCCCCTTGGGGAAGCTGCCGCTCATGGTGACCACGTCCGCGCGCGAGACGAGCGAGACGAGCCGCTCCTCGAGGGCGGCGAGCTCCTCGGGCGTCACCTCGCGGCCGGGCTCCAGGAACTCGGTGGAGAGACCGTCGGGCTCGAGCACGTTCACGCAGCAGCGCGTCTCGGTTGCTACCTTGACAAAGTCGTGGGGGATTTTGTCGCGGTCGAGCAGCTCGCAGAGGAGCCGTCCGTTGTTGCCGCCAACAAAGCCGGTCGCGAGCACCTCCTCGCCGCACGTTGCCACCGAGCGCGATGCGTTGAGGCCCTTGCCGCCGGCATTGTCGATGCACTCGGCCACGCGCATGACGGTGCCGCGCTCGAGGGTCGAGGAAATGCGGTAGGCCTTGTCGATAGAGGTGTTGAGCGTAACGGTGAGAATCATGGTCTTCCTTCCTGTATTTCTGGGGTGCAATTTAGATACCAGTTCCTGAAAGAAACCATCCGACACGTACCGTTTGTCTGTTGGTAACAACCACTGGATATACCAGAAATCTTACTCATCTATGCGAGAATTAATGCGTCAAGACATGCTGGTATTTCCAAATTAGTACCACTACCTGCGATAACGTGCCGTGACCGATATGAATTTAACCGTAAACGGCATGCAGCAAAGAATAACCAAGTTTTCTATGGACTAATTGCGGAGGTCTTGTAAAGTGGCGTTAGTTGAAACGTGGTAATAACCAGTAACCGAGAAGTACGACGGGCGTAACAAAGAGGTTCCTTGTTGGAACCAAAAGTCTTCTAGCCTATGTGGCGTGATGAAGAACCCCGTCAGAGGAGGACTTGCATGGTCGGATTTGTGCTCACTGGTCACGGAGACTTTTCCGTTGGTCTCGACAGCTCCGTTAAGATGATTGCTGGCCCGCAGGAGGAGTTCGATGTTGTCCCGTTTCACGAGGACGAGGCAGGCGAGTTCCCCCAGAAGCTGGGCGACGCCATTGCGGCGTCAGCCGAGAGGAACGACGGCGTGATTGTCTTCTGCGACCTCATGGGAGGCACGCCGTTCAACCAGGCCATGATGAACACGCAGGTGGCCCCTGGCGTCGAGGTTGTCGCAGGCACCAACCTGCCCATGCTCCTCGAGGTCCTCACCACCCGCACTCCTGAGTCCACCACGCAGGAACTTGTCGACTGCGCCGTCGAGGCGGGCAAGGAGGGCGTTGTCCACATGGTTCTCTCCGTTGACGACGAGTCTGACGCCGACTCTGACGAGCTGGGCCTGTAATGGACTTCTGGCAGAACGTGCTTGCCGCCTGCGCGGCGCTGCTCATCCTCATTGCCATCATGGGCGTTGTCTACGCGATCTACAGCGCGGTGAAGGCAAACAAGCAGAAGGCCTACTTCGCAGAGCTCCACGCCAACCTCAAGGTTGGCCAGCGTGTTGCCTTTGCCGGCGGTCTCTTTGGCAAGCTCGTCCGCGTTGGTGAGGAGACCTGCGACGTTGAGGTCAAGTCCGGAGCGGTAATTGAGGTCTCGAGGTATGCGATCCAGGAGATCTCAAAAAAGTAACGCGCACTAGCACAGTAAGTTCGTCCGTCTGCAGTCAAGAAGGAAAAGCCTCGCCACGAACGCGGGCGAGAACGAGAAAGGGGAAGCAAGCATGGCTGAGCCCAACATTCTTCTTACCAGGATCGACAACCGCCTGATTCACGGCCAGGTCGCCACCCAGTGGACGAGCACCATCGGCGCAAACCTGATCCTTGTTGCCAACGATAACGTTGCCAGCAACCAGATGCGCCAGAAGCTCATGGACATGGCCGCTCCGCAGGGCGTTGCCACCAGGTACTTCTCCGTTCAGAAGACCATTGACGTGATTCACAAGGCCGCTGCCCGCCAGCACATTTTCCTTATCGTGGAGAACCCCGAGGATGCGCTGCGCCTGGTCAAGGGCGGCGTGCCCATCAAGAAGCTCAACATTGGCAACATGCACATGTCCGAGGGCAAGCGCCAGGTTGCAACCTCTGTTGCCGTGAATGACGAGGACGTTGCTGCCTTCCGTGCGCTCCAGGACGCGGGCGTGGAGCTCTCGATCCAGCGCGTGCCCAGCACGCCGGTCGAGCCTACGTCGAAACTCTTCGAGTAGCCCACAGCACTTTTCGCAACAACTTAGTTTGGTCGTGCGCACCCGTGAGGGACGGGTGTTAGCGATAGCTCTATCTCTATCCGTGGCACGTGGTACTAGGAACCATAGGAAAGGAGGAACAAGGATGGAATACTCAGCTCTCCAGGTGATCTTGGTCTTCATTGTCACGTTCATCGCGGCTATCGACCAGTTCAGCTTCCTCGAGTCTCTGTATCAGCCGATCGTCACCGGTATGGTGATCGGCCTCATCCTTGGCGACGTGCAGACCGGCCTCATCGTTGGTGGCACGTACCAGCTCATGACGATTGGCAACATGCCAATCGGAGGTGCCCAGCCGCCTAACGCGGTTGTCGGTGGCATCATGGCGGCCATTCTGGCAATCACCCTCAAGCTTGACCCGAACGCTGCTGTCGCTACTGCTATTCCGTTCTCCCTGCTTGGCCAGTACGGCGTCACCCTGATCTTCACGATCATGTCGCCGCTCATGTCCAAGTGCGACCAGTACGCCGCCGAGGCTAACCCCAAGGGCATCGAGAACATCAACTACCTCTCGATGTGCCTGCTCGGCCTCATCTTTGGCGTCGTCGTCACCCTGTTCTTCATCGGCGGCCAGGCCGTCGGTGCCGCCGTCGTCGCTGCCATCCCCACGTGGCTTAGCAGCGGCCTTTCCGCAGCCGGTGGCATGATGCGCTTCGTCGGCTTTGCCATCCTGCTCAAGTTCATGATGAACCGCGACATGTGGGGCTTCTACTTCATGGGCTTTGGCCTTGCAATTATCGTTTCCGGCATCTCCAGCCTTGCTACCCCGGCCCTGCTGATCCTGGCCCTCATCGGCTTCGGTTTCGCGTACTGGGACTATCAGCAGAACACCGAGCTCAAGGGTGCCGTTGCCGTTGCTGCTGACACCGATGGAGGTGAGGAAGATGGCATCTAATGAGACCACTCAGGTCGTCAATCGTTTCGAGGGCGTGACCGAATACCAGAACCTCACGCCTGCTGCCGACCTCGATCAGAAGACGCTCAACAAGATGGCGTGGCGCTCCTGCTTCCTGCAGGCGTCCTTCAACTACGAGCGCATGCAGGCCGCAGGCTGGCTCTACTCCATCCTCCCCGGTCTCGAGAAGATTCACGCGGATAACAAGGAAGACCTCGCGCTCTCGATGACCCACAACATGGAGTTCTTCAACATCCACCCGTTCCTCGTCACCTTCGCCATGGGCATCATCCTCTCCATGGAGCAGAAGAAGGTTGACATCCCCACGATCCGCGCCGTCCGCGTCTCCCTCATGGGCCCGCTCGGTGGCATCGGCGACGCCATCTTCTGGATGACGCTCGTACCCATCCTGGCCGGCATCACCTCGAACATGGCCATCGCGGGCAACGTCTTTGGCCCCATCCTGTTCCTCATCGTCTTCAACATCATCCAGTTCGCCCTGCGCTTCGGCCTCATGAACTGGTCCTACAAGATGGGCATGAACGCGCTCGACACCCTCATGGAGCACATGAAGGCGTTCACCCGCGCAGCCTCCATCCTCGGCGTTTTCGTCGTCGGCTGCCTCACCGTCACCATGGGTGGCACGCAGATCAACCTCACGATCCCCAACGGCACCACGCAGGCCTACGTCGCGCACACCGCGACCGTTCCCACCGAGGACGTGAGCAAGTTCGAGGTCATCTCCAAGGACTCCGACGGCACCACGCTCTCCGGCATGGTTGACGCTGCGGGCAAGCCGCTGGCCACCACCGATGCTGACGGCAACGCCGTGACCGCTGGCGCCACCGACCTTGGCAACGGCATGAGCGAGGTCACCTACATGGAGACCGTCACCTCGCCGGTCAACGTCGACATCGCCAAGATCCTCGACAGCATCTGCCCCAAGCTTGTCCCGCTCGCGCTGGTCATGCTTCTGTACTACCTGTTCTCCAAGAAGAACTTCACCCCCATCAAGGGTATTGTTCTCGTGCTCATCATCGGTATTGTCGGTGCCGGCTTCGGCATCTGGCCGAGCATCTGGGGCTAAGCCCTACAATTGCTGCGTGCCCGGGGCGGCCCGCCGCCCCGGGTGCCCGGAACCAAATCCGGCACATGTGCGTAGCGGGCTCTATGGCAACAGGCGGCGCGGGTACGCTTGACGCGTGCTCGCGCCTTTTTTCAGGACGGTGATGACATGACCCCCATCTCGCGAAAGCAGCCGCTCTACGACCAGCTCGTCGATCTTCTCCACGAGAAGATAGAGAACGAGATGGGCGCTGGCGACATGCTTCCCTCCGAGCGCGAGCTCTGCGAGACGTACGGTCTCTCGCGTACGACCGTGCGACTGGCTCTCGCGGAACTTGAGCGGCAGGGGCTTGTCACCAGGCAGCATGGCCGAGGCACCTTTGTCTCGGACTCGGTGCGCGAGGCTACGAACCTCATGGGGACCTACAGCTTCACCGAGCAGATGAAGAACATGGGGAGGGTCCCCAGCACGGTTGTCCTCGAGTTTGACACCAGGGAGGCGCCCAAGCACATTGCCGCATGCCTGGGACTTCGCATTGGCGACCATGTGATTCGCATGAAGCGTCTGCGCATCGCAGACGGCATCCCGATGATGGTCGAGCGCACGTACCTGCCGGCCTCGGAGTTCCTGGGGCTCTCTCGGAAGGACGTCGAGGATCAGCCCCTCTACGACCTCATGGAGAAGGTCTACCACGAGACCATCCGCGTGGCCGAGGAGGAGTTCTGCGCAAGCGTTGCCCGCAAGGACGACGCGGAGCTTCTCGGCATTGGCGAGGCGGCACCCGTGCTCAAGCTCTACCGCACCACCTTCAACGTGAAGAACACGGCCATCGAGTACACCAGGAGCGTGGCTCGAGCCGACCAGTTCAGATACAAGGTTTCACACTATCGGGGCTAGGGAAGGCCCCCGGGAGGAGAAGAACATGTTCGAGATGGACGAGGCAACGCTCACGTCGATGGGCGCGCAGATCACCACCAAGGAGATCATGCAGCAGCCGGACCTGTGGGAGGGCACGCTCAAGATCTACGAGGACAATCTGCCGGCAATCGAGGAATTTCTCGCCAAGGCACGTGCGCTTGGTGGCGCCCGCCGCACCCGCGTGATCTTCTGCGGTGCCGGAACCTCGGCGTACGTGAGCGACACGCTCGTACCGTACCTGCGCCGCGTTGGTGACAACGAAGCCTTCGAGTTTGCGCCCGTGGCCACGACCGACGTGGTGTGCGCCCCCCTCGACTACGTGCGTCCCGAGGACCCCACGGTCATGGTGTCCTTTGCCCGCAGCGGCAACAGCCCCGAGAGCATGGCCGCCTATGAGCGCGTGGGGCAGGTCGCCAAGGACCTTCTCTACCTCAACGTGACCTGCGCTCCCGAGGGCAGGCTCGCCCAGGAGTCCAAGGACGACGAGCGCGCTCTCACGCTGCTCATCCCGGGCGCGAACGACAAGGGCTTTGCCATGACGGGCAGCTACTCCTGCATGCTGCTCCTCTCGGCGCTGATCTTTGACCAGGCCTCGATCGAGGACAAGCGCGCCTGGGTCGCCCGTGCCGCCAAGATGGGCCGCGATGTGGTTGCCCGCGAGCCCCAGATCAAGGCGTGGGTAGACCGCGACTTCGACCGCGTGACCTACCTGGGCTCCGCCTCGCTCTCCGGCCTTGCCCGCGAGGGGCAGCTCAAGATCCTGGAGCTCTGCGCCGGCCGCATCGCGACCTCGTTCGACTCCTCGATGGGCTATCGCCACGGACCCAAGTCCTTTGTGGACGACAGGACCCTCGTCTTTGACTTCGTGAGCAACGACCCCTACACGCGTCAGTACGACCTCGACATCCTCAACGAGATCAAGGGTGACGAGATTGCCATGGCCACGGTGGGCGTCCAGCAGCGTACCGGCAGCGACTTTGAGGGCGAGAACTTCTCGTTTGACGGCGACGGGCTTCTCCCCGAGGCTTACCTTGCGCTGCCTTACGTCATGTTCGCGCAGACGGTGGCCATCAACGCCTCTATCAAGGTTGGCAACACCCCCGACACCCCGTCGCCCACCGGTACCGTCAACCGCGTGGTCAAGGGTGTGACCATTCACCCGTTTAGCCTGTAGTCCTGCTTCGGTGCGGGGAGCCTTGGGTATACCTTGGTTAACTTATTCCCCGCACCGAGGGCTTTGGCCCTGGAAGGAGAGATTATGGCAACGTATGCGGTCCACGCCGCCCACTTTGTTCTCCCCGGTAGGCTCACCGGAGAGGGCTACCTTACCATCACCGACGGTCGCTTTGGGTCCTTCTCGACCGAGAAGCCTGACTGCGAGATTGTCGACTACGCGGGTGCCTATGTGGGCGCCGGCTTGGTTGACACCCACATCCACGGCTTCCACAACCACGCGACCACCGATATCGACCCTGCCGGCATCAACGATGCCTCCGTGGCGCTCGCGCAGCGTGGCACCACGGCGTGGCTGCCCACCACGTTCACGGACTCGGTGGAGAACATTGGCAACCAGTGCGAGGCCATCGCGGACGCGGTGGACGAGCGCGACGATGACTTTGTGGGCGCTCGCATTCCGGGCATCTACCTTGAGGGACCCTTCTTCACCGAGAAGCACAAGGGCGCCCAGAACCCCAAGTACCTGGTGCCGCCTTCGTACGACGATTTCGCGGAGTGGCAGCGCAGGGCGCGCGGCCTCATTCGCAAGAGTGCGCTGGCACCCGAATACCCCGAGGCGCCAGAGTACATCTCGCGCCTTGCCGCAGAGGGCGTGGTGACCGCGCTTGGTCACTCCGACGCCACGTACGATGAGAGCATTGCCGCCGTTGATGCCGGTGCCACCGTGTTCGTGCACACCTACAACGGCATGCGCGGCCTGCATCAGCGCGAGCCGGGCGTGCTTGGCTGCGCCATGACCACGGACGAGACGTACGCTGAGCTCATCTGCGACGGCCACCACGTGCAGCCGGCCGCATGCGCGGCACTCGTGCGCGCCAAGGGCTGGGACCACGTGGTTCTCATCACGGACTGCCTAGCTTGCGGCGGCATGCCCGAGGGTAACTACATGAGCGGTGGCCTGCCCGTCGTAATGAAGGACGACCTCTGCTACCTGGCCGACATGAGCAGCATCGCTGGGTCTGTCCTCACGCTTGCCAAGGGCGTGAAGAACATGGTCGACTGGGGCATCGTGACGCCCGAGCAGGCCATTCGCATGGGCAGCGAGATCGCGGCGCGCTCGGTGGGCGTGGATGACGTCTGCGGCAGCATGCTGCCCGGGCGCAACGCGGACTTCAACGTCTACGCGGCCGACATGTCGCTCACGGCGACGTACGTTGGCGGCGAGCTGGTGCCCGTGGCGTAGGTGCTGCGTGACCTTCTCGTCCTGCGGCGTACGTTCTTCTCGCCACGCGGCTCCAGAAGGCCCGCTTTAACAAGGTTTCCGCTACAGCTGCGGCCTCGGCGTCAATTTGGCGCCGGGGCCGCTTTCTTATTCGTGGTGGCGGTCGCGGGCCGGCTCTCGGGATCTTGGTAGAGGTCCCGAACGTGCGCCCGAACGGGTTCGCTCAGGAAACCTGCGGGTTAATAGCAACCCTGTAAGGTGTGGTAAGGTTCCAACCTGCGGCTTTTCTCAGCGACGCATTCAGCTAACTGCTATTAAGTAGCAGATTTGGGTGCGAGAGGGCCGCGCCGGGTGCGAGAGGGCCGCGCCGGCTGCGAAACAGCCGCTCGAAGAAACGGGCGCGCAGCATTGGAACAGCTGCCCTCCCTAGACGAGAACCCCCCGGCACCTGGGGTGCCAGGGGGTTCTGCGATGGGGTCTCGTCTTTGCTACTGCTGGATTTGCACGCCCGCGTCGATAAGGCGCTTGCTCACACGGGCTTGAACCTCGATGTAATACGCGTCGTCTGCGTCGCTGAGTGTGCTCTCGTCAACGGCGGAGATACGCTGGGCCCAGTCGGCCTCCTGCTGCACGAGGTCGGTGTAGTCCGCGAGCATGCTTGCCTGGTCTGCGGCGCTTGCGCCGGTATACTTGACCATGAAGTCGCAGTACTTGTCCATGATTTCCTCGTAGGAGTCCATCATCTCCTTGAACTCCGGGGTTACGATTGACGAGTCCGCCGTTGTGGAGGAGTCTGTCGAAGCAGGGCTGGACGCCGCATCGCTTTCGGCTGAGCTTGCGTCTGAGACGTCGACTCTAATAGACACAACGTTGGCGCCCTTGTAGTCTACGCGGAGCTTGGCGCCATCTGCGTTTTTCGCCTGATAGTACGTATCGCCACTGCTGTAGTCCACGTCAAAGCCGGCTTCCTTGCACTGCGCGGCGTATGCCGAGAAGGCATCCTTGTCCATGCCTCCAACGTTGACCTGGTAGAGTTTGGAACTGTCGTTCACTATCGAGCCCTGCGTGGATGGAGGAGCGGGAAGCAGCGATCCCGGGCCGCTCGTGGGCCAGGTGATGGTGCTCATCTCATCAGGCGCCTCGAGATGGACGGTGAGCTCCTCCTTGCGTTCGTAATAGGTGAGCGAGAGCTTGTATCCCTTCTCGTTAAAGGCGGCGTAGCCAATGCCTATCTGGTCAGCGTCGACCGTGAAGCCCTTCTCCTTGCAGGCGTCCACGTAGCTCGAGTAGTCGCTGCTCGAGTACTCGGCAAGCGTTGCGGAGAATGCGGTGTCAGAGTTGATTTCGACCTTGCCCTTGTCCGTACCAGGCTCGGGAAGCATCGTCGCAAGCCCGCTCGTGGGCCAGTCGAGCTTGGAGTTCTTGGCATCCCTCGAGTTGCCCTTGATACGGGAGACCATAAAGATAGCAATCAAAGCAATAATCACGAGAAGGACGATCTTGCCCTTGCCACTCTTCTTTCCCCTGGGCACCCCACTGCCAGACGATGTCCCGGCCCCGCCTGCGCCATTGGCCTTCTCCCATTCCATGGATGCCCCTTTCTCGTGCTTGAACTTGGGTTTATTGAATTGCGCAACTGCTGAACCAATTCTGAGAAGGGGCGCTGGCCATTACCTCAGTTGACAACTGAATTCCGCGAGCGGTTTTCAGTTGTCAACTGAGGTAATTCTCGACGTGCTTCCTAAGATTGGTTCTGCTGGTGCCTTGGTGTACATCGAGGCAAGCGCGTTCGACCTCTGGGGTGATCATGAAGTCCTACAACCTTGAGCGGGGGGAGTTTGTCGTTCTGCAGCGCAGCGACGTCAGCCTTGTGAGCGAGGAGGGAAGGAACCCCCTGGACGAGGTCGTGCTCACCAACAAAAGCCTGGTTCTTGTTGTGGTCGTGCCCGACGGAGCCTTTAGAACGGCTCGCTACCTCAAGCGGCTTCCGCTCGAGCAGGCGCTGGATGACCTGGGGGTGCCGCGTACCGCGGTGACCAAGGTCGACAACAGCTACGTCCTTAACGTCGCGTTTTCTGATGAGACCGTCTCGCTGTGCTTTGCCGGTGGTTCCGCAGGCGCCGCCAGGCGCTGGGAGCAGGCCATTTCGAGCGCTGCTGTAGGTGACCTGGACGGCATTGGCGCAGACGGCGAGACGGGCGACACCCTTGGTGACCTGCTGGAAGAGACCAGAGGTACCTTTGGGGCACTATTTGGGGGCGCCGGAAAGACGCGCAAGAAGGCAGAGCCGCCCCAGCGGCCCATGACCGTTACCAAGCGCTGCGTGGGATGCCATGCGCCAATCGTCGGGCGCAAGGGAACGGTGGTCACCTGCAGCTACTGCGACACCAAGCAGACCCTCTAGACTAGCGAGGAGAGAATCATGGGCATCATCGACGCGGCGTTTGACTCCATTGGTGGCGTCTTCTCCGACCAGTGGAAAGACGTTATCACCGCTGGCCACTTTGACGAGCACACGCTTGTGACGCCGGGGGTGCGGAGAAACACCCAGAACGGGCGCGGAGGCAACTACGGTGCCGAGGACATCCTCTCAAACGGGTCGATAATCTATGTGCCTGAGAATACGGCGGCGTTCGTCTTCAGCCAGGTGGGCATCGAGCAGGTAATCACGACACCAGGGGGCTACGAGTACCGCAATGGCCAGGCAACCGTCTTTGACGAGAAGGACCGCGCAGAAGGCGGGCTTGGCAGGATATTCGTCCAGCAGGCCGCCGAGAGAATCGGCTTTGGCGGCATGTCACCCGACAGCAAGCGGGTTGCCTTCGTCAACCTGCGCGAGCTGCGCGGCATTCGCTTTGGGACACATGGCCCGCTTGCGTACAACGACCTCTACTACGGTGCCGACCTCGAGATTTACGCCTATGGCATGATGAGCGTAAGAGTCTGCGACCCAACGCTTGCCATCCGCAACTTTGTGCCTGCCAACTGCTCATCGTACTCGCTCGACGACCCTCGCGCGCGCCGGCAGCTCACCGGCGAGTTCCTGACGTCGTTTGTCGCCGCGGCAAACGCGCTCTCCTCGACGTATCGCGTCTCGCAGCTGCCATCGCAAACGATGGCGCTTGGCGAGAAGATTCGCGAGGGAAGCGACAATGCCGGAACGTGGCCAACGCGCTTTGGCCTTGAGCTGGTGTCGGTTGCTATCGAGAACATCGAGTTCTCCGAGCAGTCGCGCGAGCTCGTGCGGCAGTTCTCCGAGAAGCGCATGGGCGTGCGCGCCTACGAGGACGTCTCTCAGCGTGCCGCAGACATCTCTGCCCAGCAGCTTATTGCGCAGGGGGTGAGGGACAACGGCCTGGGCGACGGCGGTGCGATGGTCTTTGGGATGAACCTTGCCGGGTCGCTTGACCCTAGGAATGCCTCGGTGGCAGGCGCTGCCAGTGCGGCAGAGGGCGCCCAGTCAAAAGGCGAGCAGGACAAGCCCTCCATCGACTCCCAGGTGGAGACTCTCAAGAAGCTCAAGGAGCTGCTTGATGCGGGCATTCTCACTCAGGAGGAATTCGACGCGAAGAAGCGCCAGGTCCTGGGGCTGTAGGAGTGATGCAGCCGCGTTGCACGTCCGGTCTACCAGGCAAGTGCGTGGACCTCGCAGGTCGCATAGTCAACCTGCTCGAATATGGGCACCTCGAACGGAATGCTCGAGCCCTCTGCTGGGTGAGAGCTGAGGAAGTTGACGCCTCCGCCCACAATGTTTCCGGAGGCGTCGCGCAGGATGGCGGTGAGGCAGACCCCGTAATCGCTGCTCAGCAGCCTTGTCGTTCCGTCCTTCTCCAGCGTGACGGTGCCCGATACGGTGATTCCGCCGTAGCCGTTTGACCTGGCCGATACGTTCGCGGTAGAGAACGAGGGAGCCGTGTCATCGGACAGGAGGTCCGCAGAGGGCTTGACCGGCACGAACTCCACGCGTGTGGGTGTCGTTGAGCCGTCGAGGACGGTGCTTTGGTACGCCGTCTCACCGGGGGCGAGGACGGAAAGGACCTGCTCGTCCGAGAAGAGGACGCTGCCATCGTCCGCGTAGCCGGTGATGGTAACACTGGGATACGTAACCGTTCGGTCGGAGTTGTTCGTGAGCGAGTACTCGGCATATACGCTGCCGTTACTTGTCGACCAGTGTGACTCGCCAACAGAGAGGGCGTCCACGGCTGCTTGGGTGTCTGTCTCGTCCGGCTGTGCAGAGACGACGGTTGTGTTGCCGCTTGATATGGCGCTGCTGCCGCTTGCAGCCTGGGAACCGGCGGTCTTGTCGGCCACAAAGAAACGCATGGCGAGAAGCACCGCCACCACGGCAATGGCGGCAATAACGCACACAAGGGCGATTGTGCGTGCTCGCCTTGGCGCGGACGCGGGGTGTGCGTCTGCGGCACTGCGTGGTATGGCCACGGTGGCCACAGTTGTGCCGTCCTTCTCGCCGGGCGCGTTGTGTAGCGCGCGCTCGAGCTCAGCCGCACTTTGATACCGCGCACTGGGCTCGAACTCCGTTGCCTTGAGGACAACCGAGCGCAGGTCATCGGGCACGTCTGGAGAGGCAAGCGCCTGCTCGTAGCTCTCCTTGTCCTCGGGATGAACGCTCGTGAGGAGGTAGCCCAGAAGCCGGCCGATGGAGTACACATCCGAGCGGGCGTCGGTCTTTGCGAATCCGTACTGCTCGGGAGCGGCAAAGCCCCAGGTCCCAAGCTGGTCTTCATTTCCTTTGGCATCCTCGGAGCCAAGCCTCGCAATGCCAAAGTCGATCAAGTGAGCGCCGTCGGCGGCAACCACCACGTTTGAGGGGGTGATGTCGCGGTGCACGATGTCGTGGGCATGCAGCTTCGAGACGGCCTGGCAGACCTCGCCAACCAGATGCCGGGCCTTTGCGGCGTCCAGCTTCCCGCGACTCTCGACGAGCTGCTCCAGGGTTTCGCCGGGAACGTAGTCGTAGACGACGATGAACTCATCGGGCATCTCGTACGTTGCCTCGATGTGGGGGAGGCGCGCACAGTCAATCTCGGGGAGTGCTGCCCAGACGCCTCGGTGGGCACGCGCTGCGGGGATGCGCTTGCGCACGAAGGGGCCCGTACCGTCCAGGGTGACAAGCTCGGTTATGCCTCCCTGCCCATGTGCGAGAACACGCTCCACGTGGTAGGAGTCATCAACGCTCATTGCATGCATTACCTGGTCGTCGTTCAAGCCTTTGGTCCCGTCCCGCACGATGGCATAAGTGCCGGCTTGCACGTGAGGACCGGCTCTTTTCCATGATATGCAACCCAGGATGGTCGCTCCTCAGTTGGCAACTGAAAAAATCACTGGGCGGGCGAGGGCGACTGCCTGACCGGATGGCTGCCGACCTGCCCTGCACGCAGGGGGCCGGTGTGAAAGAGGGTCTGCTCGCCCAGGCTCCACAGCTCGTCATCGGTGGCGGAGCGATCGAAGCCGTGGTCAATGCACCAGATGATGATGGCGTCTCGGCGCACCTTGGGCCACAGCTCCGATACGCCAGACAGGCGCAGGAGCCGTTGCGTCTCGCGAAGCGTGCAGCGCATGCCCAGGGCAAGCATGATGGCATGGTCCCTGCCGGGGCGGCTCTTGCCGGCAAAGATGTCGTAGACAACGGTGCCGTTAAGACCGGAGGCGCGTACGACCTCGGCGCGCTTCATGCCCTTCTCGTCCAGAAGCTCTCGCAGGTAGTGGGGGAGGTCGCGATTGACGGTGGAGTCCGGCTCGCCAAGGTAGGACTCCACGTTGGGAGCTGCCAGGAGGCGGGCGAGAAGATCCTCTGTCAGGCGTTCCTTGCTGGCCATGCGATTCCTTCCGTTTTTGCGACTGGGTGGCAAGCCGCGGCTGAGGCAATCGTACGCCTCCTTGGCCGCCCCCGATTGAAAACTGCGGCTTAATTGCAGTTAACCGCCTGTGGTCGCGAGAGAATCCGCAGGCAGATAGCTTGCGTCTTGATTGTGGGGTGCAATTAAGCCGCAGGTTTGCGGTGGAAGCAACTCTTTGGAGCCATCTGAGGTGGGGCGGTGCGCGTTAGAGACCAGCTGTCTGCCGTACCACCTCGACCACCCGCGCGCGGCCACCGCTAACGCGCGCAGCCTCTGCCACAACGTCGCTGGGATCTGTGTCCATAATCACAAGGTCAACGTTGCCTGGTTGGGCAAAGGGAACAAACAGCCTGCTTGCGCCGACCTTAGTTGCATCCATGAGGATGATTACCTTGCTGGCGTGCTTCATGAACTCCTTCTTCGCGTCGGCGGTCACCTGCCGCTCCGCGAGGAAGCCCAGCCGTCTCTCGAAGCCATCGGCGCCGAGAAAAACCTTGTCCACATGCGTCCCCACCAGGGAGGCGCTGAGGTAGGGACCATAGAGGTGGAAGCCTCGACCAAGGATGCCGCCTGTGCTAATGGGAGTAGCGTTGGGAAGGTGCTGCTGGATGTACGTGTGCGCTGCAGGCTCATCGGAGATGATGGAGATGTCCCTCTTCTTGTCAAGGCTGCGGATAAATGCAAGGGTCGTGCTTCCCGACCCCACAAGGATGGTCTCGCCGTCGTGAACCAGCTCGGCTGCTGCCTTGCCAATGGCGTCCTTTGCCCTCACGTTTCTCCTGATGCGTGTGGGAAGGCTTGGAACCACAAGCTCTCGGGCGGGCACGGCGCCACCATGTATGCGCTTGAGCTTTCCCTCGTGCTCAAGCTCGGTAAGGTCGGTTCGAATCGTGACCGCCGAGACGCCAAACTCTGTGCTGAGCTCAGAGACCACAACCTCGCCCTTTCTCGAGAGCATGTCGAGAATTCGATTCTGTCGCTCCTCGGAGGTAATCCTTTGTGAGGCGTTTGCCATCGGGAGGCCTCCAACTCCAGTGCCGTGACGGATACAGTACCCATGCTGAAGCAGCGTTACGAGTGCGAAACAATGTGAGTATGTAGCATCACAAGTTATTTCCCTGCTCATTCATACGTTTTACCCGCAGAAGCAATGCAGCTAGTTTGACAATACCAGGATGTGCTTTCTCTTGCTTTCGTTTCGCAACCATTCGCCGAAGCGAAAATACCACTCAACACACGCCGCAAGTTTTTGAGCACCCTCCAATTTCGACGTGGATACTATCTGAATAACCAGAGAAGCACAGAGAGGGGTGAACATCAAATGGTAAATATTTTACTTGTCACACATGGTGAGTTTGCTCAGGGGATAACCTCAGCTCTCACACTTATCATGGGAGAAGCAAAAGGATACGCAACCGTGTCCTTGAATATTGGGCAGTCACCTGATGCATTTCTTGATGAGCTCTCCAAGAAAGCTCACTCGCTCTACGAGGACTCCGAAGGCAGTGGCGTGCTTGTTCTCACCGATCTTTTTGGCGGCACCCCATGCAACTGCATTGCACGCATTATGAACGAGATGGGTACCAAGAAGATTCGGTGCGTAACCGGGCTCAACCTGCCCATGCTTATCGAGGTCGTGAGTGACCGAGACGAGCAGGATCTGCCACATCTTGAAGGGACGGCGCTTGCCGCCGGTGGTAAAGGAATGGTCAGTCTAGCTGAGAAGATCTTCGGCTAAGCCACACATACAACCAAACTTGAGAGGGGGACCCAAGGCGATCAAGGGCTGGCCGAAGGCTGCACTTTTTTGTTCTGAATCTGCTGGGGCGTGTAAGTAGAAGGTGAGAGTAGTGATAGTACAAGCCATTCTTGTTGCACTCATCACGACCTGCTGCACTTGGTGGTTTAGCCACGTCGTTACGAGGACCTGGCTGTACCCGCTATGGTCAGGCTTTCTCGTTGGCCTGGTGCTTGGAAAGCCCGTCGAGGGCATGATGATTGCTGCGGCAATCAACCTGCCCTACGTTGGCTTCATTACGGCCGGCGGCTCCATGCCTGGCAACCCGCAGTTTGCGGGTCCTGTTGGCACGGCGCTGGCACTTGTGTCCGGGCTCGATGTGAACTCCGCAACCACGGTGGGCGTCATTCTTGGCAGCGTGACAATCATGGTGTGGACCGCCTACATGTCCATCAACACGCTGTGGGTCCACATGGCAGAGGACTTCCTCAACAAGGGCAACATCCGTGCCATGAGGATGTGCAACTACATCCCGTCGTTCTTTGTCTCGTTCATACTCAATGGCATACCCGCCATGCTCGTGGTGCTTTACGGTGCCCCGTTTGGCGAGTGGTTCCAGACCTTCCCACAGTGGATCGTCGATGGTTTTGGCATCGTTGGCGGCCTCATGCCAGCACTTGGTATCGCAATGCTGCTTCAGTATCTGAATAAGCCCAAGCTCATGCCGTTCTTCTTCATCGGCTTCGCGCTTGCCGAGTTCATGGGTCTCACCACGATGATGGTCACGTTCATCGCAGCTCTTGTCGCAATCCTGCTCTACAACTACCAGTCCGATAGTACAAAGAAGCTGACTGGGGGCGAGGCATAATGGCGCTCTCGAAGAAGACACTCGTCAAGAACTGGCTGCTCACCTATTCGTCCGAGACTTGCTACAACTACGAGCGACTCCAGGGCCTTGGCAACACGAACGCGTTCGTGCCGGTCATCCGCGAGCTGTACCCGGAGGATAAGCAGGCCGAGGAGCTCAAGAAGTACCTGGTGTTCTATAACACCGAACCCTCCTGGATGGGCACGATCATCAACGGCATCACCTGCGCCATGGAGGAGAAGAGGGCCGAGGGCGCGGACATCTCCGCAGATGACATCATGCTGATGCGCTCCTCGCTCATGGGCCCCATGGCAGGCATTGGCGACACCGTCTCGCAGTCGATTGCCTACCCAATCCTCGCCGGCATCTGCATTCAGCTTGCCCTTGCTGGCAACTTCGCAGGCCCCATCATCTTTGATGTTGGCTACAAGATTCTCCAGCTTACCTGCGGCTACAACATGTATATGCTGGGCTACAAGAAGGGCCGCGACGCGATTGTCGACCTGCTGCAGAGCGGCATCATCAACAGGGTCCTCGACGCGGTCTCCATCGTTGGCCTCATGGTCGTTGGCTGCATGACCGTTGGCAACGTCAAGGTCGACCTCTCCTGGCTTGAGTTTGACTGGACCAATGAGCTTGGTACCGTTTCGCTCAACCTGCAGACGGGCGTCTTTGACGCGCTGCTCCCTGGCCTTCTCCCGCTTCTTGTGGTGCTTGGAACTTGGGCGCTCCTTTCCAAGAAGCAGGTAAAGCCCCTTACGATGGTGCTCATTATCTTCCTGGTTGGCTTTGCCCTCGTGGGCATCAAGGCTCTCATGGGTCTGTACTAGATCGTCTCTGGCTACCACGCGAGACATGCAGCGGTAAGCCTCCAGTACGAAGCAAGACAGTGTACGTGCGGGTGCCCTCCTGTCCGAACAGCCATGTCCAAGTGGGACAGGAGGGCACGCTACCCAGGCCCCCGCAGCGCTTGCACCGCGGCGAGGGCTCGGTACAAGTATGAGCCTTTTGCCGCTCGCGGCGGGCTCTTCAGGGGGTTGACATGGGAAACAAGAAGGATGTGGACATCTACCCCTCGGTAATGTGCTGCAAGCCGTGGGATCTTGAGGCCTACGTGCGCGCCTTCGAGGAGGAAGGTGTCGCTGGGATTCACTTCGACGTGATGGATGGGCACTATGTGCCAAATATCATGCTTGGTTCGGAAGACTTCAAGGCAATCCGACAGCTTACGGACCTTTCGATTGATGTCCACATCATGGCCACTGAGCCAGAGCGATTTGTTCCGTATTTCGACCTCCGCAAGGGAGACTCGCTGAGCTTCCACCCCGAGGTTTCTCTCCAACCGTACCGCCTGCTCGAGAGCCTTCGCGCTATGGGCGTCTCGGCGGGCCTTGCCCTAAGCCCCGGCGTTCCCGTGAACTATCTGGAAGAGTGCCTCGACGTTCTCGATTTTGTCATGGTCATGGCTGTGAGTCCGGGCTTTGCCGGTCAGAAGATGGTTCCCGACCATCTTGACAAGCTGCGCAGGATTTCCGAGATAACCTCTCAAGCAAAGCACCCGATAAGCATTGTGGTAGACGGCAACACGACGCCTTCGAATGCCAGGCACATGCATGAGGCAGGTGCCACGGGGTTTGTGGTTGGTACCTCCTCGCTCATTCAGGGTGGTCCTAGCGCATTTTCAGAGAAGTACAGGGCCTATCAGGCCGAGATTGTACGAGCGTAGTAGCTACGCATTTGTCACACGAGAAATTTGGTCCGGAAACCCAAAGGAGAGCGGAGCCATGAGCGTGAAGAACCTTGTGTTTATCCGTATTGACGACCGTCTTATCCATGGCCAAGTCATGACGGCATGGATTCACCAGTTCCCAGAGTGCGCCCACATCATGGTTGTGGATGACCAGGTGAGCAAAGACCCGTTCATGACCAAGATGTTCCAGCTGCTACTCCCCGAGGGAACGACCATCGAGACGCTCTCGGTGGATGATGCGGCCCCCAAGCTGAAGGAGGGTCTCCCTCAGCAGACCATTCTGTTGGTGAAGTTCCCGCTTACCATTAAGCGCCTGGTTGATGCCGGCGTCGACATTGACTTCGTGAACATTGGCGGCATGGGCATGTCGGCTGGCAGGAAGAAGTTCTACAAGAACATTGCCGCCTCACCCGAGGAGCGAGAGATCTTCAAGGAGCTCGTCGCCAAGGGCGTGAAAGTTGAAATCAGGATCGTACCCGCGAACAACGCCGTAAGCGTCGAGGGGCTACTCAAGAAGTAGGCCTCCCCATTCCGTGCGCGAAGGCGACTGTGAGCGAGCAACAACGACTTCGAAAGATGGGAATGACGCACATATGGACTTCTCACGATATCTCTCGCCATCTGCGTACCACGAAGGAACGATGAAGGCATGCAGGCTCCATCGCATTGGCGAGTTCACCACCGATACCGTCTCGATTCCCAAGCCCGTTGGTGAGCAGCTACTGCTCAAGGTAGAGGGCTGTGGGGTTTGCGGCTCGGACATCCCAAGGATTTTCAAGCTTGGTACCAGCAAGCAGCGTTACCCCCTCACCATTGGGCATGAGTTCGGTGGCACCATTGTCGAAGTGGGGGAGGACGCGGACAAGAACCTTGTGGGGAAGCGCGGGGCGATATTCCCTTGCATACCGTGTAGGAAGTGCGACGCGTGCCTCTCGGCCAACTATGCCATGTGCGAGGACTACGACTACCTTGGGTCGAGAAGTGACGGCGGCTTTGCCGAGTACTGCTTGGTACCTTCTGCGTGGCACTTCGTCCCATCGACAAACCCGGACACACCCGGCGAGGCCCTTGCCATGACCGAGCCGTGCACGGTTGCGCAGCACGCCGTGAGGAAGGGCGGGGTTACCGCCGGCATGAACGTCCTCATCATGGGAGCTGGGCCCATCGGAATCATGGCCGCTCGCTGGGCAAAGCTCTTTGGGGCGTCGGTGGTTCTCTCCGAGATCGTCGAGGAAAAGTGCGAGTTTGCCCGCGCGCATGGGTGCGAGGTCATCGATTCCAAGGAGGTCGACCTTGTTGAGCGCGTGCGCGAGCTTACGCACGGCAGGGGCGTTGACGTGGCCATCGAGGGAACTGGCAGTGGGTCTGGTCTGGGACAGGCCATCGAGTGCACGCGTACCTTTGGGACCGTTGTGATGATGGGCAATCCTGCGAGCGATACCACCATCAAGCTGGCGCAGCACAGCCAGATTCTGCGCAAGGAGCTGAGCCTAAAGGGCATCTGGAACTCCCACTACGCAGACACGCCCATCAACGAGTGGCACTACACCGTGCGCATGCTCGACGAAGGCAAGATGAAGGTCACCGACCTCATCACCCACAAGAGCTCGCTGGACGGGCTTCCCGCGCTTTGCTCGGGAATCAACGATCACTCGATTCTCATCTGCAAGGCCATGTACGTGCCGGAGGCAGAGTGATGGCCGGGAGGGACTCGACAGCTCTTGTCCTTAAGGAGCTTGGAGAGACCCTCCCCTCTCTTGACGATGCACAGCTTGATTGTCTTGTCGACGAGCTGTTGGTTCCCGGGCGACGCGTCCTTGTGATGGGCGTAGGGAGGATGCTCATCTCGCTTAAGGCGTGGGTCAAGCGCCTGAAGCACCTGGGGATTGACATCAACTATGTGGGCGACGAGACCGAAATGCCCGTACGCGAGCACGACCTTGTGCTTATCGGGTCGAGCTCTGGGGAGAGCAAACTGCCCGCCGAGATAGGTCGTATTGCCCGCGAGAAGGGCGCCGACGTCTTCTACATTGGGTGCACGCCTGGGAGCACGATTGATTCGCTCGCCTCAAACCGTCTTCTTCTTCGTGGTCGCACCAAGTTTGCGGGCCGTGGGGAGTATGCGTCCGAGCAGCCCATGTCCACCCTTGTTGAGCAGGAGCTATTTCTACTTGGCGACATTGTTGCGCTTGAGATCATGTGGCGTATGGGGTGGACCGAGAAAGATGTGAAAGATCGACACGCAAACCTCGAGTAAGGGAGCGGGCTGTGGACTTCTCTGGCTTGGTGGACAGACTTAAGGAAATGGTTCCTAAGCCACGTCCCGAGGTCAACCTGAGCTTTGACGAGTACGTCGATGTGCTGTACGGCATAGTTGAGCAGTGCGCCGAGAACGTTTGCCAGAGTGACGAGGCGTGTGCCCTGAGTGGCAATGATGTTGCCACGGCCAGCGCGCACAAGAGGGAGATTGGTGTGTGGCAGGTCGTGCTTCTCTCGGCCATGAAACTCTGGAACTCGAGCGGGCGCTTCAAGGACAAGACCAAAGTGGCGATTGAGAATGAGATGATCTCGCGAGTTGTCTCTGGGCAGGGCCTTTCTGGTGACGAGGCCGAGGCTTTTCGAAGCTCGTACTTTGATGCGGCGACGAGGCTTGCCAAAGGTGACGAGCAGGGAAAGATGTCTGACGAGCAGCGATATGCCGTGCAGGTTATTGCGCTCATGCGGGCTGCGCTTTCGGCCGGCTACGACGGTGCGGAGGATGCTCTCAACGCTGCAACGGAGAAGTCCTCGATGCGCGTTCTGGATATGGAGCGTATGGTGGTCCACCTGGCCCAGTCTTCGGTGGTGGATGGCAACACCGCGCTCATGAAGCGCCCGCGGTTCTTTGTGGCGCAATAAGTGGGTGTGTTTCCGGCCTTTTGGCGTCTCCGTTTTTAGGCGGGGCGCCGAAAGGTTAGTCTTTCTCGCTGTCCCCTTCGCGGCACCGTCCTCCGAGACGGCGGGCTTGGTGTGGGCACGTGGCGGCCCCCGAGCTTGGCCGCCTGGGAAAACTGCGGCTTAATTGCAGCCCGCCAGGAGGGGCCGAGGTCGCTACCTGCGGTTCTTCTCGGCAGCGACCCCGGCCAACTGCAATTAAGCCGCAGTTTTTGAGGAAAGGGGCGCCCTCGCAACGGAGGCGAGGGGCGCCCGTGCTTCGAGTCGGTCCCGCCCGTGGCCTCCAGTCCCGCAAAAGCGCACGCCAAAACGACCCCTACTACCAAGTCCCTGGGAAAACGCCGCCGAGAAGAACGCCGGATCGTTTTCGTGTGCGCTATTTGAGCTGCTTCGGTACCGCCCAACCCTCTCGCTGCGGAAAACAGCCAAGGGCGCACCTACTATCACGTCACCACAGCGGGTGGCCACGGCTTTCCATGGGCACGAAAGGCATTACATTTGACGGAGACCAGGCTTCCCCGGGTACAGTGGTAAGGGGTACTGGCGAGAAGACAGTTGATGCCAGTGCCGAGATGGGAGACGCGGGCGTTACCGCCTTGTAGCGCAGGTGGTGCAGAGAGGGTAGGGGCGAAATGCCGAAAAACACTAAGCTCATCCTTTGCGACATCGATGGGACGATTCTGCCCAAGGGCAATCCCCAGGTCTCCCAGCGCACGATACGGGCCTTCCACGCAGCGCTTGATGCCGACATTGCCATTGGTCCCGCAAGCGGTCGCGGAATCGACTGGATTCCGCCCTTCTTTGGCGGGGATGCCGCTTGCTGCGCCACCTGCCTGGCCACCAATGGCCAGCAGGTCTACCTCGGTGGCAAGCTAGTGTACGAGGAGCGCCAGCCGCACGACGCGCTTGTGCGACTGGCGGCAATGCTTGCGGGCGTACCGCATTCCGGGATGCTCTGCTTTGACGGAGGAACGCCGCTCCTGGTTGCCGGAAGCCGAGAGGACCTTAGGCGCCCCTTTCCCGCCTACGCCGAGAAGTGCGTGCCGGTCGACGCCGTACCGGATGTGGTGGTCAAGGCCAACGTGTTCGTGGACACGGACGAGGCGGGCACGCGAGATCTTATCGCCCGGGCGGCGCGCGAGGTTCCTGAGCTGGACCTCGACTACGCGCACGCAGGCTTCTCCAACGTGATGCCGCACGGCTACAACAAGGGTTCCGGAGCGCGCATGCTGTGCGAGCTTCTCGGCATTGACGCGGACGAGGTCGTGGTCTTTGGCGACGCCGGCAACGACCTGCCGCTCTTCTCGGCGGTTCCCAACTCCGTGGCGGTTGCCAACGCCCAGCCCGAGGCGGCAACGGCAGCCCGCTGGCACATTGGCCGCTGCGAGGGCGATGCCGTTGCCGCTGCGATCGAAGCCCTCGCCGTCGGCGAATGGCCCTTCTCGGTGTAGCTTAGTCCCAGCGCGCCGGGAGACCTCACGCGCCGAGCTCAGGAACAACCTCACGCGACAACCTCACACGTGATATTTATTTTTTGATATTTGGCAGTGAAACCCCAGTTAAGAGCGCCAGAATATCAATAAAGAAATAACACGTGTGAGGTTTGTCTCCTCAGCGCTGAACGGAATCACACGACGGCCTGTTGCTTGGACGGGCAGCGAGAAGATTCTACGGTTTGGCAGCCGTGCGGGCGGCCTCTGTGGTCTGTCGAGAAGGACTTCTACGGTGCTGTTTTGCCCATATCTGCGTTCTTTATCGATCACTGTGAAGTAGGGCCAGTGTTTCCGCAGGTCGCAGAAAACGAAATTCTCAGATACCGATAAGGAATGGAGGAGGGGGGGAGAGAGGGGGAAGGGCTACCATGGCTCCAACGTCACAGGAGGCGCCATGGTTGCTGTCATTCTCGTCCTGGTAGTCATTCTCGCGTTGGCAGTCGCATGCGTGGTTCGCGCGGCGGCGCTCAAGCCAACGCTTCCGGCCGGCTCGCCCATCGACGCGGGCGGCTATCACGCCGGCGACGAGGAGGTCGAGCGCTTCCGCACGCTGCTGCGTATTCCCACCGTCTCGCGAGACGACCCGGCCAAGCTTGACCGCGAACCCTTCGATCGCTGGGTGCCCACGCTCCAGCGCCTCTATCCGCGCACGTTCCAGGCGTTCGAGCTCACCCGCATCGACGGGTACGGCATCCTCATGCGCTGGCCTGGGCGTGACTCCTCGTTGGCGCCCGTCGTGATGATGGCCCACCACGACGTGGTGCCAACCGATGGCCAGGAGTGGACCTACCCGCCCTTTGAGGCCGAGGTCCACGACGGGCAGATCTGGGCCCGCGGCACGCTCGACAACAAGCTCTGCTTCTGCGGCTGCATGGAGGCGTTCGAGCACTTGTTGGCCAAGGGCTACGTCCCGCCGCGCGACATCTGGTTCTTCTCGTCCTGCTGCGAGGAGACCTCTGGCCCCACGGCCGACAATGCCGTGGCGTGGCTGCGCGAGCACAACGTGCATCCCTGCATGGTCCTCGATGAGGGCGGCGCGGTTGCCACTGGCGTGCCCCTGGGCGTGACCTCGCCCATGGCTATGGTGGGCGTCTCTGAGAAGGGCCATGTGGACGTCACCGTGACGGCGCATGGTACGGGCGGGCACGCGTCTGCCCCCTCGAACAACGATGCCACACGGCTTCTTGCCCGCGCGACGGAGCGCATCTGCGGCCATCCCGGAAAACCGCAGGTTGCAGATGCTGTCACGGCCATGCTTCAGGAGCTCGCGGCCCGCGGGAGCTTTGCCTATCGCATCATCTTTGCAAACATGTGGCTCTTCCGGCCGCTGGTGGGGCGCATCCTTGCCGCCGGTGCCGAGACCGGCCCCATGGTCCGCTCGACCTACGCGCTCACACAGCTTCAAGGGTCGCCTGCGAGAAACGTCCTGCCGCCCGAGGCTACGGCTAACCTCAATGTGCGCGTGGCCCCGTTCGAGGACGTGAGCGCCGCGCTTTCTCGCGCTCGCGCTCAGGCTGCCGAGGAGTGCCGCGCGTCCGGTGTTGCCCCAGATGCCGTGAGCGTGGAGATTGCCGAGAACAGCCTGGTCAACGAGCCCTCGCCCTTCTCGCCGCACGACGACGTGCAGTTTGACTACATCCGTCGCTGCGTCGCCGGTGTCTATCCCGAGGCGGGCGTGTGCCCCTACGTGCAGACCAGCTGCTCGGACTCGCGCTCGTTCACCAAGATCTGCGACCATGTGTACCGCTTTGCCGCCTTCATCTACACGCCGGTGGCGCGCGGGCTCATCCACGGGGCCAACGAGCGCATCCCGGTTGATGACTACAAGCGTGGTGTGGAGTTCTACGTGGCATTTGTTCGAGGGCTTGACCAGCTGAAGGCATAAGGAACGCAACCAAGGCCTGCCGCGTCGCCTTCCGGCGTTGCCAGGACGAGAGGAGCCAAGATGGCCGAGAAGAAGCAGGGCACTACGCCCAAGCGGAAGATCCCCTTCGACTGGAAGCGCTGTGCGATCGCCTCTCTTCCCTTTATGGGGATGATCTCGTTCTGGCAGGTCTTCGACGGCCTGGTCCCCAAGATGCTCACCCAGACCTTTGGTCTCTCCAACTGGCTCACCGGCGTTGTGATGGCGCTCGACAACGTGTTTGGCCTGTTCCTTCTCCCGTGGTTTGGCATCCTCTCCGACCGCTGTCGCTCGCACCTGGGGAGAAGAACCCCCTTCATCCTGGCCGGATCTGCCGTTGCAGCGGTCTCTGTACCGCTCATCGCCGTGGCAAACAACCTGGGAAGCCTGCCTCTGCTCATCGCGATGATTCTGGTGACTCTGGTTGCCATCTGCTCCTATCGCACCGCGACCCTGGCGATTGTGGCGGATATCACGCCGCGTCCGCTGCGTACCAAGGGCGACTCGGTCGACAAGATTGTGGGATACGCGGGCACGGGCGTCATGCTGGTGGCCATCTCGGTTCTTGTCCCCTCGGTGGCCAACCCGGACTACGTGCCGGTGTTCCTGCTGCAGGGCATCGTGATCGCCGTGGCGGCCGTGGTCTATCGCGTGCTTCTCAACGAGCCCAAGTCTGTGGCAAAGATGCATGAGGAGAGCCTTGCCATGGGCATCAAGGAAGACTCGATCGATGCGGATGACGACGCCGAGGAAGGCAAGGAGCGCGTGACCGACCCAGAGCTCGTGCGCTCGATTGCCCTGCTCCTTGGCGCCGTCTTCTTCTACTACATGTCCTATAACGCCATGACCACCAATATCTCGCGCTACGCGTCGGACTTCTTCTCGATGCTCGGCGGCTCCTACGCAATCATCAACATTGTCACCATTGCGGGCGGGCTTCTCTCGTACGTTCCGGTGGCCAACCTCTCCCTCAAGGTGGGCAGGAAGCGCGTTGCCCTCGTTGCCGGCTTGGTGATGACCATCTGTCCGGCCATCATGTGGCTCTTCCCGTCGTTCACGCCCCTCTACTACGTTCTCTTCCTGTTCATGGGCGCTTCTCTGGGTGCCGTTGACCTGTGCGTGTATCCCATGATCCTCGAGGGCTGCAGCTCCCGGAGCGTTGGCCGCTACTCTGGCTACTACTACACGGTGAGCATGGCAGCGCAGGTTGTGACGCCCATCCTCTCCGGGCTGGTGATGGATGTGGCCGAGTCTCAGCTCTTCCTCTACATCACCGTGATGGGTGCGGCCATGTGCGCCTTCATTGCCCTGGCCAAGCACGGCGACTCGATCCTCGCCGACGAGATCCTGCGTCGCGAGGCCAACGCGGGGGAGTAGGGCTGGCCAAACGGGCCATGGCACGAGAAGCCCTTCTGTGGCACCATACACGATGTCTCGCGAACTCGCTTGCATGGCGCGAAGCGGATGGTGGAGCTTGATTGATGGAGGGCGGAGTACCGGGTGGACCTGATAGAGCGCATGAAGTCCCAGGAGGGGAAGTTTACCGAGTCTGAGCTTGCCGTCGCCCGCTACATCGCAGGTCATCCCATGGATGTGGTGGGTAACACCGTCTCGAAGGTCTCGGAGCTCTCAGGCCTCTCGGCTGCAACCATCGTGCGCATGTGCCAGCGCATGGGATATAGCGGCTTCTCAGAATTCCGCTTTGAGATGGACCGTCAGCTTCTCTCCAATGGCACGCAGGAAGAGGGTGGCGCGAGCGAGGGCGGCCTCCTCTCCCGTTTTGTGAACATCAACGTTGTTCAGCTGCGCAAGGTTGCGGAGGCAGTCGACGCGTCGTTGCTCAACCATGTTGCTGCCTCGCTCTGCAATGCGCCACACGTTGCCGTATGGGGCGTGGACCGCATGTATGAGAGGGCGTTGCAGCTATCTGCAGGCCTCATGCATGCAGGCATCTTTAATAGCGTGACAAACGACACGACGGTGATGGATGACGTGGCAAGCATCCTAGGCAAGGGCGACGTCTGCGTGGTCATCTCGCAGAAGGGTCGCGACTACGATGCCTATGCCCTGCTCATGGATGCTATTCGCGAGAACGGAGGAGAGGTCTTCTTCGTTACGGTAAATGCCCGAAGCCAGTTCATCTCGCACGCATCGAACGCAATCGTGCTGTCAAGCATTATGAACGGCGGGCGGTCGAACCTCGCAGATGCCCAGCTCACCATTTACATATACCTGGAGATTCTTCTAGACGAGGTTGCCTATCTGCAGAGCAGGGCGGAGGGTGTCAACGCTAAGGCAAGTGTGCCGGACGGGGAGTGAACCCCGTCCGGATCAAGAAGAACGCTAGCCGAGAAGCTCGGAGACAACCGAGGCAACAAGGGTGCGCGGCAGCAGCACGTCGAGGCCAGACGCCTCGCGCGCGGCGTCGCGCATCTGCGTGGTGAATCCCATGCAGTCAAGGCAGAGGAACGCGTCGTTTGATTCGCGAAGTCCGGCTGCCGTTTTTCGCACGCCGCCGATGCCTGCGTATGGGCTTGCCGAGACAACGTCTACCTTGACGCCGTGCTCACCCCACCAGACCCTAGCCTGCTCCACCTGGGACGGCTCGGGCACCATCACCGCCACGCGCCGCCCGCCCGCAAGGGCGCGGGCAACAGCGTGGAAGAGCGGCTGCGGATAGACGAGAGGAACCTCGTGGCGCAGCTCGGGAAAGGACCCCGTGCACAGCACGATGATGGCCCGGGCACCCTCACGCTCCGCCTGGTCGATTCTTTCCTGCACCAGGGGCAGCACCTTGGTGCCTGAGAAGGTGACCTGCGAGCCATCGCGCATGCGCGAAACAAGCACCTCGTCGCCGGGCTCGGGCGCAAGGTCGCGCTCGACGTCGTTTACCGTGAGATCGTCGAGCGCCCCATACTGTACAAGCTCAAGTGTTGAAGAGAGGCGCGACTCAAGGTCCGCTGTCATGTCCGTGCGGGGCGCCTGTCCCACGGTGATGCCGGCAATCCGGGTGCGTGCCATCCCTAGCGCGCCTCGCCTGGCGTCTGGAAGCGCTCCATGGTGCCGTAGAGCTCAACCAGGTGGTCAAACTGCGCGGGGTCGTAGAAGGAGCAGGCGCCCTGCCCGTAGACCTTGGCCAACTCGACGGCAAAGCGTGCCGCCTCCTCGACGTCGGTGCCGTGCGTGGCGCCGGTGGCGCAGCCGGCAACCATCTGCTCGGTGGCAATTGCCACGCCCACAACCGGCGCATCTGTCGCCGTGGCGGGCTGCAGGATGCTGTTGAGGTGGTAGAGGTCGTTGCCGTACGGGGTGATGTCCTGCTGAGAGAGGGCAAATACCTGCGGCATCTTCCCGGTGACGCGCGTCATAACGTCCATGAGGTCGTTGGAGACCGAGAGGATGTAGCCCTGCATCACGGTGGGGGAGATGGCGATGCCGTTCACGTTGATGATGCGGTTGCCCTTGGTGGTGTCGATGGAGACCACGGCATCCATGCGTGGGTCGACCTCCATGCGGTTCATGGTCTCCATGTCGATAGGAGAATCCATGAAGGGTACGGGCTCGTGCGGGAGCGTGGGGGCGTCGGGGCATACATGGGTGGCAACGATGACATCGCCGGTAAGGACGTCGCCCTGCTCGTGCATCTCAACGAGCTTGAGGGCGGCGGTGAGTGCCGCGAGGGCGCCATCGCCATCGGACACGGCTCCAATGAGCTCCGGGCGGGCGCCAAGGCCACCAAGACGGCCGACGATGCCAAGCGTAGGGGCTTCTCCGCCGTTCGACTTACCGTTGGAACCAGGGATGAGGATCTTCATGCAGTCGGTTCCGCCACGCTCGCCAGAGACGCGCTTGACGGTGACGTCGCTTGCACCGCGACCACGGAGGAAGTCCGCAACTTCGTTTCCCGAGGCGGAGGGCTTGTCGATGAGGTCGTAGATGTCGAGCATCTGACGAAGGAGCATTGGAATTCCTTTCAACGAAATACATTTCATTTCATAAGCCGATTTGAGCGTATACATCGTTAATAACCGGCTTGTTTACTATCTACCTTAGCCTGACGAGCGAGAATAATTGTTACAGCACGATGTAACTTGTTTCATACGAGTGAAATACCCCCATACAGCGAAGGCACCAGGGTCAGCAGCATGGCATGCTGCATCCAACGACCCACCTGGGTCAACGCGCATACTCTGCGTTGGTTGCCGAGACATGTGCTCTCGGCGTATGGGAGGAGCTGACAATGAGCGCTCAAAACAAGGCCAAGTTGAACATACAGGAGTCCATGGCATGCCTCTCGAGGCGTGGCTTCCTGCGCACGGCGGGAATGCTGGGCCTAGGCGCAGTTTCGATGGGGCTTGCTGGATGTGGCGGCAGCTCCGATACGTCGGCCTCCATGGGGGCAGGTGGAACTGCGGCGGGAGGCACCCTCGTGATCTCGCTGCCCTCCTCGCCCAAGTACCTTGACCCCATTCTCTACACGGGCACCTACGAGTCCCAGATCATCAACTGCGTATGCGACACGCTCGTTGACTACAACATGGACCTCTCCCAGATTGTCCCGGTGCTCGCGACCGACTGGACGATCAGCGATGACGGCCTTACCTACACCTTCAACCTGCGCAGCGACGCCAAGTTCCAGAAGGGTCAGTATCAGGACGGTCGCGCCGTCACCGCGGAGGACATCAAGTACTCCCTCGAGCGCTCCGCCAAGCAGTCCTCGATGAACCGTCTTGCGATGCTCGACCACGTTGATGTTGTGAGCGACACGACCGTCAACTGCGTCCTCAACGCCCCCGCCGCCTCGTTCCTCACCGCGCTCACCGACGCCGGCAACGTCATTGTCCCCAAGGAGGAGGTCGAGGGCTGGGGCGTCTCCTTCGGCGACCACCTCGTTGGCTCCGGTCCCTTCAAGCTCGACCAGTTCCTCAAGGACCAGGAGTCCGACCTCTCCAAGAACGACACCTATTGGGGTCCCACGCCTAACCTCGACGGCGTGACCATCAAGGTCGTCACCGACATGACCCAGGCTGCAAACGGCCTCACCACCGGCGAGCTCGACATGGCCACCTCGCTCACCGGCGAGTCAATCCAGACCATCAAGAACAACTCCGACCTGGTCATGCAGCAGACGCCTGCCCTGCACATCGCCTACGTCTACTTCAACCAGGTGAACGGCCCCACCGCCGACCAGCGCGTGCGCAAGGCCATCCTCATGGCGATCAACCGCGATGACCTGGTGAAGGGCGTCTATCCGTACGGCGAGGCCGAGACCGCCTCGCTGCCGCTCCCCAAGGGCAGCTGGGGCTACGATGCCTCCGTCGAGAGCGACGTCCCCACGTACGACCCGGATGCCGCGAAGGCGCTGATGGCAGAGGCGGGGTACGCTGACGGCCTCTCGCTCAACCTCTACATCTCCAACACCGAGGCCCGCATCAAGATGGGAACCATCCTCCAGCAGACGCTCAAGGAGACCCTGAACATCGACCTCACGCTCAACCCATCCGACTGGGGCACGTTCAGCGCAACGGCCGCCTCTGGCACTGCCGACATGTACGGCATGAGCTGGACCTGGTATCCCGACCCGTTCTTCTTCCTCAACAAGCTCTTCAGCAGCTCGGAGGTGGGCGCGCTCGGCAACGGCGCTGGCTTTAGCCACCAGGACGTGGACGACCTTCTCGACAAGGCCCTTGCCGTCACCGACCAGGACCAGCGTGCCGACTACTACAAGCAGGCGCTCAAGGCGATCGTCTCCTACGACCCGATGCTGGTCTACGCCTCCGAGTTCGTGAACACCGGCCTCACCACCAAGGTCCAGGGCTACGAGCAGCGCGCCGACGGCAAGATCGTCATCGTGAACGACGAGGTCAACGTCTCGAAGACCGCGTAGCAGCAACATCGTTTCTAGCCAGTCGAGGGGGCACGGGCGAGACCTGCGCCCCCTCGGCACCGAATGGGGCCATCCTGAGTCGCATTCGGACGAGAACACCCAGGGGGTGGTAGCAGGATGGCCAAGACAATCATCAGGCGGGCGCTTCAGACCATCCCCGTCCTGCTCGTGGTCGTTACGTTCACGTTTGTCCTCACGCGCATGATTCCTGGCGACCCCGCAGTTACCATGCTTGGTCCCCAGGCATCGCCCGATGCCATCGAGACCATGCGAGAGAAGATGGGCCTCAACGAGCCCATGCTCCAGCAGTACGTGAACTACGTCCTCGGCGTATTGCAGGGGGACTTTGGTTATTCGTACTCCTATAACGGCGCCGTGATGCCAATCATCCTGAGCCGGCTCCCGTCCACGCTCATGATCACCATCACGGGCCTTGTCCTGGCCATTCTCGTTGGCATCCCCATTGGCGTCGAGTCCGCGGTAAAGCAGAACACCGCCTTTGACTACATCTTCATGGTGCTCGCGCTTGTCGGCGTCTCCGTGCCCATCTTCTGGCTTGGCCTGATGCTTGTCCTTACCTTCAGCGTCAACCTTGGGTGGCTTCCCGTTATGGGCATGGGCAACATCGCCAAGGGTGCCTGGGACGTGGTAAGCCACATGATCCTGCCATGCCTCTGCCTGGCAACGATTCCGGCTGCCACCTTTGCCCGCATCACGCGTTCTAGCATGCTCGAGTCCATCAACGCGGACTACATCAAGGCGCTTCGCTCCCGAGGCATCAAGGAGTCCGTGGTCATCTGGAAGCACGCGTTCAAGAACGCGCTTCCTCCCATTGTGACGGTGCTGGGCATCCAGCTTGCCGGCGCCTTTGCGGGCGCAATCCTCACCGAGACGATCTTCTCCTGGCCGGGCTTGGGCACCCTCATCGTGAATGCGGTCAACGGCCGTGACTACGCCCTCATCCAGGGCGTGGTTCTCTTCTCGGCAGTGGTCTTCGTCTTTGTGAACCTGATCGTCGACATCGTGTACATGCTCATTAACCCCAAGGTGAGCTATGAGGGAGGTGTCCGCTAATGGCAGAGCAGACAACCTCGAGCGCCCCAGAGGCCCTGAGTGACGCCGCCAACCTCGAGATGCTCAGGCGCGAGCGGCGTGCCAACAACGCCTGGCACAAGCTCACGCGCAACAAGATGGCAGTCGTGGGCCTTATCATCGTGGCCTTCATGGTCTTTCTCGCCATCTTTGCGCCGCTCATCTCGCCCTATGACCCCAATGTCACGGACATGTCCAACATGTTTGCGGCACCGGGGCAGGCGGGACACCTCTTGGGCACCGACTCCTATGGCCGCGACCTTCTTTCGCGCATCATCTATGGAGCGAGAATCTCGATCTTCATCGCCATTGGCGGCACCATCGTGGGTGCCATCATCGGTGTGCTTCTCGGCCTGGTTGCCGGCTTCTTTGGCGGTGCGGTCGACTCCATTATCATGCGCATCATGGACGGCATGATGGCCTTCCCCTTCATTCTGCTCGCCCTCATCCTCATGACCATCCTCGGGCAGGGGACGCAGAACGTGATCATCGCCATTGGCGTGGCAAACGTCCCCAACTTTGCCCGCGTGGTGCGCGGCCAGGTGCACGTGGTGAAGAACGAGGAGTACTGCAACGCCGAGAGGGTCATTGGAGCCTCTCCTGCGCGCATCCTCTTCAAGCACATCTTTGCCAACGCCATGTCGCCGGTCATCGTGTACTTCACGCTCAACATCGCAAGCGCGATCATCTCCGAGGCGGCCCTCTCGTTCCTCGGCCTTGGCGTGCAGCCGCCCACCGCGTCTTGGGGCGCGATTCTCTCGGAGGGCAAGAGCACGCTGCAGACCGCACCCCACATCGCCACCATCTCGGGCATCTTCATCCTGCTCACGGTGCTTGGCTTCAACCTCTTTGGCGACGGCATCCGCGACGTCTTCGACCCCAAGCAGAAGCGGTAGGTGACGACCATGACCGAGCAGAACACGGGGCTTCTCGACGACGCCGGGACAAAGTCGGGCGAGAGGATCCTCGAGGTACGCGACCTCAAGACGTACTTCCACACGGCAGCCGGCATCGCCAAGGCGGTCGACGGCGTGAGCTTCTCCCTCGACCGCGGCAAGACCCTTGCCATCGTGGGCGAGTCCGGCTCTGGCAAGAGCGTGACCGCATCCTCCGTCATTCGCCTGCTTGCAAAGACCGGCAAGATCGAGGGCGGCTCCATCGAGTTCGATGGCATTGACATGGTCCACGTGCCGGAGCGCGAGCTGCTCAAGCTTCGCGGCAGCGACATCTCGATGATCTTCCAGGACCCCATGAGCGGCCTCGACCCGGTCTTCAAGGTGGGGACCCAGATGGTCGAGCTGATTCGCGCGCACAGCGACCTGGGAAAGAAGGAGGCCTACGACCGCGCCGTCGAGATGCTGCGCCTCGTTGGCATCCCCGACCCAGAGGCCCGCATGGACGCCTACCCCTACGAGCTCTCGGGTGGCATGTGCCAGCGCGTGATCATCGCCATGGCGGTGAGCTGCCACCCCAAGTTCATCATCGCCGACGAGCCAACGACCGCACTTGACGTTACCGTTCAGTCCCAGGTCCTCTCGCTCCTGCGAGGCCTTCAGGACGAGCTGAGCACGGCCATTCTCCTCATCACCCACAACCTGGGCATCGTGTGGGAGATGGCGGATGACGTTATGGTGATGTACGCGGGGCGCACCTGCGAGTACACCTCCATGAAGGAGCTCTACTCAAACCCGCTCCACCCCTATACCTGGGGCCTTCTTGACTCCATGCCGCGGCTCTCCGACACCGCGAAGACCGACCTCAAGACCATACCGGGCGTGCCTCCCGACCTCAGGCTCACCGGTACGTGCTGCAACTTCTGTAACCGTTGCCCCTATGCGACGGAGGAGTGCCACAGGCGCGTGCCAGAGCTCAAGGAAGTTGAGCCGGGGCACTTTGTGGCATGCCTGAGGCAGGACGGCGAGCACAGGCTCGTGAGAGGCGAGGTGAACCACCATGAGTGAGACGCAGACGGCGGCTGTTGTCGAGAGACCCCAGGTTGCGAGCGGAGAGCCCATTCTCTCCATCAAGCACCTCTCCAAGGACTTCCGTCTGCGCGGCGGGAAGCTCTTCTCCAAGCCGCAGGTGCTCCATGCCCTTTCCGACGTGAGCTTGGACGTCTATCCCGGCGAGACGCTGGGCATCATTGGCGAGTCCGGCTGCGGCAAGTCCACGCTGGGCCGCTGCGTGGTGCAGCTGCACCAGGCCACCTCGGGGCAGATCGTCTACGGTGGCCAGGACATCACCAAGCTTTCCGGGCAGCAGCTCAAGGCGGTCCGCAAGGACATCCAGATGATCTTCCAGGACTCCTATTCCTCGCTTGACCCGCGCTACACTGCGGCCAAGACCATCGAGGAGCCCATGCTCATCTACCGCACCGAGCCCGATGCCTCCAGGCGCGAGCAGCGCGTCCTCGAGGTCATGCGCGAGGTCGGCCTGGACGTGCAGCACCTCCAGCGCTATCCGCACGAGTTCTCCGGCGGTCAGCGCCAGCGCATCAACGTGGCCCGCGCCCTGGTGCTTGACCCCAAGGTCATCGTCTGCGACGAGCCCGTCTCCGCGCTTGACGTCTCCATCCAGGCGCAGGTGCTCAACCTCTTCCGCCACCTGCAGCAGGAGCGTGGCCTCACGTACCTCTTCATCAGCCACGACCTCTCGGTCATCAAGCACATCTCCGACCGCGTTGCCATCATGTACCTGGGGCGCGTCATGGAGCTTTGCCCCGCCGACAAGATCTACGCGCACCCGCTGCACCCCTACACGAAGGCGCTCCTCTCGGCCATCCCGCCCGAGAGCCCCTTCGACAAGAAGGAAGAGATCAAGCTCCAGGGCGAGATCCCAAGCCCTGTGGGGGAGCAGGTGGGCTGCCCACTTGCCGGCCGCTGTCCCTTCTGCATGGAGCGCTGCCGTCACGAGCGGCCTTCGCTCGAGGAGGTCGAGGCCGGCCATCGTGTGGCGTGCTTCAAGTACCACGACATCGTGGCCGAGTAGCCGCGTGAGCCTCACGTAATCAATCCGTTCGTTAGTTCGGGGGAGTGTTTGTCTGCCATGTCAACGGTTACGAAGGAAGAGCTTCACAAGAAGATCCTCGACCGCAAGGATGAGCTTGTCTCTCTCTGCCAGGACCTCATTCGCATAAAGAACCAGAGCCCGCTGGACCCGCAGGAGCCGGCGGTCGACTTTGTGAGGGGCTACCTCGCGAGCCACGGCATCGAGTCGCAGCGCCTGGTTGCCTACGCGGGCGAGGACTACCCGGTAATCTACGCTCACATTGGCTCTGACGAGGGCTTCCGCGTTGTCCTTAACGGTCACGTGGACGTGGTTCCTGTGGGCAACCTCTCCGGCTGGGACTTTGACCCCTTTGGGGCCGAGGTGTTTGACGGGAAGATCCACGGGCGCGGTGCCTCCGACATGAAGTGCGGCCTCGCAGTGCTGCTCTTCTCTATGGCGCTTCTCAACGAGTCTGGTGCCAACCTCAGGGGTGACATCCGCCTGCATGTGGCCACGGACGAGGAGATCGCAGGTACTGGCACCAAGTGGTTCTGCGACAACGGCTATGCGGACGGCGCGGATGCCGTGATGGTGGGGGAGCCCACCGGGCACGACACCATTGAGATTGGCCAGAAGGGCATCCTGCACCTCACGCTCACGGCGCACGGCACGCCTGGCCACGGCTCGACGGGCAACTACAAGGGCGACAACGCCATCACCAAGCTGGCACGCGTCATTCTCCACATTGACGAGCTCACCTCCGTGCCCGGCCACTACCTTCCCAGCCAGGCTCGCGCGGTTGCCAACTCCCGCACCATTGCCGAGCGCACCATCGACAACCCCCTGGTGGGCAACGTCATTGACCACTGCTCGGCCAACGTGGGCATCATCGAGGGCGGCGGCAAGATCAACCAGGTGCCAGACCAGGCAAGCTGCAAGGTGGATGTTCGTCTGCCCTACGGCTGCAAGCACGAGGACGTGGTGGCTGCCGTTGACCGCATCATCGAGGAGAGCGGCGTCACGGGTGTCGAGGCAGGCTACGAGTGGATTGCCGAGGGCAACTACACCGACGACACCTGCCTTCTGGTGACGAGCCTCAAGGACAACATCGAGAGCGTCTGGGGCGAGGAGTGCCTGCCCGCCTACCAGTGGGCATCAAGCGACGCGGCGCACTATCGCGCGCTCGGCTGCCCCACCATCCAATTTGGCCCAGCCAACAACGCCGGCATCCATGGCTACAACGAGGACGTGGACGTGGAGGACGTGGTGCATGCAGCCGAGATCTACATGCTCACCCTCTGCGAAATGCTTGGTATCGAGTAGGGAGGTCTCAGGTGGGAGAGTGCGAGTGCGGTTGTGAGTGCGAGTGCGGTTGCGAGGCCACGGTGAACGAGGTCCCGGAGGCAAAGAGCGCGCAGCTCACGTGGCATGTTGGTGACGAGACGATCGACTACGTGGCCACAGCTGGCCACCTGGACATCGTCGACCGCGACAAGGTCCTCGAGGGGCGCATGTTCAACGTCTCCTATGTTGCCACGGCCATTGATGGCAGCGAGGTGGACCCCCACAAGCGCCCGGTGAGCTTCTGCTACAACGGTGGTCCCGGTTCTGCCTCGGTGCCCATCAACTTTGGCGGCCTGGGGCCGCGTCGCGTGGTGACCCACGGGATGGACTTCGTGGGTGCGGGGTACGAGGTCGTGGACAACCCCGGCACGCTGCTGCGGGAGTCAGACCTCGTCTTCCCGGACGCCTTGGGCACAGGCTGGTCCTTCGTGGCTGAGGGCTACGACACCAAGCGCGTCTATGGCCTCGAGGAGGACGCGCGCACCTTCTGCCGCGCCATCTGCCAGTGGCTTGACGAGAACGACCGCTGGGGTTCTCCGCTCTACATCTTTGGCGAGTCGTACGGCACCATGCGTAGCGCCGTTCTCATGCGCTACCTGGGCGAGGCGCACGTGCCCCTGGCGGGCGTCGTGATGCTCTCGGCCTACTACGACTGGACGCAGAACCTGCCCGGCAATGACCTCTACTACGTGGGCATGGTCCCCACCTTTGCCTCGACGGCGCAGTACTTTGGCCTGGTTGGCCAGGGCGTCGACGAGGACGAGTGGTTCGACAGGGCCTCTGCGTTTGCTGGAGGCGAGTATGCCCGTGGCATCTTCCTGGGTGATGAGATTACTCCTGCCGATAAGGACGCTTTGGCCGAGCACCTGTCTGCGTTCATTGGGCTTCCTAAGGACTATCTGCTTGTCCGAAATAACCGGGTTGAGCTTGAGGACTTTAGGCGAGACCTTCTCGCTAGCCGCGGCCTTGTGTGTGGCCGTCTTGACCAGCGCTTCACCGAGACCTCGCTGCTTCCCAGTCAGCGTGCCTCGTTCTACTTTGCCTGCGAGGATCCTGCCAACCATGCGCTTGAGAGCTGCTGGTATGTGGCATTCCGAGACTTCTTGAGGGGCGACCTGGGTTACGAGGGGCCTGAAGAGTACCGTCTTTCCGTGTGGGGAGAGATTGGCATTGGATGGAACTGGGTTCACGATGAGCCAGGCTTTGACGAGACAACCGTTGCGGCACCCAATTTGGCGTACGACATTGCCGTAGCGTTGAGGCGCAGTCCCACGACCAAGCTTTGCATCCTGGGCGGCCGCTATGACACGGCAACGCCTTGGTGGAACGTGCGGCACACAATGTCGCAGCTCTACCTGCCAGATGCGCTCAAACGTCAGATCACCTGGCACCGCTACGGGTGTGGCCACATGGCCTACACCGACGAGCCCACGCTCCACGCCATGGCCGCTGACCTGCACGAGTTCTATAGGGAGTAGCCTCTCGCGTCGAGCAGTCCGTCGCCGACGCATTTTGGAGAACCGCTCGGCGAACCTCTCCTACCCATTACCTACCCTGTTGGGTGGTATATGGGTAGGAGATGAGTCGCCATGAGGGAAGACGAGCTGCTGAGAGCAATCGATGAGCTGCTCGAAGGATATGGCTACCACAGTTGCCCTTCGTTCAAGGATCTTCCTTGTGGCGCGGACGATCTTACGTTCGAAGCTCTGCGCGAGGTAGTCCTTAATATGGTCATGCATCGCGACTATGGTTCCCCCGCCATCAACAAGGCAAGCGTCTTCGACGACCGCATTGAGTTCATGACTGCCGGGGGCCTTGCCCGAGGCGTGCGGATGGACGAAGTGACAAACGGCACGTCCGTCTGTCGCAACCCCAGGTTGGCCAATGTGATGTTTCGTCTTGGAATGGTTGAGGCATATGGGATGGGATTGCCGCGCGTCTTTGCGGCATATGCTGGAAGGTCAGTGAAGCCCATCGTCGAGGCCTCTGCCCACGTGTTCAAGCTGACGCTCCCCAATCTCAACTACGTTCGCGAGCACGGAGTGCCGACATGGGCGGAGGAGGGGTCTCTCGTCCCCATGGGTGGAGTCCCCAGAACCATGGAACAAGTGCCGGGGCCTCGCGTAATGCGCCCCGGGGACTCAATTCACATGGTGATGAACATCGTGGAATCCAACGGGAGCATCACGCGCGTGGAGGTCGAGCAGGTCCTGGGCGTCTCAAGATCCAGCGCCGGTAGGCTTCTTGAGGGCTTGGTTCAGGAGGGCAAGCTCAAGAAGGTGGGTTCCGGGCGCTCAAGCGCGTATGCTGCCGTGGCGTAGATACAGAATGCAGAATCTCTCGCTCGGCGAGAAAACAAGGCCGTCTGACCCTGCGGTAGGCCTTAGGTCTGCCCTCTGCTTCGAGAATGTCTGTTCTGCATGATTGACGCTGATCAAGTTTTGGGGGTCACATGGCTGGAGTTGAAACCAAGGGTGAAATCCTTTCGTATCTGGACAAGGTAACGCGAGAGATTGACCCACCAAAGACAGAGTCCTTCACCACCACTGCCGTTGCCAGCGCTTGTCATGTGAGCCGGAACTTGGCGAGTCAATATCTAAACGAGCTGGTGAGAGAAGGGCCTGCAATTAAGGTTGGATCTCGGCCAGTGCTCTTCCTGCATCGCAGGGATTTGGAACGGTACCTGCAGGCAAAGCTCGAGAAGAACGAGTATTCCTCAATGTCCGAGCTGCTCATGTTGGCTGGGAGAAGGGCATCAAGAGATTTCGAGCAGGCAATTGGGAGCGACCTGTCTCTTGGACAATGCGTTGAGCAGCTCAAGAGTGCCATGCAGTACCCTCCCCACGGAATTCCAGTGCTCCTCGTTGGGGATCATGGGACCGGGAAGGAATACCTATCCAGGCTCACCTTCGAGTACGGAAAGAATGCAGGAATCCTCAGCAAGAATGCCTCGTATATCTCGGTTGATGCGTCTCGGCACAGTAATGCCGGTGCGTCTCTCGAACGGCTGATCTTCGGGGAAGGCAAGATACCGGGCTCCGTTGGCAATTCCCACGGGGGAGTCGTTTACATTCGACGTTTTGATCACCTGGATCCTGTCTCTCGTGATGCCATCCTCCAGAGGATTCGAGAATGCGAGACCGGTGCTCAGGAACAGGGTCGCACAGCGCGCTTCATACTTGGAACGAGTCGAGATATCGACAGCGATGCCGTAAAAGCAATCGCTCGGTCGATTCCCATCGTGATTAGGCTTCCACGCCTTTCGGAGAGAACAATGGAGGAGCGTACGCTCCTCGTCATGGATTTTCTCAAGAAAGAAGGCCAGCGAGCTGCATCTGACGCAGCAATTAGCCGTGGAGCGCTCAGGGCATTGGTCGCGAGCGAGTTCGAGGACAATGTAGACGGTCTACGAGCATGCATAACCAATTGCTGCGCCAATTCGTACCTCAATAGGAAGGATGACCGTCTCGTCATTCAGACTTACAACCTTCCTCCTGACATCATCTCGTCTCTGCAGACAAGAGTCGACGATGACCAGCTTATTCCCGGTGGCACGGAGGATGCCTTTGACTCTCATCGGCGCGTTACCGGATTGTTTCAACAAATAGTTGACGCGTTCCATTCGTTTGAGGACGAGAAGCTCTCGTTTGACGAGTTCTTCTCTTCGGCAGTCGCGACTCTGAAGGCCTATGAAGACTACCTTGACTTCGACGATCAAAACGCAGATGAGCGTTCCGCATCCTACGAGCAGGTTATCGGGCCAATTGTCGATGAGGTTAACGAGTCTTACGGCCTAGACCTGACGAGGAAGACAGCTCGGTTGCTTTCGCATTTGGTTGCGTCTCAGCTATGGGCGGGAACCCCTTTGACATCATGGCGCCTGCACAATCGAGTCGCTTTCAAATCTCTTTGTGCCGAGCTCTCTCGCCGGTATCTCGTGGCCTCCTCTGCAGTGTCTCAGATTGACTCTAAGGTGAGGCTCGCGCTGGGCGCGGAGATGGACGACCTTGTACGGGCAATGCTTCTCCTCGAAATCTGTCACGTTCTCTCTTCGGGGACCAAAAGGCGAGAGGCTCTAGGGGTCGTGATGTGCCATGGGTACTCGACTGCCACGAGCATTGCGGAGGCGGCCAACAGAATGCTCCACGTGCGAGTGTTCGAGGCGATAGACATGACCTACGAGCAGCAGTTCTCGGATGTGGCAACTCCGCTTGCGCATCTGCTTGAGCGCTTCTCGTTTTGCGAATCCATGGTCATCCTCGTCGACATGGGCTCATTGGAGCAGGTCCTAGATGTGATTCCACGTTCCATTAGCAGCGACGTGTACGTAATAACCAACGTGTCGACTGGCCTCGCCTTGGAGGTGGGGAGCATCCTTGCGAGCAAAGAATGCCTGAGCGACAATCTCCCAAAGGTACTCGAGGCTGCATCCCCGAGCTATCGAGTAGCGCGGTTGTCAAAGACGGGGGAGAAGATCCTCTTCTGCTCAGAGGCGGGAGTAGGTGCTGCCGAGAAGATCAGAAGGCTCATCCAAGATAGCCTCCCAGAAAGCCTTCCTGTATCTTTTACGACCTGTGACTACAACGAGCTCGTGAGGGACGGGAACCAGTCTCTGGCCATTGAGGGCCAAAACGTTCGAGCAATCGTTGGCACGATGAATCCAAATGTCACCTCCGTTCCATTCGTTGCCTTGGAAGATCTTCTGAGCCAGGGTTACTCGGATAAGCTTGATGCTGCGCTTGCGAAGTACTTGGACCGCTCAGGCATCTCCGCATTCCACTCCGCACTCCTGAAGAACCTTACGCTGAGAAATGTTGTTGAGTCCATCACCATCCTCAACCCAGAGATGCTCTACGTTGAGGCAGACAATGCGATTCAACGGCTCTCGCAGCTCAGCGGGAAGAAGATTGACTCAAGGAGAAGACTTGGCCTCTACGTGCATCTCTGCGGATTGATCGAGAGGCTCGTGACAAACAACTTCGTTGACTCATTCTTGGGAGAGGATGAGTTTGCGCGCTCGAATCCCGAGTTCATCGCCTGGTTCCGCGCCGCGTTTTCCGAGATGTGCCGACGCTATCGTGTTGAGATTCCCGTATCGGAGATAGCCTACGTGCACAAGATGCTAGAGGCCGATGGTGCTAGCGGGGAAGTGTATTGCAGAAATCAAGTTTCATTTGAAGACGAGTGACGCCAACAGAAGTGTCGAAGAGAAGTGTCGAACAGTGCGGCGCTCGCACGTGATGAGATCACCGATTGTCGAAATACCTCAGTAAATGACATTTCTCCTTTGGTGCACTGCTCTCTGCGCCTTCCCATCCCTATCTTCTATGTCGCGGGCAGGCAGACAAGCTTGCCATCACGGACGTTCACGGGGGAAGGGAGAACGAGTTGAGCATTGTAGCAGCAAGGGTCGACAATCGCTTGCTCCACGGCATCGTGGCTACCCAATGGGTCCCAAGGGTGAAGCCGCAGAGGGTAATGGTTATCGACGATGAGTATGCTGGTGACCCAACAAAGAAGGCTGGCATGCGCATGGCCAAGCCCGCGGGCGTAGCGCTCTCCATTATTAGCGAGCAAACTGCACGCGATCACTTTCGTGAGGGCAAGTACGATGACCACACGGTCTTCGTCATTGTCCGTGATCCTCGCATCATCCAGCAGCTCGAGGAAGACGGACAAAAGGTGCCAAAGCTCACGATTGGTGGGACCGTCTCTCCCCAGGATGGGCAGGCAGCGACTCAGGTGAGCCGTCGCGCCTACGTTCTTGATAACGAGGTTCCCGTCTACTCATCAATTGCAGCGCATGGAACCAGCGTCAACATCCAGTACGTTCCGGCAGACAAAGACGAACCGCTTTCGAAGTACGTCAATCTCTGAGGGGAGTTGAGTGGATATGCAAATTGCCGTATGGCAAATCGTTGTCATCACGCTTCTGGCTTTTATCTACAGGGTTGATCGACTTGGAACGCAAGTGTGTGGCCACAATGCCGTCCTCTATGCCTGGCTTGTTGGCCTGATACTAGGCGACGGAATGACCGGTCTTATCGTTGGCGCGTCCGTACAGCTGATGTCGCTGGGTGTCGCAGCTCTTGCCGGGTCTTCGGTTCCAGACTATCCCCTGGCGGGAATGGTTGGAACCGCGGTGTGTATCATGACTGGCCAGGACGAGGGCGTTGGCCTTGCTGTTGGCATCGCCGTTGGCACCATGGGAGTCCAGCTTGACGTCCTCGCAAAGACTGCAAACGTTTTCATGGCACACAAGCAGCTTGAGTATGCGCAGGATGGGCAGTACGAGAAGATGAAGGCCGTGACGCTCGTTGGGCCAGTGCTGTTTGGACTGACAGATGCCATCCCAATGCTTATTGTGCTCGCGTTTGGCGGAGACGTTGTCAATGCCATTCTCTCGGTGGTGCCCGCATGGTTCACCAAGGGGCTCTCGCTTGCAGGTGGCTTGCTGCCTGTAATCGGCATGGGCGCACTGCTTACCTACATGCCTGCGAAGCAGTACTTTAGCTTCCTTGCCATTGGCTTTGTGCTCTCGGCATACCTTGGCCTGTCGATTCTTCCTGTGGCGATTCTGGGTGGAGCAGCTGCGTACGAGGTCTATAAGAATCTGACCTCCCGGATTGCTGAAGAGTCAATTGCTACCGCAGAAGGAGGTCTCGAGGATGAGTAAGCAAATTGAGCAGGAGTCGATGAAGGCTCCGGCAGAGGAGAATGGCCGTTTGCTCACTGACAAAGACATCAGAAAATGCGCTTGGCGTTGGTGCATGTCGGTGAATGGCTTTAACTATGAGACCCAGCTTGCGCCCTCTGTGGTGTTTTCTGAGGCGGATGCTCTAAAAAAGATTTATCGCGATGATGACGCCGCATACAGGGACTCCCTTACAAACTCGGCAAAGTACTTCAACGTGACACCTCCAGTTGCGGGAATCCTTCTCGGCGCGGGGCTGGCAATGGAGGAGAAGAACGGCACTGCTGCCTTGGGAGCTGTCCAAGACCTCAAGGTTGGCCTCATGGGATCGCTCTCCGGAATCGGTGACGCCATCATATGGATTCTTATCCCAACAATCTTCGGTTCCATTTCTGCATACCTGGCGCAGAGCGGAAACCCTATAGGTGCGCTTCTGTTCGTGGCCGTCAACCTTGTGTTTAGCCTTGGTGTCAAGATTAAGAGTTGGGATTTGGGCTATCACTTTGGCACCCAGCTCGTTACCAACCTTGCTGATAAGGTTGCCGCCCTCACTGAGGCTATGAGCGTCCTCGGCCTTACTTGTCGTTGGTGCACTGATTCCCTCCGTCGTTAAGCTCTCTACCAAGCTGACAATCAATATCGGTGATGTCTCATTTGGCCTGCAAGAGGGGCTGTTTGACAAGATTCTCCTGGGGCTTCTTCCGGTGTGCGCTACCGCGATCGTCTACCAGCTCATCAAGAAGGGCGTCTCCACAAACAAGATCATTCTCGGAATCATCGTCTTTTGTTGGCTTGGCGCCGCGTTTGGCTTTATAGGTTAACGGGCTTGGCGGGATGGGTTTCCATCCCGCCAACGCTGGAGGTATGCAATGAAGGTCTCTTCGACAAAGGTGAGCATTGCGCCAAGCGGGGTTTTCTATCTTGATGGATATCTCAATGATGTTCGCCAGCTTCCGGGCATAGGTATTCATGATGACCCTTATGCCATCCTTCTGCTGCTGGAAGAGGGTGGAGAGCGCGTTCTCTTCGTTGGCATCGATGTGTGTCAAGTTAGCCTTTCAAGAACTAAGAAGATGAGGGCGCTGCTCTCGTCATTGTTGGACGTTCGCGATGAGTTAGTTGTCATTTCTGCAGTTCATAGTCATTCATGCCCCAACGGTCTTCGTGATGGCAGCTCAATTTCTCATGACACTCCTGGTTACGAAGACCTCGTGACGGGCCTCGTAGTCCAGGCAGCCTCTCGACTTTCGGAGAGGCTTACCGAGGCCAAGCCTGAAATTCTCTCAACAAGAATCAACGGATGGTACTCAAATCGGAATGACAAAAACAAACCATTTGATGACCAGGCCTTTATCGTTAGGTTTGTGGCAGATGATGGTTCTGTTGTTGGAGCGATGCAGAACTTCAACTGTCACTCGACTGTAGTTGGGCCTTTCAACCGGCTCATTACGTCCGATCTACAGGGGTCAGTTCGAGCCTTGCTTGCGCCTTGGGTGGGAATCACGCCCTATGCGTTTACAGGCGCGTCTGGAGATTTGGGTAACAGACAGTTCCGTAGGGGCGATGGATTCGACGAACTTCAGCGGACTGCGGTTGGCATCTCGGCTGAGTTCATGAGGGGCTCATTCGAACCCGTTGAGCTTGGTGTGCCAACGGTCCGAGAGTTCATCCACGATGTGGACTATGACAACAGACAGTTCTTTGCGAGATATAAGGAGCTGCTAAACGAGGCCAAGCAGACTCTTGCGGATGACTCGTCAACAGCAACGGCAAAGAAGCTAGCCCGGACTGAGGTCCGCAGGCTTAGCGAGAAGCTCGAGATTGACCACGTTCAGTTTCCCATAGTGATGAGGGTAATCGACTTTGGTGGAATAGTATTCGTGACCTTCCCTGGAGAACTCGGCAGTGTCCTTGGGATGCGCATCAAATCGATGTTTCTCCCCCGGCGATGCATTGTCGTTGGGTACGCAAACGATGCTCAGGGATACTTTGTTCCTAGCGAGGATTTTGGGCTTGGATACGAGTCGTTCGTGACCAAGCTTCCTCGCGGTGGCATTGAGTCTGTTCTTGACGAGTTTGAGGAGTGGCTGTGAGACACGTAATACTTGCTTCTCACCATAAGTTCGCTGCCGGTCTCGCGGACACGATAGAGTTCATTGGTGGAATTAACGAATTCGACGTTATCTGTGCGTACGTTGACGAAACCCCGCTGGATGACCAGGTTAAGGCTTTGTTCGACGAATATGGCGCCAACGATGAGGTTCTCATACTCACCGACATCATGCAGGGAAGTGTCAACCAGGCATTTGCGCCCTATATGAATGGGCATGTGTTCCTTGTTGCCGGAGTCAATGTGGCGTGTGCTCTCGAGCTCGTGCTTACCCCAGAGCCGTTGACATACGACGCGATTGAAGAAGTTCTGGCCGAGGCCCGAAACTCCATGCAGCTTATGAACAGGGTTGCCGTTGAGGCAGCAGAGGGTGACGAGTGAACCCCTTAAGGCCCCATGCGCAATTTGAGCTAGGGCTCGTGGTGGTATGCGCGGGTGGCATGATGGACGGCTATGCCTTCACGGCTCATGATCAGGTGTTCGCAACAGGACAGACGGGGAATGTCGTGCGACTGGCACTTGCGACCTCTCTGCTGGATCCCTGTTCCTTTCTCAGGTACTTCATCCCCATAGTCTCTTTTATCATGGGCATCATTCTTTCACGGTTGGTATCGAGTAGGTGCTTTCATGGAAGACAAGACCAGATGCAGAGTTGGGTCATTGATTTTGAGGCGATAACGTTTGCGGTGATTGGCGTCTTCGCGGACTACATTCCAGACGTCCTGTCCGATTGTTTGATTGCTTCCTGTGCGGCAATGTCTTTCGAGAACTTTCGGGAGCTTGGACAGGGTTCGCGATATTCAAGTACGTATTGCACCGGGAATCTCCGTTCTTTCTCAGAGGCACTCTATGAGGGAACATTTGGGCATGAGCCAAGTGAGCTGCGGCGTGCGCTCCATTATCTGGCGCTAATCGGTTCATTTTTCATTGGTGTGGTTATTTGCAGCTACTTTGTCGAGAGAATCGGGGGCTCTGCTGCGCTTCTCATTTCCGTCACGTTCCTTCTCGCGAGGCTGTTTGTGGACGGGTGGCTGTCGGGCGGCCTAGCGTCGGAGTAGGCGAATTCATAGTTCAATGGAGGCTGGTCATGCGCATTGATGAGGTCATTTCTGCTGTGAAGGGATACTGTCTGGGGATTTCTCCATGGACGGGCGAGCCGATTGACGAGGCGACCACTCGCGACAAGGTCACCTACGGCACGACGGAGAAGGAGTGCACGGGAATCGTGACCTGCATCTGGCCGACTGCCGACATCGTTCGCCAGGCAATGCGCTGTGATGCAAATCTCATCATCTCGCACGAGGCGCTGTTCTGGAATCACGGCGACCACCAGGACGTGATTGGTGGGACTAGGGCGTATGCCGAGAAGAAAGCGCTGCTTGACGAATGGGGCGGTACGGTCTGGCGCTGCCATGACTACATTCACTCGGGCGTTCCCATCGACGGCGGCGCAATGGTCGACGGCATCTTCTATGGCTTTGCCAAGAAGATGGGGTGGCAGGGCTGCCGAGTGGGGGACGTTGTCCGCTGTCGTGACTTTGAGATTCCGCAGACTTCCGGTGTGGAGTTGGCGCGGCTACTCGTGAGTAGTTTGGGCCTCAACGGCACGAGGATCACAGGGGATTCCTCCGCGCGAGTGCGGAGGGTTCACATTCCAAAGCACGTGATGGGCGATCCTGCTTCTGATACCTATGAGATTAACTTCGCCGACAGCGAAGGCGTGGACGCATTGGTGACCATGGAGTTCATTGACTTCACTACCTGCGAGTACATTCGAGACGTGGGGATGCTTGGCGAGGGAAAGTGCGCAATCACCGTCGGACACTTCGACCTGGAGGAACCTGGTATGGAACTCATGGCGGAGTGGCTTCCCCAAGCTCTGGGGACGTCTGAGGTCCCCGTCCGCTTTGTTCCCATGGGTGATACGTACCAGTACGTTGTGAAGTAATGCTATTCAGCTTCCGGTGTTGCTGAAAAGCCCTCCCCGGATGGATTTCCGGGGAGGGCTTGCGGGGAAGGGGGTCTACTTGTCCTTACTTCGTTCGCCTCATGAAGCAAGAGACTATTTCGACAACCAGGGCAACAGTTCCGAGACCAATCGTGATCACTATGTACTCAATACCACCAGTTGAACCAAACATGGTGATGCCGGAGAGCACGTCTGCCAGGGTCGCGATGCTCGAAACAATGAACTCGAGAATGGCAACGGCAAGAAAGACTACAGCAACAAGGTTGAGGATATCTCCCCAATCGCTTGGTACCAGCGAGTAGGTAAGCGCGCAGACGGCACCAAGCAGGAAGCACACAAGGACAGTTGCAGTGAAGTTATTTGTCGCTCCGGCAGCGACGGCGTAGTAAATTCCGGTGACAAGCGACAGCGCACCACAGACAAGGCTGAGCCAAGCGCCTGCTGTCTGAATCTTGATTCCCTTGACCTGAGCCATTATGCCTCAGCTCCCTTCTTGTCCTCGTTGTCTTGCGCCTTGCTTGCCTTTACCGTGTCGTAGACATACACGCCGAGAAGGCCAGCGGTCAGCACGCCACTCACAATCTGGGTACCCGTGATTGCGTTCTCCCACCATGCGTTGGTATGGACGATCTGCGAGCTGTCATCCAGTCCGTTGATGTTGCTGGTGCGAACCTGGGCATAGACGGCGTGCTTAGTGGCGTCGCGGAGTGCCTTTAGCAGATAGCCATCGCCGTTCTCAATGTCCTCTGCGATTACCGTGTTGCTGAGCTTGGCGGAGGAGGAGTCGGCGCTAGGACCAAAGCCCGCCATGTCCCAGCACCAGTAATCGAGGCCGTTTGCAAGGTTCGTGGCATAGTGCGTCTTGTAGTCAGAGCCAACGCATGCATCAGAGCAGATGACGCCCTTGAAGCCCCATTCGCCGCGCATTACGTCCTGCATGGTTGCCGAGCAGCTCCCTGCATAGGTAACGCCGATGCGGTTGAATGCGGTCATGCATCCCATGCAGCCGCCCTTTGCATAGGCACCCTCAAAGGCACGCAGGTACTCCTCGCGGATGGCCTGCTCGTTCGCGAAGGTTGCGGCGCTCTCTCGGTTTGCCTCCTGGTCATTGAGGACCATGTGCTTATAACCCAGAATGACTCCGTACTTCTGGCACTCGCGCGAGACGACCTCGCCAATCAGGTAGTCAAGGTTGCCATCCTCGGAGTAGTACGCAGATGCGCGGCCGTTGAACGGCGTCCTGTGAATGTTGGGACCGCCAGACCAGATCTCGGTCAGGCCCATGAAGATGCTCTCGTTGCCGGTGAGGTTGGAGCGCTTGGCAATGTGGTCGATGTCCCACGTCGACGCCTCGACAATGGCGCAGGGCCAGTTGAAGCCAGACTCACCGTTGAGCTTGAAGACCACCTGCTGAAGCTGGTCCATGTCATCCCCGCGGTAGGAGGCAGGCATCGTGATGGAGTCAATGGCAACCGAGCCGTTCTGGTCGGGGAGAATGGAGGCCATCTCCTCGACGGTTAGCTGGTCGAGGAAGGCGTTCCAGGTCTCCTCGTCGTTGTAGTCGACATTGCGCATCGCTACGAAGGTGATTCCGGAGTCCTCGCCCTGCGTGAAGTCAGACACGCTGGGAGCGTCGTCAGGCATCTCATAGAAGTTCCCGTCGAGCACCTCCATCATGTCCGGCGTGGCGCGAACGGCAACGGGCTCGGTGGGGAAGGTGGCGTCCCAGTCGCTGCGCGAAAGGTACGTGATGGTATCGGTCCCAAGGTTGTTGAGATCGACATCATCAAAGCAGTTGGTAACCTGCTTACCGTCGACGTAGCGCGACATGGCATAGCGGTTCGCGTCGACGCTAGAGAGGTCCCAAGAATACGTCTTGGAAGCATCGCCGCCCGTGCGCGTTCCGTCAACCGCAACCATGCCCGTAGCGCCCTTAGCAGCGAGGATGTTGTTGAGTGCGTCATGTGCGTCATCGCCAATTGCCAGGTAGTAGGTGCCCGCGGAAAGGATGTATCCCTTTGCAGACGTGTAGTCGTAGCTCGCCAAGAGGTATTGCTCGACCTGTACGCTCACCGTCTCCGAGGCACCGGGGTCCAGCTCGCCAGTCTTTGCAAAGCCAACCAGAACAACAGCGGGCTTCTCAACCTGGTTCTTCTTCTCGTAGTCCCCATAGGGGGTCTGCGCATAGACCTCGACTACCGACCTACCAGCAACGTCTCCGGTGTTTGTAGCAGTCACCGAGAGGGTGTACGTGTCAGATGTCGAGTCAAACGAGCAGCTGTCCAGAGTCTGCTGGAAGGTTGTGTACGAGAGGCCATAGCCAAAGGGGTAGGCAATTTCGTCTGTGTAATTCCAGGCGGATCCAGTTGACGATCCTGCGGTGCCCGTGGCGTTGCCTTGGCCAAGTATCGCATCCTCGTAGCGCGTCTCGTAATACTTGTAGCCCACGTAGACGCCCTCGGCATAGATGAGGTAGCTCTGAACAAACTTGTCGGTATCGCTGCAGGTGTCGAGGACCTCGTCGAGGTTCGACCACTCCTGTGTATTCTTAGCCTGTGCGTAGGTGATTGCGGGTGCCGAGAGCGAGTTCTTAGCGTAGGTGTCAACAAGCTTACCGGAGGGGTTTGCATCGCCGTCGAGCACGTTGGCGACACCGGTGAAGCCGACAACGCCAGGGGTTCCCACCCAGAGGATGGCGTCGACGTCGTAGTTTGCAAGATCGCCCAGCTCAACAGCCCAGCTGGAGTTCACCAAGACAATGATGCGCTTGATGGTGCCAGCTGCCTTCTCGGCCTGAAGGAGTGCGAGAAGGTCCTTCTCGTTCTGATGCAGGGCAAGTTGGCTGATACCTTCGGAGTCCTCGAGCACCAGGTCACAGTCCTCGGAACCCTGGCGGGTGATCATGTAGATTGCAGCGTCGTTGTACTGTGAGGCCCAGCTTGCGCGAATGTCATCGGTAAGAAGGGACACGGGGGCCTCGCCAACGTCTGGATTCTCCGCATCCTTTACCCTGCCGTACCCGCTTGTCTGGTAGGCCTCCGTGACCGTGGGGTTGACGTCGAACGCTTCCTGCATGGCCGAGAGGTACGTGACCCACTTCACCGTGCTGGTGTCGCCGGGCGTGTGGTAGCTGTAGAAGGGGCCATACGTTGGGCCCGTGTATCCAAATCCCATGCTTGTTGTGTCGGCATCGGGGTTCTCGAAGGAGTTCTGGCCAAAGAGAGTGACGCTTGCGCCCTTCTGGAGCGGGAGGGCGCCGTTCTCGTTCCTGAGCAGGACAACGCCGCCTTCGACTTCCTCGATGGCGGCAGCGGCGCAGTCGTCCTCGAGTTTCTGGAGTGCCGTCGCATCGTAGATGTCGGTGCCATAGTCGCTCTTGTAATAGGTGGTGTCTCCGCTCGACCCATTTGACGTCACACTTGTGGTGTCAATCCCCAGGGCGGTGTTGATTCTTCCGCGATAGGACTGAGCGACCGGTGCGCCTACGCACGTTGTCGCGAACACGGTCGACGTGATGCCCGCTGCGCCCTTCACGAATTGCCTGCGTGAGATGGTACCCATGCCCTTCCCTTCTCGTCTTTCGTTCCCGTTGCGCCCTCTTTGGGCTTGTCGCCGCGCATCGTAAGTCCCGGGTAATGCGGGCGGTAAGGGGGTCTGGCGGATTCGGCTTTCCTGATGGCACTTTCGGGCTATGTCTGCCATTTGGCTTGTGCGTCTGCATGGGATAATCGGTTCGGGGAGGTTGGGGTCTTGATTAGGGCAGCGAGTGTCGAAAATGATGGGGAAGAGGAGCGCTTGCTCGAAGAGCAGCTTGCGCGCTATGGCCGTGACCGTAACGTCGAGATGTCATGTGTACACTACGGGTCTGCCGAAGCATTTCTCGATGCGCCCTATGACGTTGACGTCGTGTTCATGGACATCGATCTGCCTGGGATGAATGGAATGGACGCTGCGGCCCAGATGCGCCGAAGCGACGCTACCACGCAGATTGTGTTTGTGACGAGTCTCGCGCAGTATGCCGTCAGGGGCTATCAGGTCGATGCCGCTGGTTTCATCGTTAAGCCCGTGCGCTTCTATGACATGGCGATGTGCCTCGATAAGGTGTGTCGAGTGATTGCCCGAAACGTTGAGGAGTCGATTACTCTGAAGACACAGTCGGGCCTGTACCTCTTTCCCGTCTCGGACATCGAATACGTCGAGACGAGTGGACATGATCTCGTATATCACTTCTCGTCAGGCGCTAGTCCAATTCGCGTCCGAGATAGCCTAGGACGCCTTGCAACGAGCTTCGAGGACAAGCCTTTTATCCGCGTCTCTCAGGGCCAGCTTGTGAACATGATGCATATCGCGCGTGTGACTGGAGACTGTCTGACAACGACAGGGGGAGCAACGCTCTTTTTTAGCCGCCGCTGTAAGCACGATTGTCTCAAACGGATAGCCCAGTACATGGGAAGGACCATCTGATGGATGCGGAAACCATCGTCAACTCCCTGCTTACGGCTATTGAGCTCGTGGCAGCATCTCTTCTCTTTGCTAGTGGCTTGCCGCGTAGGGGAGGGTATCTCTTTCGGGGTCTTGTGGCCGTTGCCGCGCTTGCCACACTTGTTGCAACGTTTATGCATGAGTTTGTGGTTTCATCTGGGGTTATGCTGTTCCCTCTCATTCTGTTATATGCCCTGGTGCTCGCCCTCTGCTGTTTGGTGGTCGCTTCATGCCATGAGACAACCACGTGGACGAGCTTGTTTTGTGCGACGGCGGGGTATGCAACTCAGAACTTGGCATCGGGTGTTATGGGATTCATTAATCAGGTTTGTCCCGCTGCCACACCCGATTCGGCAGTCTTCATACTTGCGAATCTTCTTGAGTATGCATTTGTCTACGTGGTGGTCTACCTGGTGATGGTTCGCCGAATGAACAGGGATGGACTTGTCGTTGAGGAAGACCATGGCATGCTCTTCATGGTATTGGTGGTCATTTTCGCTGTCATTGGCCTTGATGTCTGCATAAAGTCAAGCTATGCGTACGGTATTGACTTCGCGACGTTCGTCACGCTGAGAGTCGTGCATGCCCTCGTTTGCGCATTCGTTCTTTTTGCCGAGTACCAAATGCTCTACAAGACGCGCCTCAAGACCGAGATGGCCGAGAGTGAGCAGCTCCTGCATGATGAGCGTCGTCAGTACCACCTCTCGAAGGAGACCATCGAGTCCATCAACGTGAAGTGCCACGACATTAGGCATCAAATCCGCCACATGGCGGACGGCCTTGGTACGGTTGTAGTAGACCCGCTCATCTTTGATGACATTGCCCGGGAGGTGCGCGTTTACGACTCTACGGTGAGCACGGGAAACGATGCGCTAGATGTTATCCTGAGCGAGAAGTCGCTCATGTGCGAGAGGCGAGGCATCTCGCTTTCCTGTATGGCGGATGGCTCCTCTGTTGCGTTTATGCAGCCTACTGACATCTACTCCCTCTTTGGCAACGCATTGGAGAATGCCATCGAGGCCGTGAGCGCGGTTCCGAATTCCGAGAAGCGAAGGATCTCTCTGGTGCTTAGGGCCGATATGGGCATGGTCTCGCTCCATGTAGAGAACTACTTTGTGGGGAAGCTCGAGTTTGTCGACGGGCTTCCAAAGTCGAGTAAGGGTGATGACTTCAATCACGGATTTGGTGTTCGCTCGATGGAACGTACGGCGCAACGCTATGGCGGGACGCTCGTTGCGAGTGCTCGCGACAACCTATTTCTTCTCGACGTTGTCATGCCTCTGCCGGAGTCCACTGGAGCGAAATAGGACTTCCTTGCCTTCCTGGTGCTATGGTTGCGCAGGACAAAGCCCCCGCGCAACGCCATCGGCACCAGGAAGGACCACGGCAATGTCAATGCCAGCCACGCTCGCCTTGCAGATAGTTGTCATGTTTATGCTGGTGGGCGTGGGGTTTGCGATGTTTCGCGCCGGCAAGATCACGATGGAGGGCAATCGCACCATTGGCAACATCCTCGTGTACCTGTCGCTGCCTTGCGTGATCATTAAGGGACTCATGGTCGAGCGCACGGCGGAGAACGTCCTTGCGCTGGGGGTCTCGGCGCTCATGGGGTTTATCGCCCTGCTCGTCTCTGCGCTTGTCGCGCGACTCGTCCTGCGTGGCGACGCAATCGGGAACTTCTCGGCCACCTTCTCCAACCCGAGCTTCTTTGGGATTCCCCTGGTCGTGTCGATCCTTGGCCAGGGGCCTGTGTTCTACATGACCGCCTACATCGCGTTCATGAACTTGGGGCAGTGGACCTATGGCGTCTCGCTGCTTGCGGGCGAGCGAGGGAGGGTGTCGCTGCGCTCCTTGGTGCGCTCGCCGTTTATGGTGGCAACGCTCATTGGCCTTGTGCTCTTTGCGACCCAGCTGCAGCTCCCGGGCGTGGTGACGAGCTGCCTGGATTACGTCTCGGCCCTCAACACGCCGCTGGCGATGTTTGCCATAGGGGTCTACCTGGCGCAATCTCACCCGGCAGACATGATTCACCGTGCGGGCCTCTACAAGGTTGCCCTGGCGCGTCTGCTGGTGACGCCGCTTGTCACGTTGGTGCTGCTGAGCCTGCTGCCTGGCTCGTTGCTTCAGATGAAGCTTGCGATTCTGGTTGCGCAGGCGTGTCCCGTTGGCCTCAACGTGGCGGTGTACGCCCAGCTCCACGACGCCGACTACGTCTACGCGGTGGAGACAATCGTTGTCTCGGTGCTTCTCTCGCTTGCCTCGATCCCCCTGGTGGTGGGGCTCGCGCAGATGCTGTGGTAGCGCTTTGGAGCCCGCCCTGCCCCCTTCTCTCCTACTGACCTGCGTTCTTTATCGATATCTGTGAATCTCTCATCGCGTTTTCGCAGGTCGCAAGTATGGCGAGTCACAGATACCGATAAAGAAGGGGAGGGGGAGCGGGATGGCGGTGTTAATGCTGCGCCTATTGGCGTGGATTGACGGTTGGTGGCAGTTTGTCGAGAATCCTTGAAGTAGTAACTGGTTTGAAGATTGTTAAACCGCAGGTCAGTGAATTGACCCTGTCATCATGTCATATAAGGAATTAGACGAAAACTGCCACTAACCGGAAAAATGGGGCGAAGGTTTGGACCCTGGGCCTTCTCGTTCTTGGGCTCCTCTAGCCCGTTGTCTGCGGTCGCCATAGTTTATCGCTCTTTCTTAAAACTCATGTGCGATACCTGGGCAAACGCGACTGCCTTTTAAGAAATAGCGATATTCTTCGTAAGGAACGAGGGTGGGTGTCCCATCCTCATTACGGGAAGGGATGCGGGTGGGTGCCCCACCCGCATCAACGAAGAGCGCCAGCCGCGGTCAGCAGCTTTCGGGCGTTGTTGTCGAGGATGTCATCTGCATGCTTTGCAAGGCGCCTGTCACTGGCAAGGAACTCCTGCAGGCGTCGTATGTTTGTCAGTGTCTGCGAACGGGGCGTGAATGGGTAGTCGCTACCAAAAAGCACGTGGTCGGGGCCCGTGATGGTGAGCAGCAACGGTAGCAGGTCGGGGACAGAGTCGCCTGCCGTGTCGAACCAGAGCCGCGCCAGGTTGGCGGGTACGTCCACGTGGCCCATCATGTGCACCTTCTCGAGGATGGGCTGGGCGCCCTCGATGCGGCGTGCGACGTTGGGCAGGAAGCTCCCGCAGTGGGGGACGACGACCTGCACGCGGGGGAACCGGCGAGGAACGTCGTGGGCAATCATGTTGAGCACGGCGCGCGTCGAGTCGGTGAGGAACTCGTAGAGCGGCACGGGACCCGCGCTGAACACGCCTTCCGCGATTGGCTCGGGACGGCTCGGGTGGATGAGGCAGACGACGTCGCGGTCGCGCCCCTCTGCGATGGACTCGAGACGCTGGAAAAGCGGGTCGAGGCGCTCGTCGCCGAGGTAGAGCCCTCGGCTGTTGCTGGCGAGCTTGACGCCAAGGGCGTTGAGGTCTCCGATTGTGCGTGTGGCTTCGCCGACGGCGGCGACGACGTTGGGCAGGGGTACGACGGCGCAGAAGCCAAAGCGGGTGGGATGGCGCGCAACGACGCGGGCCGTCTCGTCGTTGAAGGCCCGGCAAAAGTCCGCCGACTCTGCCGCATCACCGAAGTACGGGTGCGGCGAAGAGAGGGACAGGACCTGGTAGCGAATGCCCGTCTCGTCAAGGAACGAGAGGGCGCTCTCCTCGTTCCAAACGGGGAGTGGGAAGCCGTCCTCACGGGTCGCGCCATGGGCTTCCAGGAGGTCGAGGTAGCCCTTCGTCAGGATGTGACCGTGGATGTCGATCGTGAGGCGCTCCGTCTTTCGTGTGGCTTGTGAGTGCAGTGCTGCACGGGGATTGTGAAAGGGATGGGCAATATCCGCATCACATGATAAGTTGGCCGAGAGGTTGCTGCAGCAGGGGTTTCGAATGCGTCTGCTGTACCGAAATGGGTCTTCCGGCGCAGAATGACGCCGGAGGAAAGACTTCGTACGCCGCTGCTGCGGAAATGGGTCTTTCGGCGAGAAAACTGCGCCGGAACGTGGACTCCCGACGGGATTCCGTACGAGACGCGCCCTCCGGCGTCGAATCCTCGCCGGAGATTTGTTTTTCTCCGCTGCGGTTGCGGGAACTCGCCCTCCGGAGAAGAAATGACGCCGGAGCGGGATCTTAGGCGCGCCCACCGCTGGCGCGCTCCCAGCCGCCGCCCCGGCCCCCGCCCCGGAATCATGCAGAGCTTACGCCCGTTTTGGCTCCGCCCTCCTCGCCAGCGCCCCATCGTGCTACCATGCCCCCTAGGCAATGACGGAGAGGTTTGGTCGTCGCGTCGCCAGCGGACAAGAGATGGGGCTCACCGGCTGAGAGGTCCCTCCAAGGCTGACGTCCAGAGTTCACTCCACCAGCCGCAACCTCAAAGCCGGCCGCACGGCCAGCGAGTAGGGAAGCCGTAGGCCCCACGGCACGGGGCGCAACGAGTGGGCGCGCGCGAGAGAAAACGCGCACGTCAATCAAGGTGGTACCGCGGAGACATCCGTCCTTGGGCAGCATGGCCCGGGACGGTTTTTTATTGGCTTTGGAAAGGATTGCACTATGGCGATGTCCGATGACCTCAAGTCCATTGAGGCGCAGGTAGAGGAGGGACTTAAGCGCGCTGAGACCATGGAGGCCCTCGAGGCCCTCCGCGTCTCCATGCTCGGCCGCAAGGGCAGGCTCACGGCCCTCATGCACATGATGGGCCAGGTCCCTCCCGAGGAGCGCCGCGCCATGGGCCAGATGGCGAACACCGTGCGCGCCAAGGTAGAGGCTGGCCTCGCCGCCCGTCGCGAGGAGCTGGCAAACGAGCTAATGGAGCGCCGCATGGCCGCCGACGCGGTGGACGTCACGCTTCCCGGCCGCACACTCTCCCCGGGTACGCAGCACCTCATCAGCCAGATTCGCGAGGAGATCGAGGACATCTTCTGCGGCTTGGGCTACACCGTCGAGGACGGTCCCTACGTCGAGACCACCTACTACAACTTCACCGCGCTCAACGCCCCGGAGGACCACCCCAGCCGCTCCGCGCGCGACACCTTCTACGTGGTAGACAACGCCCCCGAGGGCAAGGAGACCCACGTCCAGGGCGAGTCCGACATCCTGCTGCGCACCCAGACCTCGGGCGTCCAGGTGCACACCATGGAGACCCACGAGCCTCCCATCTACATGATCTGCCCCGGCACCGTCTTTCGCCCGGACACCGCCGACGCCAATCATCTGCCGCAGTTCACGCAGGTAGAGGGCCTTGTCGTTGACGAGGGCATCACCTTTGGCGACCTCAAGGGCACGCTCGACTACTTCACCCGCGAGATCTTTGGCAAGGACCGCGCCACCCGCTACCGCCCGCACTTCTTCCCGTTCACCGAGCCCAGCTGCGAGGTCGACGTCTCCTGCGGCGTGTGCCACGGCAAGGGCTGCCGCTTCTGCAAGAACACCGGCTGGCTCGAGATTCTGGGCTGCGGCATGGTCGACCCCAACGTCTTCCGCTACTGCGGCATCGACCCTGAGAAGTACACCGGCTTCGCCTTTGGCATTGGCGTTGAGCGCGTGGCCGCGCTTCGCTACGACCTGCCTGACCTGCGCATGCTCATGACCGGCGACATGCGCTTCCTGAACCAGTTCTAGGCCTGGCCAGGGCAGAAGGAGGCGCCCGGGCGAGAAGCCCGCGGCAGGACGAGAAGAACCAGGGCGGCCGCACCAAGCCGCCCAGAAGGGATTGCAGATACCATGCGCGTTTCGTATGAGTGGCTCAAGGACATGGTGGACGTGCCCGAAGACCCCAAGGACCTGGTCAACGAGTACATCCGCACCGGCACCGAGGTCGAGGGCGTCGAGCGCGTTGGCGCCGACCTCGACCACGTCTACACCGCCCAGGTGGTGAGCAAGAAGCCGCACCCAGACTCCGACCACATGTGGCTCTGCCAGGTCTCCGTTGGCGACAAGAACGTCGACGAGAACGGCAACCCCGTGCCGCTGCAGATTGTGTGCGGCGCCCAGAACTTCAACGAGGGCGATCACATTGTGACCGCCATGATCGGCGCCGTGCTCCCCGGCGACGTGAAGATCAAGAAGTCAAAGCTCCGCGGCGTCGAGTCCTATGGCATGAACTGCTCCGAGCGCGAGCTTGGCCTGGGCAACGACCACGACGGCATCATCATCCTGCCGCCCGACGCTCCCGTGGGCATGCTCTACACGGACTACCTGGGCAGCTCCGACACCGTGATTGACTGCGAGATCACCCCCAACCGTCCCGACTGCCTCTCCATGGTGGGCATGGCGGTGGAAACCTCGGCCGTTCTCGACGAGGGCACCCACATCACGCTTCCCTCGATCAAGGAGGAGAAGGGGCCGGATGCCCACGACCTGGTGGACGTGCAGATCGACGACGCGGAGCTCTGCCCGCGCTACACGGCCCGCGTGGTGCGCAACGTGAAGATTGGCCCCAGCCCCGAGTGGCTCGCGCGTCGCGTGATTGCCGCCGGCTCCAGGCCCATCAACAACGTGGTGGACGTCACCAACTACGTGATGTACCTCACCGGCCAGCCGCTCCACGCCTTCGACCTGGGCAAGCTCCAGAAGCGCGAGGATGGCAAGCGCCACGTGGTGGTGCGGGCTGCGCGCGACGGCGAGCTTCTCACCACGCTCGACGAGAAGGAGCGCTCGCTCACGCCCGACATGTGCGTCATCACCGACGGCGGCGAGACCCCCATCGCGCTTGCCGGCGTCATGGGCGGCCTCAACTCCGAGATTGACGAGACCACGACCGACGTCCTGCTCGAGAGCGCGACCTTCTCGGCCGGCCACATCTCTCGCACGAGCCGCAACCTTGACCTCATGAGCGAGGCTTCCATTCGCTACGAGCGCCAGGTCGACGGCGCCGGTTGCGCGGACGTCTCCAACATCGCCGCGGCGCTCTTTGAGGAGTGCTGCTCGGCCGAGGTCTGCCCGGGCATCGTGGACGTCTACCCCGGTCCCGTGCCCGCGCCCGTGATTACCATGCGTCCTGCTCGCGTTCGCGCGCTCGCCGGCGCGGACATCCCGGACGACTTCATGGTCGCGCGCCTCAAGCGCCTTGGCTGCAAGGTCGAGCCCGCCGAGAACGGCGCCTATACGGTGACCGCGCCCACCAACCGACCCGACCTCACCCGCGAGGTCGACCTCATCGAGGAGGTCGTGCGCCTGTGGGGCGAGGGCGACATCACGCCCACGCTTCCCGCTGCGCGCAACCATGCCGGTGGCCTGACCGTTGACCAGCAGCGCATTCGCAAAATTGGTCGTACGCTGCGCGCCTGCGGCCTCTCCGAGACCACCACGTACTGCTTTGCCGACGCTAACGATCTCTCCAAGCTGGGCATGAGCGAGGAGGGCCGCGGCATCCCCGTCAAGATCATCAACCCGCTCGTGGCCGACCAGGCCGAGATGCGCCGCTCGATCCTGCCTGGGCTGCTCCGCTCGGTGGCATACAACCTCGACCACGGCGTGGATGCGGTGGCGCTCTACGAGATTGGCCGCGTCTTCTTTGGCCACGAGAACAAGAGCCAGCCCGACGAGCCCAGCTTTGTGTGCGGCGTGCTCTCCGGTCACCGCGACGACGAGTGGTGCCAGAAGTTTGAGGACTACGACTTCTTTGATGCCAAGGGTGTGGTGGAGCAGCTCCTCTCGGCGCTTCGCGTGACCAAGGTGCGCTTCAAGGTGGCAGACCCCCAGACCTACGGCTGGCTTCAGCCCGGTCGCGCGGCCGAGGTCTACGGCAACAAGGGCGAGCTCATGGGCTGGGTTGGCAACATCCACCCCAAGGCGCTCAAGGCATTTGGCGTCGACGCCCCCGTGGTTGCCTTCGAGCTCTCGGTTGAGTCGCTCCTGCGCCTGGCTCACCGCGAGCTTCCCTACGTCGACGTGCCCACGCTCCCTGGCGTGGACGTTGACCTGGCCATCGTTGTCGATGAGTCCGTTACCTGCGAGCAGCTCGAGCAGCGCATCAAGAGTGCCGGCGGCAAGCTCCTCTCGGACGTGCGCCTCTTTGACGTCTATCGCGACCCCGTGCGCGTTGGCCTGGGCAAGAAGTCGATGGCCTTCTCGCTCACCTATCGCTCTGCCGACCACACACTGACCTCCGAGGAGGTGGACCGCGCTCACAAGAAGGTCGTGGACAAGGTCTGCCGCGCCACCGGCGGAGAGGTCCGCGGCTAGCGGGCTGTCCGCGCGCCGCAAGGACGCACGCACGTGCCCAGCTGGAACATACATACCGCCCACGTCGAGCGGCTCCTTCGTGAGGAGGGGGCCGCTCGGCTGGGCGTGCGCGACGTGAACGCCTTCCTGTTTGGCAACTTTCTGCCCGACATCTACGTGGGCTACATGGTGCCGGTGCCCGTCGCGCGCCTGCGTGACTACCGCGAGACGCACTTTGCCGACGGCGGCGCCATTCCTTCCCCTAACTACCAGGCGTTTTGGGATCGCTTTGTGGCGGGTTGCGACGCGGAGGCCGCGAGCTCCCTGCACGACCTGGTGCTGGGCGCGTGGGCGCACCTGGTGTGCGACTCCGTGTACAACACGCGCACACGGGCGTACATCGCCTCCATCGGCGTGAAGGCCGGTGACGTTACCCGCAAGCGCAAGCAGCGCGACTTTGCGCTCTTTGGGAGAACCTTTGATATCTCGCTGCGCCCACGCGTGACGCCTGAGCTTGTCGCCGCCTGTGCCGCGTACCCGCAGTACCCCGTGGTCGAGGCGGACGTGCGTGAGGCCGTTACCGTTGCGGGACGCATTGTGGACGAGAACCACGAAGGCCTTATTCGAAGCGTCCCCGCCTACGACCTGCTCACGCCGGAGTTCTTCTCGGCTGCGTCTGAGGAGGCCAATGCGACGATAGTGGCGGGGCTTCTCGGACAGGCCTCGTAACGCGGGGCATTCTGCCTGCGTCGTTACGTTTCATGTTGCCAATCTTGCACCCGTTGTTACCCGCGGTTCACCGTTCCGCAACCCGTGGAGACCACCATGGGAGAGGAACGGCTGGGTCCCCCGAACACCCGGCCGTCTCTCCCGTCCCTCGGTCTTCGAGGGACCCCTTCCCGGTGGCCGCGGCCTTAGACCGCGGCCATTCGCATGAGACAAAGGCATGAGACAAAGGGACAGTCCCTTTGTCTCATCTGCATCGGTGGCCGGTTAGCCAAGGCGTTCCTCAGGATTCTCCGAGGCCTTTTCCGCGGTCTTCTCTTCGGGTTTCTCCGCGGTTCCCTCAAGGCTCTCTCCAAGGCTCCTCAGTTATTGAACGTTATTTCTCGCTAGAATCATATTTTGCCAGTTGGTCATGAAATGGCTCCGGAAAAACGCGCAATAATCTCGGCTCAATCCAGATTGCGGCTGGATGCCGACCTTGGCTGGATGCCGCAACAAGGGATTCGCAACCAGCCCTTGCCCCAACTTCGACCAACAGAGAAACCTGCGGCTTAATTGCAGTGCCGGCGAGAGCCGCAAGCCATCTACCTGCGGTTCTTCTCGGGAGCTTCCACGCGAGACTGCTATTAAGTCGCAGGTTTGCAGAAGGAAAGGGACGAGAGGCCCCTCCGGGTCAAGCAGCCGCGACGGCTACGCGCTTTTCGCACGCCCCATACAAATCCGTACACGTTTACGCAACGTTATTCGCGTATGGTTGAGTGGCTGGCACGGCGTCCCCTGGACGCCGTCCGCACGGGCGTCTCGCCCACGACGAGAGGAGCAACGATGAGCTGGTACGAGCCATCCTTTGTCTATCAGGTCTATCCGCTGGGACTGTGCGGCGCACCGCACGAGAACGATGGGGTCACCGTGCCGCGCCTGCGCAAGCTCGTCGACGACGGCTGGATTGACCACATGAAGCGCTTTGGGGCCACCTGCCTCATGCTCAACCCCGTCTTCCAGAGCCTCACGCACGGGTATGACACCACGGACTACACGACCGTTGACTGCCGCCTGGGTACTAACGATGACCTGCGCTTTGTTGTGGACGCGTGCCACAAGGCGGGCATCCGCGTGCTTCTCGACGGTGTCTTTAACCACGTTGGTCGCGATTTCTTTGCCTTCCGCGATGTGCGCCAGAAGGGCCAGCAGAGCCGATACGCCGGCTGGTTCAACATCGACTGGAACGGCAACAGCGAGTTCAACGACGGCTTTGGCTACGAGACTTGGGCGGGCGTCTCGACGCTCGTGAAGCTTAACCACGGCAACTTCGAGCTCAACGACTACCTGGCAGACGTCATTCGCGGCTGGGTGCGTGACTTTGACATCGACGGCCTGCGCCTGGACGTGGCCTACTGCCTTGACCGCGGCTACCTGGGCTACCTGCGCCAGATTGCCGACGGGATCTCGCAGGAGCGCGGCGAGAAGTTCGTGCTGGTGGGCGAGACCATGTTTGGCGACTACAACCAGTGGATGGGCGACGGCCTGTGCGACTCGGTGACCAACTACGAGGCCTACAAGGGCCTTTGGTCGAGCTTCAACAGCGCGAACATGCACGAGGTGGCCTACGCGCTGGAGCGCCAGAGTGGCTCCCAGCCCTGGGACCTCTACGCTGGCAAGCACCTGCTGGACTTTGTCGACAACCACGACGTGCCTCGCATTGCGACCAAGCTGGACGACAAGCGCCAGCTCAAGCCGCTCTACGGGCTGCTCTTTGCCATGTGCGGCGTGCCGTGCGTCTACTACGGCAGCGAGTGGGGCATCGAGGGCGAGCAGCACTACGGCGACTATGAGCTGCGGCCCGCGCTTGACGCGCCGGAGTGGAACGACCTTACGGACTGGATTGCCGCGCTGGCGCACGCACGCGAGAAGAGTGACGCCATCGTGTGGGGCGACTACCACGAGCTGCAGTGCCAGCCGCAGCAGCTTGTCTTCCAGCGCTGCCACGGGGACGAGCGGGTCATTGTGGCGATAAACGCGTCGGCAGAGCCTGCCGTGGCGCACTTCGACGCCGGATGCGGACGCGCCGTGGACCTCATCACCGGCGAGCCACATGACTTTGGCGGCGGCTCCGAGCTGGCACCCTTCTCGGCGTACTGGTGGCTCTGCGAGCGATAGCGGACTGCCGACGCCCCGCCCTTCTCGCCAAAGAAAAGCCGCCCCGGGCGAGAAGCCCGAGGCGGTCTACAGCAGCGAAAAAACCTGGTGCAAACCCTACTGGATCTGCGCCACCATGGCCATGTTGGTGCTGGTGGTGTAGTCGCCCTGGCGCGGGGAGGTCTGCGGATCGCCAGCGGTGATGACCACAATGTCACCGGGGTCGACGACCTTGTTCGCCTTGGCAACGTTGAGGGCGTTGTAGAGCGTGTTGGAAAGCGAGCCCTGCTCCGTGGTCTTGAACGCGTAGACACCCCAGTAGAAGCAGGTACGGCGGATGGCCTCATCGCTCGGGCTCATGGCGTACAGAGGGATGCGCGGACGGAAGTTGGAGACGATGCGCGCGGTGCGGCCGGAGTGCGTGGGGCACAGGATGCACTTGGCGTCAACGCGGTCGGCCATCTCGACGGCGGCAAAGCCGGTGGCGCCGTTCACGTTGCGCACGCCGCCGCGGTCGTGGTAGACCTTGCGCTCCTCGAGGTAGCGCTCGGTCTCCTTGGCGACCTCGGCCATGGTGCGCACGGCAGCCACGGGGTACTTGCCGGCAGCGGTCTCGCCGGAGAGCATGACGCAGTCGGTGCCGTCATAGATGGCGTTGGCAACGTCGGCGACCTCGGCGCGCGTGGGGCGCGGGTTGCGAATCATCGAGTCGAGCATCTGCGTTGCGGTGATGACCGGCTTGTATGCGTTGTTGCACTTGCGGATGATGGTCTTCTGGATGTGGGGCACCTCAGCCGCAGGCACCTCGACGCCCAGGTCGCCACGGGCAACCATGATGCCGTCGGAGGCCTCAAGAATCTCGTCGAAGTTCTTGACGCCAAGGGCGCTCTCGATCTTGGGGAAGATCTGGACGTGCGGTGCGCCCATCTCGACGCAGATGTCACGAATCTGCTTGACGGCGGCACCGTCGCGGATGAAGGACGCAGCGATGGCGTCGATGCCCAGCTCGCAGCCAAACATGATGTCCGCTCGGTCCTGGTCGGTGACGGAGGGAAGGCCAATGTTCACGTTAGGAACGTTGACGCCCTTCTTCTCGCCAATCTCACCACCGTTAGTAACGACGCAGTGGATGTCGTTGCCCTCCACGTGGTCGACCTCAAGGCCGACAAGGCCATCGTCGATGAGGATGATGGAACCCTTCTCGACCTCGTTGGGGAGGTTGAGGTAGTCGAGGGAGATGTGGCCGGCGTTGCCGTGGAAGTCCTCGCTGGTGGGCTGGGCGGTAACCACGATGGCGTCGCCAGTGTTGACGGTGACCTTCTTGCCATCCTCGAGAAGACCGGTGCGAACCTCGGGGCCCTTGGTGTCGAGCATGATTGCCACGGGGATGCTGAGCTCGTCCGAGATGCGGCGGACGCGCTCGATCATCTGACGGTGGTAGTCATGGCTGCCATGAGAGAAGTTGAAGCGGGCGACGTTCATGCCGTTCTCGATGAGCGCGCGCAGGACGTCGTCGCTCTCGGTGGCGGGGCCCATGGTGCACACGATCTTGGTCTTCTTGCTAAATGCCATATTTCTCCTTTTGCCTGTCCTCTTTGGTGCGATGTCTTTATGGCTAGCAGACAACGCTCCTGGGCACGAAGTCCGTGCCGTGAGCAAACGCCTGCGCGTTGTCGAGCGTCACGCGGGCAATCTCGCCAAGGGCCTCCTTGGTGAAGAACGCCTGGTGAGAGGTCATGACCACGTTGGGGAAGGAGCAGAAGCGCGCGGTGATGGAGCTGCCGAGAATCTCGTCCTCGCGGTCCTGGTAGACGTTGGCGTTCTCCTCCTCGTAGACGTCGAGGCCTGCGGCGCCAATCTTGCCGGCGCGGATGCCGCGGATGAGCGCGTTGGAGTCGACCAGGGCGCCACGGGCGGTGTTCACAAAGATGACGCCATCCTTCATCTTGGAGATGGAGTCGTCGTTGATCATGTGGTAGCTCTCCTCGTTGAGGAAGGCGTGCAGCGAGATGAGGTCGGCGCGGCTGTAGAGCGAGTCGTAGTCGACCTTGCCGTCCTTGATCTCGACGTACTCGTCAACAACGTGCTCCTCGTCGATGAGCTTCTGGTTGGGGTAGAGGTCGGCACCGATGACGTACATACCAAAGCCCTTGCAGATGCGGCAGAGGGCGGCGCCGATGCGGCCGGTGCCGATGATGCCGGCGGTCTTGCCGTGCAGGGTCACGCCGACAAGGCCGGTGAGGTCGAAGTTGTTCTCGCGGACGCGGATGTAGCCCTTGTGGATGCGGCGGTTGGCGCAGAGGGCAAGGCCCATGGCGTGCTCGGCGATGGCCTCAGGCGAGTAGGCAGGGACGCGGGTGACCTTCATGCCGAGGTCCTTGGCGACCTCGACGTTCACGGCATCAAAGCCGGCGCAGCGCATGAGGACGAGCTTCACGCCAAAACCGGAGAGGATCTCGAGGGTCATGGCGCCGCAGTCAGCGTTCACGAAGGCGCAGACCGCATCATACCCGCGGGCAAGGGGTGCGGTCATGGGGGTGAGGTTGGTCTCGGTGAAGTCGATCTTGACGTCCGGGTAGTCCTTGAGCTCCTTGGTGAAAGAATCCTTGTCATAGCTGGCGGTACCATAGAACAGAATCTTCATCGTTGCCCTTTCCTCGAGACCCTGTGGAATCAATCTCGCACGCGGTTACGTGCTGACTTAGCGAGAGTTTACCGCATGGGGCAAGTGCCGTGGGGCATGCCCCGATAAGTCCTTACGAATGCGATACGAGAGGGGGCTTCACCACCAAATTGCACCTTCATCCAATAAAGACTGACGCGCGTTTCATCGGGTAGAATGATGCGGTATCAACCATACGTCCAGCATGGCAGCCTTGGTGAGCCCTTGCCCCTCCTGGGGAATTATGATCGGGCATCAATCTGCTGGGCGCCCATGACCCCAGGAGGAAGAATTGAAGGAGTACCTGCAGGAGTCTGCGCAAGTCATCAAGGACGTTGCGTCAGACGACACCTACGGCTTGACCGTGGATGAGGCGGCTGCACGCCTCGAGAAGAACGGCCCCAACAAGCTCAAGGAAGCCAAGAAGGACCCGCTCTGGAAGCGCTTCTTCGCCCAGATGGCAGACCCAATGATCATCATGCTCATTGTGGCTGCGGTCATCTCGGCCCTCACCGGCCTGGCGCAGGGCGAGGCGGACTTCGCCGACGTGATCATCATCTGCTTCGTGGTTGTGGTGAACGCGGTTCTCGGCGTGGTGCAGGAGTCGAAGGCCGAGGAGGCCCTGGCTGCGCTCCAGGAGATGTCTGCCGCACAGAGCAAGGTCGTGCGCGGCGGCAAGGTCATCACCGTGCCGTCCTCCGAGCTCGTCGCCGGCGACCTCGTGATTCTCGAGGCCGGCGACTCCGTCCCGGCAGACTGCCGCATCATCGAGAGCGCGTCCATGAAGATCGAGGAGGCCGCCCTTACGGGCGAGTCCGTGCCGGTCAACAAGATCGCCGCGGTCCTCGACGTGCTCGACGAGGGCAAGGACGTCCCCCTCGGCGACCGCAAGAACATGTGCTACATGGGCTCCACCGTGGTCTACGGCCGTGGCCGCGCCGTGGTTGTTGCCACGGGCATGGACACCGAGATGGGCAAGATCGCCGACGCCCTCACGCGTGCCGAGGACGAGGAGACGCCGCTCCAGAAGAAGCTGGACGAGCTCTCCAAGATTCTCTCCATCATCTGCATCGTGATCTGCGCCCTGGTCTTTGTGGTCACCTGGCTCAAGCATGGCATGGGCTTCTTTGACAACATGACACTCGTGCTCAACACCTTCATGGTCGCTGTGTCGCTCGCCGTTGCCGCCATCCCCGAGGGTCTGGCCGCCGTCGTGACCATCGTGCTTTCCATCGGTGTCACCAAGATGAGCCAGCACAACGCCATCATCCGCAAGCTCTCTGCCGTCGAGACCCTTGGCTGCACGCAGGTTATCTGCTCGGACAAGACGGGCACCCTCACGCAGAACAAGATGACCGTCGTGCGCCACTTCACCGAGGACCAGGATCGCCTCGTTCGCTGCATGGCGCTGTGCTCCGACGCCAAGTGGGACTCCGCACACGAGACCGCGGTGGGCGAGCCCACCGAGGCCGCACTCGTGGCCGATGCCGCCAAACTCGGCTTCACCTCGGGTGACCTCGACGCCGCCAACCCCCGCGTGGGCGAGGCGCCCTTCGACTCCGGCCGCAAGATGATGTCTGTGGTCAACAAGGCGCCTGACGGCAACTACATCCAGCACACCAAGGGCGGCCCCGATGTCATTCTCGCCCGCTGCACCATGGTCCACACCGCCGAGGGCGACGTGCCCATGACCGGCGAGTGGCGCCAGCGCATCATGGAGGCCAACAAGGCCATGGCCGACGACGCGCTGCGCGTGATGGCCGCGGCCCGCGTGAACTACGGCAAGACGGCCCCCACGGACTTCTCGCCCGAGGCGCTTGAGCACGATATGACCTTCCTGGGCCTGTGCGGCATGATCGACCCGGTTCGCCCCGAGGTCAAGCAGGCCGTGGCCGAGGCGCACTCCGCCGGCATGCGTGTTGTCATGATCACCGGCGACCACATCGACACCGCCGTGGCCATCGCCAAGGAGCTGGGCATCATCGTCGACCGCTCGCAGGCCATCACTGGTGCCGAGCTTGACCGCATGTCCGACGAGGAGTTTGCGAAGAACATCTCCAAGTACGGTGTGTACGCCCGCGTCCAGCCCGAGCACAAGACCCGCATCGTCGACACCTGGAAGAAGCTCGGCAAGGTCGTAGCCATGACCGGCGACGGCGTGAACGACGCCCCGTCCATCAAGCGCGCCGACATTGGCGTGGGCATGGGCATCACCGGCACCGACGTCACCAAGAACGTGGCCGACATGGTCCTTGCCGACGACAACTTCGCGACCATCATCAACGCCTGCGAAGAAGGCCGTCGCATCTACGACAACATCAGGAAGTCCATCGCCTTCCTGCTCTCGTCCAACCTCGCCGAGGTCATTGCGGTCTTTGTGGCGTCGCTCATCGGCTTCACAATCCTTGAGCCTACGCACCTCCTGTGGCTCAACCTCATCACGGACTGCTTCCCCGCGCTCGCCATGGCCATGGAGGAGGCCGAGCCGGGCATCATGAAGCGCGAGCCCCGCAACGCCGACGACGGCATCTTTGCCAATGGCATGGGTCTCGACTGCCTGATCCAGGGCATCTTCATTGGTACGCTGACGCTCATCTCGTACTTCATTGGCCTGAACATCGAGGGCGTGCCCCTGGCGTCCGTGCTGTCTGGTGCCGACAAGGGCCTCGACGGCATGACCATGGCCTTCCTCACGCTCTCGATGGTCGAGATGTTCCACTCGTTCAACATGCGCAGCCGTCGTCAGTCCATCTTCAAGCTGCCCACCCAGAACAAGTGGCTGTGGTTCGCGTTCGCGGGCTCGCTCGTCCTCACCTTTGTGGTCATCGAGACCCCGCTCGCCCAGGCATTCGACTTCGCCGAGATCAACGCGTTCGAGTACGGCATTGCCATGCTGCTTGCGGCAGCCATCATCCCGCTGGTGGAGATTTACAAGGCCATCATGCGTGCGGTCGAGAAGGGCAGGAACTAGTCGTTCATGGGCAAGCGCGCACCAAAGAAGGGCTCTCAGAAGGGTTCGCGCAAGCGTAGTGTCTCGAGTGCCGGCAGGTCCCAGCAGGGCCTGCCGGCCCTTTCTTCTCTCGCGGACCTGCCTCGCTTCTCCGAACTTACGCCGTCCGATCGCCAGCGAAGCGCCTTTGGCGAGGCGGCCACGCAGGCGGCACAGTCGCTTGGTTGCAGCGTAGACGAGATGGCGCTTGGCTGCGTGGTGCGGCTGGACCGCGGCTTTCCTGCCGTGGTGACAGCAGATGCGCTCTTCCGCGCGGAGTTCTCGGCGCACCTCACCAAGGGTGGGGACTCGCGCGTGGCCGTAGGCGACTGGGTTCTGGCGCGCGTGCCCGCCGGCCACGACATGGGCCTTATCCTTCAGATCCTGCCGCGCGAGAGCGACATTGCCCGCTGGCGGGGAGGCTCGCGCGGCGAGAGGCAGACCCTTGCCGCAAACGTGAGCGTGGTGCTCGTTGTCCAGCAGCTGGGAGCGGCGCCCATCTCGTGCGAGAGAATCGCGCGCTCTGCCGTGATTGCGCGCGACTGTGGCGCGCGGGTCGCCGTTGTTCTCACCAAGGCGGACCGCGCCCCCAGCGCGGTGCTGGCAGAGGACGTTGCCGCCGTTCGTGACGTCCTGGGCGAGGAGTGCGGGCTGGTCATGACCTCCTCGGCGGATGGCGTGGAGGCCGAGCGCGCCGAGAAGGACGCGGGCGCCCTGGGAGTTGCCTGGGGTCCCGCCGCCGTGCGCTCGCTTGCGCCCGAAGGTACCGTTGCCATTGTGCTGGGGGAGTCCGGCGCGGGCAAGTCAACGCTGCTCAACGCCCTATTGGGACACGACGTGCTCAAGACCGGCGCCGTGCGCGGGTCCGATGACGCGGGCCGGCACACGACGGTGGCGCGCCGTATGGTCTCTGTGCCGGGCGGTGGCGTGATCGTGGATGAGCCCGGGCTGAGGAGCCTTCCCATCGTGGGTCACGAGCGTGGCCTTGCGGCTGTGTTTCCCGAGGTGGCGGATGCCGCGCGTGGGTGTCGCTTCTGTGACTGCACGCACACGCACGAGCCGGGATGCCAGGTGCGCGAGCTTCTCTCCGAGGGGCGCATCTCTCAGCGTCGCTATGACGCGTACGTGGCGCTGGCCGCCGAGATGCGCGAGAGCGCGCGGACACTCGACCCGGATATCGTGCTTTAGCTGGGCGGCTGTACGCGGCGGGCGCCACGTGACGCAGCGTGCACGCGCAGAACAGCGAATATTTGATATGGACTCTGTCGCGGTGCGTACACAATTCCTACACATTTAAATATATGCCATCTGAGCTGCGCAAATGCGGCTGCGGGGCCGTGCTGGGCGCGGTTCTGGCATGCCCAGGCAATAACAGCAAATGGCGATTTCTCATAGCAAAATTCCCGCGATAACAACAAAATGTGACAGCTTCCTGCAAGAGAGGTGTCCGTAACTGGTAGCTCTTTCTTGGAAGGATGGCGGTGCGGGGCTTCTTCCACCGGACAATTTTCTCAGCCAGGAACGGAGGTTGGGAAAGGGGGAGCCCATGTCACGCCGCTTCAAGATCGTGCTCTCTGGGGCGTTTGCACTGCTTGCCGTTGTGCTGTGCCTGGCATATGGCGAGAGCGTGCGTGCGGAGGAGGAGGCGCGCCGCCAGGAGACGCTCACGCGCTACGGCGGCGAGGTGGTGAGCCTGGTTGTTGCCACATCCCAGTTGGAGGAGGGGCAGGTCATCTCGGCGGGTGACGTTGCCAAGCGAGACTGGGTCTCTGACCTGGTGCCAGAAGGTGCCATTACGAACCTGGACGATGCCATTGGCAAGAAGATCACGGTTGCTGCTGCTTCTGGGACACCGCTCACCCAGCTCAACTTTAGGGAGACGGGCGCCGCTGTAGAGGTGCCGTCAGGAAAGATTGCCGTCTCTGTTCCCATGGCAGACAAGCTTGGCGTGGGCGAGGGTGTGGTAGCGGGTGACAGGCTTGTTGCCTACCGCGTGGCAGATGGCGCAGCAACGGTGCTTGCCAAGGAGGCAACGGTGCTCTCGATGCCCGAGGGGTCGCGCACGCTTGCGTCGGGATTACAGGTCATGACCGTTGCGCTTGCTCCGACGGACGTTTCGAGTGTCCTGGCGGCGTCGACCGAGGGGAGCCTTCGGTTTGGCCTTCCCGCAAGCGACGTCGAGGGCGTTGAGGCGGGCGTGCCCGCCGCGCCAACCAAGGTTGACCAGGAGGTGGGCGAGTGATGGGACATGCGTGGAGCGTGCTGTGCCCAAAGGAGGAGCGCGCCGGGATGGTCGAGGCGCTCAGGACGATAGACGGCCTGGCAGAGTGCGAGTTTGCCCAGGATGCCAGCGAACTGCGGGAACGCATGGCAGAGTGCGCCAGCGGCGAGCGGTCCGCCCTTATCGGCCTCTCCAAGAGCGGTGTCTCGGACGTCAACCTTGCGGCCGCCATTGCGTCCGACGGCCATGCCGAGAAGGTCGTGCTTGCGCTGAGGTCACCCTCTGGGTCGCTGAGGTCTCGCGCTGCGAGGGCGGGCATCGACCTTGTCGTTGACCTGGACGGCGTGTCCCCTGCGCCGTCTGCGGAGATGGACGCCGCGCCGGTTCCGGAGCCCCTGCAGAACGGCGATGGGGGTCGCACCTCGGCTGCTCCGGGGCCGGCGCTGGCGCCCGAGGGGGCCCGCGCGCCCATTCTTACGTTCTGCTCGGGAAGAGGCGGCGTTGGCAAGACGTCCGTCGTGGCGTGCGCTGCGGTTGCCGCAGCCTCGTGGGGCATGCGAGTAGAGGTGGTTGACTTGGACCTCTCCTGTGGGAACCTCTACGCGATGCTTGGCCTTGCGCGCGGGACGGACCTCTCGCGCCTCTCGGCGGAAGACCTGGGGGACTCAGAGCGCCTGGGGAGGCTTGGCGCTCCGTGCGGCGAGCGCATCCGCGTGTGGGGGCCATGCGAGCGTCCGGAAACCTCCGAGCTTGTCTCGGGGATTGTGTCTGAACTGCTTGGCGCCCTTGCGCTTGATGCCGATCTGGTGCTTGTCGATACGTCTCCCACATTCTCCGAGGCGGTGGCGCTTGCCGTTCGCCAGAGCGACCGGGTGGTTCTCGTACATGACAGCCGGCCCGGATCACTGGCAGCGCTTGCCCGCACGAGCGGACTTGCCGTGCGGCTGGGCGTTGCGCGCACGCGCATTGCCCGGTTGGAGAACCGCGTGGACGTGCGGGACAGGACAGACCCGGCGCTGGGCAGGGCAGAGGTGGGGCTCGAGGCTGCGCGTGCGTTCACGGCGCTCGATGGCGGGGACGAGGTTTCTGACTACCTGGGATATGGAGATGCGGCAGGCCTATTGGAGGTTGGCTCGCCGTTTGCGGAGTCTGTTGCCGCCTGCCTGGCGCAGCTCCTCCAGGAGCTTGGGTCGCTCCCAGAGGCCGAGCCTGCACAGCGCGCTGCCCAGGGGCTTGCCCCGCGGCGCAGGGGCCTTTTCCGGCGCAGGAGGGAGGCGGTCTAGGTGTCTGTACTCGAGATGGTCCGCGAGGAGGAAGCGCGGAGAGGGACTGCCACAACGGAGGGACGCGACCTTCGCCAGCAGCGGCTGAGCCTCAAGAACGCTCTGGTGGAGCGGTTGGGGCTTGCGACCATTGCCTCGATGCTCTCTGCGGGCGATGGCACCCAGGCGCGCTCGGCACTTGCCGTGACGTGCAACGCAATCATAAACACCGGGGGCTACGAGGGCCTTTCGCGCGAGGACGTGGCGCGTCTTGTGCGCCAGGTGACGGACGAGATCTGCGGTCTTGGCCCCATCCAGCCGCTTCTCGAGGACGAGGATGTCTCTGAGATTATGATTAACGGCTGCGACGCGCTCTTCTATGAGCGTGGGGGCGAGGTCTTCTCGGCACCGGCGGTGTTTGACTCACCCGAGCAGATCATGATCGTGATCGACCGAATTCTGGCACCCCTTGGGCGAAGGCTCGACAGGAGCTGCCCCATCGTGAACGCGCGCCTTGCCAACGGCGACCGCGTGAACGCCGTGGCGGACCCGGTTGCCATAGGCGGGCCGGTGGTCACCATCAGGCGATTCTCCAACCGCATCACGTCGCTGGGCACGCTGGTCGAGCTGGGCTCGCTGCCTGAATGGTACGCGCAGCTGCTGCGCTGGGCCGTGAGGACGCGAAAGGGGATAGCAGTAGCCGGAGGCACCGGGTCGGGCAAGACCACGCTCCTCAACGCGCTCTCGTGCGAGATTGACCCCGGCGAAAGGATTGTGACCATAGAGGACTCTGCCGAGCTGCGCTTTGATGCGCATCCGGACGTGGTGAGCCTTGAGGCAAGGGGCGCCTCGATCGAGGGGTCCGGCGAGGTCACGATTCGCGACCTGGTCAAGAACTCGCTGCGCATGCGGCCGGACCGCATTGTGGTGGGGGAAGTTCGCGGCGAGGAGTGCATCGACATGCTGGCCGCAATGACGACCGGACACGACGGCTCGATGACCACGCTGCACGCGGGCACCGCCGAGGAGGCCGTGCTTCGCCTGGTGCTCATGGCGCGCTTTGGGATGGACCTGCCCGCCGACATCATAGAGGAGCAGATTGCCTCGGCGCTCGACCTCATCGTGATGTCGCGGCGTGCGCCGGATGGGTCGCGCTACATCACTACGACGCATGAGGTTGGGTGGTCGAGAGGGGCAAAGTCGGTGGACCTCGTCGAGTGCGTATCGTTCGACGTGGCAGAGCGCTCCTGGAAGCTCGTTCGCGAGCCGGCGTTTGTGGCACAGGCGGTGTGCGACGGGATTCTCGACGAAGGCGAGGTGGAGCGATGGAGGTCTTCCTTCCGCTGATGGCTGCCGTCTGCGGGTTTTCGGCCGTGCGGATGCTCATCGCAAGCGGCGAGCGTGGCGCCAAGACCCTGGCGTCTCGAACGCTCCGTGCATGCGAGCGCTGGGCAGGTAGACGTCTCGAGTCCCTGGGGCGCAGTGGCATGGTGGCTGCGCTTCTCGAAGGTGAGGACTGGAGACGAGCGTCGGACGCACTTGCCGCGCTTCCCCATGAGGGCAGGCCGGGCTTGAGAAGGGAGTCCGCGTGCGCTGCGCTGCTTGTCGCTGGGGTGGGGATTGCCTGCGTGGGAGGCCTGCTCTTCCTCTCGCTTGTCTCGGCGCTCGTTCTTGCCTGTCTGGAGAGGATTGCCCTAGCTGCATGGCGCTCTTCGCGTGACCGGCGTCGTGTGCACGATATTTCACAGGAGATGCCTGGCGTGTTCCGGACGCTCTCCGTGGCGCTTGGCGCTGGCCAGACACTGGCCCAGGCTATCGAGTACGTGGGGTCGCACGGCCACGGGCCAGTCTCTGCGGGCTTTGCATCTGCGTCGCTGGGGCTTCGCTGTGGCGTATCGACAGAGGACGCGCTCGAGTCGCTCTCATGCACGCTCGACGCGCCAGGGATGGGACTTCTCACCACGGCGCTCGTGATCTCGCATCGCACGGGAAGCCCGCTGCGTGACCTGCTCGCGCGGTCTGCCGCGCTCGTCGAGCGGCAGGGAGAGTTCGAGCGCGAGCTTGAGGTGAAGACAGCTCAGGTGCGTCTCTCTGCCCGTATCGTGTGCAGCCTGCCGTTTCTCATGGTGGCGCTTCTCGCCGTCATCTCGCCCGACTTTCAGCGGGGTCTGCTCTCGCCCGTTGGGCTTGGCTCCGTTGCCGTGGCCGCCGCGCTCGACTCGTTTGCGGTCCTTGTCATCAGGCGCCTCATGAGAGCGGTGCTCTGATGGCCGGTATCGCACTCATTGCGGCAAGCGCGTCCAGCGCGGTCCTGGCGGGGCTGCTGGTGGTGAGCGGGACTGGTGGCCACGTCCAGAGCGCGGCATTGGGCGCGGAGCTCGAACGTTGCGTTGCCAGCGCGCGAGAGGCGATCCAGGGCATCCCCGCCGTACGCCAGGCGAGGGAGCGAGAACGTCTTGCGCGCAGGAGGTCTGCCTGCCTGCGCGAGATGCCCACACTGATCGACGTCCTCACGCTGGGGCTCTCCGCGGGCCTCTCGTTTGATGCGTCGCTCTCGCTCTACTGTGACCGCTATCAGACGGAGCTCTCGCAGGCGTTCTCTGAGGCCATGCTCAGCTGGAGGATGGGCGTCACAAGCAGGGAGGAGGCACTCGAAGCGATGGCCTACGAGCTGGGGGTTGACGCGTTGGCGCGCTTTGCCACGGTTGTGGGAGAGTCGCTCGACTTTGGCTCGCCGCTCGCATCTGCGCTGGAGGTGCAGGCAAAGGCCATCCGCGACGAGCAGCGGGCGCAGGTGGAGGAGGAGATCGAGAAGGCGCCGGTCAAGATGCTCGTCCCCTTGGGCGTCCTGGTTGTGCCTGCCATGCTTCTCGCGATTCTGGGGCCGCTGCTTGCCTCGGCGGCCTCGTTTGGAAGGTAGACGGCGGTGCGAGGGAAAGGAGCGTCACATGACATGGGAAAGCATGGGTCGAGAGGTTCGCAGGGTGGCCGTAGGCACCCTCCGCGACAATCGCGGGCAGGGCACCACGGAGTACGCGATCCTCGTTGGGGTCCTGGTGGTGATTGCCATCGTGGCCATCCTGGCATTCCGCGAGCGGGTCTCGCAGCTGTGGAGCGCCATAGCGAACGGCATCAACTCGCTGTGAGAAAAAGACGCGCTGTCCTTGTCGCTGCGGTGGTTGCCTGCGCGCTTGCAGCGTGCGTGGTGGTGCTTTCCGGCCGCGGGCAGACGGGCGGACCGTCGCCTGCGACTGGAACGGGTGCAACTGGCGAGGAGCGCTTGGACACAAGTCCTGGCGAGACGATTGGGGGCGAGCTCGTCTCCTTATCCGGAAATGCCGCCGCGAGCGAGGCAGATATCGGATTGGCCCCTGCTGCCAATGGGGTGCAAGAGGCGGCAACCGAGCTTGTGTGTCAGTACGAGCAGCGAGGCGACTGTGTGCTCGTGAGGTCTGGGTACCTCGACCTCTCGGGCCGGGTCTGGAGCATGGTTGTGGAGGGATCGGGATGGGTCGACGTGTGCATAGTCCAAAGCGCAGACGGCGGGACGAGCGAGACCAAGGTCATGCACATGGACGCCGCAGAGTGGGGGGAGTCCCTGGGCGAGCTTGGCCTTGGTGGCTAGCCGGGGACTCCGGGCAGTCCACGCTCGAGTACGCGCTGGTGCTGGTGGCGTTTCTCTCCATGGTCGCCGCACTGGGGCTGGCGTGGCATGCGGCGCGTGACGGGGCCCTCGTGCGCATGGCAACGAATGCGGCAACGCATCAGGCCTCTGGCGGGACGCTTGCCTGGCTCCAGGATCTTCTGGGGTTCTGAGATGGGTCGCAGGCGGTGGTGGGTAGGCCACGTGGGCGAGGAGGGACAGGCAACGGTCGAGGCAGCCGTGCTCATTCCCACGGTGATGGTCGTGCTCGCGCTTCTCCTCCAACCGGCGATGCTCCTCTACACGCGTGCGGTCATGAGCGGGGCAGCTGCCGAGGGGGCCCGGCTTGCCACGACCGCAACGTACGACGAGGCGGTGTCTCTCGTCGACTCCTACGTGAGACGGAGGCTCAGGGCCGTGCCGGACGTTGCCTGCTTCCACGAGGGAGGAGCCGACGCCTGGAACGTTTCCGTCGAGCAGGACGGGAATCGCGTACGCGTCTGCGTTGTGGGCCATGCCCGGCCGTTACCGCTGATGGGGGTGACGGCGGGGCTGGTTGGACAGATGGATGGCGAGGGCGTGCTCCTATCGGCCAAGGTCGAGCGCAGCACGCGGGCCGAGTGGGTTGGGGGTGACTACGGTGATTGGATTGCAGCGTGGGGCTAAGGAGGCCGTACCCGGAACGGCGTCGAGGCAGGGTGGCTTGCACCTGGGCCTCTCGCTCTTCTTGGACGACGAGGGCGGATACACCACGGTCGCCGTGGCGGTTGCACTGCTCGTGAGCATATCGCTGGTCTTTGCGGCCGCGTCTGCGGAGTGGGTGATGGCGCGTTCGTACGAGGTTCAGCCCGTGGCAGATGCCGCGGCCATGGCCGGGGCAAACTCCGTGGCAGCCTATGCCACCATTGCCAGGGTGCTTGATGCCTGCGTGCTCAGCCTGGGACTTCTCGGCGTGACGGTCTTTGGGGCGGGGCTCGTGCTCTCGTGCATACCGGGTGCCGCAACCTTTGGGGGAAGCGTCTGTGATGCGGGAAGGAAGGTCCTCGATGCCCGGCGGGACTTCGCGAGAAGCGCATCGGAGGGCCTGGAACGTCTGGAAAAGGTGCTGCCGGCGATCGTGGTTGCAAACTCGGCCGCCTGCGTCGCGGAGAACGCGCGGGCACAGGGCCTGCCGTATGTTGGCTGCGCCATTCCGTTTCCCGTTGAGTCGCAGTCAGACTTCTCGTCCCTTGCTGCCGAGATCTCTTCGGACGAGATGGACAAGGATGCCGAGGAGCTTCGCGAGCTGTCCCAGCAGGTAGACGCGGCAAAGTCCCTGGCAGACAAAGCGCGCTTGCGTGGGTGGACAGCGGATTGCGGTGGGACCCCCTATTGCCTGGAGGAGCGCGCTACCACGCTTGCAGGCCTTGCGAGGGAGAACAACCCGCACTACCCAAGTGAGGAGGGGTGGGGGTTTGGCGTTCCCCTCCTGCGGGCGCGCGCCTATTACGCGGCACGTGCGGTGCAGGAGAAGCCGCTCGACTCTACGGTGGAGGAGCTTACGAACTCTGCGGCGCGGTCTGCCTTCTATGACTATGCGCTCGAGCAGGTGCGGGACGGAACCTACGCAGAGCACGAGGACGGGACGGTTCAGATCAATCTGCCTGAGCTTCCGCACAACGTCGACGAGACAAGAGCGTCAGATCTCTACACCGATGACCTCTGGCCCTGTACCGGGGAGGGGGCGGGAACGGTGCTCCACTCGTCAGCTGCGTGTCCAGCGGCAATGGGCTCCTCGGCAGGACACGCATCCCTCCGGGACCTCGATACGGGGGCGGTCAAGAGGTGCGAGACGTGCGGCATGGACCTTGCTGCCATGGGTGCGGTCGCCGCTGCGTCGACCTCGACGGATAACGGCTTCGAGCACTACTGGCGCGAGGTAGTGGCGGCGTCTAAGGAGTACGAGGCCGCGCGCAACAAGCAGGCGGATGCCGAGAAGGACCTGCGCGACAAGGCAGAGGATGCGCGCAGCTCTTTCGAACGCGCCGTGGACCAGCTCTCGGTCGTGCGACCTCGCATCTGCCCGCCAGGAGCTTGGGGCTGCGTCGCCGTGGTCTCCAGGACGGAGGCGACGACCGTTCCCACCGAGCTCACCGCCTCGTTTCTCTCCTCGGGAGAGCTTCCTGCGGGGTCTGCGGTATCGGCGGCGGCCCTGGCGCCAGACGAGTCGACAGCCGAGAACAACGTGCTCGCCAGCTTCTTTGACGGAGTCACGTCCCAGGGAACGGGCTCTGTGCTGGGAGGCGCCTTCGACGGCGTCTGCGAGCTCTGGGGGCGCCTGCTCGTGGGGTATGGCTCAAGGTACGATTCGGCTTCTGCCTCGGTGGGGGACTTTCTCGACAGGCTTGACAACGTGTTTGGTGGGACGGTGGGCTCGTGGCTGCGCGGCAAGATCAAGGAGACGGTCGCCGCCTGTGGCTTTGAACCCGTGGACATGAGACTCATGAAGCCCGCACTGGTGGGGTGGACTCGTGTGCTCGACCAATCCGGCTATGACGCGGCTGGCAAGGCGCGGCAGATGATTGAGGCACTGCCTCCTGGGGCAAGCTCGTTCGACTTGGCAAAGACCCTGGGCGTCTGGGCGGCAGACTCCCTTGGCTACGGAGAGATCACTGTGGCGGAGCTCACCATTCCAGGGACGGACATCTCAATCCCCCTCACCATCAGGCTTGATGACCTCTTGGAGGCATCATGAGCGGCCCTCGGGTGATGGTGGCGTGGCGCTGGTGGTACCACAGGTGCGAAGGGATGCAATCCGGGCAGATGACCGTGGAGCTTGCTGTGCTGGTGCCCGTGGTCATTGTGGTTGCCTTGATTGTGGCAAACCTCATGGAGTTTGTCGACGCCTGCGCGGCGTTTGACCGCCTGAGCCTCGACGAGGTCATTGCCGAGGGGGTCTCTCCCACAGGCGAGCAGGGCGTGGCAGCATCCGTCGCTGCGGTCGAGGATGCTCTTCGCGTGGCGCTTGGCCGTGAGGGTTCGTGCGATGTCGAGGTGAGGGCAGAGCGCGTCTCGGCTGGAGAGGGTGAGAGCCTGCTTTCTGTGGCACCCCTCCTCACCCGCTACACCTGCACGTTGGTGTTTAGGCCGTGGCCTAGGGAGCTCCGGCTTCCGGGAATCACGTATTCCGCGCCGCTTGAGCTGCGGCACGAGCGAACGCTTGTCATCGATAGGTATCGTCCGGGGGTGGTGGTCTGATGAGGTGGATGTTCGTCCAAATAGAGAGCTCGGCGGTCGAGAAGGACTCTCCCACGCTGGGGTTCAGGGTTCTTTCGTCCTGGTTCGAGCGGCTTGTGGGGCTTCTCGGTACCGGGCCATCTGCCCAGCCTGTGGTGCTCATGAGGTGCGGCTCCATCCACACGTACGGGATGGCCTACCCCATCGACGTAGCTCTTGTGGGCAGCCGGGGAGAGGTGCTTGCCTCCGAGCGAGCGCTACCGCCTGGCCGCGTCTTCTCCCACGCTGCGGCGTTCTGTGCCTTCGAGCGCCCGGCAAGTCCCTTCCCGTGGCCACTTGTGGGGGAGACGCTGCGCGTGACCTCCCTATTGTTCGAGCCAGAGCAATCAGTGCAACCGTGCGCCGCACTCCCCGAGCCGGTGGTGGAGGTGGCCGGATCATGAAGGAGTATGAGATCAAGGTGTGCCCGCGTTGCGGCGAGGAGCTCTTTGCGGACATGCATGTCTGCTACGGCTGCCTTTACGAGTTTCCGCCCGGGAGGGACGTTCCGGCACCGGCTAGTCCAGCTGTGCCCAAGACAGAGGAGACGGCTTCTGCCGCCGAGGAGCCCTTGCTGCCAGAGCTTGTGGAAGACGAGCCGTTCCTCTGGGATGCGGGGCTGCCCCCTGCCGAGTCCGGCTGGGAGGACGACACGCTTGATCTCTCGGGCGTTGGCAATAAGGCAATCGCCACGGCTGCATTAAGCCCAGATACCCAGCCGTCCTCCCGTGAGGTGCTCTGCTGGGTGCGTACGCCCTCCATGGAGGTAAGGCTTCCCATACCCAATGAGGGCCTGGTCATAGGCCGTGATCAGACGTGTGACGTTGTGCTCCGCTCGCGTGCCGTGTCCCGCTCGCACGTTCGGATACTTCCCGCGCAGGATGGCGAGGAGGGCATGCGCGTCATAGACTTGGGGGCCACCAACCCCGCGATGTTCTCCGGAAGGGAGGTGAGAGGAGAGGTTCTCGTTCCCCTTGGATGGACGGTCTCCATCTGCGGCGCCTTCGTCACGCCGGTGCGGGCTGAGGCATGAGCCTTGCTCTGGTATTCTGGGACCGCGCTGCCACAAGGTCTTCCACAACCGTTCATTGGGGGATTCTATGAGTAACCGGCACCCCGCCGGCGTCCTTAGGCGCCGTAGGCCTGCGCTTCTCGTGCTTCCGCTCCTGGTCATGCTCTTTGCTCTTGTGCTTGGCGTCACTCCCGCACATGCGGATGACTACAGCATGGACCAGACGGACATCGACGCGACGCTGGACACGTCGGGTGGTCTTACCGTGACCGAAGTGCGAACCTTCGACTTCAGCGGGGACTTCCATGGTGTCTACTGGAAGATTCCCAAGGGGGAGAACAGCTCCAACGGGCGCACGGTGAGCGTCCAGGTGCTGGATGCCGGCATTGTCGAGAACGGCGAGGCCCGCTCCTTCGCGGAGTCCAGCTCTGGCGCCAACGAGACCTACTCCATCACGGACGGGGGCTCCTACCTGCAGGTCAAGCTCTACTCTGCCCAGAGTGACACAACGGTGCAGTTCTACGTGTCCTACTTTGCCGATGGTATTGCCACGCGCTGGTCGGATACGGGTGAGCTGTATTGGAAGTTTGTCTCTGACGGCTGGGACGTGGAGTCGCAAAACGTTACCTGCACCATCCACTTGCCCGTTCCGAGCGGAGAGTCCGTGGCGGGTGGTGACAACGTGCGGGCCTGGGGCCACGGCCCCCTGGACGCAAGCCTTGCGTTCGACGGGAACGACGTGGTCTATTCCGTGCCGGGCGTCGGCACCAGCGAGTACGCCGAGGCGCGCATCACCTTCCCGGCCACCTGGATCTCCGACTGCCCAGAGACCTCGGGGACAGTGCTCAGCTCCATTCTCGCGGAGGAGCAGAAGAACGCCGACAACGCAAACGCTCGGCGCGCCGCGGCACGCGCGGCTGTGTATGGGGTCACAGGGCTCTGCCTTGCCGTCGCGGTGGCGGCCATTGTTGCCACGGTAATCGCAATGCGTCGCTACAAGACCTCGCACGCGGCGCAGTTTGACGACAAATACTTCCGGGACGTCCCCACGGGCGATCACCCGGTGGTTCTCGCCATGCTTGCCACCGGCGAGGACCCTGGCCCCGATGGCCTCACCGCCTCGCTCATGCGCCTCACTGACGAGCATGCCGTGCAGCTCGACAAGGTTAACGTGAGCAAGAAGAAGATGCTCGGTTCCAAGCGGTTCGACGACTACCGCGCGTCAATCGTGGGACCAATTCCCCAGGGGACCTTTGGCACGCCCGCGGAGTGCAAATCCGCCAAGCGCGCGGATGAGGCTGCCGTGGAATTCCTCTTCCACCGCGTTGCGCGTAGGATACAGGCGCCTAACGACCCCTCGTACACCGGAAGCGAGCCTGCCCTGTACTTCTCTGCCATCAAGAAGTACGCAAAGTCCTCGCCAGAGGCGTACTCGGACGCCTACGAGTCCTGGCAGTCCTCGATCAGGGTTGAGTACCTCAAGCGCTTCGCGGGCAACGGCTCTCTCAAGGGGACGGGCCACGGGCTTGCCGTTGGGCTTAGTGCGTTCTCCATCCTTGCGGCATTCCTGGAGCTGTTCGTTGTTGGCATCATGTTCGAGGCCGACATCCTTCTCGCGCTTGGCGTCACCGCGGTCTGCGGCGCAAGCGGCGGTATCTCGCTGTTCCTGCTCAGCGACAGGTTCTTCAAGGACATTAGCGTCGAGGGGGTCGAGACAAAGGCCAAGGTCCTGGCCCTCAAGCGCTGGCTCCAGGAGTTCACCCGCCTGGACGAGGCGGTGCCAAGCGACGTCATCCTCTGGAACCGCCTGCTGGTGATGGCGGTGGCGCTCGGCGTTGCGGACAAGGTCATCGAGCAGCTCAAGGTTGCCATGCCGGAGCTCATCGACGATCCGGACTTCATGCCGATTTACTACTGGTACTACATCGGCGAGCCGGGTGTGGGCTCTCCCGCGGATGTCTTCAGCGGTGCCATCCACGATGCTTCGGTGGCGGCGATTGCCAACTCGGTCGACGCAAGCGGCAGCGGCGGGGGAGGCGGCTTCTCCTCTGGCGGAGGGGGTGGCTTTGGCGGTGGTGGAGGCGGCGGTGCGTTCTAGCGTCGGCGACCGCTGAGCCGCAGCTCCGCAGCTCAAGGCTTCGCACCTATCCGGATTCCGGAACCCAACGAACGGCCTCGCCCTCGTACGACTTTGCGGTTCTCTCGGCTCCCTGGGCGCGCAGCTTCGTGGAATCGAATATCATCAGAGCGGACTATGCAAGCGCTTGCCAAACGCCCCGGCGTATCGAGCGGGGCGTTTGGTTTGGACATGGCAGTCGGGTGGCAAAGTGCCGCCCGTGCCGCCCGGAAGCGGGCGAAGGGAGAGCAATGTACAACGTGCGCGTGATTTGCGAGGACACCTGGTGGCTGGGTGCGTCTGATCGCAGGATTCAGCTGTTCGAGAACACCTATCCCGTGCCAAACGGCATGTCTTACAACAACTACCTCATCATGGACGAGAAGACCTGCCTGCTCGACGGCGTCGACGAGGCGGTCTCGCGCCAGTTCGAGGAGAACCTTGCCCACGTCCTGGACGGCCGTCCCCTGGACTACCTGGTGATTGACCACATGGAGCCCGACCACTGCGCCGTCATCCCCGACCTTGTCCGTAGGTGGCCCAACCTCAAGCTCGTCGGCACCCCCAAGGCCTTCGACCTTGTCCGCCAGTTCCACGGCTTTGACCCCACGCCGCACGCCATCAAGATCAAGGAGGGCGACACTCTCTCGCTTGGCCGCCACACGCTGCAGTTTGTCCTCGCCCCCATGGTCCACTGGCCGGAGGTCATGGTGACCTTTGACCAGCTCACGGGAACGCTCTTCTCGGCAGACGCCTTTGGTGCGTTTGGCGCCACCGGTGGCGCAATCTTTGCCGACGAGGTCGACTGGGAGCGCGACTGGGCGGACGAGGCGCGTCGCTACTACACCAACATCGTGGGCAAGTACGGCCTGCAGGTGACGTCGCTGCTCAAGAAGGCCTCCAAGCTGGACATCAAGGAGATTGCGCCGCTGCACGCGCACATCTGGCGCCGCGACTTCGACCAGATTCTCTCCCGCTACCAGAAGTGGGCCGCCTACGAGCCCGAGGACAAGTCCGTTGCCATCTTCTACGGCTCCATCTACGGCGGTACCGCCAACGCGGCGGATATCCTCTCGACCAAGCTTGCCGAGGCGGGCGTGCACGACGTCCGCGTCTACGACGTCTCCAAGACCCCTGTTTCCGAGATGGTCTCGCAGTCCTTCCGCTCGCCGGTGCTCGTTTTTGCGTCTGCCACGTACAACATGGGTATCTTCGACGGAATGCGCGAGCTTCTCGAGGACCTCAACGCCCACGCGATGAAGAACCGCGCGGTTGGCGTTATCTACAACGGCTCGTGGGCGCCGCAGGCGGGCTCGCTCATGCTCGACGCCATCCAGCGCATGAAGGGCATGGAGGTGCTCGATCCCGAGGTTCACGTGACTTCCGCGGTGGACGAGGGCGCGCTCGAGCAGATCGATGCCCTTTCCGCTGCTATTGTGGCGAAGCTGGCGGAGTAGGGAAGACGGTCAGTTCCAAGTTTGTCGCCGAACGACAATGTTGCGGCCCGCGGCGCCTGTGCGTCGCGGGCCGTTTTGGCGAGAAGAACGTGGGGCAATCCTTGCGAGCGTTACTTGTCTCCACCGAACGTGATGAAGAGTCCCGTGAAGAACTTGGGGCCCTTCTTGCTGGGCTTGCGCTCGACGGGCGGCCTCTCTGGCTTCTTGTACCTCGCGCCCTTGGCCTCGGCCAGCTCGCGGGCGACGTTCTCCTGTACCTCCTGCCAGCGCTTCTCGGCCTTGGCCCTCGCCTCGGGTGACTCGCAGCTCACGTATAGGTCCATGGCCCGAATCGCCTCGCTCACCCCCTTGTCCCCCACGTCGAGCCTGCGCATGCCCCGCACGCGGGCCAGTTGGCGCTCTAGTTCTCCCTCACCTTCCTTCGCGTAGTCGTGCTCCTCGACGGAGAGGACGTGCCAGGACCCGTCCTCTCGCTGGCCTATGTGGTAGAAGGCGGGGAACTCGTACGGGTCCGTGACGGCAAAAAGCTCGCTGTCGTCCGCGAACACGTCCCACGTGACGCTGCCGTTCCCGAAGAGCGACATGCGCCCCTTGCGCGGCGTCTTCTGCGTGTTCTCGGCTTCGCTCTTGTTTGCTGGATCTATGTTCAGCGTCTCTCCTCGTCCGGCGAGTTGCAGCTTGTAACCGCACGCCTGGGCTATCTCCGCCAACGCCGGTGCGCCTATGCCGCCCTTGCGCTTGAGGGACTGGTCTACATAGCCGTTTGCTCTCCCCATCGATTGGCATGCGGCATTCGGAGACAGGCCGGCCTTGTCGAGCATGTGGTGCACGCACGAGTTGGTGTCCATACCTTGCTCCAATCGCATTGCCCGCCTATGCACCGCAACCAGCACTGCGGCACTCGTCCATCCATGACCATTCTTGTCTACCGGCACGTATGTTCACATGCATGATAAGGGCGTGCCTGTTTGGGCTCAATTGATGCGTAGGTGAGAGGCTACGTTGGGGTGAGCGAGGCGATTCGGGCCATGAACCTATACGTGAGCTGCGAGTCACCCGAGGCGAGGGCCAAGGCCGAGAAGCGCTGGCAGGAGGTACAGGAGAACGTCGCCCGCGAGCTGGCCGAGGCCAAGGGCGCGAGGTACCAGAAGCCCGAGAGGCCACCCGTTGAGCGCAAGCCCAGCAGTCACTGCCTGCTCGGCGGGCTGTTCCTCACGTTCGGCGGTGACAGGTAGGCGAGGCGCCAATCAGCCCCGTGGTCAAGTCGGCCACGGGGAAGGAGCTGAAAATGACCCCACAGATGCAAGCAGTTACAAGCAAAAGAATCTGAGAAGGCTGTAGTCCCTGGGGGCGCGGTTGGTACTCGCGTCCCTGTAATTCCGAATGATTTCTCGTCGAGAAGGCGGAGTTCGGAGTCCTGCGCGTCTGCGTGAACGGGCGCACGTGAGAGGTGCGGTTCAACATCGAGGGCGTGGCAAGGTGCCTTGGCGTGGACGAGGCACTCAGGAAATGCCATGGGAGACACGAACACCGGGGCCACGCCTGGCCCCTCCGCAGGTGGGACGGCGTACCCGAACGAGAGGAGGCCCTGGACAACGGGCGAGCTGAAGACCCTCTCCACCATGCGCAACGAGGGGGCGGACGCGGTGGCGGCGATACTCGGGCGCTCACCGAAGGCCGTCAGGCGCATGGCCTCCAAGGCGCACGTGTCGCTCAGGGTGAGGCCGGGCGACGTCTGTCCCGTGTGCGGCATGCGCGAGGTGAGGCCCCACACGTCGGCGGGAAGGCACGGCATGTGCCCGACGTGCTGGACGGAGAGGCTCACCCGGCTGCGCGAGGAGGAGGCTTGCCAGAAGAGGGCCGAGAGGGAGTACCAGGCGGCGAAGAAGCGGGCGCAACGCGCCTGAGGGCCGCAAGCCCCCGTTACACCCCGCCTTGTAACACCCGGAACCCTCAATTTCGGCCGCGCGAAAAAATCAGGCCCTATGCTGGGTAGGGGTGGCGATAGTGGTCACGATTCGACCCCCTCCCAACTGCCCTCCCTACCTGCGGTTTTGCCCTCTCGCGCCCTCGGTCGCCTGCGCCGCGCCGCATGGGCGGGTTTCCGTCAGTTCAAGTGATGCAATCGGCGGGGCGTTGCTATCGATCATGGGCTAAGCGGCGTTTAGGGCATGGGCTAAGCGGTGCCGAACGCATGGGTACGCAGATTGTGCGTGCCCCAGGGCGGGGGGTCTCCGGCTGGCGGAGGTCCTCGCGCGGCTCTCCGCCAACTGGGCTTTTGCAAAGCTCTCATAATCCGTGAAGCACATTTGAAGCACATGGTGAAGCACACAAAAAAGCAGGCCAGAGCAGCTAGTGCCCTGACCTGCGTGTTTACTGGTGGCGGGGAAGGGAGTCGAACCCCTGACACGGGGATTTTCAGTCCCCTGCTCTACCAACTGAGCTACCCAGCCAAAGGCTTGCTCTTGCAAGCTCGTTTACTATACCAAACCCCGAGAAAAGGTCAATGACAATCTTTGCAATGCCGAGAAAATCATCGGGCGGGAAACGAAGAATTGGTTTGCCTTGGGAATCCGTCCTGCCCTAGGACTGCATCGAACCGCCTTTGGTTGCACAAAATTTCTCGTGGTTGCATCGAACTGCCCTTCGTTAACATGCCTTTTTAGGGATTGGATTCGATTTCCCAGGTAGTTATGTTTTTGATTTACAAATCTACCTGGGCTTTTGTAATGACTGCAAACAGTCACTACTTGACGTGTGTCCGAAACCTCATGTAACGAAGGGCAGTTCGATGCAGAACGGCCCAAATTAATGTAACGAGGACGAGTTCGACGTAACGTTATCGCCCCGCCACGCTCCCGACTGGCACGGGAGACCAGAAGAGGAGTAGTTAATGTGCGAGGCCAACCATGGGCGGGCAACGATGGGCCCATTCACTACGGTTTGCGCACTCTACAGCCAGCGTGATGAGGGGATTATGCTCTGCTCCCACTTCCATCGCCATGGGCCGTATGTAGTTCAACGTTTCGGAACCCCCGCCAGCCTCTACGCCAGGCGGAAGGACTTGCCGTCCTCGTCGAACGCCACGGGCTTCGACCTTCCGGCAAAGTATGAGCTCACGACCTTGCGCGCCGCCGCCAGCACGGCGGCATCGTCCTTCTCGGCAACCGCCTCGCGGCTCACCTCCACCCACAGCGACTGCCCACCGCATGCATCGCGCAGGCGTACGCGCGCCGGTACCCCAGCATTGAGCAGAGCCTCGTTTACGTCGGCAATCTCGAGGATGTTGACGACCTTCATTTTCCACGTCCCTTCTCGCGCATCCACGCGAAGACAAACTGCTGCTGGATTCCGCCCCAACGCGCGTTCCACGCCACGTGGTGCTCGCGCTCCGCCCGCTTGATCCAGGTGTCGCGTGGCACCGCATCGAGATACCCCAGCCCAAAGAGGCAAATGCAGCTTGCAACCTTGGGGCCAATGCCTGGGCTCTCCTCAAGCTCGGCCATGGACTCCTCTAGCGAGACGTCCCGCCGGTCAATCCGCGCGGGGTGCCAGGCCTGCGCCCGCGCCGCAAGCGCCTCGAGGTAGGGCCTTCTGTACCCCAGCTTGAGCCCCGCTGCAAATGCCTCGTCGCCGAGAAGCTCCGCCAGCTGGTCTGGCCCCGGCACGCACCCTCCACCCGCGTCGAGCAATGCATCCATCGTCCGCTGGATGCGTACGATGTTCGAGTTTTGCGACACCACAAAGCTCACGGCCGTGTCCCACCAGTCCTGGGCGAGCACCCTAATCCCGACACCCACCTCCATGACCTCGGCTGGCATGGCAAGCTCGTCCAGGATCATCTCGTAGTCCACGTCCAGGGCCAGGTAGTGGCGCCAATAGGCAAGCTCGTCGGCGTTGACGTCGCTTCCGTCCGCGCGCCGTACGAAGACAACGCCCTTCTCGGCATCGCCCTCCTGCGAGAGCAGACACCGCCTTTCTCCGCTGGCGACAAGCCACCCGTCCTTGGCGCGCCGCCACGTAAACACCTGCCCCGACGCAGCAATGGCGTCAAGCGAGAAGAGCGTTGTTACAATCGCGGCCATGCGGCCGCCTAGAAGCGCACGGAGAACTCGGTCTCGCCCGGCATGGGCGGGATGTCCTCCTTGGAGTCGATGGTGTAGCTGATGGGGAAGCGCCGGTAGCTCTCGAGCAGCCGCGTGAAGAACGTGGCCACGGCCTCGCTTGGCCCCTGGAGCTCCATGCTCACCGAGCCATCGGGCTCGTTTCTCACCCAACCGGTAAGCCCCAGGTCAAAGGCCACGCGCTGGCTGGTCCACCTAAAGCCCACGCCCTGCACCTGCCCCACGAAGCGCACGTGGATCCGCCGCGTGTCGCCGCCGGCTGCGTCGCTGGCGGCCGCACCGCCGCCCTCGACCTCGTCTCTGCTCTTTCTCGCGAACATAGCGTCTCCCTCGGGTGCCCGCCGCCGTCCCGCTCTCCCGGCTGCAAGCTCTCCGTTTATCGTGGTTGTTGCCTGTGCAAACGACCCCACGCGCGGGTACGCTTACAATACTACCCGGACAACAAGGGCGACCGAGGAGACCACATGGCGACCAAGTGCAACATCATGACGGACTCGTGCTGCGACTTTTCCCCCGAGGAGGTCGAGCGGGCGGGCATCACGTGCCTCTCGTTCACCTATACCGAGGCAAGCAAGCCTGACGGTGGCCTCTCCGGTGTCGACGACCTCTTCCAGTCACGCTCGGCCCACGACTTCTACTCCGCCATCGAGAACGGCGCCTGCCCCATGACCTCGCAGCCCTCCCAGATGGTCTACGAGGAGGCGTTCGAGAAGGCCATTGCCTCCGGCATCCCCACGGTTCACTTTGCCCTCTCGAGCGGCATCTCCGGCGCGTACAACGGTGCCGTGACGGCGCTTGACCGCGTGCGCGAGAAGCACGGCGGCACGCTCCCCACGCCCATCTACGTAGTCGACTGCCTCATAGGATCCACCACGCAGAACCTCTTCATCCACGCCGCCATCGAGAAGCGCGACCAGGGTCTGACGGCCGAGGAGCTGGTTGCCTGGGCAGAGGACGCGCGCTTCCACGCTCACACCATCTTCATGGTGGACAACCTCGATGCGCTCCACCGTGGAGGCCGCATCCCCAAGTCCGTCGCCGTGGTCGGCGGCCTTCTCGACGTGAAGCCGCTCCTCACCTTCAACCTCGATGGTTCGCTGGCAATCATGGGCATGGCGCGCGGCCGCAGGAAGGCCATGCGCAAGATGGCCGAGTTCTACGAGGACTTCCACGACTCGTCCTACGAGGGCCACGTGGTGGCAATTGGCGACGCGGACTGCGTGGCCGACGGCGACTCGCTTGCCCGCATGCTCAAGCCTACCGAGCACGAGCTTAAGGTCTACCGCTCGAGCATTGGCCCTACCATCGGCTGCCACGTGGGCCCTGGCATGTACTCCTGCTGCTTCTGGGGGCCGGATCGCCGCGACGACAAGTACAACGACGCCAAGAACAAAGGCAAGGCTGCCAAGTAGGCGCCGTGCCTCTCGCTAACGTCTTCCGGGCCGCACCGCGGCCCGTTACCATTTCAGGGGGGTCTGCGATGAGCTGGACACGAAGGGAATTCCTCGAGCTTGCATCGGCTGGTGCCGCAAGCATGGGCCTCGCCGCCTGCAGCGCTCCCACGCGGCAGCAGGCCGACAACAACTCCGACCAGTCCACGGACACCACGACGCAGCCTGCCGACAACGTGGACCTGGGCGAGTTCAAGAGCCTGGCGCTCGACACGTCTGCCTGGAAGTATGATGCGGACAACGACGTCTACTACCAGCTGGGCCTCACCTACTGCCTGAAGCCCGCCACGACGGCCTACGAGTCCCTGGCGATCTTTGTTCCCGGCAAGTTCTTCACGGCCGAGAAGAAGGGCGACACCTACTCATGCACGGTGAACGAGAAGGCCGTGGTGGGCGGCTTCACGCCGTCCACGGCGCCCGTCCTTCTGCCTATCAACAGCGGCACGCTCTCACCGCAGGCGAGCCCCACAAAGTACGGCTACGACGGCCTGGGCACCTTCCTCGATGCCGGCTGCATCTACGTGTACGCGGGCTTCCGCGGGAGGAGCGCTGGCTATGACTCCTCGACCGGCTCCACCGACCTCTATCCCGGCGGTGCACCCTGGCCTGTGGTCGACCTCAAGGCCGCCATCCGCTACCTGCGCTACAACAAGGACGCGCTTCCCTGTGACACCTCGCGGGTCTTCTCGTTTGGCTTCTCTGCCGGTGGCGGCGTGAGCGCGCTGCTCGGCTCTGCTGGAGATGCTGAGATTTACAAGCCCTACCTGGACTCCATTGGCGCCATCACGCACGATGCCGAGGGCAACGCCGTCTCGGACGCCGTCTTTGGCAGCGCGTCGTGGTGCCCGGTCACCTCCTTCGACATGGCCGACGCGTCCTACGAGTGGATGATGGGGCAGTTCTCGACGGCGGGCAATCGTGCGGACGGCACGTGGACGGCCGCCCTCTCGCAGGGCCTTGCCGCGGACTACGCGAGCTACATCAACGCGATGGATTTGCGCGACTCCGACGACTCCCAGCTCACGCTCGACGAGTCCGAGGGCGGCGTCTACACGCTCGGCTCCTACGCGAGCCAGCTCATCTCCATTCTTAATGACTCGGCGACCAACTTTGTCTCGGACACCACGTTCCCGTACACGTACACGCCGCAGCATATGGATGACCCAAGCTTCCCGGGCGACCCCAACCTCGCTACCGCGCGTGCTACGGAGGCCGCCGTGGCGGCTGCCAAGCAGGAGGCGCAGTCCTCTGCTGCTGCGGATGCCCAGGGTGACGGTGCCAGCACGGACGCCACAGGCTCGACGGGCGACACCGCTACCACGACTATCACGACGCTCCCAACGGGCACCACGCAGGTGCAGTCCACCATCTACGACACCGTGCAGAACTACTTTGCGGCGCTGAACTCCGACTACTGGTGGATCAACTACAACGTGAGCCGCCAGACGGTCTCCATCTCGAGTCTGCGCGACTTCTCGACGCACCTTCGTCCCGCCGAGCTCTCGGTTCCCGCCTTTGATGCTGCCGACCGTTCCACGAAGACCAACCAGCTCTTTGGTATTGGCGAGGAGAGTACCCTGCACTTTGACGAGACGGTTGGCGAGCGCGTGGCCGCAAACGCCGACGCCTACGCATCGCTTGAGGGCTGGGACGAGTCCTACGCCACCGCCTGGCAGGATGACCTCGAGAAGGCCGACTCCCTCGACTCGGACATCTCTACGCGCGTCTCGATGTTCAACCCGCTCTACTTCCTGAGCGGCACCTATGGCGGCTATGGCACCGGTTCCGTGGCGCCGCACTGGCGCGTGAACGAGGGCGTCTTTGACACTTCGACCTCGCTTGCTACCTCCGCCAATCTGGTGCTTGCGCTGCGCCACTTCAGCGGTGTCGAGGACGTCACCTATGTTCCCGTGTGGGGCCAGGGCCACGTGATGGCCGAGCGCTCGGGCACCGCGAGCGACAACCTCCTCTCCTGGATCACTTCCTGCTGCGAATGAGACAAGGGGACTGTCCCTTTGTCTCATGGAGTGGAATATGACTGACGAGAACAACGTACGTACGGCATACGCGGCCATCACAAGGCGCGACTTCATGATCCTGGCGCTTGCTGCGGCGTCCTTCTCGCTTGCCGCCTGCGGAGCCTCCTCCAGCGCGAGCGGGGAGGGGAGCGCAAGCACCTCCTCGTCCTCCTCGGATGCGGCGTCCGACTCCTTGACGAGCAGCGATGCCACGGACCCCAGCGACCAGCCCACGGGCCCCTACGCTTCAGGCATCCACCATGCGACCATCGAGGTCACGGACTACGGCACCATCTCGGTTGCCTTGAACGCCAACGTCGCGCCCATCACCGTGTCCAACTTTGCCGGCTTGGTCGAGCAGGGCTTCTACAACGGGCTCACCTTCCACCGCGTGGTGTGTGACTTCATGATCCAGGGCGGCGACCCCAACGGCGACGGCACCGGCGGCTCGGGGACCACCATCAAGGGAGAGTTCTCGGCAAACGGGGTGAAGAACGACATTGCCCACGTGCGCGGCACCATCTCGATGGCACGCTCGTCGGACTACAACTCGGCCAGCTCGCAGTTCTTCATCGTCCAGAAGACGGCGGCCTCGCTCAACGGCCAGTACGCCGCCTTTGGCAACGTGACGGGCGGCATGGACGTGGTCGACGCCATTGTGAATGCGACTGCCGACAAGGGCGATTCCAACGGGATTCTCCCCAAGGAGGATCAGCCCGTCATTGCCTCCATCACGATGGTCGACTAGGGACAATGGAATCCGCCCCGCACCCACGCTGCAACGAAATAAACCAAAAAAGATAGTGTGCTTTGCCGCAATAGGCAAGGGCATATACCTAAACGGTATAGAAAACTCTGTTATCGTGCTAATATAATATACATGAGAAAGGAGTTTTCGCATGTATGAGATTGGTGAGTACGTTGTCCATCCGGGTCAGGGCGTGTGCCGTGTCGAGGAAGTGACAGATGGCCCCACCCCCTGCTACCAGCTCATGCCTGTTGGGGAGCGCCACCCCATGCGCATCAGTTACCCCGTCTCCAGCGAGTCTCGCCTGCGCCCGGTCCTCTCGGCAGACGAGGCGCGCGCCATCATCGACGAGTACCCCACCATGGAGGTCGAATCCTATTCCGAGCACAGCGGAACCCTGGAGGAGCAGCACTTCAAGGTCGAGATTCGCCGCGGCAGCTGCCAGGATTCCGTTCGCATCGTAAAGACCTTCCGCGAGCGCATCGACGAGGTCAAGTCCCGCAACAAGAAGCCGCCCGTGGCCTTTGACCGTATCCTCAAGCTGGCAACAGCCCGCTCGCTCCAAGAGCTCTCCGTCGCGCTCGACACCACGCCCGAGGACGTCCAGGCGCTCTTCGAGGGCGCGCTTGATGCTGCTGCCGAGGAGAACTAGACCACTCGCTTGCACACATATCTCGCACGCAAAGCCGGCCGCCACGCGCGGTCGGCTTTCTTATCGAAGGCGTTATGCTCACAGCATGCGCCCACCACATTCTTTCCGCTGCGTTGCCATTCTCACTAAAGCGTGGGCAAAGCGCTTGCCTTGGGTAGAATTGGACTCACTCAACCATATGGCCTCGACCAAGGAGGATTCGTGCCCACCGCAGACGAGACAGACCAGAACCGCGCGATCATCACCGTCCTGGGACATGACCGCCCGGGCATCGTTGCAGCAGTGTCCACGGAGCTCTCTGAGCGTTCCGCCAACATCCTCGACATCTCGCAGACCATCCTCCAGGGCACGTTCACGATGACCATGCTCGTGGACCTGGCACAGGTCAAGACGGACTTCTCCGAGCTCAAGGGTGCCCTCGACGCGCTCTCGGAGCGCTTGGGCGTCCAGATTCGCATCCAGCGTGAGGAAGTCTTCCGCTACATGTATCGCTTGTAGCTCTTCTCAGCGCACACAACGGTCTTCGGCGCGTCCGTCTTGCGTTGCGGGACGGCGAGAAAGGTGTTAGGCCATGCCCCTCTTCAAGTCAAACCGCAGCAGGAACGAGGTCTTTGGGCCCATCCTCTCGACGCTCGACACCTCCGCCATGACGCACGTGGCGGACGCCTACCCCATGCCGTCCAAGGCCCTGGGCCGTCCCGCCGTCTCCGATGGCCTCTATGACGGCTACAAGGACGCCGACGTCCTGGACGGCGACCTCTACAGCCGCTACGACGTGAAGCGCGGCCTGCGCAACGCCGATGGCTCCGGCGTGCTCGTGGGTCTCACTACCATCTCGAACGTCCACGGCTACACCAAGGAGAACGGCGTGGTCGTGCCCGACAAGGGTGACCTCATCCTTCGTGGCTACCACATTGAGGACCTGGTGGCAGGACCGCAGCGCGAGGACCGCTTTGGCTACGAGGAGGTGGCCTACCTCGTGATCACCGGGCACCTGCCCACCACTGCCGAGCTGGACGACTTCCGCGCCCGCATCGACTCGCGCAGGCAGCTGCCTGACGGCTACCTCTCGATCTTCCCCCGCACCACGTACAGCCACTCGATCATGAACGTGCTGCAGCGCGCCACGCTCCTGCTCTACGCCTTCGATCCCACGCCGGACGACACCTCGCCCGAGCACGAGATCGACGTTGCCCTTTCGCTGCTTGGCCGTTGGCCGCGCACGGCTGCCGTGGCGCACGCCGCAAGCGTGGCGGCGATGAACGAGGACCGTCTGGTGGTGCCGCCAGCGCGCGAGAGCTTCTCGATGGCCGAGACGGTGCTCGACGTACTCCGCGGCGACGAGGGCTTCACGCACGACGAGGCCATGATGCTCGACGTTATGCTCATGCTCCACGTGGAGCATGGCGGCGGCAACAACTCCACCTTCACCACGCGCGTGCTCTCGTCCTCGGGGACCGACGCCTACTCCGCCTACGCGGCGGCACTGGGCTCGCTCAAGGGGCCCAAGCACGGCGGTGCCAACTTCAAGGTTGGCCAGATGATCGACGACATTGGCTCCCACGTGGCCGACTGGACCAACGATGATGAGGTGGCGGGCTATCTCGAGAAGATCGTCCGCGGCGAGGCCTTTGACAAGACCGGCCTCATCTACGGCCTTGGCCACGCTGTCTACACGCTCTCTGACCCCCGCGCGCAGCTGGTCAAGCACTACGCTCGCAAGCTGGCTCACCAGAAGGGCGCAGAGAACAAGCTCAACCTCATCGAGAGCATCGAGCGCCTGGGGCCCGAGGTCATGCGCAACGTCAAGGGCACCAAGAAGCCCATCTGCGCTAACATCGACATGTACACGGGCTTTGTCTACTCCATGCTCGGCGTGCCCAAGGACCTCTACACGCCTATCTTTGCCATGGCGCGCGTCGCCGGCTGGGCGGCGCACCGCATGGAGGAGCTCTACGGCGCGGGCCGCATCATTAGGCCGGCATACCGCTCGGTCTTCGACATGCGCGAGTACGTGCCGCTGGCGGAACGCGACGCTGCCGCCGCAGGCGAGAAGGGCGCCGCGGACGAGAAGGACGCTGGCGTGACAGATGGGCAGTAGCTCTCACACTGATGCGCAGGGCGCCCCCGTGCGTCCGCGCATCGTCTTCTCGGACATGGACGACACCTTTCTTGCGCCTGACAAGTCGCTGCTGCCGCGCAACATGGCTATGCTCGACCGCCTGGCCGAGGAGGGCATCGAGTTTGTGCCCTGCACGGGGCGCGCATGGTACGCGATTCCTCCCGAGGTGTGCCGCCACCCGGCGACGCACTTCGGCGTGCCCTCGGATGGCTCCGTGGTGATTGACGCCACGTCCGAGAAGGTTCTTCTCGACCAGAGCCTGGGCGCACGGCGCGCGCTGGCACTGCTCTCGCGCGTGGGCGGGCTTCTCGACCGCATGACCTTCGAGGTGTTTGCCGACGGCCGCGTGCTTACCAACAGGGCGAGCTGGGAGCTTATTGGGCAGCTGGGGCTGCCTGCGGCGCAGACCGCGTACATGCAGGCGTCCCGCACGCTGGTGGACAAGCCGCTTGAGCAGGTAATTCGCGATGCCCGCACAGTCGAGCGCCTGGGCATGTGCTGGGGCGTTGTCGAGGGCTCGCGCGAGGTTGCCGATGCTGCGCGTGCAGCTATGGAGCAGGACTCCACGCTGCGGCACACGGGCTCCTACGGCAGCGCCATCGAGGTGGTGGATGCGCGGGCGTCGAAGGGCTCTGCGCTGGCGTGGCTCTGCGACAGGCTGGGCATTGCGCGCGAGCAGAGCGTGGCGTTTGGGGACTCGCCCAACGACCTGGAGATGGTTCGCGCGGCGGGGGACGGCGTGGCCGTGGGCAACGCGTGCGAGGCGCTGCTTGCCGAGGCAGACCACGTGACGGCGACCAACGCCGAGAGCGGCTTCGCGACGTACCTGGAGGCGCTTCTCGGGTAAGGGATGTCATTCCTGCCCATGCCGCCATCTTGTACCCAGGCTCGCGACCGTTCCGCGCGCCCCCTAGCACACGTCCTTCACGCGGAGCAGCTCGAACTTCACGATGTTCGTGTCATAGATCTCTGTGTTTACCATCACGGGAACGTTTTCGCGGTTGTAGTTGATGCCGTTGAACGTGAGTGCCGTCTCGCAGCGCAGCTGCGCCCCTGCCTTGGCAAGCTGGCAGGCCCTGAGGTGCGTGATGGACTCGATCTCAATCTTGTCTCGCACAATGGCGACGCCCGCCTCGTCCCGAAGATAGTCGAAGAAGGGGTGGGCTGAGAGGTACTCTGCGGTGGGGAGGTTCTCGACAAGGGACGTGGGGAACCTGTCTACGCTGATGATTGCTGGCGTGCCATCCGCAAAGTAGAGCTTCTCGACTGAGCAGAGCTCGGTACCCGGCGCAACGCCAAGGCGCTCCGCCTCGTCCAGCGCGGCGGGCCTGGTGGAGATGTCTACGACCGTGATGGTTGCTTGGTGCCCACTTTTGGCGATGAGCTTGGTGAACTCCTCACCGGGGACAAGGTTGATTATGATACTGGCGGAGGCGGGGTTGATGAAGGTGCCGCGCCCCTGCTCCCTGAGGACGAGACCCTCTCGCTCGAGCTCTCCAAGCGCACGACGGATGGTGATTCTGCTTACGCCAAAGAGCTTGGCGAGGTCGTTCTCGGGCGGGAGCTTTGTCTGACCCTTGCGGTAGAGGGACATGACATAGGTGGTGAGCTGCTGCTTTGCGGTTCCGCTGAGGTTTGTCCGAACGAGTTCCACGCTCGCCTCCGTGCGCTTGGTGTCTGGTGGTAGCGACATCAGATTATCTACCCAGGTGTTGGAGAAAACCGTCGAGGAAAAGCGGCGCGGATGGGCAAGGGCTGGAGCGGGTCCCGCGTGGGTGCCGTAGGGGCGTACAAAGTTGCGGCTCCGGCGTCGCATTGACGCCGGAGCCGCGTTTTTCTCGCATGTGGCAACAAGACTGCGGACTACCTATCGTCGTCCTGGCCCTGCTCGCCAATCTTTGCCTCGGCGGCCTTGACGGCGTACTCGAGCTCTTCCTCCTCGGAGTCCTCGTCGTCCTCGTCGATGCGCAGTGGCTTAAAGCTTGCGGTATCGCCGCCTACCAGGGTCTTCTCGGCGTCGCTGGCATTCTCCTCGCGCTCGTTGTGCATCGAGGCAGAGAAGATGTCCTCGTCGTCGGAGTCCTCGCTGTTCTCGGCGGGCTTTGCGACGACCTTCTTGGGTGCCGCTGCCAGCACCGCATTGGCGTCGATGGGGATGCGCGTGAGCTTGTGCTGGCGCTTGGCCTTGGCGAACAGTGGCACGTACTCAAAGATCACCGAGGAGTTCTCCAGGCCGTACCAGCGCATGGGCGTGCCGCACAGGCGGCGGATGAAGTACTTGGCCTCGATGGTGCGCGCGTCCGCCCCGGAGATGTCCGTCTCGGGCGAGAGGACCTTGCGAATCAGGCAGAAGCGGAAGTCGCCCACGATGCTGTGCTTGCGGTAGATCGAGTACCTGTGGTTCTGCGGGGCCAGCTGGTTGTGCTCCACCAGGTCCTCGACAATCTGGTAGAGGTAGGTGTTCACGCGCTGGTTCACGCGGAAGCCCAGGCGCAGCTGGACCTTGAACACGAAGTCGGTGTCAAAGGTGTTGACCATGTACTCGTGGGTGTAGGGCTCGTCGGTCACTTGGACGTTGAGGAAGTAGTACGCCCTCGCGCGCTTGGGACGCTTGTCCAGGATTGAGTAGAGGATGTCGCGGTCGAGCTTGTCGAGCGACGAGTCGTTGGTGAGGAACACCAGGTTGTCGGCAAGCAGCGGGTAGGACTCGTCGTGCGAGAGGTCAAAGAGCTGGTCGAGGTACTCGCGAACCGGCAGGTAGACGGACTGCGTGCGCTCGATGGCCGTTCCGCGGCGCCAGATGTACATCACGAGGAAGAGCACGGTGGCGAGAAGCACGGTGACGTAGCCGCCGTGGAAGAACTTGGTGAGGCTCGAGAAGAAGAACATGAGCTCGATGGCGCCAAAGAAGACGAGGAACACCACGGCCGCCGCGGGCTTGCGGCGAATGCGCGAGAGGTACGTGAACAGCAGGAGCGTGGTCATGAGCATGGTGCAGGTGATGGCCAGGCCGTAGGCGGCCTCCATGTGCTCGGAGCTCTGGAAGAGCAGCACCACGCCCATGCAGCCAATCCACATGATGTTGTTTACCAGCGAGATGTAGATCTGGCCGCGCGTCTCGGAGGGGTAGTTGATCTTCATGTGGGGCATGAGGTCGAGGCGAATGGCCTCGGAAACAATGGAGTAGGAGCCCGTGATGAGCGCCTGCGACGCGATGATGGCCGCAAAGGTGGAGAGAATCACGGCAAAGACGCGGGACTCCTCGGGCAGCATCTGGAAGAAGGGGTTGAGGTCCGTGATGGCCGCAAGCTCGCCGCTGCCGTGGTTGGCGATGATCCAGGCGCCCTGGCCCAGGTAGTTGAGGATAAGGCAGAGCTTCACGAACGGCCAGGAGAAGTAGATGTTTGCCTTGCCCACGTGGCCCATGTCGGAGTAGAGGGCCTCGGCGCCGGTGGTGCAGAGGAAGACGTTGCCCAGCACCATGAGGCCGGCGGCGTTGAGGTTTCTATCAAAGAGGAACATGATGCCGCGCAGCGGGTTGAGCGCGCGGAAGACGTTGAGGTCGAGCCCCACGTTGAGAAGGCCGGTGATGCCCAGGAAGAGGAACCACACGGTCATGACCGGGCCAAACGCCTTGCCGATGGTGGAGGTGCCCGCCTTCTGCATGGCAAAGAGGATGCAGAGAATAACGAGGGTGATGCCAACCACGATGGCCTGGTTGTCGCCGATGATGCCGTAGAAGAAGTCGATGGTGCGCAGGCCCTCGATGGCGGTGGTCACGGTGACGGCGGGGGTCAGGATTCCGTCGGCGAGAAGTGCCGCGCCGCCGACCATGGCGGGGATGATGAGCCACTTGCCGCAGCGCCTGACGAGGCTGTACAGCGCGAAGATGCCGCCCTCGTTGTGGTTGTCGGCCTTCATGGCCACTAGCACGTACTTGACCGTGGTGATGAGCGTGATGGTCCAGATGAGCAGAGACAGTGCGCCAAGAACCACGTCCTCGCTCATGGTGGCCAATCCGCCGTTGCCGGACATGATGGCCTTGAGGGTGTACATGGGGCTGGTACCGATGTCGCCGTAGACGACGCCCAGAGTTACAAGCACCATACCTGCTGAGAGGGGAATGCCGCCCTTCTTGATGGGCTTCCTGGCTCGCTTAGTTGCGGCCGGTGGTTTGGATGTAACCATGACGCTCCAATTTCCGTGGGTTCTACCTGCGAATCCCTGGTTATTCCAAATACAAATCGTTGAATATAGCACTCTCCTTAAAGAAAGGTGAGTGCTTCACTCTTCTGATAAGTATATGCAGTTGAAGCGGGGTTTGCCTGCGGCTCCTCTCGGCGGAAATCGTGCTGTCTCGCCGGGGGGCCGGCGGGGAGCGGGGGACAGCGGGGAGCGGGGGACAGCGGGGAGCGAGTAGAATGGTGCACGTTGCCGCTATCCTCGGCTGGGTGGTCTTGTACAACTGGTCGAGGCTCTACAAGGGAAGGGGTTCTTATGGCAGACGAGAACACGCAAGCGCCTCAGACGGCGCCCGCCTCGGAGGCGCCGCGCCGCCCGTATGAGGGCGTGCCCGCAAACGTGGTGAGGAGCGTGCCCAACCCGGCGAGCGCGCGCCTCTCGTGGACTGACGGCGAGAGGACCATCGGCTACGTGTCCACTGCCGCCCACCTTGACGTCCGCGATGACTCTGGCCGCCTTGAGGGCAAGATGTTCTCGCTCTCCTACGTGGCTGTGGACGCGGAGGGCCAGCCCAACTCCGCCCGCCCGGTGACCTTTGCCTACAACGGCGGCCCTGGCTCGGCATCGGTGCCCATCAACTTTGGCGGCATTGGGCCTCGCCGCGTTGAGACCGACGGCACCAATCACCTGGCGGCATCCGCGCGGGTGGCCGACAACCCTCATACGCTGCTCAAGGACTCTGACCTCGTGTTTCTCGACGCCCTAGGCACCGGCTGGTCAGTGGTTGCAGACGACTGCGACCCTGCGACGGTCTTCTCGGTCGACGGCGACGCTGACGCCTTTGCGCGCGCGATCATGGACTGGCTCGAGAAGAACCACCGCTGGTCAAGCCCCATCTACCTCTATGGCGAGTCCTACGGCACCTTTAGGAACGCCGTGCTCATGAGGCTTCTGGGCGAGAAGTCCGTCAAGCTCACCGGCGTGGTGATGCTCTCGGCCATCTGGGACTGGGTGCAGACGCTTCCCGGCGAGGACCTCTACTACCTGGGCATGATGCCCACCTACGCGGCTGCGGCGCAGTTCTTTGGCCGCACGGGCGAGGGCGTGGACCCCAACGAGTGGTTTGACCGCGCGATGGACTTTGCCGATGACACGCTGGCACCAGCGCTTCTCCGCGGCGACCGCCTGGGCGCCGAGCGCGAGCGTGACGTGGCGCGCCAGCTCTCGCAGTTCGTGGGGCTGCCCGTCGACTTCCTTGCGCGTCATCACCTGCGCGTGGAGCTCACGGAGTTCCGCCGCGAGCTGCTGCGCGACGAGGGGCGCGTGTGCGGCCGCCTGGACATGCGCTTCTGCTCGGACGAGCCGTCGCCCATGCAGGCGAGCCTCGACTGGCTGGGTGGCGAGGATGCCGCCGACGACGCCGTGGAGGCCAACTGGACCAACGCCTTCCGCGCGTTCTGCGCGGATGAGCTGGGCTACCAGGGCCCCTCGGTCTACCTGGGGCAGAACTGGGAGCGCGTGGGTCACAAGTGGATTTGGCAGCACGAGGTTCCCGGTACGGGCGAGAAGGTCGGCGCGCCCAACGTGACCGGCGACGTTGCGCTTGCGCTGCGCCGCAACCCTGCGATGAAGCTCGCAATCATCGGCGGCCGCTACGACGCCGCCACCACGTTCTGGAACGTGCGCCACGACCTGAGCTGCCAGTTCCTCTCGCCTGCGCTCAAGGAGCGCGTGACCTGGCTGCGCTACGGCTGCGGCCACATGGCCTACGTGGATGAGCCCACGCTTGCCGCGATGGACCGCGACATCCACGACTTCTACCAGAAGGCATGAGACAGAGGGACAGTCCCTTTGTCTCATAACGATGCCGGGAAGTCTCGCATGAGGCCTCCCGGCGTTTTCTTTACCTGCGCATGAGACAAAGGGACTGTCCCTTTGTCTCATCCACGGCGCGAGACGAGGTAGGCGTGGTGGATTTTAGGGTTGCGCGAGAAGTCCTCGGGGATGGTCTTGGCGGTGATGTCTTCGAGCTCCACGCCGGCCTTCTCGAGGGCCTCGACATCGGGCTTGAAGCTTCGCAGGTTGCACGAGAAGATCGCGCAGCCGCCGCGCGAGAGCAGCCTGGACACAGAGATGATGAGGTCCGCGTGGTCGCGCTGCACGTCCCACGAGCTGGCGTGCATGCGGTTGGAGTTTGAGAACGTGGGCACGTCGCAGAAGATGAGGTCCCAGGTGTAGCGGTGCTCGTGGCGGCGGTCGGCCACCCACTGAAGTACGTCTGCCTGGATGAACTCGTGGTTGCGCCCGACAAACCCGTTTCGCTCCATGTTGCGACGCGCCCAGTCGAGCGACGGCCTGGAGAGGTCCACCGTGGTGGTGAGCCCCGCGCCGCCGTCCGCCGCGTAGCAGCTTGCCGTGCCGGTGTAGGCAAAGAGGTTGAGGAAGCTTCCGCCCGGCGTGCGCTTCATGAGCTCGCGCACCATGGAGCGGGTCTCGCGGTGGTCCAGGAAGAGCCCGCAGTCCAGGCGCTCGGAGAAGTTGACCTCAAAGGTGAGGCCGCCCTCGTCCACGAGGTGCGCCCCGCGGGGCAGCTCCACGCGTCCGTCACGCCTGCGCGCGGGACGTTCGTCGCGAGCAGATCCGCCGCGTCCCTCTCGCCCGCCGTCTGCGTACTGCGAGCCGCCGCGTGCCCGCGTGCGCACACGCACGTGCACGTTGGCGGGGTCCACGTCCAGAACGCGCGGCGCTATGGCCAGCACGTCGAGAAGGCGCCTGCGCGCAAGGCCCGCGTCCACGTCGCGCGGCGCGGCGTACTCGGAGACGTAGAGCCAGCGGCCCGGCGTGGCCGACCCGCGGTACAGGTCAATCGAGACGGCGTAGTCCGGCAGGTCGGCGTCGTAGACGCGGTAGCAGCTCACATCCTCGCGCGCAGCCCACTTGGCGCGGAGCTTGGCCACCTTGGCGAGGCGAGCGGCAAACTGGTCCGATGCCCCCACCAGCACGGGAACGCTGCCCGCGTCTCCGCGCAGCTGCACCAGCGGGTGCTCCGCCGAGAGTGACATGGGGTCGTAGCAGCGGATGGTTGCATCGTCTCGGCCCAAGATCACGGGAATCGCCTCCGCGGGCTCGCCGCCTGCGGCCGCGTCCGCCGCGTCGTCGGGGGAGAGCGCTACCACGCCGGCGCCCTCGTGCCCCGCCACGGCTCCAGCCCCTGCCGAGAAGAGCGAGAGCGCCTCGGCCTCGCTGACAAGGTCGTCCGGCTGCGGCCACGCGAGGTCTGCCACCAGGAGCGGCGAGCCGTCGCCCACGGCGGCCGCAAGTTCGCCTGCGGCGAGGAAGCGCGGCTCCACGTCCATGCCAGCGGCGCGAAGTGCCCTTCTCGCCGCGCCCTCCGCGCCTGGCCGCGTGTCGCAGAGCAGAAGCTCCACGCCGTTCTCGGCACCCGCCGCCGCTCGGTCTGCGGCCTCGGTCGCAAGGGCGTCCCAGGCCTCGGCGTCGTGGCCGGCCCAGTGCGAAAAGCCCCAGCGCGTGCGCAGAAGCCCCGGCGCGCGGTCGAGGGCCTGGCTCGCCGCCTCCACGGCCACGCTGCCGGTGCCGGGGAAGAGGTTCACCAGTACGGGAGAGCCGTGTCGCACGTCGCGGAACCAGCAGCCGGCCTCCAGAAGCGCCGCAGCGTAGTCCGCCCGGCGCGGAGCAAGGCGCCCGTGGCCCAGGGGTGCCTCCCAGCCGCGGTTGAAGAGCGGCTCTCCCGTAAGATCTATGCCCACGAGCGCGCGCTCGCGCGAGAGGCGCACCACAATGCCCACGTCCGGCGCGTCCGTGTTCACCAGGGGCCGAGCGCCCCGGCGCGAGAGAAGCCTGTCTGCCACGGCGTCCTTCGAGCGCAGGGCCACAAACTGCGTGTTTCTCAGCTGGTCGTTTGTGCCGCGCGCCTCGATGGCCATGGTTGCGCCGGGCGCCACGTGGTCTTCCCAGGGGATGCCCGAGAGGCCCTCGTAGAGCTGGTCCGCATTGGCCGCCCCCACGCGCGCCAGCACAAGCGTCACGTTTGACGCCAGGCGAGACCACAGACAGCAGCGATAGGCGTCCGCAAGGCCTCCCGTGAACGAGACCTGGCCCACAAGCGGGCGCACTCCCTCGGCGCCAAGCGCGTGCAGCTCTCCTGCCAGCAGAGACTCGAAGCCCTTGGGACACGTTGCGACAAACTCCATCGGGACACCTTTCGCCCGTGACCTGCGCGCCAGTCGGCGCGCCAAGCGGCGCCCACGCGCCGAGAAAACCATTGCGACCATGATACGTGTGCCGGTCTCGCGCGGCGGGCGGCACCCGCCCATCCGCTCGCAGCTCCACAAAGTCGTTCGTCCGCATGAGCGCTCCGCGCCGCGCCGTCACGGATAGAATCTAAGGTGCATTGTTCGTGCTTGTTCGTAGACAGCCGCGGCGCACCACGCGTGTTCGTGCGGCGGGAAGCAAGGGGGGAACCATGGACGCAGGCGTGAAGGAAACCATCAAGCTTTGGCAGGACAACGTCACCGAGCCAGACCTCAAGGCCGAGCTTGACGCCCTTGTCAGCGCTGGCGATGAGGATGCGCTCAACGACGCCTTCTATCGCACGCTCGAGTTTGGCACTGCGGGCCTGCGCGGCACGCTCGGCGTGGGCACCAACCGCATGAACGTCTACGTGGTTGCCCAGGCAACCCAGGGCGTGGCCAACTACTTGAACGCCCACTATGACCACCCCACCATTGCCATCGCGCGCGATTCTCGCCTCAAGGGCGAGGACTTCCAGCGCGTGGCGGCCGGCGTCCTTGCCGCCAACGGCGTGCACGTCTACGTCTACCCGCGCATCGAGCCCGTCCCCACGCTCTCCTTTGCGGTGCGTTACCTGCACACCTCCGCAGGCATCGTGCTTACGGCGTCGCACAACCCGGCACAGTACAACGGCTACAAGGTCTACAACGACAACGGCGGCCAGATCGCCAACGAGGCCGCGGATGAGATCAGCGCCTCCATCGCGCAGACGCCCGTCTTTGGCGGCGTCAAGATGATGGACTTCGACGAGGGCCTCAAACAGGGCCTCATCGAGTGGACGCCCGAGGAGGTTCTCGACGCCTTCATCGACGCCGTCAAGAAGGTCTCGGTCCCCGGCTTCAAGGCGCCCGAGGGCTACAAGGTTGTCTACACGCCGCTCAACGGCACCGGCATGGAGTGCGTCACGCGCATCCTCAAGGAGATTGGCGTGAACGACGTCACCGTCGTGCCCGAGCAGGCCAACCCCGACGGCAACTTCCCCACGTGCAAGTACCCCAACCCCGAGTTCCGCGAGGCGCTGCAGATGGCGCTTGACCTTGCCGAGAAGGTCAAGCCCAACCTGGTCGTGGCTACTGATCCTGACGCCGACCGCATGGGCACCGCCATCCCGCACAACGGCGAGTACAAGCTGCTCACCGGCAACGAGATGGGCGTCCTCATGATGGACTGGCTCATCAAGATGGCAATCGACCGCGGCGAGGACCCCAAGCGCAAGGTCGCCGTGTCCACGATCGTCTCGTCCGTGATGCCTGACGCCTTGGCCAAGCACTACGGCTTTGAGATGCGCCGCGTGCTCACCGGCTTCAAGTACATTGGCGACCAGATTGACCAGCTCAAGGACGAGGGCGAGGAGGACCGCTTCCTCATGGGCTTCGAGGAGTCCTACGGCTACCTCGTGGGCACGCACGCGCGCGACAAGGACGCCATTGTGGCCGTGGAGATGTGCGTCGAGATGGCGGCGTACTATGCCGAGCGTGGCATGGACCTCTACGAGGCCATGGAGGAGCTCTACAAGCAGTATGGCTACTACCTCAACGGCACCGTGAACGCGCAGTTCCCGGGTGAGGCCGGCGCCAAGCGCATGGCGCAGATCATGACCGGCCTGCGCGAGAACCCCCTCACCGAGATTGGCGGCTACAAGGTTGTGGGCATGACCGACTTTGGCAAGGGCGCCGAGATGCCGCGTGTCTCCGGCCTGCAGAAGGAGCCTGCGCAGGAGCTGCCCGCGGCCAACGTGATTGAGTACCGCCTGGAGGACGACAACAAGGTGATCTTCCGTCCGTCCGGCACCGAGCCCAAGGTCAAGGCGTACCTGTTCGCCAAGGGCGCCACGCGTGCCGAAGCCGAGGCCGTGCGCGCCAAGCTGCAGGAGGCCGCCGAGAAGGCCCTCTCGTAAGACAAAGGGAGCTTCCCCTCGTCTCATTAGAAGATTGATGAAGCCCCGGCGCCGGTGCGTCGGGGCTTTTCATTGCGCTTGTCGGCTTGCCCGCACTATTTCGTGAGGTGCTCGCGCACGCGCGCGAGCTGCGACTTGCTGACGCCGCAGGCGAGAAGGTATGCCTCAACCGAGCCGTAGCTCTCGAACAGGCCGTCGTACACGCGGCCCATAAGCTTGGCCAGTACGTCCACGGTAGTGAAGCTGGGAGATACACCCTGGTAGATGTAGGCGTCGACCTCCTCGCGCGAGGCAAACGAGTAGGTGTAGTCCGCAACGATGCTCGTGCGGTCCACGCCGCACAGGCCCAGGAGTAGCAGCGACGTGATGCCGGTTCGGTCCATCCCGGCGGCGCAGTGGTAGAGCACGCAGTCCTCGGGTGCCGCCTCGGCAAAGGCCGAGAAGATCCGGCGCACGGCCTCGTGGTTGTCGAGCATCCTGAGGTAGCCAGACGCAAGGTAGTCCCGCGTGTCCCCGGGGAGCCGCAGCTTGGGGTCGTGCAGGTTGACGCCAAAGAGCGGCACGTTTGTGTAGGTTACGCCGGTGTAGGAGGCAAAGACGTCCGGCGAGCTGGCGCACTCCGAGGTGCTTCTCAGGTCAACCACCCGCGTGACGCCGTATTCGCGCAGGTAGTGGGCCTCTTTACGTGAGAGCGTCGAGGTGGAGCCAGAACGCAGGAAGCGATGGGTGAGCGTGGTTGCTCCGGCAGCGCGACCGAGGCCCGCCGGTAGGGGATAGCCGCCCAGGTCGCGGCAGTTGTCGCCCGCGGGAAGGAGCTGCCCGCCCTTGGTGGGCTTTAGCCCGGCGGAGTCCCCATTGCCTTGCTTGTGGAACCAGCCCAGCATGTCTGCGCCTTCTCTACTCGTCGCGCTCGCGGTTGTAGAACTCGGTGATTTTGGCGTTATAGTACTCGCCCTTCTTCCGCTCTATCCAGGCATCGCGCTGCTCGACGATGGCAACTGCCTCGTCGGCGGCCTCTTCCATCGACTGCGGCCGCGCCTGCGCAAGGTAGGCCGCCATGCGCTCCATGGCGCCAACGGAGCCCAGGTAGAGGGCGAGCGCCTCGCCAAACTCCGCAGGCCAGCCGCAGCGCTGTGCCGCACGTGCGAGCGCCTGTCTCGCCCGGTCCTTATCGTCTGCCTCGTCCACCGCGGCCTCCCTTCGCTGTGTTCTTCTGCAATCCTAGCAGTGCGCGGCGGTCGGGCGAGCTTGCGGGGACGTTGCGCGGACCACGCGGCGCGGTCCATACTCGTAACCTGCGAGTTGTTGGGCGCTTGTGACGGAATCGGGGGATGCATGGCGAGAAACCAGTACGGGGAGCCGCGGGAAAACGATAAGACAGGCATTCTTTTCGTCTGTCACGGCAACATCTGCCGCTCGACCATGGCCCAGTTCGTGATGGAGGAGTTGGTACGTCGCGCTGGCCGCGAAGGTGACTTCGAGATCGACTCTGCCGCGACCAGTCGCGAGGAGCTTGGCAACGACGTCCACCCCGGCACGCGCGAGCGCCTGCGTCGAGCGGGCATTCCCTGTGGCCACCACGCCGCTCGCCAGATGGGGCCAAGGGACTACGACCGCTTCGACTACATCGTGGGCATGGACCGCGACAACTATGACGGCATGTACCGGCTGCTTCTGGGCGAGAGGGGCATGGGCTTCTCGTGGCCGCCCGTCTCGGCGCAGCTTGTGCGCGAGGCGGATCCGTTGCACAAGGTCTCGCTGCTCATGGACTGGACCGGCCACCCGCGCGACGTGGCGGATTCCTGGTACACGGGCAACTTCGATGCCACCTTTGACGACGTGATGGCCGGCTGCACGGCGATGCTCGACAAACTGCTGGCCAAGGCCGAGGGCGAGGCCCGCTAGCGATGGGTGAGCAGATCCCCATGGAGCTTCTGGCGCCTGCAGGTGGCCCGGAGCAGCTGCGCGAGGCCATCCACTTTGGCGCAGACGCCGTCTATCTGGCTGGCCAGCACTGGGGCATGCGTGCCGGAAGCCGGAACTTCTCGAACGAGGAGCTGATAAGGGCGGTGGCCTACGCGCACGCGCGGGGCGTTGCGGTCCACGTGACCGTGAACACGGTCATGACCGATAGGGACGCAGACGCGCTACCGGTGTTTTTCTCGCTTCTGGCAGAGGCCGGCGCAGACGCGGTGATCGTGGCCGACCTTGGCGCCATTGCGCTTGCGCGCAGGTACGCGCCGCAGGTGGCGGTGCACGTCTCAACGCAAGCATCGGTCATGAGCGCCGCCGCGGCCGAGGAGTACGCGCGGCTTGGGGCCAGGCGCGTGGTTCTCGCCCGCGAGATGACGCTTGGGCAGATCGCCGAACTGCGGCGCCGCGTGACGGGGGAGCTCGAGCTTGAGGCCTTTGTGCACGGCTCGATGTGCATGGCGTACTCTGGGCGGTGCCTGCTCTCGGCGGACCTCATGGGACCAGGGCGCTCCGCCAGCCACGGGGCCTGCGCGCAGCCGTGCCGCTGGGCGTGGTCGCTTACGGAGGAGAAGTCCGGCGCCGTGCTGCCGGTGGAGCAGGACAGCCGTGCAAGCTATTTGCTCTCGTCGAACGACCTCTGCATGATCGAGCGCCTTGGCGACCTGCGTGCGGCTGGCATCGACGCCATCAAGCTGGAGGGTCGCTCAAAGGGCGCCTACTACGCAGCTGCCGTGACCAACGCCTACCGCCACGTGCTGGACGGCGAGGATGCGGGGCAGTGGCGCCGGGAGCTGGACCTCGTGAGCCACCGCCCGTACTCCACGGGCTTCTACCTGGGAGAACCCCAGCAGAATCCGGGCAGGGTGGACTACCAGCGCGAGAGGCGCCTCGTTGGCGTGGTAGAGCAGGTCTCGGCCGGTGCGGACGGAACGTGTGTCGCTTGCGTCCTCTGCCGCAACCGTGCGAACGCCGGCGGTGAGCTTGAGGTGCTCTCGCCCGGCCAGCCGGTGCGGAGCTTTGAGCTGGACGCGCCTCTCGTCACCAATGGCGAGCTCTACCAGGTGAGACTTCCCTTCGTGGTGGAGCCGCTCGACCTGCTCTGCGCGCGGGGGTAGATGGCACCCCACCGCGTATATGTGTCACTCGCCGAATAGCAATTAGAAGCCGGCCGTACTGCTCGGGCAATATGTTATATAGAAGATAACATTAGCGCAAGGGACTGCCGGCAGCTGCCCTTCGTCTGTCCGCTGCGTCCCTCGTGTCCGTCCGCGCGGTACGCCCGCGGGAGGGAAGGGGAGCACATGAGCAGGATCGTGATCGTCGGCGCCAACCACGCGGGGACCGCGGCGGCCAACGCCATTCTCGACAACCACCCCGGCAACGAGGTCGTGATCATCGACCAGAATAGCAACATCAGCTTTTTGGGGTGCGGCATGGCGTTGTGGATTGGCCAGCAGATCTCTGGTCCGGACGGCCTCTTCTACCAGACCAAGGAGGGTTTCGAGGCCAAGGGCGCGACGGTCCTCATGGAGACGCGCGTCGAGTCCATCGACTACGACGCGCAGGTGGTCCACGCCGTTGCGGTGGACGGCACTCGCGTTGACCAGCCCTACGACAAGCTCATCCTGGCCACGGGTTCGCTGCCCATCAGCCCGCCCATCGAGGGCGTCGACCTCCAGAACGTCCAGCGCGTGAAGCTCTTCCAGGACGCGCAGGCGGTGGTCGAGAAGCTCAAGGACCCCGCCATCCGCCGCGTTGCCGTTGTGGGCGCGGGCTACATTGGCGTCGAGCTGGCGGAGGCATTCCAGCGCAACGGACGCGAGGTCACGCTTGTCGACATGGCGCCCACCTGCGTCTCGGGCAACTTTGACGAGGAGTTTTGCGACCTCATGGCCGAGAACCTCCGCAGCCACGGCATCGAGCTTGCCTTTGGCGAGAAGGTCCTGCGTCTTGAAGGCGAGGACGGCAAGGTGGCCCGCGTGGTAACCGACAAGGGCACCCACCAGGCGGACCTCGTGTGCCTGTGCATTGGCTTCAAGCCAAATACCGCGCTTTTCGAGGGTGTAGGCTTTGACACGCTGCGGAACGGCGCGCTTCTCGTCGACCACCACCAGGAGACCAGCCGTCGAGGCGTGTACGCGGTGGGGGACTGCTCCAGCTGCTATAGCAACGCCAAGGACGGCGAGCCCGCCTATATTGCGCTGGCGACAAACGCCGTGCGCTCGGGCATTGTGGCTGGCCACAACGCCTGCGGCATGGCCATCGAGGGCGTGGGCGTGCAGGGCTCATCGGGCATCTGCATCTACGACCTCAAGATGGTGGCCACGGGCCTCACCGAGGCAGCCGCGCGCAAGGCCGGCTACGATGCCTGCGTGAGCGACTTCTCGCAGGTGCAGAAGGCGACCTTCGTTGAGACCGAGAACCCCGAGGTCAAGATCTGCGTGGTCTTCGACGGCACCACGCGCAGGGTCCTTGGCGCGCAGATGGCCTCGACCTACGACATGAGCGCAGGCATCCACATGTTCTCGCTGGCAATCCAGGAGGGGCTGACCATCGATCGCCTGGCGCTGCTCGACGTCTTCTTCCTGCCGCACTTCAACCAGCCGTACAACTACTACACCATGGCGGCGTACTCCGCGGTCCTGGGTGCCTAGGGCTCGCGGCGGGATACAGCTTCGGGTGCGAATGTGTGGCGGGGCGAGAAGAATCGCGGGATTATGTTGCCGGGCAACGGGATCCCATTACCGGGCAATGGGATTCCATTGGAGGTTCCTATTACTGTCGTCTCAGGGCGTTAGACTCTTGTGAGTCAACTCGATACCACAGGAGACATGCATGCCCTCTGACCAGCAGTTCTCGTTCTTCTCCGCAGCTAGCGACCAGCAGGCGGCGACTGCCGCGCGCTCCGCCGCCAACCGCCCCTCTGCCGTCGACATCGACGGCCTCAACCCCGCACAGCGCGACGCCGTGCTCTGTACCCATGGTCCGCTTCTGGTGCTTGCCGGCGCGGGCTCCGGCAAGACGCGCGTGCTCACGTACCGCATCGCGCACATGGTCGCTGACGAGGGCGTGCGCCCGTGGCAGGTGCTCGCCATTACGTTCACCAACAAGGCGGCGGCCGAGATGCGCGAGCGTCTCAACGCGCTTCTCCCCGGCGGCACCCGCGGCATGTGGGTCTGCACCTTCCACGCCATGTGCGTGCGCATGCTGCGCGACGACCCGGAGCTCGTAGGCTACCAGCCAAACTTCACCATCTACGACGACGATGACTCGAAGCGCCTGGTCAAGACCATCATGTCCGAGCTCGACGTGGACCCCAAGCAGTTCCCCATCCAGGCCATCCGCTCGCAGATCTCGGCGGCGAAGAACGGCCTGATCATGCCTGACGAGATGCAGGGCCAGGCCCAGACGCCGCTGGAGCGCAAGGCGGCGCAGGTCTACCGCGTGCTGCAGGGCCGCCTGGAGCGCGCCAATGCCATGGACTTCGACGACCTCCTGGTGAAGGCCTTCGAGCTTCTCGCCAAGAACCCGCAGGTGCTCGACGCCTACCAGGAGCGCTTCCGTCAGATCAGCGTGGACGAGTACCAGGACACCAACGGCGTCCAGTACGCCATCACCAACCTCCTGGCGCGCAAGTACAGAAACCTCATGGTCGTGGGTGACGACGACCAGTCCATCTACTCCTGGCGTGGCGCCGACATCAAGAACATCCTCTCGTTCGAGAAGGACTACCCCGACGCCCACGTGGTCAAGCTCGAGCAGAACTACCGCTCCACCGGCCACATCCTCAACGCGGCAAACGCCGTGGTGGCCCACAACTCGCACCGCAAGGCCAAGCGCCTCTTCACCGACGCTGGCGACGGCGAGAAGATCCGCGTGTACCAGGCCGCGGACGAGCGCGACGAGGGCCGCTGGATTGGCTCGGAGATCGAGAAGCTGCACGACAAGGGCACCAGCTACGACGACGTTGCCGTCTTCTACCGCACCAACGCGCAGTCGCGCATCCTCGAAGACATGTTCCTGCGCGCCGGCGTGCCCTACAAGATCGTGGGCGGCACGCGCTTCTTCGACCGCCAGGAGGTCCGCGACGTGATGGCCTACCTCAAGGTCGTCGTGAACCCGGACGACGACGTGGCCGCGCTGCGCGTGGTCAACACGCCGCGCCGCGGCATTGGCTCAACGTCCATCAACAAGATTCGCACGTACGCGGCCGAGAACCGCATCTCGTTCTTTGCCGCGTGCGAGGCGTGCATCGCCGAGCAGGGCCTGCTCTCGCCCAAGGTGCGCAATGCCCTCTCCGAGTTCACGGGCACCATCGAGGCCGGCCGCCACATGACGGGCGAGCTCTCGGACGTGGTGGAGGCCATCATCGACCGCTCTGGCCTCATCCGCGCCCTGGAGGCCGAGCACTCCGTCGAGGCCGACAGCCGCATCGAGAACATCAAGGAGTTCTACGGCGTCGCGGCCGAGTTCGACGAGACCCACGACGACGCAGTCGAGACGCTCGAGAGCCTGGAACAGCTCCGGGCCGCAGGCAGCTTGGTTCCTCCTGCCGGCTCAGCGCTCGCGTCTGACGACGCTCGCTCGCTCGCTTCGCTCACGAAATCGCCTGCAGAAGGAACCCAGCTGCCCCCCGTCGCGGCGGAGAAGCTCCCAGCGCTCATGGAGTGGCTCGCGCTGCGGTCGGACCTGGACTCGCTTGCGGGCTCGGCGAGCGCCGTCACCATGATGACCGTGCACTCCGCGAAGGGCCTGGAGTTCCCGGTGGTCTTCGTTGCCGGCATGGAGGAGGGAATCTTCCCGCACTCGGCGCACGAGGGCGACCCGGCGTCGATCGAGGAGGAGCGCCGCCTGGCGTACGTGGCCATCACGCGCGCCCGCAAGCGGCTCTACCTCACCTACGCCCTCACGCGCCGCACCTTTGGCTCGGTGCAGGCAAACCCCCGCAGTCGCTTTGTGAACGAGATTCCCGCGGCAGACGTCGAGGCCGTGGGCGTGGGCTCGTCGGGCTTCTCGGGCGTGGGCTGGGAGAAGCGCGGAGACAGGCACGGCACCTTTGGCAGCGGCCGAGGGTCCGAGGTCTACGGCGGCCACGTCTTTGGCTCGCGCACGCGCTCGACGGGCGGCTCTGCCGCACCCAGCGCTGCGGCCTCCGCGCCCCTGTCGCGCCCGCAGGCCCCGCGCCGCGATGCGGCGAAGGCGGCGGAGTCCTTCTCGGCAGGAGATCACGTCTCGCACAAGACGTTTGGTCCCGGCGTGGTCATCGCCGCAAAGGGAGACACCATCGAGGTGCGCTTCTCTCGCACGGGCAAGACCAAGAAGCTCATGAAGGGCTTTGCTCCCATCGTGAAGATCGAGGGGTAACACCGCTGGCCCCCAATGAGACAAAGGGACTGTCCCTTTGTCTCACGCTCGCGGACGAGAGGTGCCGCATACCGTCTGGTGGAACGCGCCTCGCTCCGGATGTCCTACGCTCTTCTCGCCGGTGTGCACCAGCGTGCCGGCGAGAAGAGCGACGGTGAGGAGCAGCTATGCCCGAGTCGATACGCGTGGTGGACCGTGCCTTTGACATCCTCGAGGCGCTCTCGGGCAGCCGCGACCCGCTCTCGCTGGCCGACATCTCAAAGGCGACGGGTCTCAGCAAGAGCACTGCGCACCGCATCCTCGCCTCGCTGGTGGCGCGCCAGTACGTGGAGCACGACGAGAACGGCGGCTACCGTCTGGGCTACAAGCTCATCGAGATCGCGAGCTCGCGCATAAACAGCCTGGAGCTTCTCGCCGAGGCAAAGCCCTGCCTCTCTCGCATGCTCTGGGACCTCAACCTCACCACGCACATGGGTGTGCTCGAGGGTGCCGACGTGGTCTACATGGAGAAAATGGACGTCTATCCCCACACGCGCCTCTACACGCAGGTGGGGTACCGCTCGCCCGCGTTCTGCTCGTCGATGGGGAAGTGCCTGCTCTCGTGCCTCTCGGGCGACGAGCTGTCCCGCGTCCTGGACTGCTGCGACTTCAAGCGCTACACCCCGTACACCATCTGCTCGCGGCAGGAGCTCATCGAGCAGCTGCGCAGGGTGCGCGCCCAGGGCTGGGCAATGGACAACGAGGAGTACCAGCTGGGGCACCGCTGCATTGGCGCGCCCGTGTTTGACTACCGCGGCGAGGCCGTGGCCGCCATCAGCGCAAGCGGCACGGTTTCGGAGCTGACGGACGACCGCATTGACATGGTTGCCGCTGAGGTAATGAGCGCCGCGCGGCACCTCTCGCGCCGCATGGGTTACCAGGCCGCGTAGCGAAGCCGCATCGCCCGTAGCCGCCCTGGCTGCCGCACAGACGGTGCGCCACCGCCGGCCGCGTAGACGAGACGGGCCCGCACCAAGCGATGCGGGCCCGTTGCCATGCATTCTCGGCAGCCGCTACACGATGCCCTTGAGCACCACGGTCTTGGTGTGCGTGACCTCGTCAAACGTGGACATGACGCCCTCGGTGCCAATGCCGGAGTACTTGTAGCCGCCAAACGGCATCTCGAAGCTGCGGAAGAAGCTCGCGCCGTTGATCACGGCACCGCCGCATTCCAGGCGCTCCGCCACGTTCGTGGCAAGCCTCATGTCGCGCGTGAAGACGCACCCGCAGAGGCCAAACTTGGAGCCGTTGGCAATCTCCACGGCCTCGTCCACAGTGTCAAACGTGATGATGGGCACCACGGGCGCAAAGATCTCCATATCCTTTGCCACGTCGGCGGTGGCGGGGACGTCTGCGATCACCGTTGGCTCGAGGAAGGCGCCGTTGCGGTGCCCGCCGAGAATGACCTTGCCGCCCTGCTCCACGGTGAGCTTGATCTGCTCCTCTGCCTTGATGGCGGCCTTCTCCGAGATGAGGCAGCCAATCTGGGTGGACTCGTCGGCGGGGTCTCCCTGCTTGAGCGCCGAGATGCGCGCAACGGCCTTGCTTGTGAACTCGTCCACGAGGCTCCGGTGGATGAGGAAGCGCTTGGAGGCGCAGCACACCTGGCCGGTGTTGTACATGCGTCCCCACATGAGCTCGTCCACGGCAAGGTCAACGTCGCCGTCTGCCAGGAGGATGAAGGCGTCATTGCCGCCCAGCTCAAGGGCGGTGTGGGCGAGGTGGTCTGCCGCGTGGTGGGCTGTCTCTATGCCAACCTCGGTTGAGCCGGTGAGGGTGATGGCGTCGACGTCGGGGTTGGTGCAGAGCCAGTTGCCCACCTTGGAGCCGCGGCCAGTCACGATTTGGATGGCGCCTGGCGTGACGCCGGCCTCACCGAGAAGCGCCGTGAGGCGGCAGAGCGTGAGCGGGTTGTCGGTCGACGGCTTCACAATCACCGCGTTGCCGGCGAGAAGGGCGGGCGCGACCTTCTGGTCGAAGAGGTCGCACGGGAAGTTGAAGGGGATGACGGCGGCGATGACGCCCAGGGGCTCGCGGCGGGTGATGAGGATGTGGTGCTCTTGGCCCGCCTCCATGCCTGCGGGGATGGTCTCGCCGTAGAGGTGCTTCGCACGCTCGGCAAAGGCGCGGAACGCGATGGGTATGTTCGAGATTTCCGCGCGCGCCTCGACGATGGGCTTGCCCGTCTCGGCGCAGAGGGTCTGCGCCAGGGACTCGTGGTCGCGCGCCACGAGGTCGAGGAACTTCATGAGGATGTCGGCCTTCTCGTGCACCGGCACCTTTGCCCAGGTGGGCTGGGCTGCCTTGGCGTACTGGACGGCGGCCTTGATGTCGTCTTCGGTTGCGGACGGGATGGTCTCGATGAGGGAGCCGGTTGCGGGGTTGGTGACCTCGATGGTCGCACCGTCGGACGCGTTGGCCGGCTGGCCGTTCAGAAACATCTTCATGGCAGGTTGCCTTCCTTTCTTGGGGGTTGGGTGTTGCGCCGCCGGGGCTTGCGCTACTTAGAGAAGCCGGTGAACGAGAGCATCAGGCCGCCGCAGGTGTTGGCTCCATCGTCTACCTGGCCATACTCGCCAAAGGTGAACTCGGTGAGGAACGGCACGCCATCCGCCTCCTTGGCGAGAAGGTCTGCCACTTCGCCAATGCGGTCGCCGATGCCCGCGCGGCGCCCGCCGCAGTGGACCAGCAGGTAGGCGGCGGGGTCTGCGACCTCAGCCCTGAGCTCGCCGAGCGTCTTGCCGGTGGAGGAGACAAGCTCGTCCACGCTGGCCTCCATGCGGATGACCGCAGTGTTCTTGGCGATCTTGTTGCCCAGGCTTATTGAGCCGTCGTCGTTGCCGGCCATGGGGTGGCGGATTGCGACCAGGTCGCCCAGGCGGTCCTTCACGCCGAGCGGGGACACCACGGACTTTGCGAGAAGCTCGCCGCCGCGCAGGCCGTCCACGTCCATGCCGCGCCACGCGGCGTACTTCTCGAGCGCAGGCACGCCGTCGATTTCGGCGAGGATGCGGTTGCCAACGGTCTTGGTAACGATGCCCACATCCTCGGTCTCGTGGTAGGCGCCCGTGTAGACGTTTGCCATGGCTGGGGCGCCGTAGAAGAAGGCAACCGCGACGCCGTCCGCGAAGGCGCCCTCGGAGGTGTAGAGCTTCCAGTCGCCGGCGATTGCGTTGTCCGCCGCGCTGCCGCCAAAGAACGGGACGCGGCCAATCACGTGCGTGATGCCCTTGACGTAGTACTCCTCCTCGGCGGGGGAGGCGGCCATGAAGTAGTGGAGCGGCGCCTCGTCCTTGCCTGCGGCCTCCATGGCCTTGCGGGCGACCTTCTCGCCAAGCTCGACGGCGTCCTGGGAGGCGTCCGTCTTGGGGCAGGCGGCAACGCCCACGGTCATCGCGGGGTCATCGAAGGCCATCGCGCCCAGAAAGCCGTCGCCGCCGGTGAAGCCTGCCGGCGTGATGACGCCTGTGAAGGAGGTGTTGCCAATCACCGGCACACCCGGGAGCTCCTGCGCAAACTCGTCGAGCATCGCTGGGAGGTCATAGGCGCAGCTCGCATAGGCAAAGAGCACCTTCGCGCCTGCCACGTCCTTGTCCTGCGCACGGAGCTTGCCCACGGTCTCCTTGACGGCCTCACGCGGATCCAGATTGCTGCTTTCCCCGACACTTGCCTTGAGCATAACGTCCTCCCAACACTTGATAAGGGACCGAACCCGAACCTCATGCCAGATGGTACGAAGCCGGGTTTTGTTGTGGGCGGAGGCTGTGCCACAGTGCGGAAAGGGTGGTTCCGTCAGGTGGGAATGCGCAGGTAGATACCATGAAAAGTGGGGGGTGTATCCTGCCGTTTGGCGCCGCTAGCCATACCGCTTGCGGCGCGCGATGAGACAAAGGGACAGTCCCTTTGTCTCATTCGGGAGAGTATCATGGCTTCCCACGAACCGTTTGGCCACCTGGAGGCGTGATGGAGGACATTCTCGCGGACATCGACACGTCGGCGCTCATAGGGAAGATTGTCTTTCTCGCCGTTGTCATTGGCGTCGCGCTGCTTGTGCAGCGCATCGTGGTGCATGGCCTCAAGCGCGCGCTTGATGCGGCGGGCGTACCCAAGGCGTCGATCTTCGTGAACATCGTGCGCGCCGTCATCTGGGTGTTTGCGCTGCTCGCCGTGCTCGAGCCCGTCTTTGGCGTCCAGCCCACCGCCTTTGTGGCCGCCCTGGGCGTGACCTCCGTGGTAATCTCCTTTGGCCTGCAGGACACGGTGTCAAACATCATCGCTGGCCTGGGTCTCATGATGGGGCGCGTGGTGCGCCCCGGCGACCAGGTCACCATTGGCGGCTTTACCGGCGAGGTGGTGGACGTCACGTGGCGCTCGACCATGGTGCGCGACAAGGGCGGCAAGGTGGAGGTCATCCCCAACTCCGTGCTCAACAAGACTGCCCTTACGCGCGAGACGGACTGGTCGGTCACCGATTGCCCGGTCGAGTTCTACGCCGAGCCGGGAAGTGACCTGGATGCCGTGACTCGCGAGGTGCAGGACCTTGCGAGCAAGGCCTGCGGCGCCGCGCTTGCCACGGGCTACACGACCGAGGTCCTCTTTGACGCCCTTGGACCCCTGGGCATACACGGTACCGCCCACCTGCACCTTGTTGCTGGTTCCAACTACTCCGCGCAGGCCGACGCCCTTGTGCGTGCCATCTCTCGCGCGCCGTGGGTCGCGCGGCCGGCCTCTGCCGTGGCCGGTACAGCGGCTAACGCATCGGGTGCCACCTCAAACACAACCAACTGAAAGGCAGCGACTATGAAGACCATCGCAAGTTTCACCGTGAACCACCTCGTGCTCGAGCCCGGCGTCTACGTGAGCCGCGTGGACGAGGACCCCGCCACCGGCGCCGTGGTCACCACGTTTGACCTGCGCCTCACGGCGCCTAACCGCGAGCCGGTCATGGACACGGCGGCGGTCCACGCCATCGAGCACCTGGGCGCGACTTTCCTGAGAAACGACCCCGAGTGGTCAAGCCGCGTGGTCTACTTTGGCCCCATGGGCTGCCGAACGGGCTTCTACCTCGTGGTCTTTGGCCAGTGCACCTCGCGCGAGGTGCTGCCGCTTGTGCGCCGCTGCTTTGAGTTTGTGCGCGACTTCGAGGGGGAGATTCCCGGCGCCCGGCCCGAGGCCTGCGGTAACTGGCACGATGCCGACCTCAACCTGGCGCACTGGTGGGCGCGCCGTTACCTCGCCAACACGCTCGAGGTCATCGATGACGCGCATCTTTCGTACCCTGCCCTGCTCGACGGCGAGAACAACGAGGAGTCCCACAATGCGTAGTGACATCAAGGTTGGCATCATTGGCGCCATGGAGGTCGAGGTGGCGCACCTCGTGGCTAGCCTTAAGGATGAGTCTGTCTCTACTGTTGCTGGCATGGTGTTCCATGCGGGCACCCTGGGCGACGTGCCGGTGGTCGTGGTGCGCTCCGGCGTGGGAAAGGTCAACGCCGGCGTGTGCGTGCAGGTGCTGGTAGACCGCTACGGCGTGACGCACGTGGTGAACACCGGCGTTGCTGGGTCTCTCGACGCGCGCATCGACGTGGGCGACATTGTGGTATCGACCGACTGCCGCTACCACGACGTGGACGCGACGGTCTTTGGCTACGAGCCGGGAGAGATTCCGCAGCTGGGATGCGTGAGCTTCTCGGCAGATGAGGGGCTTCGCACGCAGGCCGTGGCAGCTGTGCACGACGTGGCGGGTGACGTGCGGGCCTTCGAGGGGCGCGTGGTCTCGGGCGACGTCTTTGTGACCGACGCGCACGACAAGGAGCGTCTGGCCCACGACTTTGGCGGCATGTGCTGCGAGATGGAAGGCACTGCTGTTGCCCAGACGGCATGGCTCAACCGCGTGCCGTTCGTGGTGGTGCGGGCGATCTCGGACAAGCCGGGGTCGACGACGCCCGTGGAGTACGCCGCGTTCGAGACTGCCGCAGCCGAGCACTGCGCTGCCATCGTTGCTCGCATGGTGTCACGTCTGGGCGAGTAGGGCGAGGCTGCTGGGGCGCCGGCGGCTGTCGCCGGAGGCGCCTAAATGTTGCAAATGGCGCCAATAGCGGCTCTCCGGCGACAACGTCCAGCCTGGCGCCGCCGCTACGCCCCGCTGCTCCGGCCCGCGCCGCTACGCCCCCTGGATTGCGATCCCCACGATCTCAGGGCCGGTGTGCACGAGAAGGTCCGCCGAGATCCCCGAGCGAATGACCTCCACCGCGTTGTCCACCTGTGCCAGCACGCGCTCCTCAAGCTCGTCGAACATGTCGCTGCACGCGCTCGAGCAGCAGATGGCCACGCGCACCTTGTCGTACTTTCTTGCCTGCTCCTCGACAAGGGCAATCTCGGTGTCGATGGAGCGCTCCCAGCCGCGCGCCTTGCGCGCCACCACGTAGGCGCCCTCCTCGTTGCAGGTGATTACGGGCTTGATGTTTAGCGCGGTGCCCAGGCGATACACGGAAGCGCTAATACGCCCGCCTTTGCGCAGGTAGTCAAGGCTCTTTACCGAGAAGAACACAGAGTTCTTATGTGCCACCAGCTCAAGCATCGCGCCAATGTGCTGCAGCGTGATGCCCTCCTCGACCATGCGCACGGCCTCCATCACCACAAGCCCGGCGGCAACGCCAATGGTCCTGGTGTCCACGACCTCAACGGGGAAGTCGTCCAGCTGGTCGGCGACCATGCGCACGGTGTCGCAGGTGGCCGAGAGGCCCGAGGAGATGCTCACAAAGATCGCGGCCACGTACCCGTCGTCACGCGCGCGGTCGAACTCGCGGCGGATGATCGCGGGCGAGGGCAGCGAGGTCGAGGGCACCTCGGTTGCCATGCGCTCGACAAGTTGCTCGGGCGTGATGGTGACACCGCTCTCGTACGTCGAGCCGTCCGAGAAGTTAATGCGCAGCGGCACAATACGCACGTCATGCTCGCGCGCAAAGGCGGCAGGCGTGTCCGTGCCCGTGTCGGTGATGACTGCGATTCTCTGGCTGTTCAACGTTTCCCCCAATGGACATCGGAGAAGGAAAGCGCGTCCGATTTTTTCGTTGTCACAACTATAGCCATTGCATCTGGTTTTTAATACTAGATAATCTAATCACACAGAATTCAAGTGCTTGCGAGAGGGGGCGCTATGGCGGACGAGCAGGACCAGGAGCGTGCCCAGCGCACGTGCGTTGCCTACCGCACGCTCGCCGAGCGCATGACGAGCATCCACATCTCGCGCTTCTCGGAGCTCCCGCGCATCGAGCTCTACCTGGACCAGCTTCTCTCCTTGGTGGACGACGAGCTCTCGTTCATGCGTCTGCCGGACGAGGGGCCGTTGGTCACGGGCTCCATGGTGAACAACTACGTGAAGCGCCACGTTGTGCCGGCGCCCGTCAAGCACCGGTACACCAGGCGCCACGTCTGCTATGTGGTCTGCGTGTGCCTCTTCAAGCGCGTGCTCTCGATCGAGCAGGTCACGCGCCTCATTCGCCACGTGGAGGAGGAGAACCTCGACCTTCGCCACACCTACGACGAGCTCTGCGCGGCGCTGGAGTGCGCGCTTGCCGAGCAGTTCGCGGTGGGGCCGGACTTTGTGGCCCCGGCCGTGGAGCCGGTGATCGACCTGCGCGACGCCAACGGCGAGAAGGTCGACTCGCCGCTCGACCGGACCATCGAGGCTGCGGTGGTGAGCCTTGCCGCCAAGATCTACGTGGAGCAAGTCCTGGCGCTGGGGGAGGAGACCGCCCTCGCCGAGCAGCCCGGCGCGCACGTGGACAGCGACAGCCACGCAGCAGCAACCACGCCACCTGCCGTAACAACGGTAAAATAATTTTGCATCATTGGTTGGGTAGGATAAGAGGGTAACGAAGGGCCCGAGCGGCCTCTCCTCAAGGAAACGGACAATACAACCAATGGCAAGCATCTACGGTGAGCCCGCAGTCATCAGGCGCATCGAGCAGCGCAGCGCTGTCCACAAGGTGACCTCCAACGGCACCATAGCCGCTGCGGTCATGGTGTTCGCTGCCATCGCGGCGGTCATCACGGCCAACTCGCCCGCCTACGAGGTGATTGAGGAGGTGCTCCACGCGCCCCTCTCGCTGGGCATTGGCCCCGCGACCTTTTCGATAACCATCGAGGCCTTTGTGAACGACTTCCTCATGGCCATCTTCTTCTTGCTGGTGGGCATAGAGCTCAAGTACGAGATGACCGTGGGGCAGCTGAGAAAGCCCAGGCAGGCCGCGCTTCCCATGCTCGCCGCAGTTGGCGGCGTGGCGGCACCTGCGATGATCTACCTCATCCTCAACGCCGGTGGTGCCGTGCACGGCTGGGCCACCCCCATCGCCACCGACATCGCCTTTGCGCTGGGCGTCATGTCGCTTCTCGGTGACCGCATTGCGCCCGCGACCAAGGTCTTCTTCCAGACCCTGGCTATCGCCGACGACATCCTGGCCATTGTGGTCATCGCCCTCTTCTATGGGCAGACGCCCAACGTGGCCTGGTGCGCCGCGTCTCTCGGCGTGATTGTGGTGCTGTGGATCATCTCTCGCATGAAGGTCTACTCGGCCAAGCCCTACATGCTGATTGGCCTGGTGCTGTGGGTGTGCATGTACAACTCTGGCATCCACGCCACGCTGGCCGGCGTCATCTTGGCGTTCTTCCTGCCCGCGCGCTCTGACGTGCGCCTTTCAAAGCTGGGCAACTGGCTTGACGCCCGCGCCCGCGAGCTGGACGACACGTATGACGAAGAGAGCCACGTCCTGGGCCAGCACGACTTCACCACCGCTGCCGTGCGCGTGGAGCGCGTGATGCACCACGTCACGCCGCCGCTGGAGCGCATGGAGCGCTACATCTCGGTGCCGGTGAACTTTGTGATCCTGCCCATCTTTGCGTTTGTGAATGCGCAGGTGAGGATCGTGGACATGGACCTTGCCACCATCATCGCGGACCCGGTTACCAAGGGCGTCTACTTTGGCGCCGTGCTTGGCAAGCCCATCGGCATCATCCTGGTGACATGGCTTCTCGTGCACATTGGCTTTGCCAAGCTGCCCAAGCACGTGGACTGGCTGCAGATCATTGCGGTGGGCATCATGGGAGGCCTGGGCTTCACGATGTCGATCCTCATCTCTGGCCTGGCATTTACCGACCCCAGTGAGGTCATGGCTGCCAAATGCGCCATTCTCGCCGGCTCGGTTACCTCGGCCATCCTGGGGCTGCTCTTCGTGCACGTGGCGAGCGCCATAAAGGAACGGCGAGAATCCCGCGAGCACGGCCTCGATATGGACGACGAGTCGTAGCTGCTGGGGAGTGGCGGCGGTCTTCGGCTCCGTCTCCGCTCCCTCCCTCCGTTCTTTAGCGGTTTCTGTGAAACGGAGGCCGTATTTGCCCAGTTGGCGCGCGGCACGATTCTCAAATACCGATAAAGAATGCGGGGACGAGATGGGGGAGGAGATGAGAGGCCCCGCCTAGTACCGCTCGAGGCGCTTGCGGATGGCGAAGTACTCGGAGAGCAGCAGCACCAGAAGGATGCTCATCACCACTACGGCACCCACCACGGCGCCGGAGAGCCCCGAGAAGCCCACGAGCAGCCACAGCACAGGCACGGAGAAGGCAAACGCAATGAGGTACAGCCTGCTCACGGCCTGCTGCTCGCGCAGCACGGTGATGATCTGGTACAGAAAGTCGATTGCCGCGCAGATGCCGCCGTTTACCACCATCACGTAGACTAGCGGTCTAAACTGCTCGAAGTCCAGCCCGTACAGGAAGCTCATGATGGGGATGCCCAGCCACCCCATGAAGAGCCCCACAATCACGGTGATGCCCGCAATCACGCCCATCATCGCAAGGATGATGAGGTCAAAGCGCTTGTGCTGCTCGGGGTCGTCCCAGATGCTGGCCAGGCGCAGCAGCTGCGGCTTGTAGATCATGGCCGCAGCCATGAGGATGGCGTGCGCGGGGAAGTACATGGCGTTGTAGTAGAGCTGGTTGTCGTACGAGAGCACGCCCTCGATGGCAAACTTGGGCATCGAGTCGATGAGGTTGTAGAGAAACGCCGCCAGGAACAGCGGGAAGCAGTTGACAAAGATCTCCTTCACGCCGCGCCACGTAAGCGGCAGCGAGCGCTCGGTCTCCATGAGCGCCAGCGGCAGCGTGAGCAGCACAAACGACGCTGCGGCGCCCACCGCCATGCCAATGCTCGAGACCACCATGTTGCGCGTGATAAAGAGCAGCACCGTGAAGACCACAAACGAGAGCACGCAGCGCACCGCCTGCGAGATGCCGGCCAGGTAGAGCTTGTCCTTTTGCTGCAGTCTGCCCTCGTAGACGTCGCCCAGCGCGTCAAAGAAGCGAAACCCCATCACGCCGCACACGATGGCGGTCATGTCGCCGTCGTAACCGCGGATGCGGCAGTACAGAAGGCCGATAAGCACCATGGCCACGCAGGTCGCAATGCGGTTGACCTGGTAGTCGTAGAACGAGTCCATCTCGTCGATGTCCGAGACCTGGTACGTGCGCACGCCGTAGTTGCCCACAAAGAACAGGAGCGTACCCACGACCATGGCCATCGAGAAGAGACCGGCGTTCTCGGCGCCCACGAACTGCGTGGCCACAATGGTGAGCAGCGGGAAGAACCCGCCCCAGCACGCCTGGCCAATGGAGTTGCACACGTAGTCGCGCGTGGTCTGGTGCGCCAGGTACTGCTCGGACTGCTCGGAGACGCTGCCCGAGAAGACCGAGGAGATCAGGCGGTCCCACCAGTGGTTGGTGACGCGGCGGAGAAAGCCCTCCTTCTTGGGCTTGGCTGTGCGGCTGGAGCGGCTCTCGTGCCTGCCGGCGCGCGACCCCACGAGCGAGCTCAGACCCGTCTTTTGGGCTCTCCCGCGCTGCCTGCTCGTTCGTGCCATGCGCCGACCATCCTCTCGCGGCCCTTGGGGCCAAGCTTCTCTCGCCCGCTCATTATCTATAGGGGCCATTGTATCGCGCCGCGTGTGCGCGGTCCCGCGCCCGGCCGCATCGTGTACGTTGCGTTTCGCCTTTGCGGATGCTCGGTGGGGTTGACGCCTAACGTGGGTTGGCTTGCTAAGGTTGTCCTGCATGCAGCGACATGCGGCACACGTGCAAGTCCGTCGGCGTGACCGGCGGGAGCTTGAGGGAGGACACATGACAACAACCGAGGCTTCGAGCCAAGGGGAGGGACGCGCGTTCGTCCGGGCAAGCGAGGCGGAGCAGGCAAAGTCTGCCCTTGCGCTGGTCGACGTGCCCGAGGAGCTCCGTGACAACCTGGCGCTCTTCCTGCGCCTTGTTCGCAAGGTGCTCAAGGAGAACGACCCGGACCTTCTCGCCACCTTCGACCTGCTGCTGGGTGACGCCATCCGCGTGACGTACGCCGACGGCGTGGCGCGCACTGACGACAAGGCCGCCCTGGCCGAGCAGGCGTTCCAGGAGTTTGTCTCCACCATCGACGGGCTTTCCATGGACAGGGCGACGCTGCTCATGCGCGCCTTCGTCACCTACTTCCATCTGGCGAACATCTGCGAGGAGAACTACCGCGTGTCCTCGCTGCGCCGCCGCGAGAGCGAGGTGCCCACCACCGAGACGGCCGACCCCATCAACGACCTCACGGTGGCCTATGGCCAGCTGGTAGACGAGTGCGGTCGCGCCAAGGCAACGGCGCTTCTCAACCGCCTTGAGTTCCACCCCGTCTTCACCGCGCATCCCACCGAGGCGCGCCGCAAGGCCGTCGAGGGCAAGATCCGCCGCATCTCCGAGCTTCTCGCCAAGCGCTCCACGCTCGCCGGCGTCGAGCTGGTGGAGAACGAGCGCCTTATGCTGCAGGAGATTGACGCGCTGGTGCGCACCTCGCCCATCGCGTACAAGAAGCCCACGCCCGTCGAGGAGGCCGACACCGTCATCGATATCTTCGATGCCACGCTCTTCGACATGGTGCCCGAGGTCTATCGTCGCTTCGACGACTGGGAGCTGGGCGAGCGCGCCGGCACCGTGCCGCCCGTGTGCCCGGCGTTCTTCCACCCCGGCAGCTGGATTGGCTCCGACCGCGACGGCAACCCCAACGTCACCGCAAAGGTGAGCCGCAAAGTCGCCGAGAAGTTCCGCGTGCACGTGCTTGAGGCCCTGGCCGACAGGACCTACTACGTGGGCCGCAACCTCACGCTGGACGCGCGCTTTACCAAGCCCTCCGACGCGCTTGTGAACCTGTGGAACCACCAGGTTGAGATGAGCGAGGTCCTCTCGCAGCGTGCGCTTGAGGTCTCCACCTCCGAGCTGCACCGCGCCGTCATGATTGTGATCTCTGACCGCCTTCGCGCCACCATCCAGCGCACGGCCGACATCATGTACGCTTCGGCCGACGACTACATTGCCGACCTGCGCATTGTTCAGCGCTCGCTGGCGGCGGCCGGCGCCGTGCGCACCGCGTATGGCCCGCTGCAGAAGCTCATCTGGCAGGCGGAGACCTTTGGGTTCCACCTGGTCGAGATGGAGTTCCGCCAGCACTCGCTCGTGCACGCCCGCGCGCTCGAGGACATCCGCGAGCACGGGCGCTGGGGCGAGAGGGGCGAGCTGCAGCCCATGACGCGTGAGGTTCTCGACACCTTCCGCGCCATTGGCAGCATCCAGCGCATCAACGGTGTGAAGGCCGCGCGGCGCTACATCATCTCCTTCACGCAGTCGGCGCAGAACGTGGCCGACGTCTACGAGCTGGCCCGCCTTGCCTTTGCGCACGAGGCGGACGTTCCCGTGCTCGACGTGATTCCGCTGTTCGAGCAGGTGGAGGATCTGGAGAACGCCGTCGACACGCTCGACCAGATCATCAAGCTCGAGCCCGTGCAGAGGCGCCTTGCCCAGACCGGCAGGCGCATGGAGGTCATGCTCGGCTACTCCGACTCCTCCAAGGACGCCGGCCCTACCTCGGCCACGCTGGTGCTCCACGCCGCGCAGGCGGCCATTGCGCAGTGGGCCGAGAGGAACGACATCGACCTGGTTCTCATGCACGGCCGTGGCGGCGCGGTGGGACGTGGCGGCGGCCCGGCAAACCGCGCGGTTCTCTCGCAACCCAAGGGCTCGGTCAACTGCCGCTTCAAGCTCACCGAGCAGGGCGAGGTCATCTTTGCCCGCTATGGTGACCCCACGCTGGCCAGGCGTCACGTGGAGTCCGTTGCCGGCGCAACGCTGCTGCAGTCCTCGCCGTCCATCGAGTACGTGAACACCGAAACCACGGCCAAGTACGCCGACCTGGCCGCCAAGCTGGATAGCGCCTCTCGCCGTCGCTATCGCGAGCTCTTGGAGACCGAGGGCTTTGCGGAGTGGTTCTCCACGGTCACGCCGCTTACCGAGATTGGCCTCATGCCCATTGGCTCGCGTCCCGCAAAGCGCGGCCTGGGTGCCAAGTCCTTGGACGACCTGCGCACCATTCCGTGGATCTTCTCGTGGTCGCAGGCGCGCATCAACCTGGCCGCGTGGTACGGGCTGGGCACGGCGTGCGAGGAGCTGGGTGACCTCGACCTTCTTCGCCAGGCCTACGCGGAGTGGCCGCTCTTTACCACGTTCATCGACAATATCGAGATGTCGCTCTCCAAGACCGACGAGCGCATTGGTCGCATGTACCTGGCGCTGGGCTCGCGCGACGACCTGGCCAAGAAGGTCTTGGAGGAGATGCGCCTCACGCGCAAGTGGGTGCTGGCCATTGTGGGCGACGAGTGGCCGCTGGAGCACCGTCGCGTGCTGGGGCCGGTGATTCGCGCGAGGCTGCCGTTCGTGAACGTGCTCTCGGTGACGCAGGTGCGCGCGCTGCGCGAGATGCGCACGCGTGGCGAGCACCTCACGCCGGAGGAGCGCGAGCGGTTCATCTACCTCATCCTGTGCACCGTGTCCGGCGTTGCCGCCGGGCTGCAGAACACGGGGTGACGGCGATGTCGACCGGAGGACGGCGGACGGCCGGTGCGTGACCACCCCGCGGCCGGTGACGCCCGAAGGCGCGTTTTTCCAGCTATCACGTACGAAAACCACTCCCTGGCGTCGTTTTGGCGCCGGGGAGTGGCTTTGTGTCCTGTGCCTGCTTTGCCTTTAGTTCCCAGCCACGGCTCTTCCTGTCTCTTCTCCGGAAGGAAACCTGCGGGTTACTAGCACCCGTGCGACGACGTTACCGAGAAGAACCGCAGGTAGACGGCTTGACCCTTCTCGGCGCACTGCAACTAACCCGCAGGTTTGGCTTTGGGGGCGCTGGGAGGGCCTTGTTTGTCGCCGCCGGAGCCCCGCCTGCCGCCGGGGGCCTTCCCCTCGCCCTTCTCGCTGAGCAGTATTTGTGATGCGAGAAAAACTTGCGATTGACGGTTGCGTTACATGAGCGTTTTCGCGTAAGATACTCCTCGCTGCAACCCCAGCAGCAGAGATTCGGGCGTTTAGCTCAGGGGGAGAGCGCTTCCCTGACACGGAAGAGGTCAGAAGTTCAAATCTTCTAACGCCCACCATACACGCAGATCGGAGGCCCTTTTAGGACCTCCGATTTTTTATACAAGCCAAATTGAACACTGATCGTGTGAGAAAGCCGCACCGCTCTAGACGTCGTGCCCGGCCCATCCACCTGTTCGACGCAATCGCCTCAAGTCTCGGACGCCTCATACTTTGGGACGATGCGCTTTGCTCGCATGCCGTCGAAAATCACCAAGAGGCTGGACGCCTATGGCCAGTAGAAAGAACCAACCAAGCAGGCAGACCTCCTGGGATTGGAGCAACCATGGCAACGCGCCCCACTTGCACGAGGTGGCTGCCCGCCATCTCTGGTATCCTCACGGCGATGTTCGCATTTGTTCTGGCCTATCAACGAGCTCTACGGTACGAGCAGCAATCCTGGGACGGCCGTGGATATGGTTGAGAAGGGCGTTAGCTACTACTCGCCGCTCAGCGACAACGAGAATGACGTCATCAAGGGGTCTACCAACAACGGATTCAGCGGCAAGTATGCCACCAGCGTCTCGGCAGACCTCGGCAGCGGCTACAAGGACCACGTCGTCGAGCTGCGCGCCTATGGAAGCCAATACTACACCACGGTCGGCAACCAGCAGCTGAGCGGTGCTTTTGCGGTAAAGGTATTCTCGCTTGACACTGAGGGGAACCGCACGGAGGTCGCGAGCCTCAGCCCCACGGTCAACGAAAGCCAGATCCAGGCGAGCAATTACTCTGATGAGCTGGCATACCTCCGAGCAGGCTACCTGCAGGAGTATGACTCCTACTTCGAAGTGGCCGCCGCGGATGTGGATGGCGACGGCGTGGATGAGGTCTTCTGCTACACGGACTGCTACAAGGACGAGAACGGCGAGCGCCTTGCCTGTATCGATATGTGGGACCTGCAGCCCGACAGCTCCTGGAGCCACACCCAGGAGTGGGTGGACTGCGGCCAGGCGTCCTACTATGTCACAGAACAGGAACTTGCCGAGATCCGCAACAGCAAAGATGACCCCACCGACCGAATGCAGCTCATGATGGCCCCGGTGGTCACCCTGGCCGGCGGCGACCTCGACCGCCGCGGCTACGGTCCTCATCATTGCCGGCTGGGACTGCGGTGGCAGCTCCAACGCGGAGTACGCCAACTTTGGCTACCGCTACGTGTACTATGACACGTCCCAGGACGATTTCGTCGTCTCCGACTACTACCGCAAGGCTCTTGGCAAGGATGCCGCACGCATCACCGAGACCGCCTGCAAGGACTCGGACCAGGGTGGCCGATACCGGCCGACCCTGGCGCCCTTCGCCCTGGGTGCCGCACGACTGGACGGCCTCAACCAGGGACCGCCGAGAACGACGACGTCCTCATGGGTGGGGACATCTACTCGTTCAGTCTCTCCGCTGGGGTGAGCCTCGACACTTTCGGCAGCATCAGCCTCACCTCTGACCAGGTGAACTCGAACCGTTATACAAAGGGCAAGGAGCAGGTCTGGATTGGCGACGTGCTGTGGTGCTGCTTCCAGGCAGTCACGACCATCGGTTACGGGGACATCACCGTCACAAGCGCCGTTGGCCGCGCGATTGTGGTGGCGCTTAGCGTGGTGGGGATTCTGTTCGTGGCGGTGCTCACGGCGGCGGTGGTCAGCTACTGCAACGAGCTCATGCTGGCGCGGCGCAACGAGAGCCTGGCCCTGTACCTGGACAAGCTGGAGCACCTGGACCAACTGACGCAGGGGGAGCTGGCCGAGCTCTCGCGCAAGGTGCGCAGGCTGCGTGGCTCGCAGGAGTAGTGCGCGAGGGTGCGCTGCCTCTAGTCTCCCAACTCACACCATAGTGTGGGTCACGCCGTTTTCGTGCTGGGACTCATACCAGTAGGTTCGGTTTACTCAGTCATAACTGAGTCAGTTGCGGCTGAGTAAAGGCGGCAGGCGCGGGCATTATTGCCAACATTACAAGGCTAGCCTGCCTGCGGCATGCGCTTACCGCATGGGAAACCATTCTTACGAACCTCACCGCACAGCTTAGGCGCTGTGGCATGCCTATGACAGATTCTGTGGAGTAACGTACCGTACTTCGCCTGCACCTTCTAATTATGTGCATTATCATGTACATAACTGGACACATCATGGGAGGAATCACATGGATGCCATCTATTCTGCGACTGCGTTGCGTGATCATCCGCGCGAAGTGAAGCAGGCTGCCCGCGAACGACTCGTGAGGATTACGGAGAATGGCAACGGCGCCTACGTGTTTTGCTCTGAGGAGGTTTTCCAACGGGAAGTGGACGATGCCGTTGAACGAGCGCTCTATGCGCAGCGTGTCTCCGATGCAATAGACCGTGGTCGCGCGGATATTGCCGCCGGCCGGTATGTGGAAGGTACCGAGGCGGCGAAGGCTGCCGTTGCGGATAAGCGGGCCTCCCGTGGCGCGGCTTAGGTTCTCCGAGGAGTTCCTCGAGTCTCTCGCCGGGCTTGATAAACGGGTCGAGGAGTCCGTATGGAAGAAGCTCGCGCTCGTACAGGGCTTTCCGGGAGTGGGTTCGTCCCTGGTGGAACCCTCGCTTAGACATGCATATGGCTCTGCCTGCCTCAAAGTGGTAGCTGCAGGTTATGACGTGCTCTACGAGTGTGGCGAGAAGGGTAACGATGGCGAAGAGGTCGTCGACGTCCTTGGCATTGTGAACCAGCGGGCAGTGCGCTAGCGGCAGCGTTGCTAGCCACGTGCGGCAAGGCACGTACAAACATGACGTGGACGGCATTCGGATCCTCATGCCCCTTCCACCGAGGGCTCCTGTGCAGTCATTCTCGTATTGGATGGAGCATAGCGACTACTTTCTGGCCGTGAGGACCGGGTTCACGCTGAGCGTGCTCACGACGTGGGCTGAGCACGGACGAGTGGAGTCCATCGACGAGCTGTTGCGGATTATTGGGGAGCTTGGACCGGTGTGTGGGGGTAGGTAGGTTGAGTTCTGCCGGCTGCCTGGGTCTGCCGCGCGGCAGCCCGCTTCGCCCCCCGGCGCCGTCGGGCTGTTTTCGGACGTTTTGGGGCCGTGCTAGCACGGATTATGTCCGAAAACTGCCCGACAGCGCCGGGGGGCTGCATGGTGGGCAGGCCTGGGGCTGCCCGGACATCCGCCGGGTGCCGGATGGCGCAGATTGACGGTTGGGCTATGGTTTTTCGGGGGTACCCCGAGTATCGAACGGTTTAAAGTCTGATAAACCGCAGGTCAGCGAATTGCCACTGCGGCGCAGTTACATAAGAACTCTTACCAAAACTGCTGCCAACCGGAAGTCCGTCTGAACTTCCGGCAAGGCGACTGCCTCCACCCCCTCACGCAAACGCCACGAGCGCCTTTCCGCTCACGAGGTCGTGCCACAGCCCCAGGCCACGTCCGCGCGCGTCGTACAGGCGAATGCACGCCGCGATGTCAGGGTCCGCCGTGGCGGCATCGAGCCCCACCTCCGGCAGGTCGCACAGCACGCTGCGGTCGAAGACGGTCGTGCCGCGCTCAAGCGCCGCGCAGTAGAGGATGTCCTGCTCGACGAGGTCCTGGAACATGTGGCTGCCATACGACAGCTCGGGGGAGAAGCCGTGCGCGGCGTCGGCGTACTCGACAATCGCCCGGAAGGCGGCTATCTCGGCAAAGGTGACGGGCACGCCCAGGTCGGGGGACGAGGTGCCAATCCGGCCGGGCGCGAGAAGCACTGCGGCTGCGCCCGCCGCCTCGCGCACCTTGCGCGCGGCCTCGCCAACAGCGCGCGCCACACCCGGCCGCTTGCCGTGCGGGCATGCCCGATAACCTGCGGCATCGACCACGCAGACAAAGTCGACACCCGTCTGCATCGAGGCGCCCATGGTGTTCTCGGCAGCGCGGAGCAGCACGGGGCCAGACGTGGTGGGCACCTCAACGGAACCCGTGCCCTTGAAGGACTGCAGCGGCCGGCATTGCAGCAGGTTGATCACAAAGCGTGGCTCGGTCTCCTCGCCGCTCGCCGTGTCCACGTTCACGGTGAACTCGATGTCGACGGCGTAGTCGTACGCCTCCTGCAGGGCGCGAAGGATCTTGCGCATGGCCGTGGTGAAGCGTCGGTCGCCCGCAAGCCCCGCGCACGAGGCAAACGTCACCTCCCGCCGCTGGCCGCGGTCGCGCAGCATGCGCTCGGCCTCGCGGTCGTGCTCCATCACCATGGGTCGCACCGACGCCGGCATGAGGGGCGCAATGTCTGTGCAGAGCTTCTCGGCAAATGCGCTGCCCGCGAGGTCGATAAGGTCGCATCCGCGCTGGCAGAAGCGGTGCCGGTCCGCATCTGTGACCATCGTGGTGGCGGTTGGCCTGTCCAGACTCACAAGCCGCGGGTAGTCGCGCTCGGTGCGGTCCACTGCCTTTGTGCCAAGGCCCATCACCAGCCGAAGCATGCCGGCGGAGGGGTCCATGTCCGGAAGCCAGCGGTATGCGCTGCGAGAATAGCCAATGCCCGCGGCCGTTGGCATGAAGTACGCGTCGCCGTAGCGAGAACCGCTCACACGCTGAACGAGAAGTGCCATCTCCTCCTCGGCCGTGTCCAGCCCGTTGCGCCGGCGGTATTCCAGCGCCGAGGGGTTCATGGTCGACGCGTACACGCGCTTGACGGCGCGCTCGAACTCGCGAAGCCGCTCCTCGGGGTCACCCACGTTGGGCAGGAACACCGAGTCGTACTTGCCGGCGAAGGCGTTCCCAAACGCGTCCTCAAGGCAGCTGGACGATCGCACAATGATGGGAACCTGGCCAAAGTAGTCCAGGACGCGACGGAAGCCCTGCTCGATCTCGGGCGGGAAGGTTCCATTTTCGATGCCCTGCGCTAGAGAATCCGCCACGCGCAGGTAGCCGTCGCCGCGTTGCGCGATACGCAGCGGCCACAGGTCATTTTCTACAATGAACGTATAGAAGACGTCCGTGCCCACGTAGAACGAGTCATGCGGCTCCAGCAGGCCAACAAGTTCGGGCAGGTTCTTCTCGACAATCTTGCGCGACAAAAGCATGCCGCAGGACTTGCCGCCAACCATGCCGGTCCCCACCATGCGCCGCCGCACGTCAAAGTAGTCGGTGGGCGAGAAGTACTTTTGCACAAGCGCGCGCATGCGCGGGTCTCTCGTCATCATCATGTTGCACATCTTGCGACAGGCGCGCCGCATGTCCTCGCCGTGCTGGTAGCTGGCACGTGCCTGCAGGAAGAACCGGTCCCAGGAGTCTATGTCGCGGTCGGCGGCGCCCTTCATCTCCTCGCTCATGCGCGCGTAGAAGCGGCTGGTGTCGACGCCCGAGGTGAGGGCGCGCACCTCTCCCGTGGCAAGGTCGAGGCGATGCGCGAGGAACATGGTAGGGGAGTAGCGGCGCCAGACCTTGAGGGGGTGGATGAAGAGGTCGCCCTCGTCCGGTGAGACGTCAATGAGGAGCTGCGTCGTGTCGTGAATCTTTGCGATGGCCGCAAAGGAGTGGTCGCCCTTGATGATGGGGAAGTACGCCACCGTGTCGAGCGAGAACAGGTACGGGCAGGTGAGGCGGAAGAAGTTCCCCATTGTGAGGTCGGCGGACCACGCAACCTGCAGGTCGGACAGGCTGTCGAACACGTAGAACGTCTCGGGGCCCTCGTGCGTGATCACGTCGTGCACCTGCATGGTGAAGGTCTCGAAGCCCTTCCTGGGGTCGAGGTCGACCTCGACAACGCCGGGTGTGCCGCGGGCGATGATCCGTCTGTGCGAGGCAAAGCGCAGGTAGACAACGTTTCTGCCGTCTGCCACCGAGCGGCCGACAAAGGCGTCTGCAATGGGGCGGAACTCGTCGAGCGAGCTGACCTGCCAGACCACGTTGTCGCCCAGGCGGATGGAGTCGAGCACCTCGTCCAGGCCGTCGATGCCGTTGGGTACACGATCGAACGCTGCCATATCTGCCTCCTCGCGTGGATTGAGGCAATCCTAGCTGGTCGCAGGGCGGCGGCCGCGCAGCTTCTGGCTGGTGGACGGCTGCGGGTGGCTGGCGGTTGGGGTGGCTCGGGAAAACCTGCGGCTTAATAGCAGTCGCGGACAAGGTGTGCCGAGAATAACCGCAGGTAGATGGCTTGGCCCTTCTCGCCAGGCTTCTATTAAGCCGCAGGTTTCGATTGACTGGCTGCCCTGCCGCCCGCCTGCCGCCCGTCCGCCGCCGGCGGGCTGCTCGCCCAAAACCATAGCCACAGGCTATGGAACGCGATAGAAGATAGATACGCTCTCATTCCTCGCCCCTCTGCCATCATGGATGAGAACAAATATGCAACCATCCCTCGTGACAAGGAGCAACCATGTCCACCTCCACGCTCAAGCAGCCGCCCTACACCTACGACATTGTTGGAAGCTTCCTCAGGCCGGAGCGCCTGAAGAATGCCCGCGCCGAGTACGCGGCCGAAAAGATCGACCAGGCCCAGCTCACGGCTGTCGAGGACGAGTGCATCGCCGAGCTCGTGCAAAAGGAGAAGGCCGCCGGCCTGCGCGCCGTCACCGACGGCGAGTTCCGTCGCGCCATGTGGCACCTGGACTTTCTCGCCGCGCTCAACGGCGTGGAGGAGATCTCTGCCGACACCTGGTCCGTGGAGTTCAAGGGCCCCAAGCCCAAGGGCGCGCAGCTGCGCTTCACGGGCAAGGTCGACTTTGGGCCGGATCACCCGTTCATTGAGCACTTCCGTTGCCTCCAGAAAAACGCGGACGGCTACCCCACAAAGCTGACCATCCCCGCGCCCTCCATGCTGCACCTCATTCCCTGCGTGCGTGGCAAGGCCACGTACCGGCCCATCGACCGCTACGCGGGGTCGGACGGCGACGAGCGCCTCTTTGAGGACATCGCCGTGGCGTACCAGCACGCCATCAAGGCCTTCTACGACGAGGGCTGCCGCTACCTGCAGTTTGACGACACGAGCTGGGGAGAGTTCTGCGACGCGGACAAGCGCGTCGCCTACGAGGCCCAGGGCATCGACCTCGACGCCGTGGCCAGGCGCTACGTGGAGACCATCAACCGCGCGCTCGAGGCAAAGCCGGCGGACATGACCATTACGACGCACATCTGCCGCGGCAACTTCCGTTCCACTTGGTTCTCCTCGGGTGGCTACGAGCCGATCGCCGAGGCGCTCTTCTCGCACGCAAACTACGACGGGTTCTTCCTCGAGTACGACTCCGACCGCGCGGGCGACTTTGAGCCGCTGCGCCACATCCGCGACCAGGTTGTGGTCCTGGGCTTGGTGACGTCCAAGTTCCCCGAGCTGGAGGACGAGGATACCGTCATCGCACGCATCCACGAGGCCGAGAAGTACGTGCCGCTCGACCACCTGCGCCTCTCCACACAGTGCGGCTTCTCCTCGACCGAAGAGGGCAACGTCCTCACCGAGGACGACCAGTGGGCAAAGGTCGCCCTGGTCCGCCGCATCGCGGAGCGCGTCTGGGGAGAGTAATGCCGTGCGGCGTATAGACTATGGGCCGGGTTACCGTCTGTACTTCTCGTGGCGCGGTAACGAACTTATCCTGCTGCTCATTGGTGGCGATAAGTCTACCCAGCAGCGAGATATCGCTAAGGCCAAACAGCTCAACAAGGAGTACGAGTAGATCGAGGGAGGCAAGCAATGGAAGCGAAGAAGGCAGCCGCTTACGATGCGGCAGAGTTTCTGGATACGGACGAGGACATTGTCGCCTACCTTAACGCAGCGCTCGAGGATGGTGACCCATCCCTCGTGTCTGCGGCGCTCGGTGACGTTGCTCGCGCGCGAGGCATGACTCAGCTCGCCCATGAGACAGGCATCACACGAGATGGCCTCTACAAGGCGCTTTCTCCTTCGGGCAATCCATCTTTCGCTACGTTCCAGAAGGTGGTTAGGGCATTGGGCTATAAGCTTGACGTGGCGGTGGCGGTCTGACACTCCTCTGGCCTGCTCCTCTCGTTTCGCTACCATTGCTCCGGTGGACAAGAAGGGCGCGGCGCAGCGGGGGGCAGGCATGGACATCTACGTCATTCGACATGGGCAGACCGACGCCAACCTGCGCCACGAGCTACAGGGGAGAAGGGACGTCCCCCTCAACGAGCAGGGCCGCGAGCAGGCGCGACGCGTGCGGGCGTTTCTCGACGAGCGCGGGATCCTGTTCGACCGGGTCTACACGAGCCCGCTTGGTCGCGCGGTCGAGACCGCGCGGATCGTCTCGGGCGGAAGCGTGCCGGTTGAGACGGACGACCGCCTCCTGGAGATGGACTACGGCCCCTACGAGGGCATGGACCTGCGGAAACCCGCACCAGAGGTCGTCACGTTCTTCAGCGACTTTGTCCACAATCCGGCGCCTGACGGTATGGAGAGGCTCTCGTCTGTGACAGCGCGGGCTGGCCGGTTCATCGAGGACGTTGCGCGCTCGTCCGGGGAGCGTGTCCTTGTCTCTACGCACGCAATCCTGATGAAGGGCATCCTTGAGTACCTCACGCCCGATTCGCGTGGGGGCTACTGGTCGAAGTTCATTGGGAACTGTGCCGTCTACCAGTGCGTTTGGCGAGACGGGGCGTTTAGCGTGCCGATGGAGGTTGCTGACGCCGAGCGCGGGTGAGGTCAGAAGCGCTTCGATTTGGGTCGCCGGGGCTTCTCGGCTTCCGTGCGGCTGTCCACTCCGCTCCCCGTGCGCTGTCGGGCAGAAATCGGACGTTCTGTGGTTTCTCCAGCGAAGATTTTGTCCGGAAACTGCCCAAGTTTGCGTGGAGCCGCAGCCACATAAGGGTTTGAACAATAACTGCTGCCAACCGGAAGCCCGGTTGCGCCGGTCGGCGCCGCGCCTCTCGTTGCGGCTGCCGCTCGTCTCGTTTCGCTACCATGGTGCCCAATAGACGAGAAGAGAGGAAAAACATGGCAGACGAGAACAGCGAGCAGGCCGCGCGCGAGAGCGGCGTCATCGACTTCAACGCTGAGGCGGTTCGTCTCGGCGACCACATTGTGCGCGGAACGGCGGCCGACGGCCAGGTGCGCGCCTTTGCGGTGACAGCGCGCGCGAGCGTCCAAGAGCTGCACGAGCGCCACCAGACCTCGCCCGTCGTGAGCGCCGCGCTGGGGCGCCTCCTGATGGCGGGCATGATGATGGGCGCCATGTCCAAGAACGACGACGAGCTCATCACCCTTGTGATTCGCGGCGAGGGTCCCGTGGGCGGCCTCACCGTAACCGCGAACAACCGCGGCCAGGCCAAGGGATTCGCCAACCATCCCCACGTGTGGCTGCCGCTCAACAGCGCGGGCAAGCTCAGCGTGGGTGAGGCCGTGGCGGGGGAGAACCACGCGGGGACGCTCTCGGTGGTCCACGACCTGCCGGGCATGGAGCCGTATTCCAGCGAGGTTCCTCTTGTCTCCGGCGAGATAGGGGATGACCTCACGTACTACTTTGCCGCTAGCGACCAGGTGCCTACCTCGCTGGGCGTGGGCGTGCTGGTTGACACCGACCAGAGCATTCGCCAGGCGGGCGGATTTATCGTGCAGCTGATGCCGGGATGCGAGGACGCGGTGGTGGACCGACTGGAGAAAAACCTCACCGGCACGCGTTCCGTCACGGACCTGCTGGAGGAGGGTATGAAGCCCACGGACGTCCTCCGCCACGTGCTGGACGGACTCTCTTACCAGGAGCTGGACGTCATGCCGGCGGAGTTCCACTGCGGATGCAACCGCGAGCGCGCCACCCGTGTGGTGCTGGCGCTTGGCCGCGACGAGCTGGAGGACATGATTTCCAAGGACGAGCCCGCCGACGTGTACTGCCACTTCTGCGGCGAGCACTACCACTTCGAACCGGACGAGCTGCGCGACCTGCTGCGATGAGGTGCCTTGCCAGTCACAAGTAGGTCCTTCTCGCGCAGATAAAACCTCACACGTGGTTTCTCTTTTGAGGCGTGGGACGGCAAAATCCCAGTTGAAAATGAGGAAAAATCAAAAAAGAAACAACACGTGTGAGGTATGCGCGTGAGGTACGTGTGTGAGGTATGTGGTTCGAGAAGCTTGCGCCGAGGTCCCTACAGCCGCGTGACGGTCTGCGCCAGCTCCTTGCGCGAGGAGTGGTTGGGCAGCGGGCCCGCGCCCTCGGCCGCGTAGCCAAGGTCGATCGCGCAGAGAACCACCTCGTTTGCCGGCAGGCCGAACGCCTTCACAGCCTCCTCGGGGCTAAAACGGTTTATCCAGCAGGAATCAACGCCCTCGTTCGCAGCGGCAAGAATCATGTGGGTCGCCACGATGCTTGCGTCCTCGACTCCCGAGGTGCGCTCGCTGCCTGGGTAGGTGTAGACGTTCTCGCTGTCGAACGCGACGAGAAGAACGGTTGGTGCCCCGTACCGGCAGGGTGTGAGCCCGTCGAATTTCTCGAGCGCATCGGCGGATTGCAGCACGTAGACGTGCTGCTCTTGCAGGTTCTTCGCGGTTGGCGCCACGCGCCCGGCCTCGAGGATCGCCGCCAGCTTGTCGTCCTCCACGGCACGGTCGCTGTACTTTTTGCAGGAGTAGCGGTTCTTGATAACGTCAGTGAATTCCATGGGGCCTCCTCGGGTTGCGCGCTCTGCGCGGCTGCCTGATTGCAGTATGGGCGTTAGTGAGACAAAGGGAGTTTTCCTTTGTCTCATCGCGGCCGCAAGCCGTTCGGTTACAGCTCAATCCGCTGGCGAACGCCAAACCCGCGCTTCCGCAGCGTGCTGCACAGATAGTCGATGCGCGTGGGCGTAACCTCAATCAGGTGCAGCTTGGTGCGCATCTTCTCGAGCGTCGGGCCGGCGAGCTTCCTCTCCGCCGCAGCGCGCGAGAACTTCTCGCTCATGGGGTCGACGACCTCTGCGGTACCCGTGACCTGCACGCTCTCGAGCCTGCCAAACTCGTACGAGGGCTCGAAGACGGCAAGGCACACGTTGCGGTTCTCCTTGAGCGCACGGAATTTGAGTCCGCCTTCCGAGAAGATCCAGAACTTGCCGTCACGGTAGGTGTACTCGAGCGGGGTGCAGCGGACGAGGTCGGCCGACGCCGTTGCCATGGCGCAGATTTGATGCTCGCCGAGAAACGCGTCGATTGCCTTGCGCAGCTCATCCTCGGGCATGCGGGCAGAGGTCGCGTCCCTCTCGGTCCAGTATTCTGCGGCCTCGTCGAATTCCTCTGGGGTCATGGCGTGTCCCTTCCGTTGTGCCCGGCCGGCGCGACCAAGGGTAACTCGCCGGCCGGGCGTCCTTTGCTTGAGCTCCATTATCGCCCTTGCGCGTTGTTACCGGTGCGTCGAGAGGGGCTGGACGCTACCAGGGAAAACGCGACGGCAGCGTGACGGCCCGGTAACAACGCAGGCCGTGAGACAAAGGGACTGTCCCTTTGTCTCATTCAGCAAAGTTAGCCTGTCTGCATGTAAAATAAGACATAACATGTCTGCATCACACAGCTCAGGCGAGGGTTGCCCCAGCTCAGCGACACAAGGAGGACACCATGGCAGTCACATTTCCCAAGGGCTTCTATTGGGGCGGCGCAACGGCGGCCAACCAGATCGAGGGCGCGTGGGACCAGGACGGCCGCGGCCCCTCGGTTGACGACCACTTCCTGGGCGGCAGTATCACTACGCCACGCATGATCACCCGCGACATCGACCCCGCGCGCTTCTACCCCAACCACGACGGCATCGACTTCTACCACCGCTACAAGGAGGACATCGCCCTCTTTGCTGAGATGGGCTTCAACATGTTCCGCCTGTCCATCTCGTGGTCGCGCATCTTCCCCAACGGCGATGACGAGAAGCCCAACGAGGCGGGTCTCGCTTTCTACGACAACGTGTTCGATGAGCTGGCCAAGTACGGCATAGAGCCGCTGGTCACGCTCTCGCACTACGAGATGCCCTACCACCTGGTGGAGAAGTACAACGGCTGGGAGAGCCGCGAGCTCATCGGCTTCTTCGAGAAGTACTGCAAGACCGTGTTCGAGCGCTATCAGGACAAGGTGCGCTACTGGCTCACGTTCAACGAGATCAACTGTGGCACCATGGACATGGGCAACCTCTTCGAGACGAGCATGATCCAGGGCTTCGAGGGGCCGGCGTCCGCCTCGCACACCACGATGCAACAGCGCTACCAGGCTCTTCATCACCAGTTTGTGGCGTCGGCCCGCGTGGTGCGCTACGCGCACGAGCACTACCCGCAGTTCAAGATGGGCAACATGGACTGCTTTGTCCTCACGTACCCCGGCACGTGCGACCCGGCCGACCAGCTGGCCAACCTAGCCGAGATGCGTCGCATGAACTGGTACTGCTCGGACGTGCAGGTGCGCGGTGCCTACCCCTCGTACGCCGCGCGCTTCTGGCGGGAGAACGGCATCGAACTGCAGGTGGAGGACGGCGACCTGGCAGACATCGCCGCCGGTACCGTGGACTTCTACACCTTTAGCTACTACATGAGCGGCGTCGTGGACACACACGACGTGGAGCAGGCCGCCGGCAACATGAGCATGGGCGGCCGCAACCCCTATCTCAAGAGCACGGACTGGGGCTGGCAGATAGACCCGGAGGGCCTGCGCATTGCGCTCAACCAGATCTACGACCGCTACCAGATCCCGCTGATGGTGGTCGAGAACGGAATGGGCGCGCTGGACGAGGTCTCGCCAGATGGCTCGATTCACGACCAGTACCGCATCGACTACCTGCGCAGCCACGTGCGCGCGATGGGGGAGGCCGTGGACGACGGCGTGGACCTCATGGGCTACACGTGGTGGGGCCCCATCGACCTGGTGTCCGCCGGCACGGGCGAGATGCGCAAGCGCTACGGGTTCATCTACGTGGACAAGCACGACGACGGCAGCGGCACGTATGAGCGCCGCCGCAAGGACTCGTTCTTCGCGTACCAAAAGATCATCAAGTCCAACGGTTCCGAGGGGCTGGAGTAGTGGCGCAGTGCGCGTGTGAGACAAAGGGACTGTCCCTTTGTCTCATCTAGTGCTGCCCGAGTGTGGTGTGCCGGTCAAGTGCCATCTCTAGAAGTCGGATGATCCTGCCATTGAGAAGGGCCGAGAGCACGGTGCCAATTCCCAGCCCGTAGAGGGGGCTGCCCGTGCTCAGGCACATCACGACGGTCACACCCATCATGGTGAGATCGAAGACATTCTTTACCAGGCCATAGTCACGGCCGGACACGCGTGAGATGGTCTGCACCGTGCCGTCGGGCGGCGCAACCACAAAGTTGGCGCGCACGCTGAGCGTCACACCCGTTGCGGTGCAGAGTATGGCCACGGCGAGAAGAACGAACTGCCCCGCAAGCGAGAGGCTCCACCTGGGGAACAGCGCATCGTATAAGTCGACGACAATGCCAAACGCAAAAGAAAACGGGATCTGTAGGAGGACAGCAGGTTCTGGCTTGCGCAACAGAACAAGCTCGAGAACAACAAGCACCAGGTAGATGAGTGTGGTTGCCGTGCCAAAGCTAAGAGAGCTTATGTTGCTGAACGCGTATGCCGAGCTGGTGAACGCCGCCACGCCCAGCCCGCTGCGGGTGTTGAGCACGATGCCGGCGGCCAGGATGTTCAGGCCAAGAACGTAGCTTGCAACGCGCTTGAGCATGGTGCCGGGCGCTGGTCTGCTGGTGGCTCGGCCGGACTTTTGCTGCTTGGCGCTTCCTGCATCAACCACCGTTTTGCTGCTCATGTTTGGAGAACTTCCTGTCACGCTTGCAAACCATCTGGTAAACGAGTCATTCTCCGCAACTGTAGGGTGGAAAGCCAGAACCATCAAATATAATCCAGTCATTCTTATATAACCTTTGCTCATGATTGGCGAGCGGGTCGTGAGGTTCCAAGTGGAGTCAGGCCGGATGGGGTAGCGAACACATGGATGGCATCTATCACACGGAGCAGAGCGAACATGTCCTGCATGACGATTTGCTGGAGGGCGAGCGGCTTGGGTCACGACAGCTCGAGTGCTTCTCGGCCGTTGCAGAGGAGGGCGGATTCACGCAGGCGGCTGCAAGGTTGAACATCTCACAGACCGCCGTGACCAAGCAGGTCCACCTGCTAGAGAAGTCGCTGGGAACCAGGCTTGTGGACCGCTCGACAAAGCCCGTGACGCTCACGGATGCCGGAAGGTACCTGCTTCCGCTTGCGCGCAAGGCCATTGACTCCCTGGATGAGGCGACCCGTGAGATGCGCTCTTACCAGCAAGGCGAGGCGGGCCCTCTGCGCGTGGGGTTCCTGCGCAACTGCGACCCCCAACTGCTGGTGGAGACCTTCGATCCGTTTCTTCGGACTCATCCAGGCGTCTTGTTTGAGCCGAGAAGTGCCTCGAGCCATGAGTTGTTCCTCATGGCCAAGAAGGGGAGCATCGACGCCTTTGTCTGCATGGAGACCCGCGAAAACTGCGCGCTGGAGCACCACCGGTTGCGTTCGTATCCCCTGGTTGTACTGGTGCCACGGGAAAGTGGGTTTGCGCAGCAGGAGGTTGTACGCGACGGGGATCTTACAAACGTGCTGTTTGATGCTCGCGATCCGCTTCAGAGCAGCGAGGGATCCCCCGAGCTCGAGGGCAACCTGCTACGCATTGCCTGCGGCATGGGCTGCGCGGTCCTGCACTCGTTCACGGGTAATAACTGCTACGGCGACTACGTGGTCTCGCGGCCCCTGGAGCCTCGGGTGGAGACGAGCATTTACCTGTTCTTCTCGGATTGTGCGAAGAGCCCTCTGGTCCAGGCGCTGCGCGGATTGCTGGGGTAGACGTTGTCGCGTGGCGCGCCGTCGGGCTGGCGCGGGGCGCCGGGTGGCGTTGTCGGGCTGGCACGGGGCGCCAGGAGAGGGCCGGCTGGGCTCGCGATGGCAGGGATTTGCGGTTGGGCTACGGTTTTTCGGGGGTACCCCAAGTACAAAGCAGTTTGAAGTCTGATAAACTGCAGGTCAGATAATTGCGACTGCATCGCAGTCATATAAGGGTTCTCACCAAAACTGCTGCCAACCGGAACTGCGCCTTGCCCCACGGCGCATGGACCCTCTCGTGCCACAATATGAGACAAAGGGAAACTCCCTTTGTCTCACGAGGAGGCGCGGAATGCTGTACACGCCCGTCACGAAGAACGCAATCAGGTTCTGCTACAGCGCGCACGCCGGCCAGCTGGACAAGGCGGGCCTGCCCTACGTCAACCACCCGCTTCACCTTGCGGAGCAGATGTCCACCGAGGACGAGACCTGCGTCGCGCTTCTCCACGACGTGATGGAGGACTGTGGAGCTACCCCGGAGGACCTTCTCGCCCTGGGCATCTCGTCAGAAGCATTGGCCGCGGTCCAGCTCCTTACCCACAAGGACGGTGTGCCCTATCTTGATTACGTGCGCGCAGTGGGCGAGAATCCCATCGCGCGCCGCGTCAAGGTGGCCGACCTGCGCCACAACAGCGACCTCACGCGCCTGGATGAGGTGGGGCCAAAGGACATCGCGCGGCTCCGCAAGTACCGCATGGCGCGCGTGATTCTGGGTGACATGGCAACCAAGGTGCAAACGCCCGCGGGCTCAGTGGCCATGCGGGTGGCGGACGAACCGTACCCGTTTGTGGTGCGCGACGAGTCGGACGGCGCGCTCGCGCTGGAGGCGGACGTGCTGCCGCTCTCGGTTGGCGAGAAGGTCGAGCTTCGGTACGACTTTGGTTCCGTGGTCGCGCAGGGGGCCAGCGAGCGCGGGGCCTGGCGCGTGTACCAGGCGGGCGACGTCACCGTCGGCGCGGCGCTTGCCGTCGCGCCCGCGGCGTCCACGTACCGCCTAGACTCCGACGCCGCCATCGTCACCGTGACAGCAGATCCCGTGGCCCACAGGCGCGACGCTGGCGCCAACAGCTTCACCGTCCGCGTGGCGTGGCGCTGCGGAAGAACCGAGAAAGACGCACTCGCCGTGGCGGGCGTCGTGGGGGAGTAGGCAGAGCAAAACCAATGTCCAAAACCCCAGCTACATCAAGCAGCCGCACCCCTCGCATCCCGCGCGTGGTTGCCCTCCTCATGGACGGCATGTGGGCCCATGACCTGGCCAACGTAATCCAGGTCTTTGGCAACGGCGTCCCGCTCAGGGGCCAGGCGCCCTGTGACCTCTCCTTTGCCTCTACGGGAAGGTCCGCCTCGCTCGACCACGGCCTCTCCGCTGCAACCACGCCGCTTGCCGAGTGCGACACCATCCCCGACCTGGTATGCGTTCCCGGCTTTGTGGACCCGTGCCGTGCCATACAGTCAGACGAGACGGACGAGACAATCACATGGCTACGCGAGGCAACGCACCACGGGGCCCAGATTGCCTCGCTGGGGACAGGTGCGTTTGTGCTGGTGGCGGTAGGCCTTCTCGACGGTGTTCGCTGCACGACCCGCCACGCGTTCTCGGCCGAGTTCCGTCGGCTGTTCCCTGCGGCGCTGCTGGACGAGGACTCCGTCTTTACGCACGACCAGGCCCGTGGCATCTGGACCTCCGCCGGCGGGGCGTCCGGCCTGGACCTGTGCCTCTCGCTTGTCGCGCATCTTTCTGGGCCCGTGGTTGCGTCACAGGTTGCCGAGGCAATGAGCCTGTGGAATCCGCGCCCGCTGGGTACGCGGAGCGATGCCTTTGACATGCCGGATACCCCCGAGGTGGAGCGCCGCGGCAGGGACGTGGAGCAGGTCTGCAAGATCGTGGGTGCAGACCTCTCGCGCCCGTGGACGGTGGCTGCGATGGCGCGTGCGAGCGGCGTGAGCGTGCGCACCTTCCAGCGTCACTTCCTGGAGTTCATAGGCGAGACGCCCAAGGAATGGCTTCTCGCACAGCGCCTGGAACTTGCGACCATGCTGCTGGTGCAGACGGACCTGTCCATGCCCGTGGTGGCGTCGCGCGTGGGCCTCTCGGGCGCAGATGCGCTCTACCGGTTGTTTGTGGCGCAGCTGGGCGAGTCGCCTTCCTCGTATCGCAAGCGCTTCTCGTCGCAATAGGCGAGAGGGGCCGCCGCCGGAAAGTCCGGGACAGCCCCTCTCTGCAAAGGCAATGCGGCGCAGCTCAACGCCGAGTCTAGATCTTCTCGTCGTACTCGCCGGGCGCCTGGCCGTCGGATGCCGTGACACCGCCGTCCACGCAGAGCACCTGGCCGGAGATGTAGGCCGCGTCCTCGGAGGCAAGGAACATGACTGCGCGGGCAATGTCCTCCACCCGGCCAATGCGCGCCATGGGGATGCGCTCGATGAATGCCGCGACCTTCTCCGGAACGGTCCAGACGCTGCGGTTCATGTCGGTGGCGGTCATTGCCGGGGCAACGGCGTTGATGCGGACGCCCTGGGGACCGTAGCCAATGCAGAGGCTGCGCACCATGCCTACTACGGCGTGCTTGGTGGCGTTGTACGCCCAGGACATGTAGTCACCGCCCAGGCCGTTGACGCTTGCGGTCTGCACCACGTTGCCCTTGGTCTTGAGCAGGTGGGGCATGGCGTACTTGGTGAGGTAGAAGAGGCTATCCACGTTCACGGAGAACATCTTGTGCCAGTCGGCTGCGGACATCTGCGTGATTGGTGCCTGGCAGAAGATGCCGGCGTTGTTCATGAGGACGTCGAGACGGCCGTAGTGCTCGACAACCTTGTCCACGAGGTCCTTGCAGGCCTCCTCGTCGGCGATATTGCACGAGTAGGCCGTGCAATCCGGGTAGTCGGCGAGGGTCTCGCTCACGCCGTCTACGTTGAGGTCTGCACCTGCGACCTTGGCGCCATTCTCGGCGAAGGCGCGCGCAATTGCGCGGCCAATGCCGCGGGCGCAGCCTGTGACGATGACTACCTTGCCGTCGAAGTCGTACTTGTTGTGCGTGATGGACATTGTTGCTCCCCCTCTGCCGCGTGTGCGGCCGATGAGTGTTGTTGACGTTTCTGGCGCGCCGGTCGCGCTAGGCGCGCTTCTAGCCGAGCTTCGTCGCGCCGATGGCGATGCCGCCCGCGGCGATAAGGATCATGCCTGCGATAACAAACTTGAGCTCCTTGGGGGTCTTCTTCTCGTGGAGGATGAAGAGGCCGCCGAGCGTGGCGAAGATGAGGTTCATGTTCGCGAGCGTCCAGCCAACTGCCACGCCGTTCACCTGATTGGAGAAGAGAACCGCGATGTTTGCGACGGACCACAGGATGCCGGTGAGCATGTTCTGCCAGGACTTGAGGCCAAACACGCCCTCGGTGCGGCCAAACACGCCGTCGACGGAATCGCGCTTGCTCACAAAGATGGCGATGACAACCGTGGCGGCGAGCATGAACAGCGCCTGCGGAAGCAGAATTTGGAAGCTGTCCACGTTGAAGAACCTGGCCGCGGTGGCATAGGCAACGTAGAGCACCGAGGAGATTGCCGTGATGATGACGCCCTTGCGGATGTCTTCCTTGCTGGTGGTCTCCTGGCCGGCCTCGGTGTAAGTGGTGAGAACCGTTCCCACAATGATGAGCGCGATGCCGGCGAAGCCCACGCCCATCTGCCAGGCTTGGGGCCACTCGCCAAAGTAGAACGCGCCGATGATTGAGGTGAGAATGAGCTGCATACCTGCGGTGAGCGGCATTGCTCGCGAAACGCCGAGATAGTCAAAACTCTTGATTTGCAGGATCTGGGCGATGGCCCAGGGGATTCCGTTTACGGCTGCTGCTGCGATGAGCGCGGGACTCCAGACGATGGGGTCTACCAGGGCAACGAAGATACTCATGACAAGTGCCGTGAGCACCATGCCCATCTGCTTGTTGGCGGTGGTGCCCCCGATCTTCTGCATGACGATGCCTTGGAAGCCCCAGCCAAGTGCGGGAATGAGTCCAATGAGAATGGAACCCATGGCGCCTCCTTGATGGAATGCGACCAAGACGTGTGCTGTTCGTACTTCCCGGGAATGGCTGTAGTATATGCAGCTGAAATACCCGGCATTTTGCGTCAATCAGTCAATAATCCGGAGAAACGCGCCAATGTTGATGAGACAAAGGGATGAGACAAAGGGACAGTCCCTATGTCTCATGCACGGCAAGCTCCACACGTGCTTCCTCGCGCGCGTGGCAAAACCTCACACGTGATATTTCTTATTTGATGAAAAGAATAAAAAGCCCAGTTGAGAGCAACTAAAAATCAAAAAAGAAACAACACGTGTGAGGTTGCTGGCTCTCTGGAGTGGCTCGGGTGAGGCTGGCAACCTATCCCCGGTGCCGTGGGCATAGAGATCCCCAAGCCCTTCTCGCAGCCAATCTGCCTTGTGCCGGACACGCGTATCGCGGGCACCACCCACATAGATGACATCGACGAGCTGGCTCCAAAGCTCTCCGTGGGCGAGCGGCTCGCACTGATTCGCGAGAAGGACTACCGGTACGACGAGTGGTGCATTAGGGTTACCACGTCGGCCGGCGGGCGTCTGGGCTTTGTCCCTGCGGACATCAATGAGATCCCCGCTCGCCTCATGGACGGCGGGAAGGCGCTCTATGCGGAGGTCAACAAGGTCGAGAAGGTCGGCGGCTGGTGGAAGATAGGGATGGGAGTGTGGCTGGATGACTGAGTGGTGTGTTGGGGCTGCGGCGGAAATCCTGGACCAAAACGGTTAGGAGGCCCGCGTGTTCAGCT